>WNGB01009567.1_pt1 | contig 13567 bp, 12 predicted proteins | sample 5400681 | NCBI WGS metagenome assembly WNGB01 (sample SAMN13153367, study PRJNA577476) | soil metagenome | isolation source: 115 cm soil or saprolite under grassland replicate 2 | place: USA:California | collected 2016-06-15 | reverse complement strand
GGCGAACCCTCCCAAGGTGGGTTCCGTCACGAGGGGGTGTTTACCGGAAGCCAGGCCCGAGCGCCCGCGCCACGGCCCACACTACGGTGCCGACGACGACGAGTATCAAGGCATATCGCTTGACATGCGCCGTCGTGGCTGGCTCGCCGTGAATCGTCGTTCCTCTAAATCGGACGAGGTCGATGTAGCGGGCGCCGATCAGCAGGCCGACGGTGAGCCAGAAGGCCAGATCCGCGATTGACCAGCCGGCGCTCTTGGAGATCGCGAGCGCCGCGATGACCAGCGCGATGTTTCCAACCCCCATCCAGAAGAGCCGTGGAAGGCATCCGGCTGGACTTTGGTATTCGCGCTGTGTGGAGTGTTGTTCCTTCCGAACGTCCGCCATGGTTCGCCACGCTTCTCGCCTCCGTGAGGAAGCGAACGCTGTGGCTGGCGGCCCGACCAGCTTGTCGACCTCCGACGGGGCTGTGTGTCCCGTCGGACCCATAGCTGTCTCTGAGTGCCGTAGGCTACCTCTTTCAGTGCCTTCGAGCAACCTCGAATTGTCAAGGCTACGGTTGAGCAGCCCTAGGCGGGCGAGTAAGTTGCCGACCGTGACGCTCGCGTTCACGGCGACCACCGCCTCCACCAGTGGCGCGGACGCACCGGCGGCCGCGATCCTGCTCGCGCTCGCCGTGATCCTCGCGGCGGCGAAGGTCGGCGGGGATCTCGCCACCCGCGCCGGCCAGCCCGCAGTGCTTGGCGAGCTGGTGGCGGGCGTCTTCCTCGGCAACCTCGGTCTTGTCGGGATTTCCTGGGGTGAGTCCTTCAAGGCGAACGTCACGCTCGACGCCCTCGCGCAGCTCGGCGTCATCCTCCTCCTCTTCGAAGTCGGACTCGAGTCCACGGTCCGCGACATGTTGAAGGTTGGCCTCACGTCGCTTCTCGTCGCGGTTCTCGGCGTGGTGGCGCCCTTCGCCCTCGGTTGGGGCGTCGGCGCGCTGCTCCTCCCCGAGCGCAGCGCCTACGTCCACGCGTTCCTGGGAGCTATGCTGACCGCGACGAGCGTGGGAATCACCGCGCGCGTGCTCCGGGATCTCGGCAAGGGCCAGTCGCCGGAGGCGCGGGTCATTCTGGGAGCGGCCGTCATCGATGACGTGCTCGGGCTCGTCATCCTCGCGGTGGTAGGGGGGGTGATTCAGGCGGCGAACACTGGCGCCGACCTGTCGTACGGCGATGCCGGGATGATCGTGGGCAAGGCGGCGCTGTTTCTGTTCGGGGCGGTCGCCCTCGGCCTCGTGATCTCTCCGCGACTGTTCGGCCTCGCGTCTCGGCTGCGGGGGCGCGGCGTCTTACTCGCCACGGCGCTCGTCTTCTGTTTCGGGCTCAGCTATCTCGCCGCGGCGATCGGGCTGGCGGCGATCGTCGGGGCGTACGCCGCCGGTCTCATCCTCGAGGACGTACACTATCGGGACTTCACCGAACGGGGCGAGCACGGGCTCGAAGAGCTGCTGCAGCCGATCGGCGTGTTCCTGGTCCCGGTGTTCTTCGTGATGATGGGAATGCGCGTGGACTTGTCCGCGTTCGGCCGCGGCGAGATCCTCGGGTTCGCGGCGTTGCTCACGCTTGCCGCGGTGATCGGGAAGCAGGCGTGCGCGCTCGGTGTGCTGGGCGGGAATCTCGATCGTCTGTCGATCGGCTTGGGCATGATTCCACGGGGGGAGGTGGGCTTGATCTTCGCGAACATCGGGCTTGGGCTGACCGTCCGGGGCGAGCCGATTGTGGACGCGGCTATCTATTCGGCCGTGGTCATCATGGTAGTGGTAACGACTATGGCGACCCCGCCAGCCCTACGCTGGAGCCTCGCGCGAGGAAACCGACGAGGGCCGCAGCAGGGCCCGTTGACCTAGGGAGTTCTGGTCACTTCGCTTGGTCGTCTCGCCCGTTGCCGGGGGCCTCCCGCAGTTCTTTCGGCACGTCCTCCCGCGACATCACCCTTGCGAGCGTCGCCTGACGTCGCATTGGATCGAGCCACCCCAATACGCGGACGGCCTTTGGGCGACTCAGGCCCTGGGGTGAGCGGAGCTACATGGCGAGAGAAACGGTCGCGCCCGGTCCGTTGTAGACGAGAATGAAGTGCTGCAGGAGGTCTCGCCCGAAGAGCGCAATGGTCTGCTGCCCGGCTGCTTGCGCCCCGCCAATCCCGACAAGCGGAGCGCCGACGATGCTCGTAAAGTCGATCGCTAGGAACCCGACGCCGGGAAAGGGGAATCGGCATGGGAAAAGGTGGGTGCGGGTTGACTCCCCCCACTCCACCGATCTGCGCGACGCCGACCTGCTGCACGCGCAGAAGCGGTATGCCGTGCGCGCGCGCCGCGAGGTGCCGCCCAAGGTGCTGGAGGCGCTGGCGCGGACCAAGTACGCGACGCTGGTCGAAGTCTACGATTACGTGGATCTCGAGGAAATGCGCCACTACGTAGATCGGAATGGAGACCAGCAAACGGAGACCGCGGTCCAGCAGGGGTAGAAACACGAGTCCCGCTCGGCATCGAAACACCAAGCGGGACACGCAGTTTAGACGAATGGGCCTGAGTGGAGTTGAACCACTGACCTCACGCTTATCAGGCGTGCGCTCTAACCACCTGAGCTACAGGCCCCACAACGACTTACGATTTCTGACACGAGGTTCTGGCACCGTAGGCGCGCGCTCTAACCACCTGCACTACGGCCCGCAACAACTTACGACGCTGACCCGCGGCGTTGTTTGCCGGTTTGTTTGCCGTAAACCGCAGATCCGGTCCGACCGTTTCCCCGTAACTTAGCCGGGTGCTGCCCCACGCGGTACTTACGACCTCGGCCCTGCAGCGTACCTCGTCGAGGTGACCGTATAGTAGACGCACCCGGTCGAGCGAGAACTCGAGAAAGCCAGGGTCCCCACGCAGTGGCGCATGACCGCTAAGACGTGCCCGCCGTCCGGCGCGGGGACGAATCGCTGGCTAGCCCTCCCTACGGGGCTCGCCCAACACCTCGCTGACCGCCTTGAGCAGCTCAGTGAGCTCGAACGGCTTCCGCAAGGTCCGCGCAGCACCCAAGAGTTCCGCGTCCTTCCGCAGGTCCACGGTTCGGGTGCGATCTCCACCCGAGATGGCGATGATCTTCACCCGGGAAACTCGCGGCGCACCTGCTGGATCGTTTCGATCCCGTCCTGCTCGGGCATGAAGATGTCCGTGACAATCAGGTCGGCAGGCCGCTCTCGGTGCGCGCGCATCCCCGCCTCGCCATCAGCGACGTCCACCACGGCGTGGCCCACGCGCTCGAGGATGCGACGCACGGCCCTTCTGACTTGCCCATCGTCGTCGATCACGAGGATCCGGGCCATGGCGAACTCTCAAGCCGGTCGGACTTGCGAAGGGTCAGCTCCGTGGGGTGAGTCGAGCACCTCGCGCACCTTCCGTGCCAGGACATCAGGGGTGAAGGGCTTTTGGAGGTACGCGACGCCCGGCGTGAGCACACCGTGGCGCACCACGGCATCGTCGGTGTAACCGGACGCGTACAGCACCCTGAGCTCGGGTCGCAGCGCGATTAACTGCTGGGCCAGCTGGCGCCCACCAAGCTCCGGCATGATCACATCCGTCAAAAGCAAATGAATCGGGCCATGATGCTTGGTCGCCAGATGCAACGCGGCCGCCCCGTTCGGCGCTTCGAGGACGGTATAGCCGAGCCGGTCGAGCACCTGGCGTGTCACCGCACGTACCGCGGCCGCGTCCTCTGCCAGCAACACCGTTTCGCTGCCCCGCAGCGACTCCCCGAGCGCGGCAGGCGGCGTCACCGTTTCCACGGGCTCTGCGACGCGCGGCAGATAGATCTTGAAGGTCGTGCCGTGACCGGGCTCGCTGTAGACCCAAATGAAGCCGCCGCTCTGCTTGACGATGCCGTAGACCGTCGCGAGGCCGAGGCCCGTGCCTTTGCCCGGTTCTTTCGTCGTGAAGAACGGCTCGAAGATGCGGCGCTGAGTTTGCTCGTCCATTCCGGCCCCGGTATCGCTCACGGCCAGCATCACATAGGGGCCGGGCTTGGCGAGCGGGTGATCCCGCACGTAGGCCTCGTCCATGACGGCGTTCGCCGTCTCGATCGTGAGCTTGCCCCCCTCAGGCATTGCGTCCCGGGCGTTGACCGCCAGGTTCACGATCACTTGCTCGAGCTGTCCTGGGTCGGCCTTGACCGCCCCCAGCTGCGGTGCCGGCGCGGTGACCAACTGGACATCCTCGCCGAGCAGCCGCCTGAGCAGCTTCTCCGTGTTGGTCACGACGGCGTTCAGATTCAACACCCGGGGCTCGAGCACCTGCTGGCGGCTGAAGGCGAGCAGCTGGCGCGTAAGCCCGGCCGCGCTGATCGCGGCCTTGCGGATCTCCTCCATGTCTGCTCGGCGAGGGTCGTGCGGGGCAAGATCTTCGAGCAGGATGTCGGAGTAGCTGGTGATGACGGTGAGGAGGTTGTTGAAGTCGTGCGCAACGCCTCCCGCCAGCCTCCCGACGGCCTCCATCTTTTGCGCCTGCCGGAACTGCTCTTCGAGCTTTCGCTGTTCGGTGATGTCCCGCGAAATCCCGTCGAGCCGAAGCACCGTCCCGCGCTCGCCGCGCACCGGGATGAAGCTCGTCTCAATCCAACGGACGGCGTCGTCCCGGCGCCGGAAGCGGTATTCGACTGTCTGTGACTGCCCGGTCGCCGCGGCGCGCTCGCGGCAGGCTCTCACTTTCGCCACGTCCTCGGGGGACAGCCGCTGATACCAGAGGTCCCGCTCGGCAGCCACTTCCTCCGGCGTATACCCGAAGACGTGAGCCGCAGCCGGCGATATGTAATGCACCTGGCCTCCGTCGGGGCTCAAGCTGAAGAGCACGTCCGGCACCGTTGCGACCACGCTGCGAAGCCGCTCCTCCAGGCCGCCGGCGTAGCGCGCCAGCTCCGCCCTCGCCGCCTCGAGCTCCTCCTCCCGCCGACGCAGCTGCTTGTTTTGCTGCACGGCGTCTTCGAAGGTGGAGATCAAGAGGTCGAGGATCTGCTCTTTTTCGGACGTGATCGTGAAGGTGGATCCGAGGACGGTGACGTTCAGGCCCAACTGACTCTTCGTCCCGCGGCGCCGGTGTTGGCTCTCCAGCACGTGGCGGATGCGCAGCAGCAGCTGGTCGGGCTCGTACGGTTTGGAGATGTAGTTGTCCGCCCCGGCTTCCAGCCCGTGCACGATATCCATGGGATCCGCCAGGCTGCTGAGCAGAACGACAGGCAGGTCGCGGCGTTTGAGCTCGGTCTTGATCCGCCGGCACAGCTCATACCCGCTGATCCCGGGCATCGTGATGTCGCTCAGCACGAGGTCAACCTTGTTTTTCCCGACAAGCGCGAGCGCGTGTTCGCCGTCCGGCGCTACCGTGACCTTGTACCTGTGCTCCTCGAGCAGCAGGCGCAATGCCTCGGCCTGGGTCGCGCTGTCTTCAACGACGAGGATGTGCGCCTGCATGGCTCTCTCCCGCGACTAGTTCCGCCAGGCGCGGGGCGATAGCATCGACGGCGAGCACCTCCTCGACCACTCCCGCCGCGACCGCTTCCGCTGGCATCCCGTACACCACCGAGCTTGCCTCGTCCTGCGCCAGCACCCGTCCCCCCGCCGCGCGTACCGCCCGCAACCCTTCGACTCCGTCGCTCCCCATGCCCGTCAGGATCACGGCCGCCAGCGACGCCCCATAAGCCTGTGCCGCCGACGTAAACAGGTAGGTCCCGGAAGGACGGAACCCGTTGACCGGCGGCGCATCCGCCACCACCACCCGGCCGTCCCGTGCGACCCCGAGCTGCCGGTCATCGGGCGCGAGCAAGACGGTGCGCTCGAGGAGTGGCTGGCCAGGCTCGGCTACTTTGACGCGCAGGTTGCAGCTGGCGCTCAACCACTCGGCGAGTCCCGCCACAAACCCCATCGCGATGTGCTGGACGACGAGAATCGGCGCGGCAAAGTCGCGGGGAAGCGCGGACAGAATGCGCTGGAGCGCCGCCGGCCCTCCCGTGGAGGCGGCCACCGCCACCAGGCGGACGGGCGCACCCGGCCGTAACGGAGGAGCCGGCGCCGGCGGGGCCGCGCTCGATTGGGGCGCCCAGCGACGCACCACCTTCACGCGCGCCATCGCCTTGGCCATCGCCACGAGCTCCTCCCGGCGCCCGTCGAACCGCGCAGACCGCGGATCATCCGGCTTGGCGATCACCATCAGCGCGCCCGCCCGCATCGCGTTTAAGGACAGCTCGACGTCCCGCCCGCTCGCGCTCGAGGACACGATGAGGATCGGCGTAGGAGCTTGGACCATAATCTCCTTGGTGGCCGCGAACCCATCCATGACCGGCATGTGGACGTCCATCGTGACGAGATCGGGCTTGAGCCGGGTCGCGAGCTCCACCGCCTCCGTGCCGTTCTTTGCCTGACCCACGACTTGGATCTCCGGGTCGCTCTCCAGGATCTCAACCAGGAGCTCGCGTACGGTTAACGAATCTTCGGCGACCACGACACGAATCACCGGGCCCCCTTATCCGAGCAACTGGCCAATGGTGTCCAGCAGATTCTGCTGGTCGAAGCTCGACTTGCCGAGGTAGGCGTCGGCCCCCACCTCGAGCCCCCGCGCCCGGTGCTCCGGCGTCTCGAGCGCGGTCACCAGCACGACGGGCAGCTCCTTGAACCGTTTGGAGGCGCGGATCGCCTCGCACAGCGCGAACCCGTCCATCCGGGGCATCTCGATGTCGGCGACCACGAGGTCGGCACCGTGCTCCTGCAGCACCTTCCACCCCTCCCCACCGTCCACGGCCGTGAGCACGTCGTATCCTGCGGCTTCGAGGATGCTCTGCTCCAGGGTGCGCGTGGTGATCGAGTCGTCCACCACGAGCACCCGACGCTTCGCAGGCCCCGCGGGCTTGGGCGGCGCGAGCGCGAGCCCCGGCCCAGCGCTCAGGCCACGCCCGGCGGCGACGATCGCGGCTGGATCGAGCACCAGCGCCACCCGGCCCGTCCCGAGCAGCGTCGCGCCGCTCAGGTAGGGCAACGGCTTCTGTCCCAGAGCCATGGGGCGGAGCACGATTTCTTGCTCGGCGAGGAGTTCGTCCACCGCCACGGCCAGGCGGCGCTCCCCGGCCGTCAGGGTGACGACCGGGACCGCACCTGCCACCGGCCGCTCGACCAGCGGAGGAAGGAGCCGTGCGAGCGCGACGAGCGGGACCGGCCCCTCAGGCGTGGCGATCACCTCGCGGCCCTCGGCGCGCTTGATCCCTTGCGGCGTGACGCGGGTCAGGCGCGCTACGTGGATCGTCGGGACCGCCAGCATCTGCGGGCCCACCGCTACGAGGAGCGCACGGATGGTGGCGAGGGTGGGCGGGCACTCGAGCGTGAACGTCGTGCCGCGGCCCGCCACCCACGTCACGTCCACGTTGCCGCGGATCCGGCCGACCGCCGCCCGCACGACGTCCAGTCCGACGCCGCGCCCGGAAATCACCGTGGCCTCGGTCCGGGTGGAGACACCCGCCGCGAACAGCGCGGGGGCAAGGTCGCGCTCCTCGGTGGGCACGGGGCCTCCCCGCCGCTCGAGCTGGGCCCGAATGGCCGGGACGTCGAGCCCGGCGCCATCGTCGGCCACCGTCACGATGATGCGGTCGCCGCGGACCGCCGCCGCGACCGCCACGGTACCCGTGCGCGGCTTGCCCGCCTGCTCCCGCGCCGCCGGCGGCTCGATCCCGTGGTCCACGGCGTTGCGGACCAAGTGCAGGATGGCTTCGCGCAATCCGTCCAGCACCGCGCGATCCGCCTGCACGTCCCCGCCCCTGATCTCGAGCTGGACCTCCTTCCCGGCGGCGGCAGCGACGTCGCGCACCGCGCGGGGCAGCGCCTCGCACGCCTCGGCGAAGGGGCGCATCCGGAGCCCCCGCACGCGGTCGGCCACCTCATCGGTCGCCTGGGCGAGCGCTCGCGCGTCCTCCGTCGCGTTTGCGGCTAGCCTGCTCGTGTCGTGCACGAGGCGGCGGAGGTTCTCCTCCACCGTATTCAGCGAATGCGCCGTCCCCGCCGACGCTCCCGACCGCTCGAGCGTGAGGCGTAAGCGACGGCCCGCGCGCCGCCATTCGGTTGCCCAGCGGGCGGCGAATTCGTGGAGAGCTGCGAGCTCCGCGGGACGACTCGCCACGCGGCTGCCAGCGATGAGCAGCTGCCCCGTGGACGCGAGCACCGCGTCGAGTTTCTCCCCCGCCACCCGGACCTGGCCATCGCCGCGGTCCACCGTCGGCGGGGAGGTTGCGGTCGGCGGCGCGGTAGCGTCGGCTGGCCGTGGCTTGGGGCCTCCCAGAGTCCCGCGCAGCTCAGCCAGTGCGGAGTCGGCTAGGTCCCGGCCGCTCTTGAGTCGATGACCCGCGTCCGCTAGCGCGTCCGCCGCCGAGAAGAGCAGGGCGAACTCGTCCCGCCCCAGGCGGATCTTCCCGTCGCGGGCCTGCGCCAGGAGCGCCTCCAGCTCGTGACACGCCTGCTCCACGAGCGGCACGCCGGCGGCGCGCGCCGCCCCCTTCAGCGTGTGAGCCACCCGGAAGAGGGACTTCAGGCGCCCGGCCGCCTGCGGATCGGACTCGAGCGCGAGCAGGTCGGCGTTCATCGTGCCGACTTGCTCTTCGAGCTCGCCGATAAAGGTGGCGAGCAGCCGGGCCGCCAACTGCTCCTGATTCATCGCTCGGTCGCCCGCGCCGCGGGGCGTTGGTTGGCGCCGACCAGCGCGAGCAGCCTGGTGCCCAGGGCGTTCAGATCCTGGGCGGCGCGCTCGGCCTGCTTGGTCGAGGCCAGATTCTGCTGCACCGCCTCGTGGATGTTCGTCATGGCCTGCCGGATCTGCGTCATCCCCAGCGCCTGCTGCCCCGCCGACGCCACGATCTGCGCCGCGGCCTGGGCTGCCTGTCCCACCGCGTCCACGAGGGCCTGAATGGTCTGACCCGCCTCCGTCACCTGCTTCGCGGTGACGGTCGCCTGTTTGGTCCCCTGCTCCGTGGTCATCACGGCGGCACTCGTGGCCCGCTGGATCTCGCTGAGAATCTGTCGCACCTGCACGGTCGCCTTCTTCGACTGTTCCGCCAGACTCTTCACCTCTCCTGCGACCACGGCAAACCCGCGGCCCTGTTCCCCCGCGCGCGCCGCCTCGACCGCGGCGTTGAGCGCCAGGAGGTTCGTCTGCTCCGCGATGTCGTTCACCGTGGCGATGATCTCGCCGATCGCCTGCGCCTGCTCGGCCAACGCCAGAATGCTCTCGGCGATGGACTCGACCTGCTCTTTCACGGCCGTCATCGCCACGGTCGATTCCTCCACCGCCTTGCGACCCGCTTTGCCGATCTCCGCCGCCCGCTGGGCCGACTCCGAGACCGACTTCGCCCGCTGCGCCGCCTGCTCGGCCGTCTGGGCCACTTCGTCCACGGTCGCCACCGTCTCCGCCACCGCCGCCGAAGACTCGCTCGCCCCGGCGGCCTGCTGCGTGGTCGCCGCGAGAATCTCCGCCGCGCTCGTAGCCAGGACACCCGTCGTTTCCTGCAGCGGGCGGCTCACCGCGCGGTAGAGGAACACGGCCGCCCCGGCGCCGAGGACGAGCGCCAGCAGCGCCGACAGGAGCAGCAGTTCCCTCGCTCGCGCCGCCCCCTCCGCAGCATCGTGGGACCGGGCAGCAATCACGCCCCGGGCGTCGGCGATCTCCGCGTCGAGGTGGTCGCGCATGCCCTCGAACACCTCGGGAGGGACGCGCTCGAGGCGGAAGCGCTGCGCCGTCGCCACGCCCTGACGCTGAGCGATCGCGGTCACCTCGTCCGTCAGCCTTCTCCACCTTTCGAGTTCGGCGACGACGCCGTCCACGTTCGCCTCGCGCCCTTGCAGCGCCGGCATGGCGCGCAACTCGCTCAAGGAGCGCGAGGTCTGCTCAAGGTACTGCTGCCGCACCGCGAGCTGTTTCGCGTTGCCCGTCAACAAGTAGTCCAGCAGGGCCCGCTCGGCATCGCGGCTTGCCCCGCGCGCCTGGCTGGAAGCGGCCAGCAGCACTGCTCCCTGCGCATCGTTTTCGCTGAGCCGCAATGCCGTCCGCTGGAGCGCGAAGTACCCGACGGCAGCGATCACCACGAGGAGGGCCAGCGGCAGTGCGAAGCCGACCACGATGCGACGACCGACGGTCCAAATCATGTGCCGTCTCCCATCATCGGGTAGAGTGAGGTCCGGCGAGCCGCAACAGCGCCCTGACTTCGAGGACGAGGACGGCGTCGCCGGTCATGCCGCGGAGGTATGTCCGCTGCGCCGCGACGCCCTCCGGCGGTTCCCGCACCTCCGATGCCGGCAGCGTGACCAGGTCCCGGACCGCGTCCGCCAGGATGCCGAACGTCGCTCGCTCATCGCCCAACACGATCACCCTGCTCAGCTCGTTGAGCGCCGCCACCGAGAGGCCCAGCACGGGGCGGAGGTCCAGGATCGTCAGCAGCTCCCCCCGCCACGCCGTTATCCCGAACACCGGCGGCTCGGCCCCGGGCAGCAGGGACAGGTCCACCAGCCGAAACACCTCGAGGACGTAGCGCGACTCGACGGCATAGGTCTCGTTCGCCAGCGCAAACGTGATCGCCTCGAGCGCGTCGGCAGCCAGCGGTGGCGCCGGAGGCCGGGCCAGCAGGCGCGCCCGCTCCTCGAGCAGGACCCGGGTGCGCTCCGGGGATGCATCGCCCTCTCCCGCCAACGCGCGTCCCGCCGCCTCAACGCGGCGCCGGATCTCGGCCCAGTCCACCGGCCCCCGCCGGGCCTTCGGACGAGCCGCCATCACGCCGCCACCTCGCTCAGGAGCCGCATCTGGACCTGCGCCATCTTCACGAGCCGTCCGGCAGGCTCCCCGTCGGAGGCAGGGACAACTGCCTCGGCTGGCATGGCCGCCAGGAGCCGCTGCGCGTTCCGGAAGGCGCGGCGCGCACTGTCCCTGTCGCCCAGGCGCCCCAGCGCGCCGCCGAGCGCCAGGTGCGCCACCACGAGACCCCGGTCGAGATAGAGCGCGCGCCGCGCGGCCGCTGCCGCCTCGGCATACCGTTCCGCTTCGCTCAGGAGCACCGCGTGAAGATAGAGCAGCTCGGCCGCGCCTTGGTGACGCTCCAGCGCCGCGGCGCAGGCCTGCCCCGCCGCCGCAAGGTCCCCCTGGTTCGCGTGCGCCCGCACCAGGACGATCCACGGTGTCACATCGCTGCCATCGCGTCGTACCACTCGCTCAGCGAGTTCCACCGCTCGTTCGTAGTCCCGCGCCCCGTAACATCGAACGGCCGCCTCGGCGTCGTTGGACGCTCGATTTTCCACCTCCGCGGTTTCGGTCGCCACCGTGGGCACCGATTCTCCCGCTGGCAACGCTGGCGGCTCGAACGGCTGGTCCATAGCAGGAGGCTCGGGAAGCGGCTGGGCCGCACCTGCCAGGGGGACGAACCTCCCGACTGTGGCCCGCTGATACGCGAGCCCGGCGCTGGTCACCACCACGTCGCAAGGAACTAGGTCAGCGAGCGGAGGGTCGGAGGCGCCGAGCAGCAGCCAGCCTCCGTGGCTCAGGGAGTCGAGCAGCCGGCGCGTCACCCGGGCCACCGTCTCGGCGTCGAAGTAGATCAGCACGTTGCGGCACAGGATGAGGTCCATCCCCCAGACGCCGGTGCTGAGGGACGGATAGGTGTCTTCCGCGAGGTTCAGGTAGCGGAATTCGACGGCGCCACGCACGGCAGGCGTCAGTTCGAACCGGCTGCCGACCTGTGTGAAATAGGTTCGCACGACGTCGTCCGGCACTCCCCGGAGCGACCAGCGCGTGTAGCGGCCGTGGCTCGCCTTGGCGAGCGCCGCGCGTGAGAGATCGGTGGCGACGATGTGGGCTTCACGGTCCGGTGCCAGTTCCCGCAGCAGGATGGCAAGGGAGTAGGGCTCCTCTCCCGAGGCGCAACCGGCGCTCCAGACTCGCAAGGGGCGATCGCGCGACTGTGCGGAGAGCAATGCCGGAGCGATCTCTGCTCGGATCACGGCGAACTGACGGGGCTCGCGAAAGAAGTACGTCTCACCGACGGTGATCTCGCCGACCAGGTCGTCGAGCAGGACGGGCTGGGCGTCGAGACGGGCGAGATAGACCTCCGGCTCTGTCAGCTTGGCCCGACGCATCGCCGTGGCGAGCCCGGCTTCGAACGCGGAACGGCGGGCCTCGTAGAAAACCAGCCCGGTACGCCGGCGCACGAATTCCCCTGCCGCCTCGACGAATTGCCGCGACAGACCCGTGCCCGGGCTCATCGCCGGCCCTTCCGCGGCGGGGAAGGCTCTCCGGCCGTCGTCGCCCCGACGACGGCGGCATCGACTTGGCCGGCCTCGTCGAGCGACAGGAAGCGCTCGAGATCGTGGATGACCAGGAGGCCATCCGCCAACTTGGCGATGCCCGCCACGTGCTCAACGCCCGGAGCGACGTGCGCCGCCGACTCGATGGCGCTTTCTTCAACGCCCACCAAGTCGAGAGCGCGGTCCACCCGGAGCGCTACGAGTCTGCTGTCAGTTTGTGCGATGAGGAAATGCTGCTCGGGTGCGACCGGCGTTGGCGGAAGTCCGAAGCGCTGTCGAATGTCGAGCACGGGGACGAGGGTGCCCCGGACGTTGATCACGCCTTCGACGATCGACGGCGCCTTCGGAAGCGCGGCGATCGCCACCGCGCGTATGGCTTCCCTGAGGACGTTGGCAGAGAGCCCCAAACTTCGACCAGCGACTTGGAAGACGAGGAAGTGGTGCATGGACGCCCCCAAGGGCACGAGGCGAACAGCGACCCTGCTCCACCCGAGCACGCCCGCCAACTATAGCACACTACTCATGCTTTCCCTAGCAAGACCGGGCCGCAAGGGCGTTTTTGCGGCACGAGGAGGCGGTTTTGCGACACTCCGGATCCAGTGCGGCGGGTCCCCCCTCTTGCAGCGATCCACGAGGCAAGCCTACGTCCAGTTCTTACACGGCGCCGATCTGATCACGCGAGTTTGGGCATCCCGAACTCACGGGCCATGCGACTGTACGGAAAAAGATGGCCGCCGCGAAGCCGAACTGCGAGAACGTCCACAGGCAGGTCTCAGCGATCGTGCCAAGGGATTTACGGAGAGTGCCGTGGGCATGAATCTTTGCCGTTTGTTTGCCGATCCATGCTCGCCGATGCCGCTGCTTGTGCTCAATGAAGCACGATGCGGGAGCATAGACTCATGCTCCCGCATGGCTGGTTTCGTTTATCAGGCGTGCGCTCTAACCACCTGAGCTACAGGCCCGGCCGCCACCCCACCACCCCACCCGTTGCCAGACGCCAAGTCGCTAAGCCGCCAAGGGATTCATAGGCTCAGGGCGCACTCTTGCAGCTTGGCGTCTTGGCGTCTGACAACTGTCCTTATTCCCATTCCCGCCGCGGCCCCTTCTTCGGCCGGAACTCCTCGTCCTCTTCGTCGTCGAACTCGTCGTCCAGATCGTCGTACTCGTCCAGGTCGTCCAGATCCTCCTCGTCCAGCTCGTCCTCTTCCAGCTCGTCGTCGAAGTCCT
>WNGB01009566.1_pt1 | contig 13568 bp, 10 predicted proteins | sample 5400681 | NCBI WGS metagenome assembly WNGB01 (sample SAMN13153367, study PRJNA577476) | soil metagenome | isolation source: 115 cm soil or saprolite under grassland replicate 2 | place: USA:California | collected 2016-06-15 | reverse complement strand
GGCCGTGCATCGCGAAGTCGTGGCCACCCTCGTAGGTCCACGGGCCACCCATCACCCAGTAGTGCAGGCGCTCGCCACCTCGGCCCAGGCCGTACACCGGCCCGTCGTCGGGACCGGTGACGTAGCCGTCGACCGACGTTGTGATAGATGCGATTACCTTGCCCATGGTTCCTCCTCCGTCGGGTGTCACCAGAACAGACCCGGCAGGGAACCCCGACTCATCGCTGCGACGCCGAAGACGCAGAAATCGTTGTACCAAAGGCCCTGGCCGGGGCCACGCTCGGCGGTAGATTAGTTCACCTGATCTTGACGTATCCATAATCCACAGGCCGAAGAGAGGAGGCATTCTCAAAGAGCCCAAAGGCCCCTTTAATAGTTCAATCATGGCCACTTGCTCACCACGGTCAGCCGTTGTGTCGGTCAGCGGGCCAGGTTGGTTGGGTGAAAACGCAAGGCCATCAGGTCGGTACCCAGGACGGAACTAATTGCCGGCTGACCGGCCGGTAATCTGCAGGAGGGTCGACCAGGCTGCCGCTGTCGGCGCGCTGGTCACCACCGCCATGGCGATCTCGCGGCCATGCCGTCCGCTGCGGAGCCGGCCCGATTCCGGCATGCGCTCACCGCCGGTCGACAGCACCCGCGAAGGACCCGGCCACCTGGCGATCATCGCGGTACCGAGCTCGGTCAGCACACGGCGTGGACGCCATCACCCGACTCGCTCAGTAGGTAGAGCTGCCCCACGGTATCGGTCACGCGGTTGCCGAGGCGAGCACCGACCACGACGAGGCGATCCTGGATCTGCTGGACAGCGACGATCCCAAGCTCTGGGCAGTCGCGCACGGGCTCATCGGTGTCCGGTCCCGATCCGGCGGTGGCTGGCTAGCGGAGACGGCGCGCCGGCGGCCCGGTCAGGCCGGTCGGCTTCTGCTCGATCTCGACGCCACGGACGACGTCCTGGATCTCGTGGAGACCCTCGGCGAGGACCAGCAACGCCGGTACTGGGAGCACATCGCCCCGGTTCATGGCGCGCATGCGGCGATCGAACGGTTCACGGACGGCCTCATCGCGGCGGACCGGCCGTTCAGCGCCATCGACGCCGTGCATCTGGCGCAACGACAGCCACCGCGGTCGACCGACCTGCTGCGCAAGGCCCTGAGTGCGCCGTTGATGCACCAGAGCGCCGAGAGCCCACGGCCTGCATCGCCACTAGCTGAACTTGCTGGCGGTGCAGCCAGTCGGCCAGGCCCAGCAGCGCCGGCGTGGTGGCGGCGTACTCGCGGACCTCCTGCATCCGCCGGCCGGGCTTGGAATCATGCGGTACCCGCACGCACACCACCAGCCCGGCCTTACCAATGTCGATCGCGCAGACCCGTTCGACCAGGCCCACCGGTTCTTCCGTGGACTCCTCCATCAACCCGCCTTCATCCTCGACAACAACGCAAGGCGGCCGCCCGCGGGAACGGTGCGGGGCAAGGACAGAGGCGGACTCGCGTGCTCGAAGCAACAAGACAGGGCCCCAAGATCACGCTCCCGGCGTCAGACTACTTGACGGCCTCGAAGAACCAAGCAGCAACGACGTCGGCGGGCGACCACCGCCGATTTTCACGCACGACAGGGCGTCACGACAGGGACATCGGGGACTACTTGAGGTGGCCGGCGGTCAGTCCGGATTGGACCTGGCGCTGGAAGACGAGGTACGCCAGGAGCACCGGGAGCATCGCGATCGCAACTCCGGCGAACAGTCCGCTGTAGTCACCGCGGTATCCCTCGTGGACGGCGAGCGCGGTCAGCCCCTGCGCGAGCACCCACTTCTTCTCCGCGCCCTGACCCTGCATCAGCACGATCGGCAGCACGTACTGGTTCCACTGACCGAGGAAGTTGAAGATGCCGACGCTGATCAGACCGGGGCGGGCCATGGGCAGCATGACCCGGAAGAACAGGCCGAAGTGCGAGCATCCGTCGACCAGCGCCGCCTCGCCGACCGAGGTGGGCAGCGTCCGGAAGAACGCGGTCAGGAAGAAGACCGTGAACGGCAGGGAGTACGCTGCGTACACCAGCATCAGGCCGGGCAGCGTCGCGAGCAGGCCGAGGTCCTGGACCACGAAGAAGAGCGGTACCAGGGCGAGAAAGACCGGGAACATCATCCCGCCCACGAAGAGGTAGTACACGATCCGGTTGCCGCGGAACTCGTAGCGGGCCAGTACGTACGCCGCCATCGCCCCGAGCAGCATGGTCAAGGTGAGCGAGCCGGTGACCACGATAACGCTGTTGAGGAAGTACCGGCCGATGTGCGCCTGGTTCCAGGCGCGGACCCAGTTTTCCCAGCGCAGTGCGGACGGCAACCCCCACGGGTCGGTGAGGATCTGCTCGTCGGTCTTGAAAGAGCTCAGCACTGCCCACGCCAACGGAAATGTGGTGAGCAGCGCCCAACCCATCAGGAACAGGTGGGAGAACGCGTTGCCGACGCCGATCTCCCGGCGGGCTGGCCGGTCGTGTGCGTGACCCCGTTCCGGCCCTGCCCGGGGGGCGCCGGTGGTGGTCCGCCCGACCTCGGTGGTTGCCATCCCGCATCGCCTCCTCAGAACTCGACCCGCTCGCGCCGGGTCAGGCGTAGCGCCAGTACCGCCACGGACAGGGTGAGGAAGAACATCGCCACACCGATCGCCGAGGCGTAGCCGAACTGGTAGTCGCCGAACGCGGTGCTGTACAGCCGCAGCCCGATCACGTCCGAGCTGAACCCCGGCCCGCCGTTGGTGATGATCTGCACCACGGCGAAGCCGTCGAGCGCGAGGATCGCCAGGTACACCCACGACACCTGGATGGTGTCCCACAGCAGCGGCACGCTGATCCGCAGGACGGTGGTGAGCCGGCTGGCGCCGTCGAGCAACGCCGCTTCGTAGATGTCCCGGGGAATCGACTGCATGCCGGCGCTGAAGAGCACCACGTAGAAGCCGACGTTGCTCCAGATGAGCACGACTAGCACGCACCAGAACGCGAGCGAAGGGTCGCCCAGCCAGGGTCTGGCCAGCGACCCGAGCCCCACCACGCGGAGCATGCCGTTGACCAGGCCGCTGTTCGGCGCGTACATCTCGCGCCACAGCACGCCGATGATGGCGACCGACAGCACCTGCGGGAAGAAGTACACGATCCGGTAGACGCCGGACCCCAGGACGCCCCGGACCCCCGCGCCGCTGCGCCGGCCGCCGACATTGAGCATGGACGCGAAGAACAGTCCGAGCGCGATCGTCGTCACCGGTAGCGCGGCGAGCAGGATCGCGTTGTCTTTCAATGCGTTCCATACGTACCGATCGTGCAGCAGCCGGCCGAAGTTCTCCAGCCCGACGAACCGGTAGGCGGGCGAGAGCCCGCGCCAGTCGGTGAGCGAGATCTGGAACGCCTGCAGGTACGGCGAGATGACGAACACTCCGTACAGCGCCAGCGGTGGCAGGAGGAACGTCAGGATGAACGGGTGTTTTCCGTGCCGCATGACGGACGAGTTTCAGGCCCGCTTGTACTTCTTGATGGAGCTGTCCTTGGCGATCTCGTCGGCCGCCTTCTGGCACCGCTCGACGAACTGCGTCGCGTTGATGCGCTTGGTGAACAGGTCGCCGCAGGCCGCGTCGACCAGGTTGCGCTCCAGCTTGCGGTAGAAGGAGCCGTACACCCAGTTGAAGCCGTTCCTACCCGAGGCACTCAGTGCTTTGGTGACTGAGGTGAGCCCGGGCGGCAGCGTCAGACCCTCGGCGGCGCCCTGGACGCAGGTGAGGCTACTGACCCGGCGGGTGAAGTCGGCGGCGGCCTTCTTGGAGAGCATGATGCGCAGGTACTCCAGGCCGCCGGCCGCGTTCTGCGCCTTGGCCGGCACGACGAACGGCTCGCCGGCGGTACCGCGGATCGCCTCGAACGGGAGCTTGTCGCTCGTCGTCAGGCTGGGCGTCGGCGCGATCGTCATCTGGAAGTCCGGTGGGGTGACCGCCTTCTGCTCGTTCTCCAGCCAGGAGCCGCACGAGATGAACGCCGCCCGGCCCCGGCACCACTCGGTCTGGGACTGGATGTGGTCGAGTCCTTCCGACCCGGGCAGGATGTAGCCGTCCACGGCCAACTGGGAGTACGCCTCGGCAGCGGCCTTCACGGCCTCGTGCTTCCAGGCGTTGGGCTCCAGGTTGTCGATCGCGACGAGTACGTCCGGGCCGGCGAGCTTGGCCGCCGACGCCAGGATCGGCCAGCTCATGTAGCGCGGATGCTTGCCCTGGTAGGTCCAGGGAGCGAGGCCGCTCGCCTTGATCTGCTTGCAGAGGGCGATCATGTCGTCCCAGGTCTTCGGGTACTGCCAACCGCGGCTGGCGAACAGCTTGCCCGAATACCAGATCCCGTACGCGGTGTAGGCGTAGTTGAGCGACATCACCTTGCCGTCGTAGGTGCCGACCTCCAGCGCGCCCGGCAACAGAGTCTCGCGCACCGTACGCTTCGGGTCGTCCAGGCTCGGCGCGTCGAGCAGCTGGCCGAGGTCGTGCAGCGCGCCCTGGGCGACCAGCCCGTTGAAGTCGATCTGGTTGCCGCCGGAGTTGTCCAGGACATCCGGCGGGTTGCCGGCGACGAACCGTGGCTGCAGCGCCTTGGAGATCTCCTGGGTGGCCGAGTGCTTGATCTCGGCCTTCGGGTACCGCTCCTTGTACATCTGCTCGTGCGCCTTGGCGTACTCCTCGCCGAACCCGCCGTTGAAGATGACCACCTCGAGCGGGGCGTCCTCCTTGACGCCGAGCGGGTTCGCGGCGTTCTTCGCGCCCTGGGCGTTGTCCCCGGCGTTACCGCCGCCGCCGCCGCGCAGCGCGCACGCGGACAACAGGTCGCCGCTCACACCGGCGAGCACGCCGACGGCTACGGCCCGCTGCAGCAGCCTGCGCCGGGAGACACCGGATTCGTAGATACGCGACGATGACATGAACGGTCTCCTCGGTCGGTGGGCGGCGATTCGGCGCACCGCCCTAACTGGATGCCGGCGTCCAGCCGTCGACCAGGAACCGGTCCCGGTCGCCGGCTTCGCCGTTGAACAGAACGAGGTCGGTAGCGTGGACGAGCACGCGGTCGACGTAGACGCCGCGGCCCTGCGCGCTCGGGTCGGTGGTGTAGCTCCAGCGCAGGTGCGTGGTACCGGTCGGCACAGTGGCGGAGACGTGCCACCACCGCCGTCCGCCGTATCCGGTCAGCGTGCCCCCGGTGGTCCACCGGCCGTCGGGCGATGACAGGGTCATGGTCACCGGAGACCAGGTGACGCCGTCGTCGGTTGACGCCTCGACCCGTACGACGTCGTAGCGCGGTTCGGTGTCGTACCAGAGCTGGAACGAGGCGAGCGACGGGCCCGGCGCCGGCGCTCGCAGCGGGGCGGTCAGCGTCATGGTGGCGGCGTCGCGCTGGCCGGTCCGCCACCCGGTGCCGCCGGCAAACGGGCGTACGGGGGCGGCATTGGCGAAGTCGCGAGCCATCGCCCGGCGGGCGACATTGTTGCTGCCCCAGGCGCGGTCGGGGTGGACGTGGTTGCTGAGCAGGATCACGAACGAGTGCGCCAGCGGGTCGACGACGACCGAGGTGCCGGTGAACCCGGTGTGTCCGAACGTGACCGGCGAAGCCAGCCCGTCCATGTACCAGTGCTTGTCGAGCTCGAAGCCCAGTCCCCGGTCGCTTTCCGGAAACCGCTGTTCGAGGTGGGCGTTGTAGTTCACCAGCATCGACCGGACCGTCGCCTCCCGCAGGATCCGGACGCCGCGGTACTCACCGCCGTTCAGCATCGTCTGGCAGAGCACCGCCAGGTCGTCCACGGTCGAGAAGATCCCGGCGTGGCCGGCGACGCCACCCAACGCCCACGCGTTCTCGTCATGGACCTCCCCCCAGACCATGCCGCGGTTGGCGTACGGCTGGTACTCGGTGGCCGCGATGCGGTCCCGCAGCGACGGCGGGGGGTTGTAGCCGGTGTCCACCATGCCGAGCGGCCCGGTCACGCCCGCGTGTACCGCCGCGTCCAGCCGCGTGCCGGTGAGCCGCTCGACCAGGACGCCGAGCGCGATGAGGCCCAGATCCGAGTACACGTACTGGTTGCCCGGGCTGGCGCCGGGGGCCAGCGGTGTGGTCAGGGCCGCGGTCCGTCGGGTCTCGGGAGTGGGATACATGCTCCACAGCGGCAGGAAGGCCGGCAGGCCCGAGGTGTGGGTCAACAGGTTGCGCACCGTGACGCTTTCCTTGCCGCCGGCGGCGAACTCCGGCACGTACCGGGCCACCGGAGCGTCGAGATCGACGCGGCCCCGCTCGACCTGTTGCATCACCACGATCGTGGTGAAGAGCTTGGACACCGAAGCGAGGTCGAAGATGGTGTCGGGCCGGGTGGGGATCTGCTGCTCGGCGGGCAGCTCGACGCCGGCTCCCGCCGGCCCGACCGCGCTGTACCGCACCGCCCTGCCGACTGCGAAGCGCTGGACGACCACGCCGTCCTTGGCGGCCAGCACGGCCGCACCGGCGTAGGCCGGGTGACCCGGGTGGTCCGGCGTCGGCTGCAGGTAGGCCGCGGCGTCGGTGCGCATGCGGTCGACGTCCTCCGGCTGCAGGCCGACCTGGCGCGGCTCCCCGAGGCGCAGGGTGTGGTGCGCGAACCGGATGTCGGCCGGCGACACGCTCGGCGGCCCGGCGTCGGGCTCCGCGTACGCGGGTGGGGCCCAGGCGGCGACCGCGACGACGACGGGCACCGCGGCGTACAACGCGATCAGTCGACGGATCATCGCCCACCTTTCCAGCACGCTCGATGAGAGCATGAAGCTTTCTTTCGGATCATGCAAGAGGTAAGAAAGTTCTTGCCATGAACCGATGGTCGGGGCTAATTTACGAGCGGACGGGAGGGCAGCCATGCGAACTCGCCTCTTGATCATGATCGTTGCCATTGCCGTGGCGGTGCCTGGGGTCCCCGCCGCCGCGCAGCCCGCGACAGATCCGCTCAACCAGATCGTCAAACGCATGACCCTGGAACAGAAGGTGGGGCAGCTGTTCGCCACCTACGTCTACGGCAGCGACGCCAACGCGGTCTCGGCCGAGGACGCGCTCGCCAACCGGACGTCGTACGGCGTGTCGACCCCGGCGGAGGTGGTGGCGAAGTACCACCTGGGCGAGGTCATCTACTTCGTCTGGTCCGGCAACCTGCGCGATCCGCGGCAGATCGCCACGCTCTCCAACGGGCTCCAGGGGGCGGCGGCCACCAGCGGCGCGAACCTCCCGCTGCTCATCTCCACCGACCAGGAGCAGGGCTCGGTGGTGTGGCGGCTGCCCCCGCCGGCCACCGCGTTTCCCGGTGCGATGGCGCTGGGTGCCGGCCGCAGCCCGGCCGACGCGTACACCGCCGCACGTATCACCGGGGACGAACTGCGGGCGGTCGGCATCACGCAGGCACTGGCGCCGGTCGCCGACGTCAACGTCAATCCGGCGAACCCGGTCATCGGGGTGCGGTCGTTCAGCAGCGACCCGGCACTGGCCGCCCAGATGGTCGACGCCCAGGTCAACGGGCTGCAGCGCGGCGCGAACGCGACCGCCACGGCCAAGCACTTCCCGGGGCACGGCGATACCGCGGTCGACAGCCACACTGGGATTCCGATCATCACCCACACGGTCGACCAGTGGTGGCGACTGGACGCCCCGCCGTTCCAGGCCGCGATCGCCGCCGGCATCGACTCGATCATGACGGCGCACATCGTGGTGCCCGCGCTCGATCCGTCGGGCGACCCGGCCACCCTGTCCCACCCGATCCTGACCGGCCTGCTGCGCGATCAGCTCGGCTTCGGCGGGGTCATCATGACCGATGCGCTCACCATGGCCGGAGTACGGGAAAAGTACCGCGACGAGCGGATCCCGGTCCTGGCGCTGAAAGCGGGTGCCGACCTGCTGCTCATGCCGCCCAACCTGGACCTGGCATACAACGCGGTACTCGACGCGGTGCGCAGCGGTGAACTCAAGGAGAGCCGGATCGACCAGTCCGTGCTCCGCATTCTCAAGCTCAAGCAGCGCCGTGGTCTGCTCTCCGGCGCCATGGTGGACGTCGACGCCGCCGCGCGAACGGTCGGGAGCGCGGACCACCTCGCGGCCGCACAGGACATCACCGACCGCACCGTGACAGCGGTCCGCAACGACGCCGAGGTCCTGCCGTTCGCCGCCGCCGGCCGGTCCGTGCTGGTCACCGGCTGGAACTCCAGTGTCTTCGCCAACGTCGACGTGCTGGCGGGGCGGCTGACTGCCCGGGGCGTACCGACAACGCGGATGCCGATCGGGTCCGCGCCGACCGCCGACATCGTCCGGGCGGCTTCGTCCGCCGATCTGACCGTGGTGATGACGAACAATGCCCGGTCAAGCGCGGGCCAGCAGCAGCTGGTGAAGGCGCTTGCGGCGACCGGCCGGCCGCTGGTCGTGGTCGCGGTCCGCGACGCATACGACATCGCGTACTTCACCGAGGTCAGCACATACCTCGCCACGTTCAGCTACACGCCGCCCGCGATGGAGTCGGTCGCCCGGGTCCTGCTCGGCGAGCGGTCCCCCCGCGGTCGGCTGCCGGTATCGATCCCGGTGGCGGGTGACCCGACCACCACGCTCTACCCGTTCGGGTACGGCCTGACGTGGTAGCAGGAGGAGTTGTGAACCGCCGTCGTCTACTCGCCGCCACCGGCGCGGCTGCCGCCGGAGCCACCGCGGCCCTGGCCGGCCCGATAGCGGGGGCCGCCCAATCCGGTGCCCTGCCCCGATTTCCCGTCCGGACCGGTCTCGATCGACTGATGGAGACCGGTTGGGCCGCGCTCGCCGGCCGACGGGTGGGAGTGATCTCCAACCCGACCGGCGTCGACCGCGCGTACCGGCACCTGGTCGACCTCGCGCACGCCGACGGCCGGGTCCGGATCGTCGGCGTGTTCGGCCCGGAACACGGCTTCCGCGGTTCCGCCCAGGCCGGCGGCAGCGAGGGTACGGGCGTCGACGCGCGCACCGGACTGACGGTCTATGACGCGTACGGTGCGAGCCAGGCGAAGTGGGCCGAGCTGTACACGCGGGCCGGCGTGGAGACGGTTGTCTTCGACATCCAGGACGTCGGCGCCCGGTTCTACACGTACATCTGGACGATGTACGACTCGATGGCGGCCGCGGCCCGGCTCGGCCTGCGGTACGTCGTCCTGGACCGGCCGAACCCGATCGGTGGCCGGGCGTACGGGCCGATGATGACCACCGCGTTCACCTCTGGCGTCGGCAAGAAGGAGATCGTGCAGCAGCACGGCATGACCGTCGGGGAGCTGGCGGACTTCTTCAACGGTGAGTTCCTGACCGCCGAGGCCGGCGCCCGGGTCACGCTCGAGGTGGTACCGTGCCGCGTCTGGCTGTCGACCATGATGGCCGGCGATACCGACGTTCCGTGGGTCCTCCCCAGCCCCAACATGCCTACACCGGACACCGCGCTGGTGTACCCGGGCACGGCCATGTTCGAAGGTGTCGCCTCCATCTCTGAGGGTCGTGGCACGACCCGGCCGTTCGAGCTGGTCGGTGGGCCCGGGCTGGACTACCACTGGTCCGATCGGCTCAACGCGGCCGGGCTGCCCGGCGTGGCTTTTCGCGAGGCGTACTTCACGCCGACGTTCAACAAGTTCGTCGGCCAGCTCTGCGCCGGGGTGGAGGTCAAGGTCACCGACCAGCGGGCATTCGACCCTGTCCGTACCGGCGTGGCGATGCTGGTCGAGGCCCGTAGGTACCCGTCGTTCGCCTGGCGGGCGGACTCCTCGTTCCCGCAGCGTCCGTACTGGATCGACAAGCTGACCGGGTCCCCGCGGCTGCGGTCCATGGTGGATGCGGGCGCGGGGACGGATGAGGTGGTCGGCGCCTGGAGTGCGGAACTGGCGGCGTTCGTCGCGCGGCGTCGCCCCTACCTGCACTACCCGCGGGTTGGTGACGACCGTTGACGGATCGCAGCGTGCGCGGGAAAGGCAGCACATGAAGGCGCGGGACACGGACGCCCCGGCGACGACGGTGAGCGGCGAGCCGCCGGCGGGGCCGGCCACGCCGGCCACCGTGAAGGCGCGTGGCCTGCTGCCCTCACTGTCACCGGCTGAGCAGCGGGTGGCGCGGGTCGTCATCGACGAGGCGGCGACCGCGGCGAAGCTCACCATCACCGAGCTCGCCGAGCGGGCCGGCACGTCGGAAACCACGGTCATCCGCTTCTGCCGGGCAATGGGCTTCGCCGGTTACCCGCAACTGCGGCTGACGCTCGCCGCCGAGGCGGGGCGCAGTCAGGCCGACCGCGATGACGAGGCGCTCGGCAGCGACATCAGCCCCACCGACGACCTCGGCCAGGTGGTCAAGAAGATCGCCTTCGCCGACGCGCGGGCCGTCGAGGACACCGGGGCACAGCTCGACGTCGGCGTCCTGGAACGGGTGGTCGACGCGGTGGTCGCGGCGCGGCGGGTGGACATCTACGGTGTCGGGGCCAGCTCCTGCGTCGGGTACGACTTCCAGCAGAAGCTGCACCGCATCGGCCGGGTGGCCTTCGCGTGGTCGGACATGCACCTCGCATTGACCAGCGCGGCCCTGCTCGGCGAGACGGACGTGGCGTTCGGCATCTCGCACACCGGCACGACGATCGACACGATCGAGGCGTTCGCCGAGGCCGGTCGTCGCGGCGCGCTGACCGTAGCCCTCACCAACTTCCCGAAGTCACCCATCACCGGTGTCGCCGACCTGGTACTGACCACCGCCGCACGGGAGACCACGTTCCGCTCCGGTGCGATGGCCAGCCGGCTCGCTCAGCTCACGGTCGTGGACTGCATTTTCGTCGGTGTCGCGCAGCGGACGTATGCACAGACCCGCGCGGCTCTGGAAGCCACTTACGAGGCGGTACGCAGCCGGCGGAGGCGTCCGGAACGAGGGCGCTGGTGACCGGTGACGGGCCCGTGCCGAACGACCCGCCAACGGAGCAGCGCAATGCCCGAACCGCCGACATCGACCGGATGGGCACGCGGGAGATACTGCGGCTGATCAACCGCGAGGACGCGATCGTCCCGGCTGCGGTGGGGGCGGAGCTGCCGCGGCTCGCCAAGGCCGTCGACCTCGCCGTCGCCGCGCTCGGCGCGGGCCATCGGATGCACTACTTCGGGGCCGGTACGTCGGGACGCATCGCCGTGCTCGACGCGGCCGAGCTGCCACCCACGTTCGGGTTGGCGGCCGACCGGGTGGTGGCCCACCTGGCGGGCGGAGCGCAGGCGCTCACCAGCCCGTCGGAGGCGGCCGAGGACGACGAGGAGGGCGGTGCCGCCGACGCTGCGGCGGTCGACGCCGGCGACGTCGTCGTGGGGCTGAGCGCGAGCGGGAGTACCCCTTACGTGGCCGGAGCGCTGCGTACGGCCCGTGCCCGCGGGGCTCGTACGGTGCTGGTGTCGGCCAATCCGGCGGCGGCGCTGGCCCGGCTGGCCGACGTGCACGTGGCCGTGGACACCGGTCCCGAGGTGATCGCGGGCTCCACCCGGATGAAGGCCGGCACCGCTCAGAAGCTGGTGCTCAACGCGCTTTCGACCGCGGCGATGATCCGGCTGGGCCGGACGTACTCCAACCTCATGGCCTACATGGTCGCGAGCAACGACAAGCTGCGCACCCGCCAGATCCGCATGCTGGCGCAGGCGACCGGTGCCGACGTCGACACCTGCCGGGCCGCGATGCTGCGGGCCGACGGCGAGCCGAAGGTGGCGTTGGTGACGCTGCTGTCCCCGGTGACGCCGGAGCAGGCGTGGCGGGCGCTGCGGGAAGCCGACGGCCTGGTACACAAGGCGCTGCGCGTCATCGGCCGGTGAGGCGCGCGTGCACGTCGGGGGGTACGGCGCCGCCGAGCACCCGGGCGATCGCGAGGACGGCGGCGCCGGCGGCGCCGTCCCGCGCGGGCACCGGTTCGACAGCGAACCTTTCTCGTACCCGCGCATGAACCCCGACCGCCACCGGACCCGCGGACAGCAGCACCGAGCCGGCCAGGACCACGACCGCGGGCGGGAGCTGGTCGCGGGCGACGGTGTCCAACGCGTGGCTGAGCCGGTCCGTCGCGGCATCGGTGATTGCAAGGGCCACCGGATCACCGGCGGCCGCGGCGGAGCTGACGAGCGGCGCCAGCCGGCCGAGCTGAGCCGGCGGCATCGCGAACGCGACGCCGACGAGGGCCTGTGCGTGCGCCTCCGGATCGGACCCGACGGCGTCCTCGCCGAGCAGGACGGCGGACACGGCCGGGGTCAACGACGTCGGCGCACCGCGCCCGTCCAACGCGGCGAGCACGCGGCGCAGGCCTTCACGACCGATCCACACCGCCGATCCCTCGTCCCCGAGCAGCCAGCCGTACCCGTCACACCGGCGCCGGACCGCACCGTCACGAAACGCCGCCGCGACCGCGCCGGTACCGGAAAGAAGCAACAGGCCGGTGTCCAAGGGCGTACCAGCGAAGAACGCCACCTCCAGGTCCGTGACGACCGTGACGTCGCCCGGCAGGCCGACCGACCGCCAAGCGGTCGACGCCGCTTGCTGCGCGACCGTCCGACCGGCCGGGCCCGCGCCCGCAGCACCGACTACACCGCCGACCACGCGCCGACTGTCCACTTCGGACAGTGCGGCGCGGAGGGCGGCGGCGAGCGGTTCGGCCGGCCGGCGGGTGCTCGACCGCTGGCTCGCGCCTGCGGCCTCGCCTCGGGCGACCACCGCACCATCGAGGGTCGCGATCAGGCAACGCGTCGTCGTACCGCCCGCGTCGATGCCAACCACCAAGGCACTCCCCATCGCTCGTACGGTAGGTGCTCGCGCTGGTCCCGTGCCATGGTCGACGAGCGGTCATACGGCCGCCCGAGCCCAGATGAGCCAGGTCGTTTCGCACCGCTGCGACGACGTATGCCCAGCGATCCCGCTTCCCGATCAGGGGCTTGGTAGCTGGTGCGGATTGAGATGACAGCTGCATCAGCCGCTTACGGAGCGGCGGCTCATTACTGTGCTCCAAGCGTCTGCGCAACCAACCCTGGTGTTCTTCCGGTGTCAAACGTATGTATTCCGCCAAAAGGGCCTGGAAATCGGCAGCATCCATGTATTCGCCGCCGATCGTCGTGCGGTGGAACGCCTCAGCGGCAGAGGTGACGTTCATGAACCGGTTCTCTGCGAACATCTGCTTCGCGTGACGGATGCTCATCATCGAGTCTAGTGTTCGGCTAAACCTGCCGTACGCGTCGAGCCACCGCGCAACCCCTTGCACCGTTCCGACTTGATCGAACGTAAGCAGCATCTCTGGTTGATGGCGCTTCTTGCGCGTGCGGGACTTTCATACCTTAAGAGGCGACCTATGAGGACACTCAAGAGAGTACTCTGTCTAGTCGCGCTTCTGGTAGCCGCCGTCTTGGCGGTGCCTCAGGCAGCGTATTCCTCACCGGGGGCGATCGGCTGCACGCCACCAGCCAGCGCGGTGGAACGCAAGGCCCATGTGATTCACAACGCCATCTCCTGCCTTGTTCGAAGCGGCTACAGCTTGCAGCCAGGTCAACCAGGCGATG
>WNGB01014634.1_pt1 | contig 13569 bp, 17 predicted proteins | sample 5400681 | NCBI WGS metagenome assembly WNGB01 (sample SAMN13153367, study PRJNA577476) | soil metagenome | isolation source: 115 cm soil or saprolite under grassland replicate 2 | place: USA:California | collected 2016-06-15 | reverse complement strand
TCAAGTACCAGCCGCCTAACACGGCGTGCACCCGACTGGTGGGAGTCTGCGCGTTTTCAAGCCATTTGCGTGGCCCAAAGCCGGTTCCGCCAAAATGGCTTGATCTTGTCCCGCCCACCAGCGGGTAACGCACCCCGTTGGGCCGCCATCACAGTGGGCGCCAATAGTAATGCCAGTAAATTCACTGAATCGGTTATCCTGCACCAGTTGTACATCCACAGCGAGGCTTGACTCCAGTGGCATGATAAGAGCGAAGGGCATGCGTATCAAGCTAAGCGAGCGGAGCGATAGGAAGCCGTCCAAGCGGTAGTTTTTCGGCCAAAAGGATGCGTTCGTTTGTCCTATACCGTGTAAGATTGAGCGCCATTGTCTCCGTTTCCGTCCGATTTTTACACGTTTTCTCGCAACCATGCTCCTACGAATCCTTAGCTTGATACGCATGGTATGATAAGAGCGAAGGGTTACTACGCCTACGACCTCACCTGTATCCTCGCTGTCGCACCACACCATGACCAAGGTGTCACTTCTCCCTTCGGACCATTTCGACGTATAGTGGAACGGCAGGTAGTGTCCCTCAGTATCCGTGATGGGCAAGTCGAGGTGATCTAGCATATACCGCATTGCAACGCGACAAGTGGCCACGATGGACGCCGACGACCGCTTTCTGTGGGTGATTTCCATCCACCCGATTCCCGGATTCGCGCAGTAAAAACGGCTGAAATTGCCCAATCTTTGCGCGAAATCGTGTAAATATGCACAGGCGAGCTAACTGGAACATACCACGACTTACCGCATTGCAATGCTAAAAACCGTATTTTCGCTCATCGGCGCTGATAGTCTATCTCATCACGGATACTGAGGGACACCACCGAACGGCAGTGAGTTCATTATTACAGGAGGACGCGATGAGCACTGACATTCTTTGGCACAACAGTTCAACCAACGAGACCCAAATCTGGTTTATGAACAAGCATAAGGTGACTGGCCGGGCAACGGTGGTCGACGAGAACGGTAGCCCCATCTTCGTTGGACCGCCATGGAGCATCGTTGGAACCCACGAACGGGAAATCGTTTGGCACAACAGTTCTAGCAACGAGACTCAGATTTGGTTTATGGACGGACACCGGGTGACTGGCCGGGCAACAGTAGTCGACGAGAACGACAGGCCCATCTTTGTTGGGCCGCCATGGAGCATCGTTGGAACGAACGGGTTCTCACGAGATCCAGTGCCACTGCCCCCGGGTGCGCCCCACTAGAACATTTCTACCTATGGATGCGGGAGTTAAAGGGGCCAGGGTCGAATTAAACGCCTAACTTTTCATTCAACCCGGACTGGCGCGATAAAGCCGCGCCAGCCGGTTAATTCTGACGTTCGACAGACGGGGGAGACGGGGGGCATGGGGGTATGTTCGACTAGATCGTACCTCAATAGGTGCCCACTAGTCCACATAGGGAGGACCCCATGACAAGCGCCGACCGAACAGCATCGAAACGAGCCCCGATGACCTCACTGAGGAAGACCGCGCTGGTCGCGGGTGTGTTCTACCTGCTCACCTTTGTTTCGATCCCGACCCTCGGGCTCTACGGTTCCGTGCGCGGTCCGAACTACATCCTCGGCCCGGGCCCGGACACTTCCGTGATCCTGGGGGTCTTCCTGGAGATGGTCGTGGCCCTCGCCGGTATCGGCACCGCCGTTACGCTGTACCCGGTGGTCAAGAGACAGGGCGAAGGGCGCGCGCTGGGTTTCGTCGCCTCGCGCACCCTGGAAGCCGCCACCATCTACGCTGGCATCGTGAGCCTCCTGTCGATAGTGACCTTGCGACAGGCCGGCGCCGGGGCAGGCGCGTTGGTCACCGGCCAAGCGCTGGCCGCCCAGTACTACTGGACGTTCCTCTTCGGACAAAGCTTCATTCCGGCCGTGAACGCCGTGTTGCTGGGCTCTCTGCTGTACCAGTCACGCCTAGTGCCGCGGTGGCTTCCCGTGCTGGGTCTCATCGGAGCGGCTCTGCTCCTCGCTTCTTGGTTCGCCACGCTGTCCGGGCTCTTGGGACCGGTAACCCCGGCGTCCGCGCTCCTCGCACTCCCGATTGCGCTGTGGGAGTTCTCGCTGGGCATCTACCTGACCTTCTGGGGCTTCAAGCCGTCCCCCATCACGGCCGGCATGTGACGCAATTCGATTCGCTATGCTCTATCCCGGCGTCGTCGGCCCGCGTGTCGAACAAGCGCATCGAGCGGACGGCGCAAGCTAGACTGGTGAAGTGAGGCGGGTGACCGCCGCTCATGCGCCTGACGTTGGGCCGCCCTCAGTTTGACCGCCGGCTTGTCGATTGGGTCAAGTGCAGTGGCTCTTGCCAGCTTAGGGCTTGTCAAGAAACAACTTCCCGTTTTTCGGTCACGACCTCTGGCACCGCGGCGTTGGATCGCGGGCGGATCGTGTAGTTCCAGGCAGGACAGATATCATGCCGTTCAAGATTGAGTGTCTGCATCTCGGCATCCGAGACGCTCTGTCCGGTCGCGTAGACTCCATCCAGGCGGAAGGCCTCCACGTGGAGGCCGGTCGTCGTCGTGGTGCCACGACGATAGCCCAACATGATCTCCCACGACCGGAGCGGCTTGCCGGCCCAGTTGATACTGATATGACTGAACAACCGGTGCTCAATCGGGTTCCACTTCGAGCAGCCAGTCGGATAGTGACAGACCGTGACCGTCAGGCCCAGCCGATCGCTTAACTGCTCCTGCAATTGCTGCTTCCACAGGCGCGGGCGACAGCCATTACTGCCGCCCGCATCGGCCAGTATCAGCACCTGATCTGCGGCCGGGAAGCGAACGCGCCCCTGTTCTTCCCACCAACGCGCAAGCGCATCCACGGCAAACTGCGGCGTATCGCCCGACGACCCGACATAGACGCTGCCGTGATTATGGGTCAGATCGTAGATGCCATAGGGTACGGCCCGCCCGTCAGCATCCTGGGGGAAATCATGGGCATTGACCGCCTCAGCTTCCGTTGCCCAGGCCTGGCCCGCATTCTTGAAGTTGCCAATCAATTCTTTCTTCTTGGTGTCGACGCTGATGATCGGCAGATGGGCGTCCAGAAAGGCCTGGCGCTGGGCGGCAATATACGTGAACTGCGTATCGCGATCCGCATGATCCGCGCGGGCCTCCAGTTTCTTGGCGTTGACGTGCAGCGCGTAGTCCAAATCGGCCAGCAAGCGCCCAACGGTCGGAGGACTGACCGGATGCCCGGCCTCGCTCAAGCGGGTGCTCAACGCGCGCAAACTACTGCGCACCCATTTCTGGTCGCTCATCGGATCACCCGCCGTTTCCGGCTCGACCAGCGCACGGAGCGCCGGGATTATCGGCGGGTCTTTTTTTCGACTGGGGGCCGGCCCCCGCCGGGCTGGCGCACCCGATCGGGCGGACAATCGGCCAGGGACGCCGCCAGTTCTTGGCGCCCGCGCCGGACGGTTTGCTCGTCCATGCCGGTGATCTGGGACAGCAGCCGATCGCCGCCGTGGCCAATGCGGTTGGACTCCAGGGCCACATACCAGCGGCGCTGCGCTTCATCGAGCCGGCTGAGCAGGAGATTCATCTGCTGATGCAGGACTCGATCCGGATGATCCCCGGGCTGGTGACAGCGGGGACACTGGCAGATCGGCACATCGAGCGAAGCCATACGCACATCCTCTCAGCGTACACGGAGCGGTCATCTGCACGCATTGTACACCGATCGCTCGTCGTCGAGTAGGGGGTGGCAGTCAAATCGGGAAATTGTTTTTTAACAAGCCCTTAGTGGCACATGCCCAGAAGGCATGCCAAGGCCGTCGAAGGTGGTAGCGTCAGCGGCGGATGAAGGCTTTCCTGCTCGCCAAAGCTGGTCTTTAGAGCCTGCGGAAAGTCAGAGGTGGATGCAGGTCGTGCTGCTGATCAAGGCCGGTGATGAGAAGGCGGATGAAAGCCCGTCAGTCAGAGCCGTACAGATCAGAGTGCGCCTCGCATGCCTGCTTTTGGCATAGCAGAGCCAGGCGGCCCAACAAGGCGCTCCAGCCGACGCCGCGTGGCGGCGAGCAAGATCGTAGCCATTTTGAAGGATGGAAGCGGCCCGAGTGCTTTCCCGATCGATGAAGGCGGCGCGGCTGAGCGCCAGGGCGTTGGGCCGCAACCGAGCACACCCAGCACAGGCCGTTGGCCTTCGCCCGTACACAACCCTGAACACGGTTACCGCGTACGCCGCTTGCTCCCACCCCGCTGACCTGACGGACGACCCTGGCGCATCCAGCGCGGCAGAACATCGCTATAGCGCTCAGTGGATGATTGGCGCCGCTGCGATGAACGGAGCGACGCTGCGCGTCCACTGGCCACGCCGCTGGGACTTTGGGTCGCTTTTGCCGGCAACCGAACCGGCCGAGGCGCCGGTGCCGCCTCCATGTGGAAGATCAGGGCCGGGCCGGGGCCAGGGCGGAAGCGCAGCGCCAGGCCGCGCCGCCGGGCCGCCGCGTGCAGCCGCGCCCGCACGACCGCCCGGCGCTCGCCCACCTCCAGGTCGACCCGCCCGTACTCGCCGGCGAGAAAGTAGGCGACGTAGGCATCATATTCCTGCGCCAGCAGGGCGCGCGGCCCGGGCGTGGGCTGCTCCAGCGCGGCAATCTCGGGCGCACTCAGCTTGCGCAGTGTCGGCATCGTCGCCTCCTATCAGCATTCCATTGCACGTCATTCGTCCGGTTCGTCGATTGCCGGGTCCTTCAGCGCCGCCTCGAGCTCTTCGATCGTCGGCAGACTCAGTTGCAGGTGCTCCGGCAGCGCGCGCGTCAGCTCATACGCGGCCACCCCGATCGGCTTGCGCATGTCGCGCAGCGTGTATTCGACGATCACCGCGTTCTTGTCCTTGCACAGAATCACCCCGATGCTGGGCTGGTCGTCGGGGTGGCGCAGCAGGTCGTCGAGCGCCGAGAGATAGAAGTTCATCTTGCCGGCGTCCTCGGGCTTGAACTCGCCGATCTTCAGGTCGATCGCCACATAGCAGCGCAGCTTCAGGTGATAGAACAGCATGTCCAGGTAATAGTCCTGCTCGGCGACCTCCAGGTGGTACTGGCTGCCGACAAACGCGAACCCGACGCCCAGCTCCAGCAAGAACGCGCGGATGTGCCGCAGCAAGGCCTGCTCCAGGTCGCGCTCCTGCGCCGCCACGCCCAGGCCGAGGAAGTCAAAGTTGTAGGGATCCTTGAGCAACTGCCGCGCCAGATCGGATCGCGCCGGCGGCAGCGTGCGGTCGAAGTTGGTCAGCGCGCGGCCCTGGCGCTCGTACAGGCCGCTCTCAATCTGGTGTACCAAAATGGTGCGGCTCCAGCCCTGCTCGATCGCCTGGCGCGCATACCAGATCCGCCGCTCGGGGTCGCCGGCCTTCTCCAGGATAGCGATGTTGTGGTACCACGTGATTTGTGCAAGCACCGCTTGCACAAATGCCTCGTCGGGCCAGGCCTCGGCGAAGGCCCGCATATACTTGAGATTGCGCGGCGAGAACCCTTTCTGGTCGGGGAAGGCGCGCCGCAGGTCGCGGGCGAGCCGGTCGACCACCTTGGCGCCCCAGCCGTGCCGCCGCTGCCGCTCCAGGATCTCGCGCCCCAGCTGCCAGTACAGCAGCACCAGCTCGCGGTTGACCGCGAGCGCGGCCCGCGCCTGGGCGTGCGTGATGCGCTCCTTGAGACGCTGGAGCCAGTCCTCGTATGGGTCGGCTGTCGACGTAAGTTCGTCCATCGTTGCACCTGTGATCGTCTCGCTCCCGGTCACACGCTGCTGGTGCGCCCTACGGGTGTGCTACCCGCTGGATCGTCGTTTCAGCCAGGCGGCCGCCGCGGCGCTGGCGCCGCGCGCCTCCGGCGTCGGCGCATCCCCCAACCGATCCTCCTCAGGTGCGGGCGGCGCGCTGGGCACCCACAGGAGGTGATTATACTCCTGTCCGCTGAGCGCCGCTTCGCGCGCGATCAGCAGATCGTGGATGTGCTGGGCGAGCGACACGTCGCGCGCACGCGCCTCGCACACCAACCGCTTCGTCGCCGCGTGCTCTTTGAGCAGCCGCACCTCCGGCCGCAGCACGGCTGCCTCGGTCTTGAACCGCCCCATCAGGTGCCTCCTAGCACAGCGTGGCCCAGTCGGCGTCGGTCAGGCTCTGGCCGACCGCGCAGTAGCCCAGCGCGGTCTCGTCCTCCGGCCGGTTCGAGACCGCCACATTGCCCACCAGCCGCTGCACATGCGCCCGCACCTCGGGAAAGTATGCGATCCCGCCGATCAGATACAGCTGCGCCACCTCGGCCGCCACCGCGCCACTCGCGCCGCTGGCCCAGGTCTGGCTGATGAAGGTGGCCACTGCGCTGCCCACCGCGTCGTCGGCCGCGCGCAGCGCGCCGTTCAGGCTGATCGGCCGGCGCTTGGCATAGATCACCGGCGGCTGCGCGGTGCGGGCGTAGGCCCACAGCAGCGCGCGGATCTCCTGGGGCGTGAGCACCCGATCGTACTTCCGCACTACCTCGGCGGCGGTCAGCTCGCCGATCCGCTCGACCCCGATGCCGTGCTTGCCGGCGCAGCGGGCGATCACCGGCTCCTGGCCGATCGCGTAGAACAGGTCGAACGACTCGCCGCCGCCGTCGGCCACCGCCTGCGGGATGGCCGCGTCGGTGCCGAGCCGCGCCAGCGCGCCGGCGCCCTCCATCATGGTGAATACGCCGCGCACCTCCAGCACCCGCTCGACGCCGTTCAGCATGAAGCGGTGCTCGCCGACCAGCGCCTGCCGGACCTGGGCGTCGCGCTGCTCCGACCACACCGCGACCGGCAGCCCGGTGGTGAGGTAGATCGGCGGGAGCTTGTCCCAGGCCAGGCCGGCCAGCGCCAGCAGCAGCTTGCGGGTGTGGCCGGCCCAGTAGCGATGCACGTCGCCGCGGGCGGAACTGGCGTCCGGCGACTGGTCGAGCGCGAGCTGGCCGACGAACTGCTCGACGCCGTCGACGGTCAGCACGCTGTCCGGCGCGGATGCCGCGCCGGGCGTGGCGTGGTGCCCGCCGCGCCGCATGCGCTGCAGCTCGGCCAGGCTGCCGCGGCCGAGAAACGACGGGATGGTGAGGGTGCGATAGCCGCGCCCGGCCGGAATGGCCAGCGTGCTCTGGCTGTTGCCGAAGTCACCGCCGACGCGGATGGGTTTGGTGCTCATGGTCTCTGCTCCTGGGATACTACCGGTATTTTCCGAATCGCGCGATTCGGAAAATACCGGAGCGATGACTTGATCGGGTGCGTGGTGCGGTTTAAGCCACTCCAATGCGGGCAACCCGGCCAGGCGTTGTTCGCGCAGCGCCTGGCCGCTGGTCTTTTGAAGAAGGCGGGGCTGGGAGCGGGAGCATCGCGCCACGGCCCCGTGCGTGCTGCGCCGTGGCAACGGCCCCTATGCAGCCGCGACGTGCCACGTGTCACGGCCCTGGGTGGCCCACCAACGCATCGCGTTGTTCACGCGCCGGCGCTGGGGCAGCGGCGGCGGATCGCCAAGCATCGCGCGCAGCTCGGCCGCCAGCGCCGGATCGGCGCGCATGCGCTCCGCCGTGCGCGCGATCGCGTAGATGATGGTCGAATGGTCGCGCCCGCCGAGCTGCTCGCCGATGGTTTGGAGCGAGAGCTGCGGGTAGGCGTGGCGCAGCACCCAGGCAGCCGCCTGGCGCGCCTCGACGATGTGGCGCTTGCGCGAGGCGCCGGTCAGCTCGGCGCGGGTCAAGTCGAAGAAGTCCGCCACGCGCCCGATCAGGTCGTTTCGCATAGTCCTTGCCTTTCGTAGGTATACACGCGTTCCCGCCGGGCCGCTTGTGATCGCTGGCCGTTATCAGGCGGTCGCTTCACGCTGCCGGCGCCGCTCGCGCAGCCGGATCTCGCGCAGGTCGCTGACGACCAGCCAGATCTCCGCGGCGACCATCTCGGCGATCCGGCTGGCCAGCCGTTTGGAGAGATCCCGGCGGCGAATATTCGCGGTGATCAGCGTGCGCCGGCCCTGCTTGTAGCGGGTGTCGACGATCTCGAACAAGGTCTGCTCGTTCCAGCCGCTTTTGTGCTCGGCGCCCAGGTCGTCGATCAACAGGAGCTCGACCTCCAGCAGCGCGTCGAGCCGATCGTCGGCGGTGTGGTCCTTGAAGCCGCTCTGGATGAAGCGCAGCAGCTTCGGCGCCGACTCATAGCTCGCCGCGATCCGCTGCGTCAGAACCAGCTCGTTCACGATCGCCGCCGCCAGCATGGTCTTGCCGGCGCCATTCGGGCCGCAGATGAACACCCCGCCCTCCGGCCGGTCCAGGTAGCCGCGCGCGTCCGCGAGGGCCCGGTCCAGGCTCTCGCGCTGCTGGTTGCGGTCGGCGCGCACGCCGCACCACTCCACACGTGGGTCGAGCGGGCGGTCGCGGTTGAAATCGGCGAGCCGCGTCGCAGCCAGAAATCCGAGCCCGTCGGCCAGGCGTGCCAGCACCTGCTCGACCGCGCGCCCGCGCTGCGCCATCTGCTCGGCGAGCGTGCAGATGCAGGGGAACAGCGTGCCGAAGTGCGGGTGGCCGAACGGCACCGCCTCCGTGCAGTAGCCGGCCCCATCACAGTGCGGGCAGACCGGCTCAGCGCAGGTAGCCGGGGAGGTCGGAGTCCGCGGCGTCGCCTCCCACATCAGGAGATCCGACGGTGGGATCGGCACCGCGTCGCCGGAGGTAGGCGGGGACATCGTCGTCAGGCGCTGCCCGATCGGGATCATCGCGCTGGGCGGCCGCCGCGCCGCCTCCCGCCGGTGCCGGCGAATCACCAGCTCGGTGCCCAGATCGAAGCGCTCGCTCCCGTCGTCCAGCGCCGCGATCGGTTCGTTGCTCATGGTCATTGGACCCTCTTCCTGGGAGATCGCTCCCGTAGCTGTCTTCGTCGCGCCAGCGCGCCAGGGTGCGGCGCACCTTGGCCACCGAGTAGACATCGGCGCTTTGCGCGCTGGCCAGAATGGCCTGGCCGACCCAGAACCATCCGTGCCCGCTGGTGGGCGGATCGTGCTCAAGTGCCAGCGCGGTCAGATGCTCATCTTCAATGGGGCGGGGACGTGGGCATGCCTTACGCCAGAGTTCGAGTGGATGCGCGCTGAGTGGCGCACGGACTACCCACTGGGGATGGGCGGCAAACAGGTCATCTGTTGGGACTGGCGGAACTGGGGGGCCGTCTCCGGCAGCAGTTTTCGCGCGTGAGAGGCGCGCGATCCATCCTTCCCTCCCCTTCCATCCTTCCCTCCCCTTCCATCCTTCCTTCCATCCATGTGTGATCGATCGGTAACTGCTTCCATGATCGATCGATCACTGCCATCAGTTACCGATCGATCACTGCTTCCGTGATCGATCGGTAACTGCTCCCGTGATCGATCGGTAACTGGGAACTCCAGCGGAAGTTGCAGTTCATGGCCTTCTGGTGGTCTTCCTTTGCCGCGCTTCTGGGCAGTGCCGGCGAGGTATTTTTCCGCCTCGATTAAGGAGTCCGCAAAAATACGCTTCCACGGAATGCGATAAATCGGGCGATCGCGGCGTACGCCTTTGATGACCCCACCCTTGATTTCCTCGTAGCCGGCGATCTCCAAGACATCAAGCCGCACCAGGTCGTCGAGCCAGCCGGCGACCCGCGGATAGGACGTCAGCCCGGCCTCGTCGGCGATCTCGCGCGACCCGAAGGCGGTGCGCTCGGTCGTGTCGATCAAGAACCGCACAGCCATCCAGACCGCGAGCTGATGTGGGTTGCAGCGGCGGCGCACGATCAGCGGAGCGCCGGTTTGGAGGGCCAGGTCGAGGACATCACGCAGCATCCGATACGGTTTCGGGGTATGAGGCATCGGGGTCTCCTTGCCGTCCACGCGTGTATGCACCAGGTTAGCGCAGCACCTCCTTTCCAATGATGTGAAGCGATGGGTGTGTGCGATGCGGCGGATAGTCCGCGCGGCGGAACGGAACGTTCGGGCTGTGGGCGCTGCGTTGTCCTTGCTTCGTGGTGGTCACGTTCGTTCCTCCGACTCGGCCGGCTTCCCCAGCGCCACTTCGACCATCCAGCGCTGGATGTCGGCGAGCGCGGCGATCGTCAGCGCCACATCGCGCTGCGCGAGAATCGCCAGCTCATACACCAGCTTCGGGTTGTCCCAGGCGGCCGCTTGAATTTGCTCCAGCATTGTGAGCACCTGGCGCAGGGTCTCAGCATAATCGTGCGCCGTCTCTTCGGTGCGCTGGCGGGCGGTGGCGCGCAGCACGGGCCAGCGCTCGTTCGGCCCCAAGTAGGCGCGGATCGTGGCGGCGATCAAGCAGAGGGCGTCCCCGATCACCACTTCTTTCCACGTCCCGTCCGGCTCGATCTTCTGATCGGGCGGTGCATAGCGTTGGTTGGCGTCCAGGACGACGGCGTAGAGGGTGGACGTCAGGAAGAGGGCGGGATACACGTAGACATCGGCGGTTCGTTGATCCATCCTTGTCCCCTTGTGGTCCCTCCAATGTACCGGGCTGGGCTCGTACTGCCGCGCTCCGCTGTCGTACATTGAAGCAACGAGCGGCGTGGACAGACGCGCCGATCGCGCCACCGCTCCGGCGTGCCTGGACCGCAGCTGCGCCGGGGCGGTGGATTCTGTGCCGGTAGTCGTGCGCCTCCCCAGCGCACGCCGCAATGAACCTCCTTTCGCCTACCTCCTCGGACCGCCCGCCGCGGCCCGCGCGGCTCGGTTGCGCTTTCTTAACCGGACTCGCATTCAAGCGCAGCCGAATCGCCCGAGTCGCCGCGTTGCGGCGCATGACGGCATCTGGCCGCTCTGTGTATGAGGAGGAAGTCATGATCGTCATTGCATTTCCCGACCGCACCGCGACGGTTCCCCCCCGCCCGTCCGCCCTGGCGCCCACGTGTCTGGTGGATCTGCTGCCGCGCTACGAGGCCGTGCTGCGCAGCGCCAAGCGCCGCGATCGCGGCGTCAAGCTCTACCTCTGGCTCGCCCGGCGGTTTTTCGCCACGCTGCCAAATGGCGCGACCAACGCCGACCTGACCGAGGCCGCTATTCGGCGCTATCAGGAGTCGATCGGGGTGCGCTGCGCGGCCTCGACGGTTGAAAACGCGCTCTATGGCATCCGCCGATTTTGCCGCTGGGCGATGCAAGAGGGGCTGCGCGACGACGATCCGACCGAGCATCTGGAGTGGCCGCGCGTCACCATCACGGTGCCGGATCGCCTGACGGAGGCGGAGATCCGCGCGCTGCTCGCGCGGTGCAAGGCGGCGCCGGCGCGGATGACACGGCGCGCGCGCTGGCGCTGGGCGCGCAACCATCGCGCCGTGGCGCTGATGCTGTACGCCGGCTTGCGGCTCGCGGAGACGGCCGCGCTCAAATGGAAGGATGTCGATCTCGATGCCGGCGAACTGGTTGTGCGGAGCGAGTCCGCGAAAGGCGGCGATGAGCGGCGCGTCTCAATCAACGCGCGCCTGCGCACCTGCCTGCTGGCCGTGCCGGAGGAGGAGCGCGCGCCGCATGCCGGCGTCATCCCGGTCGCGCCGGGCGGCGCGCCGATGAGCTTCAAAGGACTGGAGCGGGTCTTCGACCGCTGGCCGCCACTCGCGCTGAGCGCGCATGCGCACCAGCTCCGGCATACGTTCGCGACCCGGATGCACCGCCGGGGCGTGCCGGTGCGGACGATCCAGGCGCTTCTCGGCCACAAGAGCCTGGAGACGACGATGCGCTACCTCGGCATCGATCCCGAGGACACCGCGGCGGCCGTGGCGGTGCTGGACTGGTAGCCGTGGCGGGTTGGGGGCGGGGAGGGTTCAAATCCCACCCTCCCCGCCACGTTTAACCCCCTGCAATCTGTAAAGCAAAATTCGACCGCCCCTCGTCGCATTGGCTCGGCAGGTGGCATAGAATAAGAACAAACGTACGTAATGCGCTGCGGCCTCCTGCTCTACTAGCTCATCGCCTCGCCAACTCCTCCAGGGCGTACTCACGGATTGGCTCCAGCATGACGAAGCGCGGCGCAGCCGCGGCGTTCGGCGCCGCGCTGTCCTGGCGCACCAGCGACTTGTCGACCAACGCAGCAAGCGCTGAGAGTGTGGCCCCGGCCACCCGCTCGGCCGCCGCCGCTGTCCATCCGCGATGGAAGACCGCCAGATGGCTCAACAGTGCGCGCTCCGGCTCAGAGGGCATGCTCGAACACCGCGCGCAGGCTGCGATGCCGCGCCGGCACATCGCGCAGCGTGATCGCCAGCACGTCCAGGTGCGCGCGGATCTGCCGCTCGATGTCGGCGACAGGCAGCGTGCGCACATCCGCGGCGGCGAGCTCGATCGCCAACGGCATCCCCGCGACATGCTGACAGATCCGCCCAATCGTCGCGAGAGTCGCTTCCGATAAGGACAACCCCGGCTGCACCTGCCTGGCCCGCTGTACGAACAGCTGGACGGCGCTGTAGTCGGTCAGATCCGCCAGGCTGTGCGGCACCACCGCCCCGTGTGGATCTTCCGGCGGGTAGGCGAGACCGTCGACGTCGAACAACCATTCGGCCTGCAGGTTCAATCGCTCACGTGATGTGATCTGGATGGTGACCCATGGCGCGCGCGCGAGGATAGCGGAGACCAGATCGGCGCCCGCAAGCAGGTGCTCGAAGTTGTCGAGCATAAGCAGTATGTGCCGCGCGCGTAGATAACCGAGCAGGTGCGCGGTGGGATCGGGCTGCCCGGCGAATGCGAGGTTGAGGGTAGCGCCGATCGCCAAAACGCTCTGGTTCGGTGTGCCGACCGAGGCGAGCCCGACAAACGTCACTCCGTCATCCTCGTCCAGCTCCGCGGCGCCGAGGAGACACTATGCGACGCGCCGGATCTGGCGCGCACAGCAGCACGCCGAGGATGATCGAGAGCGCGCCGGCGAGGCCCAGCATCCACATATCGGACAGCACCTGGCGCCACTCGAACGCCGCCACGATCTCGAAGATGCCGGTGATGATCGCCCAGGCCGCGACGATGTAGACCAGCGCCACCGCGGTGGTGCTCGGATACATGAAGGTCAGGATACCGGCGGCGATACCCGCGATCCCAGAGAGCACCAGCCAGCCACGCCCGCGACTGACGTCGAACGCCAGCACCAGCGCGATGACGCCATCCACAGATCGGCGACCACGTCGCGGCACAGCATGGCGATCCCGAGAGACGCGCCGTGGAACGTCGTTAGCACCTGCGCATGCTCCGGGCAAAACCCCCCACTCGCGCGCACCTCCGTGCGAAAGCCTGGTTCGGTTACCCGTGCTTACAGCGCATCGTCGAGATAGCGCCGCGCGCCGCGCGTGCCGATCGTGCAGATCGGGCAGCCGGGCTGCTGCAATGCATCCAGCAGGTTTACGGTTGTGTAACCTGTTTCCACCGTCGATGGCGCTCGCTCCGTTCCGCACCCCTGATCTGCTGGTCGTACCGCTGGCCTCATTCCAGGTCACGCCTGGCGTATCACGACGATTCGGCCTCTGGCTGACGATCGTCCGGGTGGCTGATGGCCGCCAGCACCCTGGCGCGGCCAACCAGCCCGACCAGCCGCC
>WNGB01009565.1_pt1 | contig 13569 bp, 10 predicted proteins | sample 5400681 | NCBI WGS metagenome assembly WNGB01 (sample SAMN13153367, study PRJNA577476) | soil metagenome | isolation source: 115 cm soil or saprolite under grassland replicate 2 | place: USA:California | collected 2016-06-15 | reverse complement strand
TCGCAGCGTCCCGGCCAGAACTCGGCCACGGCTACCCAGGATCGGCTTGATGTGACTGGGCGTTGCTGCCAGGCTTCGAAGGGCCGCGGCCCCCGCCAGGGCCGTTCAGCGGCCGGCGCCCGGCCCGGCACCCCTACCGGCCGGTGTCTACCGACAGGAGTGCCATGCACCTGCCTGCCCGTTTCAGCGCCCTCGCCCTGGCCGGGGCGCTGCTCCTGGCGCCGATCGCGGCCGCCCCCGCCGCGGAAGCGGGCACCGCGGCCCCGGCCGGCCCTGCCGCCGCGGCTACCACGGCGGCCGCCACTGCCGCGGCCCGCACCGCAGGCCGGGCCGCCCCCGCCGCCGCCGCGCTGGCCGCGGCGGCAGGGTACTGCCTGCTGTTCGAGGCGCGCGAGAACGGCCACGCGCTCCTCGGCGTGGTCCTGCACAGTTCGCGCCGCAACGACATGGCCGCGTTCAGCGATGCCACGAAGATTCTGGACTGGGGCTTCAGGCACGTTTAGCCTGCAATGCGGCGTGCCTCCCGCTAGATTCCTTTGGCTGGCGGCGGTCTACGTGCTACTCCGCCACCTCAGGCCGCTGGGGGGGACGCAATACTTGGGGTAGCTGACGGCATTTCGGGGCAAGGGCGGCTCTCATGCGGTTCCGGTCGGGTGTGGCGATCGACCTGGGTACGGTCAACACCCTGGTTTCAGTCGCCGGCCGTGGTCTGGTCATCGACGAGCCGTCGGCCATCGCGCTGGACCGCTCGACCGGGCGGGTGGCTGCCGTCGGGCAGGCCGCGGACGCCCTGGCCGACAAGGAACCGCAGGGCATCGACGTGCTCCACCCGCTGCGCGACGGGGTGATCGCGGACCTGGAGGCGGCGTCGGCCATGCTGCAGGGCTTCGTGCGCCGCGCCCGGCTGCGCCGCGCGCTGCTGCGGACGGCCGCGGTCGTGTGCGTGCCCGGCGGCGCTACCTGGGTGGAGCGCCGGTCCCTGGCCGCCGCGCTGAGCGTGATCAGGCCACGCTGCACGGTCCAGCTGGTCGACGAGCCGATCGCCGCCGCGGCGGGCGCCGGATTCGACCTGGCCCAGGGCGCCGGGGCGTTCATCGTGGACGTGGGCGGCGGCACCACGGAGTCGGCGGTCGTGGCCGGCGGCCAGATCGTCCGGGCCCGGTCGCTGCGGGTCGGCGGCAACGCGATGGACGACGCGATCGTGAGCGCGGTCAAGGCCGAGCTCGGCCTGCTGCTCGGCCGCAACGCGGCCCGCGGCCTGAAGACCACGCTCGGCCTGGACGGGGACGCGACCGGGTGGATGGAAACGGTGGGCGTGGACGCGGCGCGCCGTACCCCCCGGGTGGAGCAGGTGCCCGCGTGGCTGGTGGCCCGGGCGCTGGAGCACATCGTCACGGCGATCGTGGACTGCGTGGAGGAGATGCTCTCCGACGTCCCGCCCAACCTGGCCGAGGACGTGGTCCGGGGGAAGATACGGCTGGCCGGGGGCGGCGCGCTGCTGCCCGGCCTGGCCGACCGGATCGAGGCGGCCACCGGCATCGCGGCCGTGGTCGTGGAGGACCCGCTGCGCTGCGTCGCCCGGGGGGCGGCGGAGATCCTCGAGCACGGCGACGGGCTGCAGCAAGGCCCCGCCGCCCAGAGGTAACATCGAGCGACACACGGGAGCTCGGGCTGACCGGGCTGAGAGGGTGGCTGGCCCGCCGGGTCACGCGCCACCGACCGTCTGAACCTGACCGGGTAATGCCGGCGTAGGGAGGATCCTGTGGCGCTCGCCACTGCGCCCGCTGCGCGTACCCGCCCTGGGGTGACCCGGTGAGCGGCGTGATCGGGATGCCCGCACCCGCGGGCCTGGTGCACGGCATGGGCAAGGAGCTGGTCGTGCCGGACTGGAGCCCGCTCACCAGTGCCGAGGTGCACACCGTGCTGGCCCGCTACCCCCAGCCTCCCGGCGAGGAGATGATCACCTGGCGCAGCCCGCGGCCCATGTCGGCGGCGGGGCTGATCCGCCGCGGGGGCGTGGACCTGTTCGTCAAGCGGCACCACGTCCGGGTGCGCACGCCGGCGCAGCTGGCCGTGGAGCACGCGTTCATCGGCCACGTGCGGGCCCGGGGCATACCGGCGCCCGCGGTGCTGCGGGCCAGGGACGGGGCGACCGCCACCCAGCACGGCGACTTCGTCTACGAGGTGCACGAGCTGGCCGGGGGGCTGGACCTGTACCGGGACGCGGTGTCCTGGACCCCGTACACCAGCCTCGGCCACGCACACGCGGCCGGGGAGGCCCTGGCCCGGCTGCACGGCGCGGCGGACCGGTTCCCGTTGCCGGCCCGGTCGCCCGCCGTGCTCACCAGCGGCTGCGAGATCGTCGTCGCGGCCGACCCGCTTGCGGAGGTCAAGTGGCTGGCCGGCCGGCGCCCGGGGCTCGCGGCGTACCTGGACGGCCGTGCCTGGCCGGACGATCTCACCCGGCAGGTGCTGCCCGCTATCCGGCGGGCAGCGCCGCTGCTGGCCGCCCTGCCCCGCCAGTGGGGACACGGGGACTGGCACCCGTCCAACCTGACCTGGACGACCGCGGGCCCCGGCGCTGTCGTGGCCGGAGTGTTCGACTTCGGGCTGGCCAACGGGACCTTCGCGGTGCACGATCTGGCCACGGCGCTGGAGCGGGCCGCGGTGTCCTGGCTCGACCTGGCTGACACGGGCCGGGCCGAGGCGGACCTGGAAGCGATCGACGCGTTCCTGGATGGCTACGAGTCGGTCCGCCCGCTCAGCGCGGCGGAGGCCGTGGCGCTGCCCGAGGTGTTCCCGGTGGTGCACGTCGAGTACGCGCTGTCCGAGGTGGAGTACTTCGCCCACGTGGTCAGCTCGGCCGCCAACGCGGACCTCGCCTACGACGGCTATCTTCTCGGCCACGCCGCCTGGTTCGGGACGCCCGACGGCGCCGCGGTCCTCGACCACCTCCGCCGCCGCGCCCGCGCCCGGTCCGGGTCCAGGTCCGGGTCCGGGGTCCGGGTCCGGGTCCGACCGCATGAATGAAACACCCGTGCACAGCAGACTCGCTGGCTGAAACATTCATGCCCTGCGGCGGCCCTTAGGCTGCCGATGTGGATCTCGAGCGGTGGGTGGGGCAGGCGGTCGCGGCGAACCGGGAGTGGGCGGCGGGATTCGGCCCGTATGACCCGCATCCTTCGCTGCAGGTCAGCGACGAGCGGTTCGGGGCGGCGTTTGCCGAGTTCACCGAGCGCCTGGCGGACAACTACCCGTTCTTCCACCCTCGGTACGCGGGGCAGATGCTCAAGCCCCCGCATCCGGCCGCCGTGGCCGGCTACCTCGCCGCCATGCTGGTCAACCCGAACAACCACGCGCTGGACGGCGGCCCGGCCACCGCCCGGATGGAACGCGAAGTGACCGCGCAGCTGGCGGCCATGTTCGGCTTCGGCACCCACCTGGGCCACCTCACCACCAGCGGCACCATCGCCAACCTGGAGGCGCTGTTCGTGGCCCGCGAACTGCACCCGGGCCGGGGCATCGCGTTCAGCACGGACGCGCACTACACGCACAGCCGGATGTGCGGCCTGCTCGGCCTGGAGGGTCACCCGGTCGCGGTGGACCGCCACGGCCGGATGGACCTCGGCGCGCTGGAAGAGCTGCTGCGCACCGGCCGGGTGGGCACCGTGGTCCTGACCGCGGGCACGACCGGGCTGGGCGCGATCGACCCCGTCCACGAGGCCCTCGGGCTGTGCCGGCGGCACGGCGTCCGGATCCACGTGGACGCGGCCTACGGCGGGTTCTTCACGATCCTGGCCCGCCACGAAGGCGCTCAGCAGGCCGCCGCCGAAGGCTGGCTGCCGGCCGCGCCGTGGCGGGCCATTCCCGAGTGCGACTCGGTGGTGGTGGACCCGCACAAGCACGGGCTCCAGCCCTACGGCTGCGGCGCCGTGCTGTTCCGCGATCCCGGGGTGGCGCGCTTCTACCTGCACGACTCCCCCTACACCTACTTCACCTCCGCGGACCTGCACCTCGGGGAGATCAGCCTGGAGTGCTCCCGGGCCGGCGCGGCCGCCGCGGCGCTGTGGCTCACGTTCCGGCTGCTGCCGCCGACCGCGGACGGGCTGGGGCAGGTCCTCGCGGCGGGGCGGCGGGCCGCGCTGGCCTGGTCCGCGCTGATCGGCACGTCAGGCGTGCTCGAGCTGTACCAGGAGCCAGAGCTCGACATCGTCAGCTATTTCCCGGTCACCCAGCCCGCCGCGCTGTCCCGGATCGACCAGGCCTCGGAGCGGATCCTGCAGGCCGGGATGACCGCTCCCGACGCGGTGTTCCTCAGCACGCTGCGGGCCGGCGCGGGGGACTTCCTGGCCCGGCATGAGTCTGTGCACGCTGACGCCACGGGAGCCCGCATCCTGCGCAGCGTGCTGATGAAACCGGAAGCCGAGACGTACGTGCCGCACCTGCATGAGCGGCTGGAGCAACTCGCGCGCGGCTGAACGGCTGGCGGCCCAGCGCCCTGGGCGCCCGGCCGCCCAGCACACCTGCGGCCCAGCGCCCTGCTGCCCTGGCGCCCTGGCGCCCGCCCCGGGGCAGCTCCGGTATCCAGCCTGTATCGCGACGGTAACTCCCCGTTGTGCACGCCGCCGGGGCGGGCTACCATCCAGAGGTCGGAGCGTTTCGCATCCCCGGACGGGACCTTGGTCAAGATCTCTGACGTGGCGCGGCACGCGGATGTCTCGCCAAGCACCGTGTCGTACGTGCTCAGTGGCAAGCGCTCCATCTCGGAGCCGACCCGGCGGCGCGTCCTGGACAGTATCGCCACGCTCGGCTACCACCCGCAGGCGGGAGCACGGGCCCTGGCCGGCCGGAGCCCCAACGTCATCGCGCTGGTCATCCCGCTGCACGCCGGCCTCTACGTGCCGGTCCTCATGCGGATCGCGACCGCAGTGGTCACCGCGGCCCGCGGCTACGGCCACGACGTGCTGCTGCTGACCCAGGATGAGGGCGCCAGCGGCCTGCGCCGGGTCGCCGGCACCTCGCTCGTGGACGCGATCATCGTGATGGACGTGGAAACCCACGACGAACGGCTGCCTGCGCTCCGCACCCTGGGGCTTCCCACGGTGCTGATCGGCTTCCCGGCCGAGCACGCCGACCTGACCTGCATCGACCTGGATTTCGAGGCGGCCGGGCGGGCGTCCGCCGAGCACCTGGCCGCGGCCGGCTGCCGCGACATCGCGTTGATCGGCGCGCCGCCGGAGGTCTACCGGCGCGGCACCGGCTTCGCCCAGCGCACCCAGGCCGGCTTCGGGCGGGCGGCCCGCGCGCGGGGGCTGCGCCCGGTCGTCTGGCCGTGCGACCCGGCACCGGGCGCCGTCCGGGCCACCGTGACCAGCCTGCTGGAGCAGCGGCCCGGGCTGGACGGGGTCGTGGTCCACAACGAGTCCGCCCTCGGTCTCCTGCTGGACGCGTTCCGCGCGGCGGGCCGGCGGATCGGCGAGGACCTGTCGGTGCTCGCGATGTGCCCGGACGACCTGGCCGAGCAGGCCACTCCGCCGCTGACGTCCATCGCCATCCCGGCCGACGAGATGGGCAGGCAGGCTGCCGCCCTGCTGATGGCCAAGCTGGATGACCAGCCGGTGCCCGGCGCCACGCTGCTTGCCCCGCGGCTCACCGTCCGCGCCAGCTCGCGCGCCGTGGGCGGGCTCAGCCGGGGCTGACCCGCGTCCCGGACCCGGGTCAGCCCCGGCTGGGCACGTCCCGGACCTACTCACAGCATTCTATATTCACTCCACGTAGTCATGTGGATCTCGGGTCACCTCCCGGGCCGCCACAGCCCACCCCGGCTCGCGATCATCATGCGGAACTGAAAAGCTTGGACCAACCCGCGAGGAGGACTCATGACGAGCAAAGCGACGGCCACCGCGGCCGGCACCATCGACATCGGCGGCGACCTCACGGTCAACCGGATGGGCTACGGCGCGATGCGGATCACGGGCCCCGGGATCTGGGGCGATCCGCCGGACCGGGAGAAGGCCAAGGCGGCCCTGCGCCGGGCGCTCGACCTGGACGTCAACTTCATCGATACCGCCGACTCCTACGGCCCGGAGGTCAGCGAGACCCTGATCGCCGAGACCCTGTACCCCTACCCGGACGACCTGGTCATCGCGACCAAGGGCGGGCTGGTGCGGCCCGGCCCGAACCGCTGGGAGCGCGATGGCCGCCCCGGGCACCTCCGCGAGGCGTGCGAGGGGAGCCTGCGGCGGCTGAGGCTGGAGCAGATCCCGCTCTACCAGTTCCATTCCCCCGACCCCAAGGTGCCGCTGGCCGACTCCATCGGTGCCCTCGCCGAGATGAAGGCCGAGGGCAAGATCCGGCACATCGGTGTGTCGAACTTCTCCGCCGAGCAGGTCCAGGAAGCGCAGCGGATCGTCCCCGTGGTGTCGGTGCAGAACCGCTACAACGTCAGCGACCGCTCCTCCGAGCCGGTCGTGGACCTGTGCACGCAGGAGACCCTGGCGTTCCTGCCGTGGGCGCCGATCCAGGAGACCGACCGGATCGCCGCCGTGCTCAGCGCGGCGAAGCGGCTGGGCGTCAGCGAGCGGCAGATCGCGCTGGCCTGGCTGCTGGCCCACGCCGCGCAGATCCTGCCGATCCCTGGCTCCGGCTCGCCCGAGCACGTGGAGGACAACATCGCCGCCGCCAGCCTTGAGCTCACCCCGGAGGAGTACAACTCCATCACCGATTCCATCGAAGCGGGCTGACAAGCGATCGTGGACGGAAATGGTCGCGGGGGCAGCCATCTTCGTCCACGTATGTGGCGACACGTGCGCGTACCGGATCGCGATGCCGGGTTCGCAGACAAGGCCGGGCAGCCGCAGGCCCCGCACGACCGGGTTCTGCACGACTAGCGCGAGATGACCCGTCCCCCCGCTGGGGGGGTTAGCGGGGGGACGGGGATCATCGCGCGGCCCGGCTCAGTCCGGGGCCGCCGGGAGGCCGGTCAGGGCACCGACCACTGCTGGTTGCTGCCTCCGTTGCAGGTCCACTCCTCGATGAGGGCACCGTTGGCCGTGCTGCCGCCGGTGATGTCCAGGCACTTGCCGTTGATGCCGACGGTGCCGTTGGACTCCAACGGTCCAGCTCTGCGCGGCCGCATTGCTGTTGCATCCCCACATCTGCACCTTCGTGCCGTCCGCAGCCGAGCCCCCGTTGACGTCGGCACATTCTGCGGTGTCGTCACCGTGATGATATGCCCGGTCGGGGTGGCTGAACCGGCCAGGGTGACAGACAAGTTATCGAACTGGTCCGTCTGATACCCGGTTGTGCCAAACCCGGCCATTCCCGAGGCGTACGTGGCGCCGGTGACGGACGCGACCGTCGTCCCGTTGATGGCCGCGGAGATGCTGCTGCCGTTGAAGGTCAGGGCCAGATGCTGCCAGGTGCCGGTGCCAGGGGCGGTCACCGTGCCGCTGGCCAGCGTGGTGAGCGTGTCACTGGTGGTGGGCATGGTGATTGGATCTGATGGAAAGTGGTCGAAAGCGTTGAAAGATGCCTTCATTGAGGCATCGCCCGCCGGCCGCGTCAAGATGCCGCCAGCCGCTTCCCGGACGAGTGAACCAGACAGGCCCGGCGGCCGTTCCCGGGGGGGTAACCCTGCCCCGCCGGCCAGGCCGCACCCAGGCTGACCTGGGACGGGGAGCCTGTTTACCAAGAAGTAGCCACCCAGCTACTAAGCGTAATAGAAGAGCCGGTACGATCTGATACTGCATGATCGTGTACGGGTCGTTACTGCTGGTAGCATTTCCGTTGCCTTACCGTGCCGAGCCTGCCCGGGGGACCTGGTCAGGGAGGAGCTCAGCGCGCAGGCACCGGGGTGCCCGAGAGTCACAGGAGAGTGGTTTGTCGGGGGCATACGGGGTCATTCAGGGCGTTGGGGGTGTGACCGGCCGGGGTGGGACGGCCGGTCACGAGGTACGGACCACGGGGGTGGAGCCGGTTACCCGGTCCAGCGTGCAGCGCCTCCTGGATGTGCTGCCCTTCCTGATCATGGGCGCGGTGACGGCGGCCAGCCTGGTCATCGGCCCGCACTCTGGGCTGGTCCAGCTGCTGGCGCTTGGCCCGGCCTTCGCCGCCGTGTCCGGTGGCCTGCGCAAGACCGTCGCCGCGGGGGTGGTGGCCCTCGCTCTCAACGCCCTGCTGGCCGCCGACCAGATCATCAGCACCTGGGCTGACTACGCGCGGGACTCGGCCAGCGTCCTCGGGGTGACGGTGGCCGCGGTGATCGCCTGCACGGTACGGCAGCGGCGCGAGCGGGAACTGGCGGAGGTCCGGGCCATTGCCGAGGTGGCGCAGCAGGTGCTGCTGGGCCCGGTGCCGGACGCGGCACGCAGCGTCCGGCTGGCCGTGCGCTACATGTCCGCGACCTCGCGCGCGCGGATCGGCGGTGACCTGTACGAGGTGGTGACCGGCCCGAGCGGGATGCGGCTGATCATCGGTGACGTCCAGGGCAAGGGCCTGGTCGCAGTCAAGACGGCCGCCGCCGTCCTCGGCGCGTTCCGCGAGGTGGCGCACGAGGCGGCCAGCCTGCCCATGATCGCCGAACGCCTGGAGATCAGCCTGGCCCGCCAGCTCAGCGACGAGCAGTTCGTGACCGCGATCCTGGCCGAGGTGAGCCCGGACGGATCCCGTATCAAGCTGCTCAGCTGCGGTCATCCGCCGCCGCTGCTCATCGCGCACCACGCGGGCCGGTTCGTGGAATCGGACGCGCCGAGCCTGCCGCTGGGCCTGGCCAGCCTGGGCGTGGTGCCACGGGAGGTGATCACGGTCCCGTTCGCGCCCGGCGAGCAGATGCTGTTCTACACCGACGGGGTCAGCGAGGCGCGGAACCGGGCCGGGGACTTCTACCCGCTGCCCGACCGGGCGGTCTATGCCGAGGCCACGGACCCGGACAGCGCCCTGGACCGGCTGCAGCAGGATGTGCTGCTGCACGTCGGGCACGCGCTGGACGACGACGCGGCGATGCTGCTGCTGCGGCGGCAGGCGGCCTGAGGTCAGGCTGCCCGCCGCCACGGCGCCCGGTAATCACACCCAGGAGGCCCTGGCGCTGGGCCGCGAACTCGGCGACCAGCACCGGGTCGCCGCGCTGCACACCAACCTGGCCGATCTGCTGCACGCGGCCGGGCAGCGGGACGCGGCCCTGGCCCACCTGAAGGAAGCCGCCCGCGGCTTCGCCGCGGTGGACACCGGCGGCACCCCCCGGCCGCTGGTGTGTGGACCCTCGTCGAGTGGTAGCGCGGCGGGCCGGGACACAGCCGGGTGGCAGCGGAGCGGGCCGCCGCAGGGATCATCCTGCGGCGGCCCGCTCCCCTTTACCCGGTGCTAGCGGCTAGCCGCCTCGCCGGTGGCTGGCGGCCAGCCGCCCGGGCACATGACGTCCTGTCAGCCCTGGTAGGGCTGTCCCGTCGTGGGGTCGAGGAACAGCTTCCGGTTGGGGTGGCCGTTGGCATTCTGGAAGTCGAACATGTTGTTGAGCGATCCGGCGATGGCGTCGAAGGAGCCGCTGATCTTCGGCAGCCGCCAGTTGTCCTCGATGAACTTGAGGATGGAACTCTGATCGGTCAGGGTGTGCGCGACGAAGTTGCGCTTGGCCCACGGCGAGATGACCAGCAGCGGCAGGCGGGGTCCGTAGCCACAGCGGCCGTTCTGGCCGGCCAGCGGCGGCTGCGCGGTGGTGTCCCCGCAGAGCCCCGTGCCGGTCAGGAAGTCCTGCGGCCCGGGCGGCGTGGCGACCGCTGAGGTGTTCGAGGTGTTGTGGATGCCGCTGTAGACGTGGTCGTACCAGCCGTCGGAGTCGTCGTAGGCGACGACGACCGCGGTGCTGGACCAGGCCGGGGTGTCCTGCAGTGCGTTGATCTCATCGACGACGAACTTCTGCTCGTCGATCGGGTCGGAGTAGCCAGGATGGCCGTCCTGGTACCCGGGTGCCTTGAGGAAGCTCACGGCCGGCAGGTGATCGGGTGAGAGGTAGCCGTGGGCGATGGCGCCCACGAGTGAGTCGAAGTCGCTGGTGTCGTACTGGTGGTTGGCGGTGTCGAACTGCGGGACGCCGTTGCTGAAGGTCTGCGTGTCGGTGCCGATCGCGGCCAGGGACGCCGGCGGCAGGTGGTGCGGATTGGCCGTCGAAGCGTAGTACTGGAACGGCTCGTGGTGGGGAATGTAGTCGTCCTTGTTGCCGTAGTTCGTGGGACCGGGGGTGACACCTCCGGTGCCGCCGATGGCCGCGCCGACAGGGTGGACGGCGTTGCACAGCCCCTGATCGGAGGCCGGGCGCGTGGCGAACTTGCCCTTGAACTGGTCCGGGATGAACGTGCTGGTGGGCTGGGTGCCGCCAGTCGCGGTGGCGAAGCTGGTGGTGGGCTGGAAGCCGCCCTGGAACCAGCCCCAGCTCAGCCCGGCGGCGTTCAGCTTATCGCCGATGTTCTGGCCCGTCAGCGAGGCCGCGTCACGGGTCGAGCAGTCGTCGTAGTAAGGCTGAGCGTCCTCGATGAGCGAGGTGCCGCCCTGGCCGTCGGCAACGGTGTCACCGTTGGTGTCGGCGCCATTGATCATTTTCCCGACGCCGCCGGTGTCGCCCGAGACGAGGTTGATGGCGCCCGGCGAGGACGGGCCGAAGGTGGTCCCGAAGGAGTTGTCGCTCATCGCGAAGTGCTGGGCGTAGTTCCACAGCCCGGTCACGGTGTTGCCGTCGTAGTAGTTCATGACGTCACTGGCCTGGCACGGCTGGCCGGTGCCGCTGGTGCCTGACCCGGTGCCGACGCTGGTGACGAACTTGTCCATCTTCCCGCCGTTGAACGCCTGCTGCTCCGCGTTGTAGTTGTGGCCCTGGTCGCAGGTCAGCACGTCGTTGATGTTGGCCGGGTCCAGGCGGCGCGGGTTGACCTGGTTGCCGCTGGCATCAAGGTTGGGGTTGTTGGTCAGCAGGTTCCCTTTGCCCCCGGCACCCTTCGTGTCGGCGAGGTTGTTCACCGTCGGGGTGTTCGAGGCAGCGTGGAACGGCTGGCCAGAGGTGTTGGCCGCCTTCGGGTACGTGCCGAAGTAGTGATCGAAGGAAACGTTCTCCTGAAAGATGACCACGAGGTGCTTGATCGGCGTCGTGGTGCTCCCCGCGGCCAGCCGGTACGCCGTCGCGGACGCCGGCCTGGCCGCCGAGCCGGCGGCGCCCGCCTGGGACGTGCTGGCGCTGGCTACTGTGGCGCTGGCGGCTCCGCCGACGGCCAGGGCGCCTGCGGCGAGCGCGGCCGCGTACGACCGGTGCCACCTGCGCCTGCTCCGGCCTGTTCGCGTGCCTTTGACTGGGCCTTCGCCCATATCACCCTCCTGAGTCTGGGGCTGATCATGGCGCCTCTACCACCCGCATCAGGGCACACGGCGCCATCGCGCACAACAGAGCCAAACGTTCCCGGAACGGCGTGGCCAAATCGCGTCCGGTAGGTGACCAGCAGGCAAACTGGCGAACAAGAATGCGCCAGCGTCGCAGCTTGGCGCGCCTGGAAATGACGCCAGGCAACGACTTAATGATCAGGTGACGGCCGTTAATGATCAGGTAAGCAACGCGCGGCCGAAGTAGTCGGCGCTGTCCCGCACGCCGGGCAGCGCGAAGAAATAGCCGCCCCCGAACGGGCTGATGAAATCGGCCAGCGGCTCGCCGATCAGCCGGGTCTGCACCGCCACGAACTGGCGGGCGATGTCCTGCTGATAGCAGGTGAAGATCAGCCCCATGTCCAGGTCGCCCACGCCATCGAGGCCGCGGTCGTAGTTGTGCGCCCGGCGCAGGATGCGGCTCCGCGTGGTCTGCGGCGTGCGCGGGTTGGCCAGCCGGATATGCGCGGTGAGCGGGATGACGGCCCCGGTGGGGTCGAGGGTGTAGTCCGGGCGGGCGAACTCCGTGTTGGCTTCGAGCACGGCCCCGGTGTCCTTCCGCCGGCCGATCATGTTCTCCTGCTCGCCGATGTCCACCCGGTCCCAGAACTCGACGAGCATCCTGATCAGCCGGATGACCTGATAGCTGCCGCCCGCGGTCCAGGCGGGCTCGCCGTGGGTGCCCGGCTGGACCCACACCAGGTGGTCCATCTCGCCGCCGCTGCGGGGGTCCGGGTTGGCGATGCCGTCCATGAAGCCCATCAGGTTGCGGGGCGTTGTGCCGGCCGGGCGGGCCGGGCTGGCGAACCCGTCGATGCGCCACCGCACCTGCATGCCGCCCCGGGTGTGCCGGGCGATGTCCCGGAGGGCGTGCAGCACCGTGTCCTGGCTGCCCGCGCTCAGCTGCAGGCTGAGGTCCCCGCCGCACTGCGCCTGGTCGAGGTCGTCGTTGGGAAACGGGGTCATCACGGTCAGCCCGGCGGGCTTGCGGCCGGCCAGCCCGTAGCGGTCGCCGAACAGGGTGGAACCGACGCCCACGGTGACAGTGAGGCCGTCCGCGACCACGGTGGGCCCGAGCACCCCGGAATCGGACGGCGGGCCGCCGACGCCGGCCTGCGGCGGGACGCCGCCCGCCGTCAGGAACCGGGCCCGGTCCGTGATCGTGCGCAGCAGATCCGTCAGTTCCCCCCGCCCGTCGGCGGTCACGTTGAACGAGAGCACGATCGTCTGCCGCTGCGGCTTGGCCAGGATGCCCGCCTGATGCCGCCCGTGGAACGGGACCGCGGGCAGCCGGCCCTCGACCAGGCTCGCGTCGAAGGCCTGGCCGGGCGGGGCGGCCTGGGACGCGCGGTAGGCGTACCCGGCACCGGCGCCGGCCACGGCCCCGGCTGCCGCGCCGGTGACTCCGGCGCCCAGCGCGCCGCGCAGGAACGACCGGCGCGGCGGGCGGGCCGGGCACGCGCCGGCGTCCGCGTCGTGGGGACCGTCGTCCCGCACCAGTTCGTTCACCGCGTTCTCATCCCCGGCCCGGTCATCGAAGGCGGCCATCATGACCTCCGCGGTTCGGTCATGGCCGCGATCGGCGCGAGTTCCTGCAGGACCTGCCCGGCGGCCGCGTCGATCTGCTCCCGCTGGCCTGTGGACAGCTTGCGCACCGGCGTCCAGCGGCCGCCGGGTCCCCGCTCGGCCAGGAGCAGGCGGTTCAGCGCGCCCAGCCCCGCGGGCACCGCGGGCAGCGCCGGGTAGCGCGCGGCCAGCAGCGGATGCAGCACGACGAGCAGTTCCCTGGTCCCGGTGATGTTCGCCGCGGTCGTGGCGAGCGTCGTCCCACTGCCGTAGTCGTCGTGACCGGTGAGCTGGAACTGCAGCGCGTTCTCCAGGATCTCGTGGGTGCGCAGGCCCAGGTCGAGCAGGTTGATCTCGATGCCCGGCCAGAACCGGCGCAGGGCCCGCACGTTGCTGTCCAGCCTGGCGGCCAGGCCGTTGAGCTGCCGGGCGCCCTGGCCGTGCCACAGGCCGTACTCGATCCGGTAGAACCCGGTGAAGGCCGGGTCGGGCAGCCCGCGGGGCAGGCCGTCCGGGCGGCCGTCGATCTCGGTGTCGTAGTTGCCGAATGTGCCGTAAGCCGCGCCGAGGCGCTCATAGGTGAGGTGGGCGGGCAGCCAGGCG
>WNGB01024365.1_pt1 | contig 13570 bp, 12 predicted proteins | sample 5400681 | NCBI WGS metagenome assembly WNGB01 (sample SAMN13153367, study PRJNA577476) | soil metagenome | isolation source: 115 cm soil or saprolite under grassland replicate 2 | place: USA:California | collected 2016-06-15 | reverse complement strand
CGGTCAGCACCACCATCCCGTCCACGCCTGCGGTCTTGCGCCCGGCGTTGACCTGCGTCACCCGCTGCACGCTTGCCAGCGTGTTGGCGCGGGAGCGCAGCATCAGCCTCTGCAAGTTGCGGACCTTCTTCAGGTCCCCTGCCTTGGATGCCGTGAAGATCCGCTGCCGAAGTCGTCGTACGTCGTCCTCAACGGCCCGCCAGTCCACGGCGTCCCAGTCGAGGGCCTCGCCCTCAGGTCCGTTCACCACCGCACCAGCAGGCGCTTGGTGTCCAACATGCCCATCGGTTCCAATCGCTTCGGGTCATCTGGTCGTCACAGGCTCACCTGACCCACGTCAGCGCCCTTTCGAGCCCGGGCACCAGGCCCGGTATCCGGCCAGTTATGCGGGACGGGACCGCCAGCGGAGGAGCTGGCCACCGTCCCGGTTTCCTGCCGCCTTTCGACCACCGGCATTCGCTTGTTGGGTCATCGTTCGCCCGCTGAGGAGCTGGGCCTTCCTTACGTCGGCTGACCGGCCACCAGGCCGGACCCCAACGGGGTTGCCATGTTGCGCATGAGCAAGCCGCGACCGGGCAGGACGCCTCCTTGACCCCGGGGACGGTGGTGCGCTCCCGACCGGCGACTACTCTCCAGCCGGCACCTGCCGCTTCCCAACGGCCAGTCCCTACAACCCCGCTGCACCATCCCATCGGCGGGGGTAACCGTCACGAGGCATCATCGGAGGTTCACTCACGTTCGCCCATCACCCCGGCAGCCTCCCAGCCGCCGGAGCCGGGGAGGTCACTCCCCGCCGGTCTTCTCCTTGCCTGTGGCCCCCGGATGGGACGGGCGCCCTTGGGCTTCTTCCCCGGGCTTCGCACCCCGCAGTCACCCGCGACGCACGCCGAGGCGGAGACAGGCCACCACGCACTGGCCTGGGTACTACCCCTTCGGCATCAGCCGGACCTCCTCCGGTGGCCCCCACTTGAACTCATGCACCCTCATGTCGCACGCAGTCCATGGTGGCCTCCATCACCACCCGGGTCACGCTCTGGCTGCGCAGCCAGTCGACCAGCTCCAGCAGCCCGCGCACCAACGTGGCGTACTCGCGGACCTCCTGGCGGCGCCGTCCTGGCTTGTCCTCGTGCGGGACCCGGACACACGCCGTCACGCTGGCCTTGCCGATGTCCAGCGCACAGACCCGCTCCACCAACTCCACCGGCTCCTCGGTCTCCTCCACATCGATCCCCTTGTCTCGGCGGACAACGACATGGCTGCCCAGGGAGCCAGCGGGGACGGATAAGAACCGGGCTCTCGTGCTCGCGGCGACAATGCAGGGCCCCTAAGACGGCTCCCAGCGTCAGACTCAATGACGGCCTTGGCCAGCGCCAGGGTGTCTCGACGTCGGCGGGCAGCCAGCCCGATTTTCAGCCCAGCAGGGGCGTCCCCGCAGGGGACATCGAGGACTCAATAGGCAGTGTCGCCAAGTCTTGCTCAACGTCGAGTCTCGGCGCCTGAGGAACATCGAACGGAAATTGGCGCGAAGCCTCGCGGACACATCTCTGCGGCGCATCGACTGACGTTTTTCTGACGCTTCACACCCTGCCACAGCTCGCCCTGGCCCACCACCGTCCAGGAATCACCAAAGCCACCGGTCGGTGCCCACGTTCCTACGTGCCTTTGGCGAACAGGCCCGAGCCACAGTCCAGTTCCGCGGCCGCACCCCGTCGAGGCATATGCAGCGACGGTGACTCGAATCCCGCGGCAAGCGCAGCTATCGCGACCCCGGACGACTCCTCCCGCGCCACATCGCTTACTGCCCGTCGAGACGCTGCCCATGGAGATCCACCGTCTCTCCCGGCGCCTGGCCTGCCACGACCCTTCTGCGATGCGTACCGCAGGTCATCGGGTAGGCCGGCAGCCGGGAAAGTCGCCTCAAGCAAGGCGCGGCTGGAGTATCGCTGCTGCAGTGGCTGAACCTAATCCGTCGAATCCTCGGGGTCGATCTCCTCTTCAATGTCGATCGTGCGCCGGTACTGCGGGTGGTTCTTGTCCATCTGGATAGCAAGATGCACGGGTGCCGGGTAGCTGGTGCGGCCCTCCCAGAACAGGGCATGGTGGCACAGGCGGGAGGCGGCCACGGCGTAGCGAAGCGGGTCGCGGTCGCAGTAGGCGACGAAGATCTCGGTGGCGGTGTGGGCGTACCAGGTCTTGCGCTGTTCAGCGCCGCTGGAGCTCCACCGGCTGTACTTGCTCCCAGCCCGGCTGTGGAGTCTTGCGCCATCGAACTGCCGGGGCACGTTGGACAGGATCCAGGTCGCTGTGGCTCCGTCGAGCTGGTAGAGCCCGCGGGTGGTCTTGGTGACCTCGACAACCTCTTTCCCGCCGACGAGCTTGGTCCGAGTCATCTGGACGGGCCTGGGAATGTCGTCCGACCCGGAGGTAACCCGCACGATTGCGCGCGGTCGGTTGCCGCAAAGCTGACTCAGTCCTGGAAACGGGACGCGTCCTTGGAACAGCCCTGCGTCGTCTAGCTCACATTCGAGGTTCTTGTTGGCCAGCCACGGCCACAGCGTCCGGACGCTGTCCCCGGAGACGAACAAGACGTAGCCACTGGTCGCCTGTAGCTCATGCTTGAGCTGCCCGAGCGCGATATCGACGCTCCTGACGAACGCGGCGTCCTTGCGCTTGCCCAAGGGGAGGTCGTTGGCACGAAATGCGAGGTTGGCGGGGGTGTAGTCCTGCCAGCCAGTCGCCCCACCGCCGGGGTGTGCCTGGACCACGTAGGCCTTAACCCGCCAGTACTCGCCGTCGGGAATGAGCGCCACAAGCGACCAGCTCAGCAATTGTCTGCCCTGCATGTAGCGCTCTCCGCGCTGCTGACGGACATGCAGGCCGACATAGGCCAGCGGCTCGCTGATGCCATGCTGGCCGTGCGCGAGGGCTCGACCGAGGCGCGGGTGCACCAGGCCGCCCACGCGCAGCAGATCGGCGATGGCGTTGTGGCCGGCATGGTCGCGCTTGAGTTGCTCAGACAAGCGCTCAAGCGGATCGGCCGGCTCGGAGGCCGCTGCGGCCTCACCCGCGGTAGGGTCGCCGTCGAGGTCGCCGCGGTGCTCATCTTCTGTGGTGCTGATGCTGTCGGGGCCGGTGACCAGGAACTGGGCTGCAACCTTGCGCCGTGCCAGGAGCGAGTTGACGGGATGCTTGGCGTCGGCGACGTCGGGACTGATCACGCCACTGCCCTTGCGGCGGGACAGTTTGCGCAGCCGGGCCCATTCCTTCTCGTCGTACTCGGTCTCACACAGAGCCAGTACGCGAGTCTCGTCGGGGGCATCCAGGCCGATGAGGTCGTCGGCCAGCGCCGCTCGCTTGTCGTGGTCGCCGTGCTTGAGCAGGTCCACGGCTGGCTGCACGATGACCTCGACTCGGTCGGCGAGCGGAACGGCCTTGCCGTCGGTAATGCCTTCCTCCGCCAGGTCAGGGCGTTCGAAGTGGCAGGCGAGGAGGCGTTGGAGGCGTCCGCGGGTGTGCTCGCAGCGGTAGAGGACGAGGATCCGCAGCTTCTGACAGCCGGAGGCGGTGATGATCGCCGGGAGCTCATCGGGATGCAGGAGTTCAGCGTCGCGTCCCCGATCAAGCAGGCGACGGTTGGCCTCTGAGAACTGGTGGCCGGCGACGTTGTGCGCCGTCACAGGCGGGACGGTAAGCATCGCGGTGACGTGAGTGCTGAGTTCCCGGATCAGGTGCATTCCGACGCCACGCCCAACCGGGAATCGCACAGACTTGGGAACCACGGCCCGCAGGGGGCTGTTCTTGTCGGTCAGATCGAATTCGCTGGCAACAACCGGCTCCCGCCCCTTGAGCTGTGCCCAAACCTTCAGCGCGATGCGGGAGGAGTACTCGAGGGTGAAGTTCTCCAGTCCAACGGTGAGCAGCGGCGCGCTCGGGTCGTTCTGCTCCAGCCACGCGCTGCCGGCAAAGTGCGACCACTGGGTGAACCGCGAGACCTGTGGGTCGAGCACCACAATCGGAGAGCTGATCCAGGGCAGCGTCTTCATTCGCAACTGGACCCGCAGGGTCGCATACGACGGCGTATCGGTGGGCTTCCAGCGTCCTTCCCACAGCAGTTCGGGATCCCAGGCCATCAGATCGCCGTTGGTGTCGGCGCACAGTCTTACGGCGCGACCGTCGACCACCCCGGGCTTGGCCGCGTGTGCGATGCGTTGGGCGACTTCCCAGGTCGCCGCGTCGAATACCCAGGATGGGGCGTCGGGTTGGGTTCCCTGATAGGTGACGTAGTCGGCCAATCCGACAGCCTTGGGCCGCACGTTGCTGATCATGTCTGCCAGCTTGCTGGCAAACGAGAAGCGGATGTCGTCGTCGGGGACCTTCATCAGCACCTGATGCCAGACCGTCACCGCGTCGTGGATGTCGGCGGCCTTGAGCGGCTTGCGGGTGATCATGCGAGACGGTGAGGAGTTCTTGCGGACGGGGTCGAAGTTGAGACTGGTTCTGCCGATTGCCCGAAGGGCTGTGGCCAGACCCGCGTATGGCAGGTTGCCTTGCGACCCGGTGGCGTCGCGGTAGCCCGCGAGGGCCTCCTCCCAGCCCTCGCGGATCTTGTCCGGGAACTCATAGACGTGCACCTGACCGAGTAGGTCAGGGGAAAGGGGATAGGCCAGCAGGGTCAGCTTGTCGGGTCCAGTGGTCACCGGTTCTCCTGGAGCGATCGGGTCGGGTCGATGCCGGCGAATTCCAGCCAGGAGCCCAGTGTCGAGCCGTAGATGCGGCGCAACGCCTGCTGCTGGTCGGCGGTCAGATTGTCGTAGTAGAACCGCAGGAGGCTGGGCAGGTCGCTGCCGAGCGTGGAGTCGTGGAAGGCGTTGTCGACCAGGTAGAGCTCGACCCGTGTTCCACCGCGCCGCGCGCGGCCAGCGAGCTGGATGAGATCCACCAGCATCCCGGCGACTGCCTCGGCCTTGAGGTGGCGCGGCAGCCGGCTGAATCGGGGATCGATGCTGAGCAGGGTGTGCAGACGGCGGTAGGCGGCACGGACCTGCTGGCTGAGGATCAATGCCGGGTCTGGGCCGGGTGCGCCTTCGCCCAGAGCACAGGCGTTAACGCTGGCGAGGATCTCCGCTGGGGCGTTGAGCTGGATCACCGGCCGCACACAAACCCAGATCGACGACAGCGCAGAGCGGTGGTCTCCCGGGACGAGGATGTTCAAGCCCCTGGCGACAAGGCTCAACGGCGCCGTGCACACCTTGACCGCGGGATGGGTCCGCGGCAGGTCCTCCAAGTCTTCGACGGTGATCCGGATGATGCCGTTGGGCAACGGCACTTGGGCGGGCCGGTCGTCTTTGGGCACCACCACGGCCACCCAGCTGGGATCTGGAACCGCGCGCGCGATGCCGGCGGCCAGGAAGGCTGCGTGGTTGTAGGAGTTGCCGATCAGCAGGCACAGCTCCCTGTCGGGGTCGCTGGCCGCCAGTTGCCGCAGGTGCGGATCAAGACGCTGTTCCCATAGCGTCTGACCGATGTCCTGGATCACTTCGGGCTTGCGGCTCTCCAGCTGCCCGCCCACCGAGAACGGCTGGAACTCGGCGTTAAGTGCTTGGCCGGCGAGCGTGGTGAATGCACCCTCGGCGGCGTCGGTCATGGCGTAGGTCGGTTCAGCGTGGAGGTGCTCGCGGGCCGCGCCTGGGAAATACGCGGTCGCCGACAACCCGAGCGCGATCCGGCGGACCCCGGCGGCAGCAAGTGCCACGATGTCCCCAAGCTGGACGGTGGTGGTGTGCGGGTCGCCGGCAATGGCCTGCACCGACAGCTGCCCGCGCGGAACTCCGTCGCCGACGCGGTCGATTCGGAATCCGAAGAGCAGGTACCCCAGCGGCCCATACGGTATGGCGGCATGCTGCACGAAGGTGCCGAGTTGCTCGATCAGGGTGCGTGCCGCCGGAAGCTCAGTCGCCGGTGACCCGACCGCGTAGGTCAGGCTGTTCAGCGCTTGGTGGAGGGCCCCGAGCCAGGTGCGCACCAGGAGCGCGTTGGCGACCTCTCGCCGCACCTCCCGGCCGGTAGGTTGCGTGTCCTGCTGCTGGTTGTCCTTCTGGCCGGTCCCCTGCGTTGGTTCGCCGCCGCGCGGGGTGCGCCGGTCGGGAAGGCGCCGAGCCAGCCTGGCGTGCAGCTCGCTCTTGACCTCGCGGATGTGGTCGATACCGGCGTCGTTGCTCACCACCGTGCGCAGAAGCTCAGCGACCTTGCGCAGGTCATTCGGTAACTTCACGTCGTCGCTGTCGGGGCTGTCGGGGAATATCGCGTTGAACTGCTCGTAGGTCTCCAGGGGAACGGTATCGGTGGCCTGGTCGACGCCGAACAGCTCCAGCAGCAGCAGCCGGTCGTTGGCGCCGGGAAGATGCCAGCCCGCCCCGGAACGACGCTCGCGTTCGTCCAGCCACAGGTCGCCTTCGAGTACATAGTTCAAGAACTGGTCGGCAAGAAAGACCGTGCGCGACAGTGCCGGGAGGACGTTGCGGTCGTCTGCGGGCAGCAGCATCGCGCGCTGTGCGTTGAGCTGCGCCAACGGAAGGTCAGAGATTCCGGTGTTAGCGGAAAGCACGACTTCGCGGGCGCCGGAGTCGAACATGTTGCTCTGAAAGCGGTCGACCTCGTCGATCACCAACACCTGGCACCGACGAAGCAGAAACTCCAGGACCCCGATGCGGCCATAGTCGACATCGTCGACGCGCACCGGGACGGGCACGGTGCCGTGGATCAGGTTGTGGTGGTTGGTGACGATGATGTCGGCGGTGGCCGCGTCCCGTAGCCCCCGGTGTCGGTCGCACATGTTGAGGCGGGGACAGGCGTGTCGCTGCGGCTTGGACGCTCGGGCGTTGGAGTCCGCCTGAGCTTGGCTTGGCCACAACGCGGTGCATGGCTCGTTGCCCGGTTGTGGGGGCGGCCCGTCGACAAGCAGCGCCGGCAGAGCGCAGCCGTAAGCCAGCCGGTCGTAGCGGTCCCAGTCCTCGCGTGAGGCGGCGATGACCGCCTTCTCGTGCAGCCGATGTGGAGAAATCAACGTGGCGCAGCGCAGCCGGCTGCCAAGCGCAGCTAGGTCGCTGTTGAGGGCTCTGGCTGTCTGACGTGCGTTGTCGTCCTGCTCCTGGAGGGTCTCCGCCGTCTTCTGTGCCTCGTTGATAGTGCCGACCACGATCGCGACCGGTACACCACGACGAGCCAGGTGGATCGCCAGTAGCCGGGTCAGCACGCTCTTGCCGACGCCGGTGGGTGCGTTGAGCAGTTGGATGCGTCCAGCCCGAAGCAGCAGTTCGGACACGGCGATGTCGTCGGTGTTCTTCAGCCCCGTTCGTCACTGGGACGCCGAGGTCTGGGAACTCCACGACTGACTGGGCCTGCGGACCGAAGCTCCACCGACCCCGGGTCGCTACCGGCAGAGGGCGACGATTCTGGAGGTGTTTGGCTTCGGCCTCAGCGATCAACCGTTCGGCCAGATCCAGTGGCTGCTGCCCGTGGCGGGGAACAAGCTGCCTCACCTCGCGCAGGGGCACTCCGCCCGGGACCGTGTACGGGGAGTCCGGACGATGGGCGAGATCGCGGGCTGTCTGCATGAATCGGCGGTGGGAGCCGAGCTCGTTGTGCCGAATCCGCAGGAACCGCCCGACCAAGCGGTGCACGCGCTCGGGTTGACTCGCCCACCCATCCCACAGGTCGAGGCGGCCGGCGGCGATCACGTGCGCCTGGTCCAGCGACGCCACCGGCCGACCTGACGCGTCGGGGGCGGGGAACAGCGCCTCGGCGAGAGCGCATGCGATCTGGGTCGCCAATTCCTGCAGCCCTGGGCCGTTGGTGCTCATCGGCGTGCCTCATTCACCTTGTCGAGTTCCGCCTTGAGCCCTGAAGCGGTCAGCACCCGGTAGCCCTGGCGGCCAATCATGTCCTGTAGAAGCTCCCTGCTGCCGTGCTGGTGATCGGGAATCACGATGATCAGCCCGGGCTCCGCCGGCTCGGTCTCTCGCAGCGCGTCACCGAGTTTGACCGCTGACACCCACGCCTTGGCGTCGAGCTTCCAGACCCTGCGGTGCAGGCGGATCTTCAAGTCGTAGCGATCCTTGTGCGGCCACATCGTGACCGTCGCCTTCAACGATCGCGCGTAGTCCCGCAGCTCGCATTCCAACAGCCCCGGTAAGGTCATGTACCGCCACACCGTCCGCGACACCGCATAGTGATCCGCGGTGGCCGGTATCGCTTTCACCATGGCAGCCTGCGCGCCGGCCGGCTGCAGCTTCGGCGCACGACCGGCCCGTCCGCCAACCTCACAGGTGTAGATCACCCCGTCCCGGGCGTGCGCCTCACACCGCACGTCCCAGACCGCACCGGTTCTGACCCTCATTGGCCACCGGCACACCGGGCAGGCGAACCAGTATCCACGGAGCTGGCACCACATCCAGCCGCTGATCGGCTCGTAGAGGCCAAGCTGCCCGAGCAGCCCATCCCACCTCCGCCGCAGGCTGCCCAGTTCCCCGGCAGGGACCTTCACGAGCAACCCTCGTGCTCGCGAATAGTCCTTCTCCCGCAGCCGACGCAGGGTCTCATAGACCCTGCGTTCCTCCTGCTCAGCGCTCACCCACGCCCACGACCAATGCTCATCCATCGCCGCAGACGGGACCAGATGTTCCACGCACAGGTCCCGGGCCTCGTCGCTGAGTTGACCAGCCGAATCCACAAGGACCACGTCGCCAATCCTCCCGGCGGGAAGGTCATCGGGGAGCAGTTGCCGCACCGGCTGGCCCAGGCCCGAACGGAGCTGGGCCATCGAAGGGCCCCGTCCCACTGGGTGCGCCGCGATCAAGACGCCAAGGCAGTCCATCAGCAGCCTGCCGCGCCGCGCGGCGGGCACATCGATGTCGCCCACAGCAGCGGCTGCCAAACAGCAGGCGGTGATGGACTGGTCCCGCCGGGTTCTGTCGATTCCAGTCAGTGGCTCTCGCATGCCGGGGAGTCTAGAGGAACCCTCCGACAATCAAAGTGAACTCGATATTGCATCCACATCGGAAGGATTGCGGTTGGCCACGCTCAGCGGCGCTCGTCAGCCGAGTCGTGGACGGCCAGCAGCCCGACGGTTTAGGCGAACGGTGGGCTGAGCGCCGGGTCGTCAGCGCGGGGAAAGACCCCTTGGACCGCCCAGCCGTGCTCGGCGACGATGCCTTCGGTCCGGGCCAGATAGCTGGTGATACGGGCGTCATCGACGTTGTCCATCAGTGGCTCCTCTCCTCGTCAACATTGGCCAGCCGGTGGATCAGCTCGTCGATGCTATGGCCAGCGCTGGATGATCGGGCGCAGCTCCGTCAGGACCAGAAATACCGATGAATGCGGCGCGCCAGGAGGGCATCGAATCCGACCGCCAGATCGGTAGGCTGCCCATAGTCGCCGCGCCTGACACCGCGTCCCACAACGGCAGTGAGCAGTCGGTCGAGGTCATGACCGATTCGGATCCTAGATCGGTGGCCGAACGCTGAACCCGCGAGCGTCTCTTAGGTGCGTTCGAGTCCCTCGTTGGATCAGCGACCCAACGACCTCCACGTCCAAGAATTCCCGATGTGCAGCAATCGCCCTGGCGTAGTCAATCTCACCGAGGCTGACGGAGACTTTGCGCAGCTTCTCGACCGGATCCCCGGCCACACTGCCGGCGATCGTGACTTCCCCGGGTCCCAGCTGACCCTCACGGTGGAGCCTGACGATGTTCCCGCGGATCCGAACGTCGTCCTCCGGGAGCCGCGCCCTCAGCTCGCGTGCCGCTTCGCGCAGCATGGGGATCGAGTCGGTGTCAAATGCCACGACAGGGGTGAGGTCGACGAGCGGTCGGTCGAGTGCCCACGCGAAGCGAACATCGAACGGCATCTCGTCTTCTCCGGACAACGAGACGAGCGCCTCACAGAGATTGGCGCTGATACCGTCGGTCTCTCTTTCAACGAAGGCGTCCAGTCCTGCATCGCTGTCGAGTGCGTCGCGAACTGCCGACCTGGCTGCAACCAGCGCACGGTTCAGATGTTTCGTGGCGGCTCGTTCAAACGGTTCATCATGGAGATCAAAGAGAACTGAGTCCTCTTCCTGGGTGAGCCGGGGAGGAACAGGCACCCAGATCGAGATTACATAGCTGCCATCACTTGTTGGTCCCGCGAGGACCTTCTTCATGAACTCCGCGGTGCGCGCAGGTCGCCTGGGCGGCAGGACTAGGCGAGGCTCTTCAAAGGCGCTGGAAGCAGCTGCTAGGAGGCCGTGGGCCGCGCTGAACCCCTCGGCGGCATCTCGCAGTGGAGCTGTGCCGGGCGGTCCTGCATGCGTGGTGTGCACGTACTGGATGTCAAACGCCAGCGTAGCAAGGTCCCGCAGAACCTCGAGTTCCGACCGAGCCTCTGCAATGGATAGCGTGCGGAGCAGTTCCGCAATACGCTCGGGGAAGTCGCGAGCCTCGCGCGAGGAAGGTGCGATCACCTCGTAGGTTCCGTCCTCAGAGGGAAGCGTCCACACGTCCGACTCCCCCGATTCCGCCGGTTGCCTCTCCCACCCCCGCGTACGTAGGTAGAGCCGGACGTTCCTGGGGCCCGGGCTGGCCAAGGCCTGCTCATCGATGATTTGGACTCTCACGGAACCACCGCCAGTTGCTCCCGCCCGTCGACCAGTTCTCCAATGGTGAAGGGGGTCAAGAGGTTGACCCGTGGCACGAGGACGGTCTTGGTGCTGTCCGGTTTGAGAGTGGGGTCTGGTGACTGGTCGCGAAGCGACATCCAGTACGCGGCCTGGCTCAGCCGAAGCCGCTGGTGCTGAGCGTCCGCGTAGTGAGCGGCGTCGGCTGGAACCAAGCACAAGATGAGGTAGTGCCGGACGTCGTGACCACCGCCGGCGAGATAGTTGAACGCAGGCACCTCGAGCGGATAGTGGAAGTGCCCGTCTGCATTGAGCGTGCCGGTCGACCAGCTTTTCACTTGAAGGTTGATTTGCTTGCTGCCTGAGGTTCCATTCGGCCCTGGTCTGAAGACTCCGAGGTCGATTCTATGACCCAATCGGGGGAGCTGAACGTCAAGACCAGCTGCCGCGGCGATTGAGGCCACGAAGCTCTCGGCGAAGTAGCCTTGATGGACGTTCGGGTTGATGCTGGCGAGAGCAGGACCGCCTGCCGCCATGGTTGCTCCTGAGATCGACTGGCCTACAGCAGAGACGCTCGGGTGGCGAGGAAGAATCGTACTCGCGGTTGCCGTCTGGGTACTCTGACATGACCTCTGCCCCCAGGACGGGTAGCGGGCGGCTCCCTCTGGGTCATCGTGACGGATCGGCACCTCTGCTCGCGGCAGCACCGGCAGCCTCCCCGAGGTGCTCGGGTTGCCGGAAGGTCGAGCGGACCAACCATAGCTGGGTACCCCGACAGGCGCTGTTGCATCTGGCCATCACTCGGCAGACTGAAGCCCGACCACGGTCGCAGTCGCCCGGGACAGCAGCACCTCTTACACCACATTCCGGGCCGTCACCAGGCCCTGCTGCGAGGACCGATCTTGGGTGGCGGGCGTCGAGCATCGCACTCCGCTCGGAATGCCTCAGTGAGCATGTCGGACTTGCGGCTAGAACCCGGCAGTCGTACTCCAGCGTCGCAACCATGGACTCCACGACGACATCCAGCATGCGTAGACGCCTGTTGTAGGCGATGGGACGCCAGAAAGGTGACGCAGCCCACTCGGCGATCTCAGGGTCGATGCCCGCCTGCGGGTTGGTCTCTACCCTCCAACCCTCCTTCCACGGCGTGACCTTGAAGCGTGCGATCTCGGCCACACGGTCGACCATGATCCGCTCCCCCCACTCCAACTCCACGGTGCACCCCACGGGAACCCCAATGATCGGCCGCAATTCAGCGACGTAGGCGGTGGTGATGGTCAGCCGCCGGTGGCGGTCGATGCGGGCGAGGCGGTTCAGCCACCCGAGCGCCGAGGTGTCAGGGTCCTCGTGCCGATACGGCTGCATCGTTTCGAGGATGGTCCGGTGGTGCGTCCCCAGCGGCTTCAAGCGGTACAGGTTCCCCCGGAACGCGTCTTCGGACTCGTAGACCGGAAACTGCAGCTGGCCCGCTCCCGGGGGAGGGTCCTGTCCGCTCACACCGACGGCGGCGGCGTAGACGCTGTAGCCCAGCGCACACCGGAGGTTGTAGAGCCACTCGCCGATGAGCACCGCCATCTCCGGTGGTGTCGGGATCTCCTGGTGAACACGCATGACGAAGTTCCCGCCACCCTCATGCGTGAGCGTGAACTCGTACGGGTTCTCATCGAGGAACCCGTTCCACACCGCAACCGCAGCCGCTCGATGCGTCGATGCTCGGTCGATGCGTCGCCAACAGGCGTCAAACAGACTCGAGGAGAGTCGATCACGGGCCCTCGCCTAGGACGACACCCCGGTCGAGACACCGGTGGACGATCAACAGCGTGGAGAGCAAGGCCACTCACTGTCAACGACTGTCCCGGAGCATGCGAAGTCGAAGAAAGCTCTGACCGCCCCGGGAGCGCCGTTGCAGGACGGCGCCTTCGAGTCGCTGATGAGCGGCGACGCTCTGCTGGCAGCGGTTAGCCCGGTGCTGTTGCATTGAGTGATCACCCCGTCCGATGCCCTCCACCGGGCACTCAAACGCGGCCGATCAACGGGCACGATCGAGTGGTTCAAGTGCTTCTTTGGCGCCGTCTACGAGGGAGATCCTCCACTTTGCTCAGCTCCGCCCATGCCTTCCGGCTCAATGCACCAGGCCCGTTGAACCCGGGCAGCGGCTGAGTCCGGTCGCCGGTGCTGGAGGTCGGGCTCTGGCGTGTCGTCAGAGGACCTCGTCCCGTCGGCGCTGGTACAGGAAGTGCTCCAGCCGGTCGGCGGGAAGCGTCGCGTCGAGCTGGGTGGCCCAGCGATGCATGGCGCTGACGTAGGCGACGTAGCGATCAGCCCGCCGGCTGGTCCCGGCGGCGTCCCGGCTGTTCCAGCCAAGCCGTGCCAGCGACGCCCACACGCGACTGTCGAGGATCAGCGGGCGGGGCGGCCGTGGCCGAGCCAGGCCGACAGCCCAAAGCCACTTGGTGAAGAACGCGGGCCCAACTCCGGGCAGCCGAGCGGCGACGTAGGCGCTGGCGAAGTCCTCGTGGGTGACGAGTGCTGCGCTGCGTTGCAGCGTCGCCGCCAGCGAGGGCGCCCGGAGCGCCCGGCACGTGTTGCGTGGCCCGCGGCCGTTCCTGGTCCCCGAGCCCCAGATCATGGTCGCGGTGAACAGGCGGACGTGGCCGTCGGCGTGGTCGGTGCCGAGCTGGCTTGCCAGCTCGGCCAGGTACGAGCGGTCGACGCTGGCTCCGTGGCCGTCCCCACCGAGCTCATCGAGCAGATCGGCCGCAGTGGGGTCGCTCGCGAGCCACGGGCGCCAGGTTTTCGGATGGAATCCTACGCTCCGGTCACTTGGCGTGGTGATCTCGTCGATGTGAGGACGCAGGCGGTCGAGGACCACGTCATCGGCCGTTGCCGGTGCGGTCATGATCTGGCTCCTCGTTCGACT
>WNGB01019955.1_pt1 | contig 13570 bp, 12 predicted proteins | sample 5400681 | NCBI WGS metagenome assembly WNGB01 (sample SAMN13153367, study PRJNA577476) | soil metagenome | isolation source: 115 cm soil or saprolite under grassland replicate 2 | place: USA:California | collected 2016-06-15 | reverse complement strand
CCCACCGCTCCAGAGCCTTCAGCCGCTGCGAGAGCACGTTGGAGGCGATGCCGGGCAGCGCCTCCTGCAGGTCGTTGAAGCGCCGCGGTCCGGCCAGCAGGGCCTCGACCACGAGCAGGGTCCAGCGGTCGCCCACGCGGACGACCGCCTCGTGCAGGGGGGATCCCGGGTGCTCGGCGGCCACCGATGGCTGGTGTGTCTCCGACATGGGGTCATCCTACGCCGCGCACGGTTGCGGAACGAGTCATCCACTAGTAACTTGCTACTCACAAGTTACTCGCCGACCGCGACCCGCGACCCGCGGGCGCGAGACGGCAGGGAAGGGCTGGAGGAGGCTGCAGGATGAGCGTGCTTGAGGAGCTCGAGCAGGCAGTCGGTCAGGTCGCGAGCCAGGTTGGCCCTGCCGTGGTCGGCATCGGCCGGGGATGGGGACGCGGCTCCGGAGTCGTGGTGGCCGCGGGCCGGGTGGTCACCAACGCCCACAACCTCCGCGGTGACGAGGTCACCGTGGTGTTCGCCGACGGCCGCAGCGAGGTCGGGCGGGTCCAGGGGGTGGACGTCGACGGCGACCTGGCGGTGGTCTCGGTGGAGACCGCGGACGTGACCCCCGTCGTATGGACGGACGCCGCCACCCCGGCGTCGGTCGGGACGGCGGTGCTCGCCCTGGCCAGTCCGGGAGGCCGCCAGCGGGTGACCGTCGGGCTGGTCTCGGCGGTCGGCCGGGCGTTCCGCGGCCCGCGCGGCCGCCGCATCGCCGGCTCCATCGAGCACACCGCGCCGCTCGGGCGCGGCTCCTCGGGCGGGCCGATCGTCAACCGGGCAGGCCAGGTCGTCGGCCTGAACACCCACCGCCTGGGCGACGGCTTCTACCTGGCGCTGCCCGCCGACGCGGAGCTCCGCAACCGGATCGAGGCGCTCGCCAGAGGCGAGGCTCCCCAGCGCGCCCGCCTCGGCGTCGGCCTCGCCCCGACCGGTGTGGCCAGGAAGCTGCGTCACGCTGTTGGCCTGCCGGAGCGCGAAGGGCTGCTGGTCAGGGTGGTCGAGCAGGGCAGCCCGGCCGATCGGGCCGGGGTCCGGGCCGGCGACCTGATCGTCACGGTCGACGGCCAGCCGGTCAGCGACGCCGACCAGCTCTACCAGGCCCTTGACGGCCTGAGCGGGGATCGCCTGGCGCTCGGCGTCGTCAGGGGGGTCGAAGACCGCACGCTGACCATCACCTTCGGGGAGGCCGGTCCGGAGGACGTCGGCTCCGCCTGAGCCGTCCTCTCCGAAGCCGCCGGTCCCGCCACGGTCGCCGCCCTCGAGCGGATTTCCCTGGGGTCTCTCCGCCGCGGGCGGGCACCCCGACCTGGTGGGACCGGCGGCGGTCTCCGCCCGTGCGGCGAGGTGCCGTCAGGAGCGGCGCCGGGATCGCGCCACCAGCAGGCCGGCGGCGCCGAGGGCGGCACCCGCCAGCAACAGCGGACGGCGCTGGTCGGCCAGTGCCTGGGCGGCGGCGAGGTCGCCGCAGGCGCCGTGCACGCCGCCTCCGGGAGGCAGGGCCGCGCTCGCCAGGTACAGTCCCTTGACCGGGCTCCCCCAGCGCCACCAGGACCATCCCGGCCGGAACAGCAACTGCTGGTCCACCGCGAACGACCCGCTGACGGTGTCGCCCCCGAGCAGGTTGGCGTTCAGCGCCTCGAGGTCAGGGGGCGTCCATGGTCTGCGCGCCAGCACGCGCTCGCGGAAGCCGGGCGCGTGGGCCTCGATGGCCGCCTCGATCCGCTCCAGGAACGGCTCGGCCGACCGCGCCCAGTCGCCACGCGCCCGCGGCCGCAGCGCGTCGCCGCTGGGCGCGGTCGGCACGTGAGCGTAGCCCCACAGCACGTGCTTGCCGGCGGGCGCACGGCTCGGGTCGGCGAGGGTCGGCTGGCCGAGGATCAGCGCCGGCCGCGCCGGCAGCAGGCCGTGGCTGGCCTCCCAGGCGGACCGGCTCATCGCCTGCACGGTGTCGCCCACGTGCACCACGGCGGCGCGGCGGCACTCCTCCGCCGCCCACGGCACCGGACCGTCCAGGGCCCAGTCCACTTTGAAGGTGCCGAGCCCGGGGCGGTAGTCGCGGATCTGCCGCAGTGCGCCGGCGGGGAACGACTCCGGGCCGGCCAGGCGGATCACCAGGTCGGGGAGGAGGGCGGCGATCACCGCCCGCCGCGCGACCAGGGCGTCGCCGCCGGCCTCGACCCCGACCGCGCGGCCACGCTCCACCACGATGCGGTCGACCCGACGCCGGGTCACGATCTCGCCACCGGCGTCGCTGAGCTTGGCCGCCATCGCGGCGGTCACGGCGCCAGTGCCGCCCTCGGCCACCGGCATGCCGTGGCGCTCCCCCAGGAAGTGCAGCAGCAGCGCGTAGATGCCCGTGCCGGGCTCCTCGGGCTGCAGGTCGGCGTGCATCGCGGGGGCGACCAGGAACGCCCGCGCCTGCTCGGAGGCGAAGCGCAGTCCGACGACGCTGGCGCCCTGCAGGAGCATGCGGACGAACTCGAGCCCCGCCCCCACTCCACCGAGCTCACGCGCCAGCCTGGCGCCCTGCGACAGCGGCCAGCGCACCATCTGTGCCCGCAGGAACAGCTCGACGGCGTCGCCGAGCGAGGTGTCCAGCTCCATCCAGGCGGCACCGTCGCCCAGGTGGACCTTGTCGATCGAGGCGGCGGTCGCCGCGGGCGAGCGGGCGAGCGCGATCGCCTGGTTGCCGGGGAAGGGGTGCGCGGCGGGCAGCGGGGCGTGCAGCAGGCGCAGCCCGTAGGCGCCGAGGTCCCGGTCGGCGATCGCCGGCGCCACCGTCGCCAGCGCCAGGAAGGCCGCGCCGAGGTCGTGGCGGAAGCCAGGCAGCGTCGTCTCGGCCGTACGGGCGCCGCCGCCGACCTCGTCGCTCGCCTCCAGCAGGCAGACCGACCAGCCCGCCTCGGCGAGCCGCAGGGCGGCGGCGAGGCCGTTCGGCCCCCCACCGACGACAATGCCGTCGTATTCAGACATTCGTGGCTTCTCCCTCACTATCCGGCTCGGACCGGCTGGCGCCCCACCACGGCGGAGAACCTCGGGAAGAGGTGAGCAGTGTTGCTACACTGCGCAAGTGTAGGGGGATTGCTCCCTCGGCTCTTCCGGCGCCGTGCGCCCTGTGAGGTGAAGGTTTCCCATGGTCACTCGAGACGAGGTCTACGCGGCTCTCGGCCAGGTGATGGACCCCGAGATCCACAAGCCCATCACCGAGCTGGACATGGTGAAGGACATCACCATCGGCGAGGCGGGCGTGGTGACGGTCGAGGTCCTGCTGACCGTGCCGGGGTGCCCGCTCAAGGACAAGATCAACAGGGACGTCACCGCGGCGGTCTCGCCCCTGCCCGGCGTACGGCAGGTCGCCGTGCAGCTCGGCGCGATGACCGAGGAGCAGCGCCAGACGATGGTCACCAAGCTCCGCGGGCCCCAGGCGCAGCAGCAGCAGCGCAAGATCACCTTCTGGGGCGAGGACTCCTCGACCCGCGTGCTGGCGGTCGCCTCGGGCAAGGGCGGCGTCGGCAAGTCGTCGGTCACGGTGAACCTCGCGGCGGCGCTGGCCGCCGAGGGGCACCGGGTCGCGGTGGTCGACTGTGACATCTACGGCTTCTCGGTGCCGCGCATGCTCGGCGTCAACGGCCGCCCGGTCGGCTTCAACGGGATGATCATGCCGCTCGAGGCGCACGGGGTGAGGGTCATCTCGATCGGCTTCTTCACCGACGGGCGGCCGGTGGCGTGGCGCGGTCCCATGCTGCACCGCGCCATCCAGCAGTTCCTCACCGACGTGTACTGGGGTGAGCTGGACTACGTGCTCCTCGACCTGCCGCCGGGCACTGGCGACGTGCAGATCTCGCTCGCCCAGATGCTCCCGGGGTCGGAGATGGTGCTGGTCACCACGCCGCAGGAGGCCGCGGAGCGTGTCGCCATCCTGGCCGGCCGCTTCGCGCAGGAGAACGGCATCAAGATGGCGGGCGTCATCGAGAACATGAGCTACTTCGTGTGCCCAAACTGCGACGAGCGCCACGAGATCTTCGGCACCGGCGGCGGCCAGCAACTGGCCAGCGAGCTGGGTACCGAGCTGCTCGGCAGGATCCCGCTGGACGTGCGCCTGCGTGAGGGCGGCGACAGCGGCAAGCCGCTGGTGATGTCCGACCCGGATGCCCCGGCCAGCCAGGAGCTGCTCAAGGTCGCCGCCACCCTGCGCCCGCTGCCCCGCTCCATCGTCGGCAAGCGCCTGACGCTGCTCACCTAGCCCGACCGCGGTCCGCGTCTCGTTACGTGGCCTCGGGGTCCACCGGCGCGGGCTGCGCCTGTCCGTTTCCGTTCGCCTCGGCCACCCTGGCGGCGGTCGGCTGCGTCCCGGCCGTCTCTGTCCCGCCCGCCTCCGTGTCGGCGGCATCCGCCTCGGCCGCCTTGATGTCGGCCTTCAGGGACTCCTTGAGCTGCTCGCGCTCGCGCTCGAGCTCGGTCATCTGCCCCTCGATGTCGAGCAGCTCACGCACGTAGTCGCGCGCCTGGGAGCGCAGCGAGCCGACCCGGAGGTCGGGGAGGTTGACGTCCTTGAGGTCAGCCTCCTGCTTGAGCTGGTCGAGCGCGCCCTGGGTGGTGAGGCGGAGCTGTCCCAGGAAGCGGCCGATCTGGCGGGCGATCTGCGGCAGCCGCTCTGGCCCGAACACCACCAGGCACACGACCACGATGATCGCGATCTCGCCGATCCCGACGTTGAACACGCTTCCGTTCCTCCCCTGCACCTTGCCGTTGGTCCAGACTAGAGCCTCACTGTGCGGTCGGCTACTCCGACGGCCGCCATCGCCTCCGGTGAGGGTCGGGGTCGGGGTGTCATGTCGCGGCTCGGGATGCTGGTCGACGTGCTGGCCCTGGATTAGCCTATATTCGCGATGTGCCCTCCACTGATTCCTTCACCGTCGAAGAAAGTAGGGACACTTTGACTCCCGTGCAGGCCAACGCCGTCGCTTCCTACCTGAGTGAGCTGACCGCGGGCGAGGACGACGCCCTGCGCCACGCTCGCGAGCGGGCCGCCGCCGGTGGCATGCCGCCGGTGTCGGCCGACACCGGTGCGTTCCTCAGGTTGGCCGCACGCTGGGTGGACGCCCAGGCGGCGGTCGAGATCGGCTCTGGCGCCGGCTACTCGGGCATCTGGCTCGCCCGCGGCCTCGCGTCCAAAGGGACTCTCACCACCATCGAGGCCGACCCGGATCATCAGCGCCTGGCCAAGGCGAGCTACGAGGAGGCCGGCGTCTCCAGCCGTGTCCGCGCGATCCTCGGGCGGGCCCTCGACGTGCTGCCGCGGCTCAGCGACGGCGGCTACGACCTCGCCTTCATCGACGCGCGCAAGGACGAGTACCCCGCCTACCTCGAGCACGCCCTGCGTCTGGTGCGCCCTGGCGGGGTGATCATGGCCGACAACGTGCTGTGGTCCGGCCGCGTCGCCGACTCCAGGGCGTCCGATCCCGACACCGAGGGCCTGCGCCTGTACGCCCGCCGTGTCGCAGAGGATGAGCGACTGGATTCGGTGATCCTGACCATCGGCGACGGCTTGGCCACGTCGCTGGTGCGCCCGGACGAGCCGAGCTAGACCCGGCGGGCGGGCTCGTGGCGCCGGGCATGCGCAGCAGGCCGCGAGGGTGGGTCGCGGGGAACGTCGTCGACGGCCTGGTGGTGCTGGCCGTGCTGGTCAGCAGCATCTGGGTGGTGCCGCGCGGCCTGCGCTCCGCGGACGAGCCCGCGCCGCCGCGGGCCGATGCGATCACGGCTCCGCCGCCCCCGACCACGCTGCCGACGATGCCGAGCACCGCGCCGGCCTCGACCAGCAGCCCCGGCCAGCCCTCGGCCGTCGTCCGCAAGGTCAGGATCGGCGGCTTCGCGGAGGGGCTGACCTACGGTGCTGGCTCGCTGTGGATGGCGGCTGGCGACCGGCTCCTGCGCCTCGACGCCGCGACCGTCCGGGTCGTCGCCAGCATCCCGATCGCCTCGGAGGACTCCGGACCGGCCGGAGTGGCCTTCGGCGCCGGCGCGGTGTGGGTGCCGGTCGCCGTGCCCGGGTCGGTGTGGCGCATCGATCCGGCGAGCAACAAGGTCGTCGCGAGGATCCAGCTCGGCGTCTCGCTCGCCGGTTTCATCGGGGTGGCCGTGTCCGAGAACATGGTGTGGATCACCTCCGGCGAGCAGGACGGCCGGCGGGGCGGCACCCTGATCCGCATCGACCCGCGCCGCAACCGGGTCACGGCCAAGTTGCCGCTACCGGCCGTGCCGAGCGACGTGGCCGCCAGGCGCGACTCTGTGTGGATCGCCACCACCAGCGGGCAGGTGCTGGTGGTCGAGCCGGGTCGCGGCCGCATCGTCGGTGCGGTCGAGACCGGCGGGCCGCTCGGCTTCACCCAGACGATCGCTCTGGGGCCGGGCGCGGTCTGGCTGGCCGACCCGCTCGCCGAGGTGGTGCTGCGCGTCGACCCGGCCAGCCTCCGGGTGGTGGCGCACATCTCCACCGGGCCGGTGACGGCCCTCACCGTCGGGGACGACGCCGTGTGGGCGGTGGGGCCGCAGGGGATCCTGCGCATCGACTCGTCCAGGAACCGCGTCACCGCGTTGCTGCCGGCCACCGAGCTGGGCGGGGTCCTGATGGTGACCGCCGCGGCGGGCTGGCTGTGGGCGGGCGGCGCCGACTCGATCGCCAAGGTCGACCCCAAGCGCGTCCGGGCCTGACCGACGTGCGCATCCGCGCGGCAGAGCAGTTGCCCCTGACGACATGAGCCGGCGAGCCGGCGCTACGTGGGGAAGAAGTAGACCTTGGCGGCGAACTCGGCGGCGAGCGCCATGATCACCGCCAGGTAGAACATGCCGGTGGCGGCCTGGATCGAGTTCGACCGCACCAGCACGCGGATGAAGCTGGCCAGCAGGCCGCACAGCAGCACCAGGCCGACCGCCAGGTACACGGTGAGGTTGGGGAAGGCGAGCAGTGGCGAGAGCGACTGGTTCACCTCCTCACCCCGGGCGCCGCCGAGCGCGGCCGAGACGAGCGCGACGGCGACGCCGGCGATGAACCAGGTGGCGAGCGCCAGGATGGGCTTGTTGGTGAGGCGCCGGTCGACCAGGTACCAGTGCCCGAGCAGCAGGCCGTCCACGGTGGCGCCCAGGAAGAGCGCCCCCGTCAGCAGCGCGAGCGCCCCCAGCAGCGTGCGGCCGCTCAGCACCGCGAGCGGCCAGGCGGCCACCAGGCCGGGCACGACCGCCGCGATCCCGACCCAGCGCGAGGCCGCAACCCGGGCATAGAGCAGCACCTGCCAGACCAGCACCGCCAGGGCGAACAGCGCCAGCCACAGCAGGGCCGCGCGCCCCGTCGCGCCCGCCTGGTCGAGCCCGCTGTGGCCGGCGAGCCAGGCGAGCGCCGCGCACGCCAGCACGGTGGCTCCGACCAGCTTGAAGAACCCTGGCCGCACCACTCCCCAGAGTGGCGCCACCCACAGCAGCGCCAAGCCGCCAAGGGCGGTCTCGAACAGCACCACCGTGAGAACGCCGGCCGGACCGTGCACTCGCGCTCGACCTCCTGTCGCCGTGGACGCCGAAAGCCTAGCGGTCCAACGCCTCCACCGCCCACGCAAATGGCTCATGGGGGCTGTGGAAAGCCCCGCGCATCGCGGCCGGCCGGTCGCCTGCATCGTGCCGGCCGGTCGGAGTGTCGACCGGTTGGCCGAGCTGGTGGCCGAAGGGAAGGTTCGACCGGCGCGTCCCGGCCCCCGTCCCGCTCCGACGCCGCGGCGGATCAACGGCACGGTCAGCGATCTGGTGGCCGAGCAGCGACGGTGACGACGCTCTACTTCGAGACCTCGGCTTTCGTCAAGCTGCTGGTCGTCGAGCCGGGCTCACGCACGGCGGTGCGGGCCTGGGACAGCGGCTACCCGGTGACCGCCTCCGGCCTGCTGTTCGTCGAGGCACGAGCCAGCCTGGCGGCCGCTCATCGTGGCCGTCGGATGACCAGCAGCAGCCTTGCGGAGGCCAGGCACGATCTGGCACGCCTGCGCCAGCACGTCAACGAGATCGACGCTGACTCCCTGGTGCTGGCGCAGGCGGAGGAGTTGGCCGAGCAGGAGGCGCTGCGCGGGTACGACGCCGTCCACTTGGCCTCGGCGTTGTGGGCCAGCGCCGAGGTGCTCGTGACAGCCGACGACGCGCTCGTCCAGGCCGCCGAGCGCCAAGGCCTCACGGTGGTCGACGCTCGCGACTAGAACGGATCGCTAGCGGCGGAAGCCGCCTTCGGAGTTGACGGGCTGGCGCCCATCTGGCCGAGCCGCTTCCTTCAGCCAACGCTCACGACGCTTCCGCCGGCGGCGAGGAGAGGATCGCCAGGACCTCGTCGTGGAGCAGGCCGTTGGAGGAGACCGCGCTCCCCCCGTCGGGCCGGGGGACGCCCTCCAGGCTGGTGAAGCGGCCGCCCGCCTCCTCGACGATCACCTGGAGCGCGGCCACGTCCCAGAGCGACACCTCCGGCTCGACCGCGACGTCAACGGCGCCTTCCGCGACCAGCAGGTGGATCCAGAAGTCACCGAGCCCGCGCCCACGCCAGCAGCGCCGCTCCAGCTCCAGGAAGCCGTGGCGCATGCCGCGCGCCGACCAGGAGGAGACGCTGGCGTGCCCGAGCTGCGCGTCGGCGAGCCGTGCCACTCGCGAGACGCGGATGGGCGCGCCGTTGGCGAACGCCCCCTCCCCCCTGGCCGCCCACCAGCGCCGGCCGAGGGCGGGAGCTGAGGCGACCCCGAGCGCCAGTGCACCGTCGCGTTCGAGCGCGATGAGCGTGGCGAAGATCGGAATCCCGCGGATGTAGTTCTTGGTGCCGTCAATCGGGTCGAGGATCCAGCGAGCCGTGCCCGAGCCGCCCGCGCCGTCGCCGCCGAGCTCCTCGCCCACCACCAGATGGTCGGGACGCTCGGCGGCGATGTGCTTTCGCAGCAACTCCTCCACGTACCGGTCCGCCTCGGTCACCGGGGTCAGGTCGGGCTTGGTCTCGACCACGAGGTCGTCGGCGCGGAACCGCTCCATGGTCACCCTGTCGGCCAGGTCGGCGAGGGCGAGGGCGAGGGCCAGGTCCCGACGGTTGGCGTCCCGGTCGGTGTGCATGCCGGGCAGCCTACCCGGCCTCAGCGGTAGTGGTCGAGGGCGTCCACCGCGGTCTGGGCGAGGAGGCGCACCCCCACGGGGATGGCACCTTCGTCGGCGTCGAACATCGCCGCGTGGATGTCGAGGTCGGTGCCCGGGATGCGCACGCCGAGGCGGGCGATGGAGCCTGGCACCTCCTCGAGATACCAGGAGAAGTCCTCGCCGCCCATGCTCTGGGGAGCTGGCAGCACCGCGTCCGGGCCGATCGCCCGGCGGGCGGCGTTGGCCATCACCACCGTGGCGGTCTCGTCGTTGACCACGGGCGGGGCGCCGCGCTGGTAGTCGATGTCCCACTTGCAGTTGAGCGGCGCCACCGTGGCCTCGAGCAGGCGCTCGATCAGCTTGGGCATCTCGCCCCACATGTGGCGGTCCAGCACGCGCACGGTGCCGCGCGCCATCGCCAGGGTGGGGATGGCGTTGTGCACCGAGCCCGCCTGCACGCAGCCGAAGCTCACGGTCAGGGTCGAGCGCGGGTCGACCAGGCGCGAGAGCGCGCCGGGCAGGTCGGTGACGACCCGCGAGATCGCGTAGGTCAGGTCGGCGGTGAGGTGCGGCCTGGCGGTGTGGCCGCCGGGGCCGGTGAGGCGGATCTCCATCAGGTCGGAGGCGGCGGTGATCGAGCCCACCCGCACGCCGAGCCGGCCGACCTCGAGCTTGGGATCGCAGTGCAGGGCGAAGATCGCGTCGACGCCCTTCAGCTCGGAGGCGGTGATCACGTCGATCGAGCCGCCGGGGATCTTCTCCTCCGCCGGCTGGAAGATCAGGCGGACGCGGCCCTCGAGCCTGTCGGCGTGCTCGGCCAGTGCGAGACCGGCGCCGAGCAGCACGGTGGTGTGGACGTCGTGCCCGCAGGCGTGGCACACGCCGGGCACGGTGGAGCGGTACGGCACGTCCTTCTCGTCCTGCAGCGGCAGGGCGTCGATGTCCGCCCGAAGCGCGATGGTGGGGCCGTCGCCGTCGCCGACGTCGCAGACCAGGCCGGTGCCCGTCGGCAGCAGGCGGGGCCGCAGGCCGACCGCCTCCAGGCGGCGGGCGACCAGAGCGGTGGTCTCACGCTCAGCGCGGCCCAGCTCAGGGTGGGCGTGCAGGTGACGGCGGAGGTAGACGAGCTCCGCCGAGTGTGTCGCCAGGAAGGCGCTCAAGTCGAGGATCACGGTGTACCTGGACCTTGACGAGACCGGTTGGGGGCGAAATCGCTCTGCACTGGAGTTCCGATCGTGGGCCGCTGTCTGCCTGGATGATACCGGCCTCCATCCCGAAATGAAAAAGGAAACTCCTGGTAGTTACGTTCCTGCCGGTTCGCGTAATACCGTTATGGCATGCAACCAGACCAACTAGCACGATCAGGCTGACACTCCGAGCGAGCGCTTCCTGAATTCCCCTGAGATTTGCTCGGTCATTTACCTGAGCATACCCACCGAGGAGCCGACGGCAACTGTGGCTCGAATTGTCTAGTCACCGCTCCGCCGCTCGAGCCAGGAGAGCAAGGTGCGCACGGCCGCGCCGGTCGGGCCTTTGCCGATGTAGCCGTCGTCGGAGTCCCCGCGCGCGGGGCCGGCGATGTCCAGGTGGACCCATGGCCGGCCGTCCACGAACTCCTGCAGGAACAGCGCGGCGGTGAGCGCGCCGCCGTAGCGGTCGCCGACGTTCTTCAGGTCGGCCACCTCGCTGTCCAGGTCCTTGCGGTACTCCTGGGGCAGCGGCAGCCGCCAGGCCCGCTCGCCCGCCGCGCCCGCCGCCTCCAGCACCTCGGCCGCCAGGGCGTCGTCGTTGCTCATCAGCCCGGCGTAGCGCTTGCCGAGCGCGACCATGCAGGCACCGGTCAGGGTGGCCACGTCGACCATGGCATCGGGCTGCGAGGTCGCGCCGAGCGCCAGCGCGTCGGCCATCACCAGGCGCCCCTCGGCATCGGTGTTCAGCACCTCGACGGTCTTGCCGTTCTTCATCTTCAGCACGTCGCCCGGACGGGTGGCCGAGCCGGACGGCATGTTCTCGGCCGAGGCGAGGTAGCCGGTGACCGCCACCTCGACGCCCAGGTCCTGGAGCGCGCTCATCACACCGAGCACCGCGGCCGCCCCGGACATGTCGGTCTTCATCGTGGCCATGCCGTCAGGCGTCTTGAGCGAGAGGCCGCCCGAGTCGAAGGTGATGCCCTTGCCGACCAGCACCACCAGGCCGCGGGCGCCCTCCGGCTCGTAGCGCAGCTGGATCAGGCGCGGCGGGTTGGCCGCGCCCTGCCCCACGCCGACGATGCCGCCGAAGCCCTCGGCGGCCAGCTCGCGCTCATCCTTGACGGTCACGGTGACGCCCTTGTCGACGAGCGCGCGGGCCGCCGCCGCCAGGTCCTCCGGGTGCAGGTTGTTGGCCGGCTCGTTGGCCAGGTCACGGGCCAGGTTGGTGGCGGTCGCCCGGACGCGGCCGGCGGCCAGCGCCCGCCCCAGCGCGTCGCGGTCCGCCCCATCGCCCGCCACCAGCTCGAGCCGCTCCAGGCTGGAGCGCTTGCCGGCGTCACTGCCGTTGGCGTTCGCCTTGTACTTGTCGAAGCGGTAGGCGGCGAGCAGCGTGGCCTCGGTGATCGCCCGCACCCCCGCGGCCTCGTTCCCGGCCATGGCCTGCGGCAGCGTGCTGACGGCGTGCCTGGCGCCGCGCGACTCGCGCACCAGCGCGCCGCCGGCGCGTCGCAGGGTCTCCGCGTCGACGCTGTCGCGCTCGCCCAGCCCCACCAGCAGCAGCGTGGCGGCCGGCAGCCGGCCGAGCGTCGGCAGCGCGACGCTCTCACCGGCCTTGCCGGTGAAGCCCCGTGTCTCGAGCAGCGGCTGGATCGCGGCCCCGATCCCGGCGATCGCCTCACCCGCCCCAGGCGCGGGCTCGAGGTCGGCGAAGACTCCAACGGCGAGCAGGTCGGCCGGCGCGTCGAGCGCGTCGGCCGTGGCGAGTGCAACCTCCATGACTCCTCCAGGAATGGGGCTCCCAGCTGCTTCTGACCGACCGGTCAGACATCGTCCCCGATAGTAGTCTCTCCTCTGCGCCAGTCGGCGCCGACGCCCAGGACCACATCCCAAGGAGCAGCACCCGATGGAGCGCCGCAAGCTGGCCGACCTGATCGCCTTCGACCAGCAGCGGATGACCAAGCACCGGGTCTTCGAGACCGACCGGACGCTGACCGACCTCTACTGCCTCGAGCCGGGCCAGGAGCAGCTCCTGCTGGTGCACGAGGCGTCGGACAAGGTGGTGGCGGTCATGGCCGGGCGCATCCTGGCCCGGGTCGAGGACGACTCCGCCGAGCTCGGCCAGTACGAGGTGCTCCTGGTCCCGGCCGGGGCCAAGCACGCCCTCAAGAACCTCGGCCCCGACCCCGCCGTCCTGCTGGTGTTCCTCGGCCCCCGCCTCGCCTAGCGCCATCGCGCATGGACCTCCCCGGCGGCCTCGCCCTGGCGGGCGCCGCCACCGCTTGCCGCGCGTGTGGTGGTGCCTTGCCGCGCCAGTGACGCTCTGCCGCGCGGGTGGTTCCTGAAAGGCGGCAAATTGGGCGCGGCAGCGACCATCCGCGCGGCAAGGCGTGATCCACGCGGCAAAGAGGCACCCGCGGGCAGTGGAGCCGGGCCGGTGGCTACATCGTGAGGTTGAGCAGCCGGTCCACGAAGGCGCGGTAGCCGCGCAGGGCGATGCGCAGGTCCTCGGTCGAGCCGCCGTCGATGGCGGCCCTGAGCTTGGCGCGCTCGGCCTCCAGCGCTCCGACCAGCTGGTGGACCAGCTCGTCCACGAAGCGCTCGGCCTCCTGCACGGCCTGGCGTGGCTCGTCCACGAAGCCCGCCTGGATGTCCACGAAGCGGCTGCGGATCGAGTCGCGGTCGATCGAGGCGAGCAGCGAGGTCCGGCTCTCGCCCACCTGGCCCGGCCGGGCCGCGGGCGCCGCGGGCGCCGCGGGCGCCGCGGGCGCGGTGGGCGCCGCGGGGCCGGTGGGCGCGGCGGCGGCCGCGGCGGCGGCTATGCCCGCCGGGCCCGGGGTTGGCGGCGCCGGCGGCCCCAGGGCGATCGGCGGCCGCTCGCCGGCGGGGCGCACCTGCCCTGGCGGGGCCGCCGCGGCCTGGCGCTCAGCCTGCCCGGCCCGCCCGGCCTGCCCGGCCCGCCCGGGCTCCCCGGCCTGCCGGGCCTGGCCGCCATCGGCCGGCTCCTCGCCGACCTCGAAGATCGACTCCCTGCGGGTCTGCGGCGTGGGCCGCCGCGCCTCGAAGTCGTCCCCATCCGGGGCGGGCGCGTCGTCGTCGTCGCGCTCGGCGACCGCGGTCTCCGCGGCCTCGCGCTCGGCGCTCTCGTCCTGCGGCGCGGCCGTGGAGGCCGCCGGGGCGGCGGGCCGCTCGCGCTC
>WNGB01034881.1_pt1 | contig 13574 bp, 14 predicted proteins | sample 5400681 | NCBI WGS metagenome assembly WNGB01 (sample SAMN13153367, study PRJNA577476) | soil metagenome | isolation source: 115 cm soil or saprolite under grassland replicate 2 | place: USA:California | collected 2016-06-15 | reverse complement strand
CGATCTACCGATCAAGCAGCGACCGAACGCGAGCCCTTGACGGCTGGCTCTGGCACTACAACCATCGCAGACGACACTCAGCGATCGGCCACCAACCCCCGGCCACCAGAACCAACCTGCTCGGGTCTTACACCTAGCGCTCGAGCCGGCTGAACACCTCGTCGAGCTCCTCGTCGGAGATGGTGTACGGCGGTGCGGCCTGCATGAGCGCGTGACGACCCTCGCTTGCGGGGATCGGAATCACGAGCACACCGCGCCGGATCGCGTGCGCGGCATTCTGGCGTTTCGTCCTGAGCAGCCCAGCGCCGTGCCAACCGGCGGCCGCGAAATGCTGCGAAAGCTCACCGACGCGGAGGAGCAGCCCAGGCACCTCCTCGAGAACAACGAGCGCTGCGGCCGCGGCGAGTGGGTTCCCGCTGTGTGTGTGCGTGTAGACGTCCTCCTGGCCCAGATCCCACGCTTGAGCAAGATCCGTGCGGACAAAGAGCGCTGCCGAGATCGGCAACCCGCCGCCGAGGGCCTTGCCGACGCACAGCACGTCGGCCGCGTCCGAGCCCGGCCACATCTCACCGAGGCGGCCGAGGCCGGTGAAGATCGCGTCGACGACGAGCAGCGCGCCCGACTCGTCGCACCGCTTCCGCAGGAGCTCGAGAAAGCCGTCGGGCGGAACGCGCGCGCCGCTTCTTCCCTGGACCGGCTCGACGATCACCGCCGCCGCATCAGGGGGAAGCGGTCCGGGGTCGACGCCGTATTCGCGGCGGTGCACGGGACCCGGCAGCCAGGGAGCGAACGGCGCGCGGAAACGCTCGAGCCCCGTGGCAGCGAGCGCCAGCAGCCCGGTTCCGTGATACGCGCCCTCGAACGCGACGATGCCGGCCCGTCCGGTTGCAAGCAGCGCTGTTCGTAGCGCGATCTCGACTGCGTCCTCACCGGTGACCCCGAACTTTGCGGGCCACGGCAGCGCCGCCCGCAGCCGGGTCGTCACCTCGGCTTCCGCGAGATCGCCGAGCGCATGGACGACCGGTGCTGCGCTGATCGCCTCGTGAATCTTCTCGTTTCGGTGACCGAGGACCGCGACGCCGAAGCCCGCTGTCAGATCGAGGTACTCGCGTCCGCTCTCGTCCCAGACGCGGCACCCCTCGGCGCGAGTCCAGATCACCAGGCGCCGTTGCGGCGGCCGAGCAGACGGCCCAGGGTGTCCGCGGCGATGTAACCGGCGATCTTGGGGTTCTCCTGCAGGCGGCGGAGCGAGTACGCGTACCAGTGCCGTCCGAACGGGACGTAGATGCGCAGCCGGTGTCCCTCGACAACGAGCTCGTCACCCAGCTCAGGCCGGACGCCGAGCAGCATCTGGAACTCGTAGTCCTCTCGCGCGAGCCCGTGCTCGGCCACGAGCCTGCGGCCTTCCGCGAGCAACCACTCGTCGTGCGTCGCGATCCCGACGTAACTGCCCGTGTCGAGCAGTGCCTCCAGCGCACGCACGAACGACGCGCGCACCGCTTCGAAGTCCTGGTAGGCGAGGTCGGGAGGCTCGACGTAAATCCCCTTGCACAGCCGCACACTCGGCTTCAGGTCCGCCAGCGCCGCGATGTCGGACTGCGTGCGCCGCAGCATCGCCTGCAGGACGACGCCGATGTTCTCGTGGCCCTCCTCGCGCAGCTCGCGGTAGAGGTCGAGCGTGTCGTCCGTAGTGGATGAATCCTCCATGTCGATGCGCACGAAGTTCCCGCGCGAGGCCGCGTCCTCGACGACGGTGCGCAGGTTGTCGCGACAGAGGTCGTGGCCGAGCTTCAGACCGAGACCGGTGAGCTTGACGCTGACGTTTGAGTCGAGCCCGCAGCGCTCGATGTCCGCGAAGACGTCCTGATACGCGCGGACGATTGCGGCCGCCTCCTCCTCGGTCGTGATCTCCTCACCGAGGACGTCAATCGTCGCGAGCTTGCCTTCGACGTTGATGCGTCGCACCGCCTCGCGGGCGTCCTTGAGCTCGGGGCCTGCGATGTAACGCTCGGAGAGCTTCTGCACGACCGGCCGCGGCACGGCCGGGAGGAGACGGACGATCGCACGGTCGAAGATCGCCACGGGCAGGCGATTCTACGGGCGGGCAACGAGGAGCTGCGCGCCGTCCGAATCCGGTCTTCTCACCTCCACCGTGCGGAAGCCCGCCGTGTCCGCCAGGGCGGCGAGCTCGTCGTCCTCGTAGAAGTGCCCACGCGTCGCCAGCGGATAGGGCGCTGCCGGCGTGCCCTTGAGCTCTGGCCCCGTCGTGTAGACGGCGACTAGCCCACGGTCGCGGTCGAGCACGCGCAGGAACTCGCGCAGCGCGGCGACGGGGTCCGGGAAGAAGAAGAACGCGACAAGGCACGAGAGCGCGCTGAACTCCCCGTCGCGGAACGGCAACCGCTCGGCGGAGCCGCGAACGATGCGCGCGCGCCCGGCCGTGGTCTTCCGCGCCAGGCGGACCATGTCGCGGCTGTGATCGCGTGCGCATCTTCTGCCCCGTAGGTCTTGCGCGCCGCACGGCCGTGCGGTCGCCTCGCCACGCGATCGGTCATGCGATCGATGCGCCACTCGCGGATCCGGTAGAGCACTACCGCTCGCGCATGAAGCCCTGGCGTGCAGCGCTCACGAGCGCCACCGCCTCTGGGAAGAGCACGCGCATCGCGTCCCGCAACGCGAGCGCCTGCTCGTCGCTCGCGCCCTCGACGTTCAACTGCGAGAGCGCGGCGGCGGTCAACTCGACGGCGGTGTTCAGGGTCAGCGTCGCGAACTGCTCGCGCTGCGCCTCCTGCACCGTCTCTGCCTGCTGCTCGGCGAACTCGCGCAGGCCTCGAAGCAGATCCTCGGGATCGCCCATCGGGAACATTCCGCCACCTTCCATGTCTCAAGCATAGGGAAGGCCCAATAGCTAAGGTCGCAGCCGTGGAGGAGCGGCTGGGCGTGGTCCTTCCCCCGAAGGCGGCGGAGCGTGACCGGCCGCGGATGGACCCTCCGAACGTGCTCTGGTTCTTCGGCGCGTTCGCGCTCGAGTTCGCCGCCTATGACCTGATCCAGACGATCCCCGACGACCAGAACGGTCTCTGGATCTTCCTCGCGGCGCTCGGCTTCCTGCTCGAGTTCTCCGCCGCGTCGTGGCTACTTCTCCGCCGCGTGTGGTGGGTCCCCAGCGGCCTCGCGGCCGCGCTCGCAGTCGGGGTCTTTCCCGCCGTCGCCGTCGGCTTTCTGAAGCTGATCGACGTCTGGCCGAACGATCCGTTTTTCGAACCGTTCGAGGATTTCAGCGGCTATACGCTCGGCGTCGGCCTCGCGACTGCCGCGGTGGGATTCGCGACGTGGTGGCTGACCCGCTTCTCATTCGTCCTCGGGGTCGCAACCGGGGCGATCCTCATCTCGGCTCAACTGCTGACGCCGTCCTTCGACGAAAGCCCGAGCGGCGACCAGCGCGCTGCGACGGCGCTGGTGATCGGCGCGGTGCTCGTGATCGTCGGCATCTTCCTCGATGTTTTCGATCGCCGTCGCGAGGCGTTCTGGTTCCATGTGCTGGGCCTGTTCAGCATCGCCGCCGGCCTTGTGTTCTTCACCGTCGATTCAGGTGGAGACCCGGACCGCGGCTGGATCCCGATGCTGATCGGCGGCGTGCTGTTGCTGATCGCCGCCGGCCCGGTCCGCCGCGCGACCTGGGCCGTGTACGGCGTGCTTGGGCTCTACAGCCCCGTCGTGCACTACCTGATCAAGGAACTGAACGAGAGCCGCTGGCCGTTCGCGCTGTTGCTCCTCGCCCTCGCGCTCGCGATCTTTGCATTCGGGATGGCGCTGCACCGCTACGGCCAGATCTGGGCGACCCGCTTCGTGCGCCGGCCGCCGCCGACTCTCGCTCCCTAGCGAAGCTCCAGCTTGTAGTTCTGCTCGACGTCGCGCGTCAGCTCGTCGACGGCGGGCAGCGCGGCCGCAATGTTGCTATCGCCGCCGATCGAGTCGAGGTACGGGAGCGATGCGACCCGTGGCCCGTCGCCTGCCTGCTCGGCCGCCTCCTCGGCGACCTCGACGAGCGCAGCGATCGACGCCGCCTCGCGGACGACCTCCCTGCTCGTGACGGGTGCCCCGCCGTGCGTCAGGGCGAGCCACTCCTTGTTGTCCTCCCGGTCGACGAACGCGGCGAGGTACACGCGTTCACCGGCCGCTGACTCCACCGGGAGCACGGCTGCCACTCGCTGCCCCGGTGTCGCATGCCGTGCGGCCTCCGCCGCGATCCGGCTGACGTCCTCACTCAGCCCCACCGGGCGAGCATAAACTCGCCCTCGTGGCAGGGGCCGTCTCCGCGCGGACGCTTTTCGCCCCGCTCGGGCCGACCTACGACCGCTACGCGGCGGTGCTCTCCCTGGGCCAGGATCCGCGCTGGCGCCGCTTCCTCGTCTCTCGCATCGAGGCCGGACCGCGCGACGCGGTGCTCGACGTCGCGACGGGCACAGGCGCAGTCGCGCGCGAGCTCGTCGCGCAGAAAGGCTGTACCGTCGTCGGACTCGACCAGAGCCCCGAGATGCTCGCGGAAGCACGGCGGCGCGCACCAAAGGGCGTCACGTTCGTCGAGGGCCGCGCCGAGGAGCTCCCTTTTCCGGACGGCGCGTTCGATGCACTCACGTTCACGTACCTGCTGCGCTACGTCGACGACCCCGCCGCAACGCTGCGTGAGCTCGCGCGCGTCGTGCGCCCCGGCGGAACGGTCGCCGGGCTCGAGTTCGCACTGCCGCACGGCCCGTGGCGGCCGTTGTGGGAGCTCTACGTCCGCGTCGGCCTGCCAGTGGCCGGGCGCGCGCTCTCGCGCGGCTGGGCCGAGGTCGGCGACTTCCTCGGGCCGAGCATTCGCGGCTTTTATGAGCGCTACCCCGAGCCGCGGCTGCTCGAGCTCTGGTGGGACGCAGGGATTCGCGACGTGCGCGCGCGCAGGCTCAGCCTCGGCGGGGGAATCGTGACCTGGGGCCGGCGCACTTGAGCGAGGCCACCCGGCCTGCGTTCTACTCGCTCGCACCCGGCGGCTGGCGCGACTACGTCACCCTGCTCCATCCGCCCTACACCGCGTGGCACCTTTCCTACGTCGTGCTGGGCGCCGCGATCGCGCCGCAGTGGCGGCCCGGCATCCTCGGCCTCGCTCTCGGCGCCTTCTTCCTCGGGATGGGCATCGGCGCGCACGCGCTCGACGAGTTGCGCGGTCGGCCGTTGCAGACACGCATCGGTACTCGAACGCTCGCAGTGCTGGCGTGCGTTTCGCTACTCGCCGCCGCCGCGATCGGCGTCGGGACAGCGATCGAGACGAACCTGTGGTTGCTTCTGTTCGTCGTCGGCGGAACGTTCATCGCAGTCGCGTACAATCTCGAGCTCTTCGGCGGCAGCTTTCACAGCGGCCTCTCGTTCGCGCTCGCCTGGGGCGCCTTGCCGGTCCTGGCGACGTACTTCGCCGTCGCCGAAGTCGTTCGAATCGACGCCCTCCTCGCCGCTGCGTTCGCGGCACTGCTCAGCTACGTCCAGCGCGTGCTCTCGACGCCCGTGCGGATGGTGCGGAGGCGCTTGCGCGGCGTCTCGGGACGCATCGAGCTGGATGACGGAACCGTGCTTCCCGTGACTGCACAGACGCTGAGTGGAGCGCCGGAGCTGGCCCTGCGCCTGCTCTCGGCCGCGACGATCACCCTCGCCGTCGCCCTCGTCATCATGCGCGTAACCTGAGGCCCGTGGACCTCGTCGCGATCGCCCAGATCGTCTTCGCCGCGACGGCGGCCGTGACCGCGTTGACGCTGGTCCTGGCCGCACTCGACCTACTCGGCCGCCGCGTATTGCTGGCGCTCGCCGTCCTCGTCGGGCTCGCCGCAGTCGCCGCCTGGGTCGCGTTCGGGCTGCGCCCGCGGCGAGAGCTCGCGATCGTCGCCAGCGGCATGACGGTCGCTTTCGCCGCACAGCTCGTTGCAGTCCGGCTACGGCACCTGCTGCGCGCCGCCGGCCGCGTCGATGAGCAGCTGAGCCGTGCCCAGGCGCGCCTGCACTCGCTCGTCGCCAGAGAGGCGGAGGAGCGTGCCGCCGACCTCGAGCGGGTACTCGCCCGCGCACGGGCTGATTCGAGCTCGCTGCTGGCGGAGCAGGAGCGGCGCATCGCGGAAGAGCGCCGCGCCGCAGCCGCGGAGCGCTCGCGCGTCGCCGTCGACGAGCTCAGCGAGGCGCTGACGGTCGCACAGCAGCAGATCGAGGCGCGCTTCAACGCCTGGACCGACGACCTCGAGCGGGCGCAGCACGCAGTCGTCGATCAACTGGCGCAGCTGGCCCAGCGACAGAAGCAGCTGATCTCCGAGGCGGAGGCGCGCATCGCAGCCGACGCGGAACGACTCGAGACCGAGAGCGAACAGCAGCGCGCCGGGCTCGTACGCCTCCGAGACGATCTCGCGCGCGCGACGCAGGATGCGGTTGCGGCGGGGAGCTCGGAGCTCGAGACGTTCGCCGCCGAGCGGCGGCGCGCACTGCACGAGCTGAACGAGCGAATCCGCCGCCGTGAACGGCAGATGTCCGAATTGATCGAACGCGAGGAGACGGAGGCGATGCGCCGGATCCAGGCCGGCTTCGCCGAGGTCGAGCGGAAACAGATCGAGCAGCTCGAGCGCATCCTCAACCGCGCGACCTCGAGCTATTCCGATGCCGCGGCGCAGCAGTTCGCAGACACGGTGCGGGGGACGCGCGAGGCCGCAGCGACGCGTCTGTCGCGCGAGCTCGACCGGTCCGTGCAGGCGTTCGCGCGTGAGGCGCAGAGCGTGCTTGCCGAGCGTCTCGCCCAAGTCGCGGACACGGGTGCGCAGCGCGTAGAGCGCAGGCTCGCCCAGGTGACGGCCGGCCTCGACCGCCAACGCGACGAGGCGATCGCCAACTTCGAGGCACGCCTGACACAGGCGGAGCAAGACATCCGGCACCGGCTCGACGGCCTCGCCGCGGACACGGAGGCGGAGCGCGCCGTCCTCGACGCCCGCCTTCGGGAGCTCGCCAGGAAGATCGAAGAGACCCTCGCCCGGACCTAGTCCCGTTTCACGCCCGCGAACTCCCGGCAAACAAACGGCAGCAGGGTTCGTCTATGAAACGGCGAACGACCCAAAAACCCATGGGTGAGACGACCGAAACCATCGAACCGGACCGAGGCGAGAGCTCGAAGGTCGAGAGCTGGCGCCTGCATGTCCTGATGGAGGCCGGCTACCCGCTGCCGCTCGCGGAAAGGCTCGCGGGGAGTGAGGCCGACCTGCACCGCGCGGTCGAGCTCGTCGGCCAGGGCTGCAGCCCCGAGACCGCGGTCGAGATCCTGCTCTAAGAGGTCGTTTCCCAATCAGTTCTCGGGCGCCTGCAGGCGGAATCGAGCCCTTTGCGTTGCTTGAGCGCCCCTTGAGGCGGTGCTACGGTCGGCGCAAGGGTGGCGGGCATGGAGTTTCGGATTCTCGGTCCGCTCGAAGTGCGCGACGATGGGCGGGCCCTCGACGTGGGCGGGGCAAAGCAGCGGAGTCTGCTCGCAGTGCTGCTGCTGAATGCCAACCAGGTCGTCTCGACCGACCGCTTGATCGACGCTCTCTGGGGTGAGCAGCCTCCCGAGACGGCTGGGAAGGCAATCCAGATCTACGTCTCGCAGCTCCGCAGAGTGCTCGGCAAGGAGCGCCTTGACGACGATGAGCTCGATCTGCACCGCTTCGAGACGCTCCTCGAACAGTCGAAAGAGACCGATACCGAGGCTGCTTCGGCGAAGCTGCGCGCGGCGCTCGCGCTCTGGCGAGGTCGGCCTCTCGAGGAGTTCGCCTACGAGCCCTTCGCACAGCTTCAGATCGGGCGGCTCGAGGAGCTGCAACTCGCCTGCATCGAGAAGCGGGTCGACGCTGATCTCGCCTGCGGTCGTCACCCCGAGCTAGTCGGCGAGCTGGAGGCGCTCGTAGCCGAACACCGGCTCCGGGAGCGTCTACGTGGGCAGTTGATGCTGGCGCTGTACCGCTCGGGGCGGCAGGCTGAGGCGCTCGCGGCCTACCAGGAGGCGCGGCAGGTCTTGGTAGAGGAGCTCGGGATCGAGCCGGGGAAGTCGCTGCGCGAGCTCGAGAAGGCGATCCTCCGCCAGGACTCGGTGCTCGATGTCGCTTCAGCATCGACCGAGAGAGCCAAGGAGACGGACGCCTCGAGAGGAGTCTTCGTCGGCCGCGAGTCGGAGCTCGCGGAACTGCGGGCCGGTCTCGACGAGGCCATCGCCGGCCGGGGCGGTCTCTACCTGCTCGTCGGTGAGCCAGGCATCGGCAAAAGCCGGCTCGCGGACGAACTGATTCGCAGTGCGCAGGCGCGGGGAGCGCAGGTGCTCGTCGGGCGCTGCTGGGAGGCGGGCGGTGCTCCTGCCTACTGGCCCTGGGTCCAATCGATTCGCGCCCATGTTCGGGCGACCGAGCCCGGGCTGTTGCGATCCCAGCTAGGGGCGGGCGCCGCCGAACTCGCTCAACTCCTGCCTGAGCTGCACGAGCTCTTCCCCAACCTTCCCGAGCCACCGGCGCTCGAGTCGGAAGGCGCGCGCTTCAGTCTCTTCGAGGCGGCGTCCTCCCTCTTGACGAGCGCCGCGCAGGCCCGCCCGCTCGTGCTCTTCCTGGACGACCTGCATGCGGCGGACGAACCCTCGCTCTTGCTCTTGCAGTTCCTCGCCCGCGAGCTCGGCGAGAGTCGCTTGCTCCTTGTCGGCGCCTACCGCAACGTCGACCCGAGCCCGACCGATCCGCTCACGATCGCTCTGACCGAGCTCGCCCGCGAACCGGTGACTAGAAGCATTGCGCTCGCGGGCCTGGGCGAGCGCGACGTCGCTCGCTTCATCGAGCTGACGTCCGGCGAGGCGCCCAGTGAGGAACTCGTCGTCACCATTCACGAAGAGACTGAGGGCAACCCGCTCTTCGTTGGCGAGATCGTGCGGCTGCTGGCCGCGGAGGGAGGCCTCGACGCTAGAGAAGCGCCGCGTCTCGCGATTCCCCAGAGCGTTCGCGATGTCATCGCACGGCGGCTGCGCCACCTCTCGGAGAACTGCAACCAGGTGCTCGTCCTCGCCTCTGTCCTCGGCCGGGAGTTCGGCCTGGTCACGCTCGCGCGGTTAGGGCGTGTCCCCGAGGTCGAGCTGCTCGACACGCTTGACGAGGCGATGGCTGCGCGCGTCGTCTCCGACGTTCCGGGCAGTCCCGGCCATCTGCGCTTTGCACACGTACTGATCCGCGACACGCTCTACGAAGGACTAACGACGGTCCGCCGTGTTCGCCTGCACAGGCTGGTCGTCGAGGCGCTCGAGGCCCTGTACGGAGAAGAGCCGGGACCACACCTCGCCGAGCTCGCCCATCACGCGATCGCCGGAGGGGACTTCGAGAAGGGCTTGCGCTACGCACGGCGTGCGGGCGATCGGGCACTAACGCTCCTCGCCTACGAAGAGGCCACCCGTCTTTACGAGACCGCCCTCGAGGCGCTCGACCCCTCAGGCACTTCCGACGAGACTGCACGTTGCGGATTACTCCTCTCGTTCGGCGAAGCGAAGATTCGGGCGGGAGACAGTCCGACCGCGAAGAAGGCTTTCCTCGACGCCGCCGAGATCGCACAGCGGCTTGGCCTAGCGCGCGAACTAGCCCGCGCGGCTGCAGGGTACGGCGGTCGGATCATGTATGCTCGCGCCGGCGGCGACGATCGGCTCGTGCCGCTGCTCGAGGAGGGGTTGGCCGAGCTCGACGACGAGGATGTCGAGCTCAGGGTGAGGCTTCTCGCCCGCCTCGCGGGTGCGCTTCGCGACGAGCACTCGCGGGACCGCCGCGACACGCTGAGCCGAGAGGCGGTCGAGTTGGCCCGCCGCACGGGAAACCCAAAGGCGCTCGCCTACGCGCTCGACGGACGTGCAGCGGCCATCCTCGCCCCGGACACTGTCGTCGAGTGCCTCACGCTCGGAAGCGAGCTCTGCAAGGTGGCCGAACGCATCGGGGACAAAGAGCGCGTCGTGCACGGGCACTGGCACCGGATGATCGCGGAGGGCATGGTTGGAGACATCCGCGAGGCAGAGCTCGACATCGCTGCGGGAAGGCAGATCGCTGAAGAGCTGCGGCAACCCGCTCAACTGTGGGGGCTCTGGGCTTCGCACGCGATGCTGGCACTGGCCGCAGGCAGGCTTACCGAGGCCGACGAGTTGGTGGCCAAAGCATTCGCGTTCGGCGAGCGTGCGCAGCCGGAGATGGCGATCCCTGTCTACCGGCTCCACGAGTACACCCTCTGTGAGTTCCGAGGAGGTCTCGAGGAGATCGAGCCGGCGATCCGCGACCTGGTCGCCGAGTATCCGGCACGGCTGGCATTCCGCTGTCTGCTCGCTCACCTGTGGGCGCAACTCGGGAGGATGCAGGAGGCGCGACGAGTGTTCGAGGAGCTCGCGACCAACGACTTTGCGGCTTTACCTTTCGATATGGAGTGGCTCCTTGGTATGAGCCTGCTCGCCGAGACGTCCTCGCTTCTCGCTGACACTGATTCCGCTCGCGTCCTGTACGAACTGCTCCTTCCCTGGAAAGCGTTCAACGTTGCGGACCACCCCGAGGTGATAAGGGGCTCAGTTTCGCGCTACCTCGGCATCCTTGCCTCGTCACTTCAACACTTCGATGATGCCGAACCCCACTTTGAGAAGGCACTCGAGATGAACGCAAGGATGGGCGCGCGTCCCTGGCTCGCTCACACGCAGCACGACTATGCGCGCATGCTGCTCGCCCGGAACGCGCGGGGCGACGAGAAGAAGGCACAGCAGCTCCTTTCGCAGGCACTCATGACGTATCGAGAACTCGGCATGTCCGCCGGCGCCAGCGCATCGGCGCCCGCGCTGGACGCTGAGCCAGCCGCACCGTAGGTGGGTCGAGGGGCTTCCGCCACCGGTGGCCGTTGGCGGACCACTTGGCCGCCAACGGCTACTCAGTGTGTGCTCTTGCGCCCTACGTGTGAACGTGTGCGAGAGCGCTGCGCTTTCGCAGAGCCAACATCGCACCGCCCACGACCAGCAGGAGGGTGAGGGCGCCAGCGGCCCCGATACCCGCGTCCCGCCAGCTGAAGCCAGTCGCCTCGAGCGACGTCGCGGCCGAGCTCGAGGGAACGGCGCTCCGCAGACCCGTGCCGTTTTGACCGGCCGAGTGTTCGGTGATGAGCTCGACCGAGGGTGCGCCGCGGTGGATCACGTTGTACGCCCACCGGTCGAGCGGGGCGTTCCCGGCCGGCTCGACGGTGGCTTGTGCTGCCGGCACGGCCATTGCTGCGACCCCCAGTGCGACCGCGATCGCCTTCGCGAGCCGCCGAGTCGTGGTGATGGACAGGTTCATCTGTCTCCCTTTCGCTCTCCGACCGCCCGATGCGGTCTGTCGATGACCACGATCGGAGACGGCGTTAAAGCACCGGTACTAGCCCGGTAAGGACCTGGTTAAGCTCCGGCGAGAAAGGCTCCGGCCGAATCGGAGCCCAATCCGAAATTGGCTTGAGTCGTTACGGAGTGGACGCAGGCGCCGTACGTACGATCCCGGTGTGAAGGTCGAGGCGATTCAGTACGGTGACCGCAAGGTCTACACCGTCGCGTCGTTCAACAAAGGTGTGGCGGACTGGCTCAGCCGCCTGCCGACGATCTGGGTCGAAGGCGAAGTGACGGAACTGCGGCGGAACCCACGCTGGCAGTCCGTCTTCTTCACGCTCAAGGATCCGAGCGACGGGGCCTGCCTCGGAGTGACGATCGCCCGCTCACGCTTCGACGCCCTCCGACTCGACCTTGTCGACGGCGAGCGCGTGCACGTCTTCGGCCGGCCCGAGCTGTTCGAGGCGAAAGGCGACTTTCGCATGCGCGCTCTGTCGATCGAACGCTTCGGACTCGGCGACCACCTCGCCGCGCTCGAACGACTGAAGAAGAAGCTCGCGACGGAAGGTATCTTCGAACGCAAGCGCCCCTTGCCGTTCCTGCCGCGGCGCATCGGCCTGGTGACGGGGAACGACGCCGCGGCGAAGCGCGACGTCCTGACGACGATCACGGGGCGCTTCCCCGCTGCACGCATCGTCGTGGCGGAGACGTACGTACAGGGCCCGTTCGCGGCCGCCGCGATGATCGAGGCGCTGCGTGACGTGTGTGCTGCCCCGGAGGTCGACGTCGTCATCCTCGCCCGCGGCGGCGGCAGCTTCGAGGATCTGCTGGCGTTCAGCGACGAGCGGCTCCTCCGGGCGCTCGCCACATGTCCCGTTCCCGTCGTCTCCGCCGTCGGCCACGAGCAGGACACTCCGCTCTGCGATCTCGCCGCCGACGCGCGCGCGTCGACGCCGACGGCAGCCGCTCGACTGGTCATTCCCGACGCGACCGAGTTGCTGAACCGGCTCGAGCGAACACGTGCCGGGCTCGCACGTGGCACCCGTGGAGTGGTCGATCGGCGTCGCGAGCGAATCGTGCACGCCCACGAGCGGTTGCGGCGCGCGCCTGCGCTCACCCTCGAGCGGAAGCGGGCGCGGCTGGAACAAGCGGCCGGTCGCCTGCGAGCACTGTCGCCGCACGCGACCCTGCAGCGCGGCTACGCGATCGTGCGTGCGCGCGACGAGATCGTGCGGTCGACCGAGTCGGTGTCGGCCGGCGACCCGATCGATGTCGAGGTCGCCGACGGACGCTTCGGAGCACGCGTCGAGTGACGTTCGAGGAGGCGCAGAAGGAGCTCGAGCAGATCGTCGAAAGGCTCGAGCGAGGCGACGCAGGCCTCGACGAGGCAATCACGCTGTGGGAGCGCGGCGAGGAGCTGTACAAGCTCTGCGTCGGCCAGCTCGACTCGGCGCAGGGGAAGATCGAGGAGCTAGCCCGGCGGGCCGAGTCCGCCAAGCCGTAGCCCCAGCTCGACGAGGTCCTCGCGCGCCCGGCTCGGATCGCCCGAAAGCGCGACCGTTTCGACGTCCGGCAGGGGCTCCACGACGCGGCCACCGAACACGACGCAGCGTACGCCCGCGTTCAGGCAGCGGCCTGCGACCCGCCCCGGCGCCTTGCCGCGGCGTGTGGTTGCGTCGACCGTTCCCTCCCCGGTGACGACGAGGTCGTAGGCGGCCGGATCGAAGCCGATCACGTCGAGCACGAGCTCCGCCCCCTGCAGGAGGTCGGCGCCGAGCGAGGCGAGCGCAGCGCCAAGCCCCCCGGCCGCCCCGGCGCCCGGCAGGTCGGCATACGGCTCGAGCGGCTCGAGCCGGGCCAGCAGCTCCGCGAACTGCTCCGGCTGCGCACCCTTCTGTGCGGCAAACAGCCGTACCGCGTCGACGAGCGGCACGTCGACGTCGCAGGCGACGGTCGTGGGCGCCGGAAGCTCGTCGAGGACGTCGAGCAGTCCGCGGCCGCCGTCGACGTTGGCCGTCCCGCCCAGCCCGACGAACAGCCGGCGCGGCTTCCCGGTCGCGCGAATCAGCTCCCCCAGTCCTCGCGAGGAAGCCGCGATCGGATCGAGGCGCTGCGGATCGAGCGGGATCGCCTGGGCCGCTTCGACGAACGCATCGTCCTCGCACTGCAGCCAGCGTGCGGCTCGCGGCCGGCCGAA
>WNGB01011756.1_pt1 | contig 13574 bp, 12 predicted proteins | sample 5400681 | NCBI WGS metagenome assembly WNGB01 (sample SAMN13153367, study PRJNA577476) | soil metagenome | isolation source: 115 cm soil or saprolite under grassland replicate 2 | place: USA:California | collected 2016-06-15 | reverse complement strand
TCGGACTGCGCTTCTTCGGCAGCAAGGCGACTGCTGTCCTGACCAACGTCCCTGGTCCGCGCGAGCCCCTCTATCTCGCCGGCCGCAAGCTGCGCAAGGTGATGTTCTGGGTGCCCCAGTCGGGCCGGCTCGGGCTCGGTATCAGCATCCTCAGCTACGCCGGCGGGGTGATGCTCGGCGTGGCCACCGACGACGGCCTGGTGCCCGACCCGGAGCGCATCGTCGAAGCCTTCGGCCAGGAGTTCGCGGCCCTGAAGGCGGCCGCCCGCAAACAGCCGTCCCGAGTTCGAAAACCCGTCCGCGTTTAGGTTTTCCGTTACTTGGTAATCTTGTAAGCACCATGGCGGAGGCGACCACGGAGCAGCAGGCGTTGGACGCTTACTCGGAGATCGTGACCTCGGTCGCGGACAAAGTCCTCCCCTCCGTGGCCAGCCTGCGCATCGGCCGCGGCGGCCGCGGCCATGGCGGAGGCGACCACGGAGCAGCAGGCGTTGGACGCTTACTCGGAGATCGTGACCTCGGTCGCGGACAAAGTCCTCCCCTCCGTGGCCAGCCTGCGCATCGGCCGCGGCGGCCGCGGTTTCGGCGGCGCCGGCTCGGGCGTCGTCATCACCCCGGACGGCTTTCTCGTCACCTCGGCGCACGTCGTCGCCTCCGGCAGCAAGGCCACCGCATCCTTCATCGACGGCAACGAGTACGACGTCGACGTCGTCGGCGCCGACCCGCTGTCCGACCTCGCCATCGCGCGCGCCCGCTCCGCAAGCCTGGAGCCGGTGCGCATCGGCAACGCCGAGCAACTGCGGGTCGGCCAGCTGGTGGTCGCCATCGGCAACCCGATGGGCTTTTCGGGGTCCGTCACGTCCGGGGTCGTCAGCGGGTTAGGCCGCTCGCTGGCGACCGCGGACGGCAACGGGCACCGGCGCTTCATCGAAGACGTCATCCAGACCGACGCCGCGCTCAACCCCGGCAACTCGGGCGGCGCGCTCGCCGACTCGCAGGCGCGACTGATCGGCGTCAACACCGCGGTCGCCGGCATGGGCCTCGGGCTTGCGGTGCCGATGAACGCAACGACGGAGGCGATCCTCGCCGCGCTGATGCGCGACGGCCGCGTCCGCCGCGCTTACCTCGGCATCGCCGGCGGCACGCGGCCTCTGCCCCCGCCCGTCGCCGAGAAGCTGGGTCGCAAGGCCGGCGTCGAGGTCCACGAGGTGGTGACCGGCAGCCCGGCCGCGGGCGGCAAGCTCCGTGGCGGCGACATCATCGTCTCCGTCGGCGAGGTCGGCGTGAGCAAGGCCGGCGACCTGCAACGACTGATGGTGGCGACCAAGATCGGAGTCAAGCTCACGCTGACGGTCCTGCGCAACGACCAGCTGGTCAACCTCGACGTCGTACCGGTCGAACTAGGCTAACGTCGCCGGCGTGGCGAAGATGGCGATCCGCGATCTTCTTCGCGCCGGCGGCACGTTCAGGATGTCGGACGTCGATCCTGATTCGACGCCAGGTCTGAAGGGCGGCAAGCAGAAGGCGCTGCGCGAGGTCAAGGAGGACGAGCCTGTCCTCTTCGACCTGCAGGAGCGGCTCTATGCCGAGAACAAGCAGTCTCTGCTCGTCTTCAAAGTGCCGACGCCCGAAGAGCGACGCCATCCCTTCCTGTGGAGGATCCGCCGCCGCGTGCCGCAGGCAGGTGCCATCGGCATCTTCAACCGCTCGCACTACGAGGACGTGCTCGTGGTGAGGGTGCACGACCTGGCGCCGCCGAACGTGATCGAGCGGCGCTACCGCGAGATCAACGATTTCGAGAAGGAGCTCGCGGGCGGCGGCATGCGGATCGTGAAGCTCTGCCTGCACATCTCGTACGAGGAGCAGCGCCAGAGGCTCGTCGACCGATTGAAGAACCCTGACAAGCGGTGGAAGTTCAACGAGCACGACATCGACGAACGCGCGCTGTGGGACGACTACATGAGCGCCTACGGCCTGGCGATCACACGATGCTCGACGCCGGAGGCGCCGTGGTACGTCATCCCTGCCGACAACAAGGCGTACCGAAACTGGGCGGTGAGCAAGATCCTCATCGAGACCCTGGGCGAGATGAACCCGCAGTTCCCGCGTCCGAAACTCGACATCCCGAAATTGATGAAGAGACTTCGGGCCTAGCCTTTCACGGCTCCCAGGGACAGGCCCTGGACGAAACGGTCCAGGAAGAAGTTGTAGGCAAGCGCCACCGGGATGGCGACCAGCACCGCGGCGGCCATCAACGACTGCCAGAAGAAGACGTCTCCGCGGATCAGCTCCGTCGGCACGCCGGCGCTCACCGTCATGTTGGCCGACGAGGAGATGAACGCCACGGCGTAGATGAAGTCGTTCATCGTGAACGCGAAGGTGAAGATGACGACCGTGAACAAACCGGGCACCGCCAGCGGGAGCACGGTGCGGACCACCGCCCCGGCGCGACTGTAGCCGTCGATCATCGCCTGCTCCTCGATGTCGCGCGGAATGCTGCGGAAGAACCCGACCAGCAGCCACGTCGAGAAGGGCGCGGTCAGCGTCGGGTAGACGAGCACAAGCGACCAGATCGTGTCCTGCAAGCCGAGCTCGGCGACGATGCGCGACAGGGGCAGGAACAGAAGCGTCGGTGGGACCAGGTAGAAGATGAACACGGTTATCGCCAGCTTTCCGCCCCACTGGCCGGTGAGGCGCGCGATCGCGTAGCCCGCGGGCACGCTGATCGCGAGGGTGATCACAACCACGATCACACCTATCTCGAAGCTGTTGCGGACGAAGGTCATGAACGCCGTGTCCGCAAACAGGACCCTCACATGCTCGAAGGTCGGGGGCGAGTTGTAGAAGAAGGGAACGTGGCCGACGGTGTAAAGGTCGGCGTCGGCCTTGAACATCGTGAACGCGGCCCAGCCGAATGGGAAGGCGCACAGGAACGCAAACACCGCCAGCACCGCCCAGCGCGAGATGGCCACTCCGGGCGAGCGGGCGACCATCAGACCACGTCAACCCGCGATGCCTGCCGCAGCATCAGGATGCAGACCCCAAGCAGTACCGGGAACATGAAGATTCCGATCGCCGCGCCCTGGGCCAGGCTGCCGCCCTGGATCCCGGTGTAGAACGACCAGCTGCCGAGGACCTGGGTGGCGAAGCCGGGACCGCCTCGGGTCAGGATGTAGACCGCGGCCATGTCCGTGAAGGTGGCCACGATGCCGAACAGGATCGCGACCATCATGATCGGCGCCAGCAGCGGCATCGTGATGTCGAAGAATCGCTTCCAGAATCCGGCGCCGTCGACCTGGGCTTGCTCGTTGAGCTCGGGCGGGATCGACGTCAGGCCCGCCATCAGGATCACCGCGGCCAACGGCAGGGTGCGCCACGCGTTGAGGGCCACGACCGATGCGACCGCGAGCGAGTCCTGGCCGAGCCACGCCACCGGCGTGCCGACATCGATGAAGTGAAGCTGACCGAGGATCCAGTTGAAGGGACTGAACAGCGAGTCGAGCATCCACAGCCAGGCCAGCGCGCTCAGCGCGATGGGCGTCGTCCAGGGCAGAAGGACGAGGAAGCGCACGAACCACTTACCTCGGAAATCGGCCGAGAGCACGAACCCCAGGATCGTGGCCAGGACCACGACGATGAGCTGGGCGACGACGGTGAAGAGGACCGTGTTGCGGAGCGCGATCCTGAACACGGGGTCGTCGAGGGTGTGCTGAAACGTCTGCAGACCGACGAACGAGAAGTCCGGGGAACCAGTGGTCGCGTCACTGAAGGCGTAGACGAAGACGAACACCAGGGGAAGGCCGACCAGCGCGACCAGGTAGACCATCAGCGGCGACAGCATCAGCGGGCCCAGCACGTCTTCGCGGTCGAGCAGGTGATGGACGCGGAAGGTCTCGTCGACGATCACCGTCCGCCGGACGGCGGGTTCGCTCACGCGGCGATCTTTTGACCGGACTCGCGGTCGAAAACTCTGAGGTGCCGGTTGCGAATGACGAGGTCGGCGTCGTCGTCGGTGGCCACCCTCAGTGGATGCTCGATGGCGAGCTTGGCGATGACGTTGGTGTCGCCCCTGTCGTCCTTGACGCGCAGGTACACGTAGCGGTCCGCGCCCAGGTTCTCGACCCGCAGCACGCGGCTGGGGAAGATCGTGGCGTCGTCGCGAGCCGCGGCGCCCTTCTCGAGCTCGATGTTCTCGGGGCGGAAGCCGAGCAGCTTGCCGTCCCGCTCCAGCAGGTTCATGGGCGGCGAGCCGACGAAGGTCGCGACGAATGTGTTCGCGGGGTGGTGGTAGATCTCCTCCGGCGTGCCGATCTGCTGCAGCCGGCCGAAGTTCAGGACCGCGATCCGGTCGCCCAGGCCCATGGCCTCGACCTGGTCATGGGTCACGTAGATGGTGGAGACGCCGACCCGCTGCTGAAACTGCTTCAGCTCCAGCCGCGCCGACGCGCGCAGCTTGGCGTCCAGGTTGGAGAGCGGCTCGTCGAGCAGGAAGACCTGCGGCTCGCGGACGAGTGCGCGAGCCAGCGCGACGCGCTGCCGCTCCCCACCTGACAGCTGGCGCGGCTTGCGCTGCAGGAGGTGGCCGATTCCCAGCAGGCCCGACGCCCACTTCACTTTCTCCAGCCGCTCCTGGGTGGACATGCCCTGCGCCTCGAGGGGGAACGAGATGTTCTGCTCCACGCGCTTGTGCGGGTAGAGCGCGTAGCTCTGGAAGACCATCGCGATCTTGCGGGCCCGCGGCGGCAGCGCCCGCACCGAACGTCCGCCGATCAGGATGTCGCCGTCCGTCGGATGCTCGAGGCCCGCGATCATGCGCAGCAGCGTGGTCTTGCCGCACCCCGACGGGCCCAGCAGGACCAGGTATTCCCCGTCCCCGCAGGTCAGGCTGATGCCGTCGACGGCCGGGCTGCCGCCGCCGAACGATTTCCGAATCTCTCGGACTTCGACCTCGGCCATCTCAGGCCCCCGCTGGAGTCAGGCTAACGAGACCCGCCGACCAGACCCTTGGCTCGCCACGACTGGAAGATCGCCTTGATCTGCGTCTCCGCGTCGGCGACCGCCGCCTTGGGCGTTCTTTGACCCCTGGCGGCGGCGGCCATCATCGACGGCAGGATGTTCTTGTCGAAGATCTCGCCGATGGCCGGGCTCGCCGGTCCCGGGTAGCCGACGTTGACGCTCCAGGTGGTCGCGTCCTTCAGCACCTGGAGCTTGTCCGCAGGGTCGGACTTGTACGGATCGCTGTCCAGCCAGCCCCCCGGGGCGTAGAGCTGGTTCTGCGCCTGTGTGTTCGGGTTGACGGGCAACTCGTAGAGCTTGGACTGGTACGCGTAGTCGGCGGAGTGGTCGGCCAGGTAGAGCAGGAACTCCTTCGCTACGTCCTGACTCTTCGAGAACTTCGGAATGATGTAGGTCAGGATCACGTGCTCGCTGGCGAGCGGCTTGACACCCGAGTTCGGGCCGGCCAGCGGCTTGGTGAAGAAGATGTCCTTGGCGACCTCGGGCTTGGTGCCCTGGGCGGTGCGGTAGGCGGAGATCGAGTTGAGGATGTAGGAAAGGCTGCCCGCGACCAGGCCCTGGTTGTTGGAGGCGGCGTTCCAGCTGAAGACCTCGGCGGTCTCCGCCTGCTTGTACAGGCGCGCCATGTAGTCGACGGCCGCGACGACCTCGTCCGAGTTGATGGTGACGTTGGAGTCCTTGTCCTGCTCGGCGCCGCCGAACGACCAGATGAGTGCGCGCGCGGCCATGTTGGAGTCCGGCTCCGGCGAGAACCCGATTCCGCCGCGGATCGCGCCCTTGGTCCTGGCCTTGATCTGAGCGGTCGCCGTCAGCATCTCCTCCCACGTCTTCGGCCCGTCGGGCATGCCCACCTGCGTGAACTTGCTCTTGAGGTAGTCGCCCGGGTCGGGGGCGAAGCTGTAGGTGAAGCCGAAGTAGCGGTTGGTGTGCGGGTTGAAGTTGGTGAGGCGCGCGAATTCGTACTGCTTGCCGTACTTCGCCTCGACCTTCTTGACCACGTCGCTCATGTCGACCACGCTCTGCTCGTACTGCGAGGCCGGCACGATCCACTCGATGAGGTCGTGGCCTGAGCCCGCGTTCATCTCCGCCGCGGTCCGGGTCGGGATGTCCGCGTAGTTGATGTGGTCGACCGTCACCGTGGCGTTGTTCTTGCTGCCCCACTCCTTGGCCCAGGGGTCGAACCACTTGTCGTAGTCGGGGACAAAGTGGCTCCACTGCAGGATCTTGAGCGTCTTGGGGCCGCTCTTCGTCGGGGTGCCGCCCGTGGAGCAGGCGGCCAGGATGGTCGGGAAGCTGCCGGCGCTGAGCGCCAGCAAGGAGCCCTTCGTGACGAAGTCGCGGCGCGAGACCTTCCGGTCGAAAAGGCCGCCGACCTCGCCGGCCGGACCAGGCTTGTGAACCCGTGGAGCTTTCTTCACTTGTATCCCCCCATTCGGCGCCGAATCGGCAGGCTTAGACCACCATTATGGCCACAAAAGAAAAAACCCCGAACTCCTCCCCATTCATGGGGAGGTGGCCGGCAAAGCCCAACTCCTCCCCATTCATGGGGAGGTGGCCGGCGAAGCCCAACTCCTCCCCATTTATGGGGAGGTGGCCGGCGAAGCCGGCCGGTGGGGCCCGAAGGTCGTGCTTCAGCGAACTCCTCCCCATTCATGGGGAGGTGGCCGGCGAAGCCGGCCGGAGGGGCCCGAGGGCCGTGCTTCAGTCGAACTCCTCCCCATTCATGGGGAGGTGGCCGGCGAAGCCGGCCGGAGGGGCCGGAGGGGCCGGAGGGGCCCGAGGGCTGTGCTTGAGTCCGCGGCCCCATCCCCCGCCTGCGGCGGGGACTTCCCCGCGAGCGGGGAAGAGTTGCAAAGAAGAAAGGCCGGGCCGAAGCCCCGAATTCCTCCCCATTCATGGGGAGGTGGCCGGCGAAGCCGGCCGGAGCGGCCCGAGGCTGTGCTTGAGTCCGCGGCCCCATCCCCCGCCTGCGGCGGGGACTTCCCCGCGAGCGGGGAAGAGTTCCAAAGAAAAAAGGCCCGGGCCGAAGCCCCGAACTCCTCCCCATTCATGGGGAGGTGGCCGGCGAAGCCGGCCGGAGGGGCCCGAGGGCTGTGCTTGAGTCCGCGGCCCCATCCCCCGCCTGCGGCGGGGACTTCCCCGCGAGCGGGGAAGAGTTGCCGAAAAAACAAAAAGGGCCCGAGCTTGCGCTCGGGCCCTTACCTGGTTCCTTACTTACGCGACGCGGACGCTCTTGGCGCGCGGGCCCTTGGGGCTCGACTCGATTTCGAACGAGACCTTCTCGCCACCCTGGAGGCCATCGAAGTCGCCTTCGGTGCCACTGCGGTGGAAGAAGTATTCCTGTCCGTCCTCGGCCTTGATGAATCCAAAGCCGCGATCCGAAACCAGTTTCTTGATAGTGCCAGTTGGCATTCCTATCTCCTATCTCTCGAACGGCGGGGCCTACTCATCTAGCGGGCCCGTTCGAGAAGATAGAAGCCTGCGGTGAGCGCCGGCGCTTCGCCAGCTACAGACGAGTATACCCAGAAACTCAGGAACCTATTCCTGCGGCTTCCGACAGCCTCCGGGCACGCGACTGATCGACCTCGGTCAGGTGCCGCTTGCGAAGCCGCAGGTGCTTTGGCGTCACCTCCAGCAATTCGTCGTCGGCCAGGAAGTCGAGCGACTGCTCGAGGCTGAGGCGGGTGGCCGGCGTCAGCCGGACCGAGATGTCCGACGTGGATGAACGCACGTTCGACTGCTTCTTCTCCCGGCACACGTTGACCCGGATGTCGCCGGGTCGCTTCTGCAGGCCGACGATCATGCCCTCGTACACCTCCTCGCCGGGCTCGATGAAGGTGATCCCGCGCTCCTGCGCCGCGGCCAGGCCGTAGGTCAGGGAAGTGCCCGCCGAGGACGCGGTCAGCGCCCCGTTCCGCTGCTCGCGAAACTCGCCCATCCACTCCCGGTAGCCGATGCCGATGGAGCCCATGAGGCCCTCGCCTGAGGTCAGGGTGAGGAACGCGTTGCGGAATCCGATGAGGCCCCGCGTCGGGATCAGGTACTCGAGCCTCACGCCTCCCTTGTGGTCGTAGATGATCTCGATCATCTCGCCCCGCCGCTTGCCCAGCGCCTCCGTCACCGCTCCCAGGTGCTCCTCGCGGACGTCGACGGTCAGCCGCTCCACCGGCTCCATTCGCTTGCCGTTGATGACCTTGACGATCGCCTCCGGTCGCGAGACCTCCAGCTCGTAGCCCTCGCGGCGCATCGTCTCGATCAGCACGGCCAGGTGCAGCTCACCTCGGCCGCTGACCAGGAAGCGCTCCGCCTGGGATGTGTCCTCGACATGCAGGCCGAGGTTGGTGTCGAGCTCTTTGTAGAGGCGTGAGCGGAGCTGCCGGGTCGTGGAGAACCTGCCCTCACGGCCGGTGAAGGGCGAGGTGTTGACGCCGAAGGTCATGCGGACGGTCGGCTCGTCGATCTCGATCCGGGGCAGGGCGTCCGGGGTCTCGGGGTCGGCCAGTGTGTCGCCGATGGCCACGTCCTCGAGCCCGGTCAGGACGACGATGTCGCCTGCGCTCGCTTCATCGACGGCGACCCGCTCGAGCCCGCGGTAGAGCATCACCTGCACGACCTTCACTCTGCGCGCGTCTCCCTCCGCACCCAACACGGCGACGGCGTCGCCGGGCCGGACCGTGCCGCGCGAGATGCGGCCGATCGCCATCGTCCCGGTGTAGTCGTCGTAGGCGCGGTTGGCGACCAGCATCTGGAACCCGCCTTCCTGCGCGACCGGCGCCGGGACGTGGTCGATGATCGTCTTGAACAGCGGCTCGAGGTCGGACTCGAGGGCGTCGGGCTGTAGACCGGCCCGGCCCTGCTTGGCGATCGCGTACACGACCGCAGCCTCCAGCTGGTCCGCATCCTCCGCCAGCTCGAGAAACAGGTCGTGCAGTTTCTCGAGCGTCAGCTTCGGCTGGGCGTTGGCGCGGTCGACCTTGTTGATCACAATCACGATCCGCAGCCCGACCTCGAACGCCTTGCGCAGGACGAATCGGGTCTGCGGCATCGGGCCTTCGGCCGCGTCGACGAGCAGCAGGCAGCCATCTGCCATGTTGAGCACCCGCTCCACCTCGCCACCGAAATCGGCGTGGCCCGGCGTGTCGATGATGTTGATCGTCACGTCGCCGTGCCGGATCGACGTGTTCTTGGCGAGGATCGTGATCCCCTTCTCGCGCTCCAGGTCGTTGGTGTCCATGATCAGGGTCCCGACGTCCTGGTTCTCGCGGAAGGTGTGGCTCTGCTTCAGCAGCGCGTCGACGAGCGTGGTCTTGCCGTGGTCGACGTGGGCGATGATCGCGACGTTTCGGATGTCGTGACGGAGGTTGGTCACTGGACTTGGCAATATACGGGCTGCCCATGCGCAGCCGAACCGTGCTCTCCCTCCTGGCCGCGCTCTGGCTGACAGTCATGGCGGCCGGATCGGTGCACGCGGATGAGGGCTGGGTCATCAAGTCGTTTCAGTCCACGATCACGATCAGGCAGGACTCCACGATCGCCGTCGTGGAGGACATCCGGGTCGACTTCGGCGGTCTGCAGAAGCACGGCATCTTCCGCACGATCCCGATCCGCTACCGCTACAACGATTCGAACGACCGCGTCTACGACCTCGAGGTCAAATCGGTGACGGACGGCTCCAGGCCCCTGACGTACGAGGACTACACCGAGGGGCCCGACGAGGTCATCAAGATCGGTGATGCGGACCGCACAGTCAGCGGTGCCCAGCGCTACGTCATCAGCTACACGGTGCAGGGCGCCATGAACCGATTCGCGGACCACGACGAGCTGTTCTGGAACGTCGACGGCGGGGCGTGGCCGGTGGCGAAAGAGTCGGTCGCCGCCAACGTGACAACGCCGGCAGGTGCCTGGACCGAGCTTGCTTGCTACCAGGGGCCCACCGGTTCGCGCGAAGGGTGCGCCACCAGCGCGGTCAACAATTTCCTCACTTTCTCTTCGACGCGGCGGCTGGCCGAGGGCGAGCAGATGTCGATCGCGGTCAAGCTCGTCAAGGGAGCCGTCGATGTGCCTCCCCCACTGCTCAGCGCACGCGCGCGCGAGTTCCCGCAGGATGCGTTCGACGTCAACCTGCTCACGGTCGGCGTGGCGCTGCTGGTCGCGATCGCCGGCATCGGCGCCGTGGCCTGGAACTGGTGGCGGCACGGCCGCGACCGTGCCTATCTGACGCGCTACTACGAAGCGCCGACCAGCGCGCCCGACGAGCCCGAGCCGCTGTTTAAGCACGAGCCGGTGGTCGTGGAGTTCGGTCCGCCGCAGCACATGAAGCCCGCCCAGCTCGGCCTGATCCTCGACGAGCAGGCCGACCCAAAGGACGTGACTGCCTCGATCGTCGACCTCGCGGTGCGGGGTTACCTGACGATCACGGATCAGCCGGGCTTCCTCGGCTCGCACGACTGGCTTCTGACCAAGAAGGAGGCCGACGAGAACGCGCTACTTCCCTATGAGCGCACCCTGCTCAATGGTCTGTTCGAGGGCCGCAGCGAGGTCAAAGTGTCGGAGCTCAAGGGCAAATTCCGGTCGACGCTCCAGGCGGTCGAGGGTCAGGTCGTCTCCGACGCGATGTCGCGCCGGCTGTTCACGGCCAATCCGAACGTCGCCCGCGGAGGCTGGGGATGCCTCGGCGTCGGGGTCCTGCTGCTGGGCGGTGTGGCCACCTACTTCCTCGGAATCGCGCTCGGCTGGGGGTTGGTGGGGCTGGCCGTCGTGCTGGTCGGCGGGGTGCTGGTCGCGACCGCGATGAACATGTCGCAGCGCAGCGCCGCCGGACGCGAGCTGCTGCTGAAGACGCTCGGCTTCCGCCTCTACATGGACACGGCCGAGAAGTACCGCCAGCAGTTCGCCGAGAAAGCCGAGATCTTCACCCAGCTCCTGCCCTACGCGATCGTGTTCGGCGTCGTCTCCAAGTGGGCGAAGGCGTTCGAGGGCATCGACACCAGCCAGGCGAACTCGTCGTGGTACGTGGGCAACGCGCCCTTCCAGGCCGCGCTGCTATCGAGCAGCCTGCAGTCGATGAACAACAGCATCTCGAGCGCGATCTCGGCTTCGCCTCCGAGCTCGGGCAGCTCGAGCGGGTTTGGAGGCGGCGGATCGTCAGGCGGTGGTGGCGGAGGAGGCGGCGGCGGGAGCTGGTAGCAGGAACGCGAACCAGTACATGCCCGCCACCAACAGCACGAAGACTCCAAGCTCGACCGGGGTCGCTCCCGCGGCCTCAAGCACCGCGAAGCCGAGCCAGGTGAGCACGACCGCGTTGCCCATCCGCGCGCCCCGCGCGATCGCCACGCGCTCGCCGTCGGGGTGATCTGCGCGCGACAGCCGGTACAGCTCCAGGCCGATGGCCGCGAAGTAGGTCTGGGTGGCCGCGATGAGCAACCCGTTTGCCGGCAGCACGGTGAGCAGGAGCCCGTCGCCGGTGACGACGCATGCCAGAACCGCGAGCAGGGTCGCTGCCTTGCCGTGGGCCAGCAGGAACGTGCGCTTGCCAAACGCAGCGTCGCCGCGGCGATCGCGAAAGTCCTTCAGCAGCATGCGTCCGGTAAAGAGCACGACGAAGCACGCGGCCACCCTCGTGTCAAACAGGGCCGGCGCCACCCCGGCGGCGGCGAGCCCAAGCGCGTAGGGCAGCGCGACGTAGGCGAGCGCCAGCACCGGCGCCGCCGCGTGGGGCCGCATCGAGAGGCGCACCGGGGGAACCGAGTATGCGACGTTCACCATCAGCGACAGCGCGATCACACCGACACCCACGGGCCCGACCAGGATCCCGAGCAACACGGCGATCACCGCGGCGACCGCGGCGAGGACCAGGAGATGTCGCCGCGTCGCCTCGCCCGTGACGAGGGGGCGGTTGGGCTGGTTGACGCGGTCGATCTCGACGTCGGAGACGTCGTTCAGGCAGGTCGCCACGACGTAGCACGCGAGCAGGGCCAGCAGCCCCGCGAGATAGCTCCAGCGAAACGCCGCGAGCTCGCCGTGGACTGCGGCCCCGAGAAGTAAGAACGGCAGGAGCAAAAAGGCCACCCGGTAGCGCAGCATCCCTGGCGCGAGGCGGAGCAGCTTCACTTCGCGGAGATCGCCTTCAAGGGCCAGATCGAGATCAGCGTCAGCACGAACACCAGCCACACCACGTGGTACGCCGCGATGAAGGCGAGACCGACCCACGCAAACACGCTCAGCACCGTCACGTTGCGCAGCACCACCGCCTGCTCGGTCGCCTCGCGGAACGCGACCGAGCACAGCACGATCGCGGCGACCAGAGCGAGCGCGATCAGGATGCCGACGGTCAGGACGTAGACCAGGGACAGCGCGTACTCGAGGAATCCGAATGCGCCGATCACGGTCACGCCGCCCACCACCGCGACCATGAACATCACCAGCAGCAGGACCAGGAAGCGCGTCTCGAATCGCACCGGGACGCCGAGCCGCCGCCGCAGGTCAGACCGAAAGAACAGATAGAGGAGAAAGAACGCGCCCGCGTACAGGATCGCGGCGATCGCGGCGAGGCCGGGGAACGCGAGGTAGCCGCCGAGGTCGCTGAGGACCCAGAAGCCCTGTCCCGCTGACGCTGCGTACAGCGCGAGCGGTCCAAGCGCGAACTTGACCAGGATCAACAGGGCGTTGTAGCCAAACGCGGCGCCGAAGAAGACCGCGGTCTTCGGCAGGATGCCGCGCAGCCCGACGAACAGCATCAGCGCGGTCAACGTCAGCACCGCGAGACCGACGCCGAGAAACGTGATCAGTCCCGGTTGGGTGGCATCCGGATTGAGGGCCCGGTCCAGCTGCGGAAACACGAACGCGGCGATCAGGGCGACGAGGAAGACGAGGCCGGCCGTCGTGTAGAGGCGCTGGGCCGTGGGTCGGACGGCCGTGGTGGAGGGGACGCCGGCCACGGCGAGACCTTACCTCACCGGTTTCCGCAACCGTGCTTGAATAAGATGGCTTTCGGGACGCGTCTTACGGGGGAATGAGGCGTGGATTTCTTTTTGACCTTTCATCAGGTCTATCAGCCGGTGCTGGACAGCATCCTTCTCTCGGCCCTGGTCGCCGGGCTGCCGCTGTACGTGCTGTTCGTGCTGCTTGCGGTCCTCCGCCTGCCGGCGTGGATCTGCGCCCTGGCGGCGATGCTGACGGCGTTCGTCCTCGGCTGGCTGGTGTGGGGCATGCCATTCGGCGTTACGGTCGGGACGGCGACCGAAGGCATGGCTTTCGGTTTGTGGCCGATCAGCTGGATCGTCCTCAACGCCGTCTTCTTCCACAACCTGACGGTGGCGAGCGGTGACTTCGACGTCATCAAGCGCTCGCTGACGCGGCTGACCACCGACCGCCGCCTGCAGACCTTGCTGGTTGCGTTTTCGTTCGGCGCCCTGCTCGAAGGCATCGCCGGCTTTGGCGCGCCGGTGGCGATCACGGCGTCGATCCTGGCGAGCCTCGGGTTTGAGCCTGTCACGGCGGCCGTGCTCGCGCTGCTCGCCAACACCGCCCCGGTGGCTTTTGGCTCGATCGGCATCCCG
>WNGB01020864.1_pt1 | contig 13576 bp, 12 predicted proteins | sample 5400681 | NCBI WGS metagenome assembly WNGB01 (sample SAMN13153367, study PRJNA577476) | soil metagenome | isolation source: 115 cm soil or saprolite under grassland replicate 2 | place: USA:California | collected 2016-06-15 | reverse complement strand
CTTGGGGACGATGAAGGTCACCAGCAGCTACACCGGATGCCTGGGTTCGTTGCGGCCGATGTGGACGTGCCCGCCGCCCTGGTCCACGAACGCCTGCCCGGGGCGGTATCGGTGCGGTCGGCAGCGGCGGTCGTCGCCGTCGTAGAGGGTGAAGGTGCCTTCTCTGACGATCACCAGCGCGGGGCCGGCGGCACGGCCGGGCTCGCCTACCTCCTGAAGGACCGCGTCGGCGACCTCGACGCGTTGCTGCGGGCGCTGCGGGAGGTCTGCGCTGGTGGGTCGGTGATCGACCCGATCGTGGTCGAGTCGCTGGTGGACCGCCGGGCCCGGCTGGCCGACTCGCCGCTGGAGACCCTGACCCCACGGGAGACCGACGTGCTGCGGGCGATGGCGCAGGGAGGCACCAACACCGCCATCGCCGAGGCGCTGGTGCTGTCGCGTTCCGCGGTGGAAAGCACGTCAGCTCGATCTTCGCCAAGATCGGCCTCACCGAGGAGACCCGCGTCGACCGCCGGGTGGCCGCCGTGCTCACCCTGCTGCGCGACAGCGGCCTGAACCGCCCACCCTGACCAGAATTGAACATCAGCATGCCGCCCCTGGATTGCGCGTGGCCGTAGTCGCCATCCACCCGCCCACCACGGCGGAGGCCAGTCCAGTCCACACTCGGAGCTGACCGAGCGGTCGCAAGGATCGCATCGAAACAGTGCTGCCAAGCCTCTTGGCCCTGCAGCTTGCGAGCCGCGATTCTCGCAGGTCACACGAGACTCATCCTCAACCATCACCTACACGACGGAACCCTGTTCCGTAGACCCAGACTCAGCCGAGAGCAGGCTTCCGGACGTGGTAGCCTATGTTTTCCAGGTGTCTCGGGATGTGGCGCAGCTTGGTTAGCGCACCAGTCTGGGGGACTGGGGGCCGGGGGTTCGAATCCCCCCATCCCGACTAGATGGGCGAAAGCGACAGAGGCCACGCTGTCCCTGTGTTGCCATCGCTCGCAGCGTGCTGTGCGGTCTCCGGCTACGCTCGTTCCATGAGCCACAGCAAGCGACGGCCGCGCTCCAGTCCCGCCGCGGATTCCGACCGCGACCGCCGCTCCGATCAGGGCGCAGAGCCGTCGATCGACCCGGAACCGTCGCGACTCGAGGATGTCCGTAGCATGGCCCTCTCAAAGGCGGCCCCGGGTTCCACCACGGCCGCGAGCGCTGGTGTAGCCGGTAAGGCGCCCTCGAGCGCCATCGTCACCGTGCCGAACGGCGTCACCCTGCTGCGGCTGCTGCTGATGCCGGTCTGCGCGCTGCTGCTGGCCGGCGGCCACTACCTGTCCGGGCTGGTGCTGACCGCGCTGGTCGGCGCCACCGACTGGGTCGACGGCTGGCTGGCCAGGCGGACCGGGCGGGTGAGCCGGCTCGGGCAGCTGCTCGACCCGCTGGCCGACCGGCTGCTGATCGCCTCGGTGGCGCTCGCCCTGCTCGTCAGGGGGGTGCTGCCCTGGCCGGCGGCGCTGCTGCTGGTCGGACGGGACCTGGTGCTGCTGGCCGGCTGGCCGCTGCTGCGGCGGCGCGGCGTGGAGCCGCCTGAGGTGATCTGGCTGGGGAAGGCGGCCACCCTGGTGCTGCTGTTCGCCCTGCCGGTGCTCACCTTCGGCGCGACCGGGCTGGCCGCCGCCCCTGCCGCCCGCGCCATCGGCCTCGCGCTCCTCTGGTTCGGGGTCGTCCTCTACTACCTCGCCGGGGCGGTGTACGTCAGAATGGCAGCTGAACGGCTCGGCCAACGTGCGGGGGCCGGCTCCTAGCTGCCGGACCGCCAGCCGGGCCGCCGAGCCCGGCCGGTCCCGGGCTCCCGGGCGCCGGCGACTTCCCCCGCCAGGCGCCACCGCGGCTCGTGGTTCCAGGCGCGCCCCTGGTCGGGGTGCCGAGCAGACAAGGATCCGGGACCTCCATGACTGAGCTTGCTCTCCCATGAAAGCGCTGATCATGGCCGGCGGCGAGGGCACCCGCCTGCGGCCGCTCACCGCCAACCAGCCCAAGCCGATGCTCCCGCTCGGCAACCGGCCGATGATGGAGCACATCGTCAGGCACATCCGCAACCACGGGTTCAAGGACATCGTCGTCACCGTCCAGTTCCTGGCCAGCCAGGTCCGCAACTACTTCGGCGACGGCTCCGACATGGGCGTGGACCTGACCTACGCGACCGAGCCGACGCCGCTTGGCACCGCCGGGAGCGTCAGGAACGCCGTCGAGCTGCTCGACGACACCTTCGTGGTGGTCTCGGGCGACGCGCTCACCGACATCGACCTCGACGAGGTTGTCGCCTTCCATCGCCGCCGCGGCGCCATGGCGACCGTGGCCCTCAAGCGGGTGCCGAACCCGCTGGAGTTCGGCATCGTCATCACCACCGACGACGGCCGCATCGAGCGCTTCCTCGAGAAGCCCCACTGGGGCCAGGTCTTCTCCGACACCATCAACACCGGCATCTACGTGCTGGAGCCCGAGGTGTTCGAGCAGATCCCGGAGGGCGAGCCGGCCGACTTCGCCGCCGACGTGTTCCCCCGGCTGCTCGCCAAGGGCGCGCCGCTGTTCGGTTTCATCGCCGACGGCTACTGGGAGGACGTCGGCAGCCTGGAGGCCTACCAGCGCGCCCACCAGGACATCCTCGACGGCCAGGTCAAGGTCGACGTGCGCGGCTTCCAGGTGCGACCAGGGGTGTGGCTGGGGGAGGGGGCCGAGCTGGACCCGGACGCCAAGCTCACCGCCCCCGTGCTGATCGGCGACTTCGCCAAGGTGGAGGCCGGCGCCCGCCTGCGCGAGTACACCGTGGTCGGCTCCGGCGTGGTGGTCAAGCGCGACGCCTTCCTGCACCGGGCGATCGTGCACGACAACGCCTACATCGGCGCAGGGGCCAGCCTGCGCGGCTGCGTGGTGGGGCGCAGCGCCGACGTCAAGCGGGGCGGCCGGGTCGAGGACGGCGTGGTGGTGGGCGACAACGCCGACATCGGCCCCGGCGCCATCCTGCAACCCAACGTCAAGGTGTACCCGTACAAGACGGTCGAGGCCGGCGCGATCGTCACCAAGTCGATCATCTGGGAGGGCCGGGGCGCCCGCTCCCTGTTCGACGAGCACGGCATCACCGGCATCGCCAACATCGACGTCACCCCCGAGCTCGCCCTCAGGGTGGCGACGGCATTCGGCTCAACCCTCAAGAAGGAGTCGAGGGTGACGCTCGGCCGCGACGCCAGCCGCGTGTCGCGAGCCTTCAAGCGGGCGCTGATCGCCGGCCTGAACTCGGCCGGCGTGACCTGCGAGGACCTGGAGCTGGCCCCGGCGCCGTCGGTGCGCTTCTCGGCCGCCCGGGTGGGCGCCTCCGGCGGCATGTACGTGCGCACCTCCGCCCGCGACAGCCAGTCGATCGAGCTGGCGGTGTTCGGCGACGACGGCAGCGACCTGGACGAGCGGGCCAGACGCCGGATCGAGCGCACCTATTACAGGGAGGAGTTCCGGCGCGCCTTCGGGCAGGAGATGGGCGAGCTGCGCTACCCGCCGAGGGCCATCGAGCACTACGCCGTCGCCCTGCTCCACAGCCTCGACGTGGCCGCCGTCCGCCACCGCCGCTTCAAGGTGGTGATCGACGCCGGCGGCGGGACGGCGACGCTGGTCCTGCCCCACCTGCTGTCCCGGCTGGGCCTCGACACGCTGATCGTCAACGGCCAGCTCGACGAGGCCATGGTCGCGCCGACCGAGGCGGAGCGCCAGGGCGACCTCGACCGCCTCGCCAAGCTGGTCACGGCGTCCGGCGCCGACCTCGGCGTGCGCTTCGACGCGGTCGGGGAGCGGCTCACCCTGGTCGACGAGAGCGGCGCGATCCTCGGGCTGGACCGGGCCCTGCTGCTCTACGTCGACCTGGTGGTCCGGTCGGAGCCGGGTGGCGCCATCGCCCTGCCGGTCTCCACCACCCGGCTGGCGGCCGCGCTGGCCGCCCGCCACGGCTGCCAGGTGCACGGCACCAAGCTGGCCACCAGCGCGATCATGCGGGCGGCCCAGCGCGGCGGGGTGGTGTTCGCCGGCGCCGAAGGCGGCGGCTACGTCTTCCCGGCGCTGCACCCCGCCTACGACGGCCTGCTCTCGTTCGGCAAGCTGCTGGAGCTGCTCGCCGCCCATGGGGTCGGCCTCGGCCAGGCGGTGGCCGCGCTGCCGGCGCCATCGCTGCTCCGCCGGCGCGTGCCGACGCCGTGGGAGCGCAAGGGCGCGGTGATGCGGCAGGTGCTGGAGGCCGCCAAGGGCCGCAGGGTCGACGACACCGACGGCGTCAAGGTCTTCCACCAGCCGGCCCCGCCCAGCGGCGCCGGCGACGGGCCGTTCGGTGACGACTGGGCGCTGGTCATCCCCGACACGGTCGAGCCGGCCACCCACCTGTGGGCCGAGGCCGGCGACGCGGAGGGCGCCAAGGTGCTGGCCGACGAGTACGAGGCGCTGATCCGGCGGGCCGCCGCGGGAGACTGACCCCTGCCCGAACGTGCGGCGTTTGCCTCGGCCGTGGGCGCGGCCGTAGGCTCTCCGTTCGCCCGGGCCGCGCTTTCCCCCTCCGGCGACCCGGCCGGTGTCGCTCACGAGCCCCGCCGGCTTGGCCAGATCGGGGCGCTGTTGGAAAGGAGCCCGTGATGGCGGTGGCCGACCGGTCCGCCGAACCGCCAGGACACCAGGCGGGCGGCCGCGGCCTGCTCGCGCCCGACGCCGCGCCAGAGGCCCCGGCGGGGCCGCGGGCGCGCCGCCGGCGCGGTCAGCTGCGCGCCGCCGGCGCCGCCGTCCGCCGGCGCCTGCGGGAGCTGCCCCGCCCGCTGCTGGTCGCGCTGCTGGCGGTCGCGCTGGCCGGCGGCCTGGTCGCCGCCGACGGGCTGGGGCAGCGAGGGCGGATCCGCCGTGGCGTCAGGGTCGGCGGGGTGGACCTGTCGTGGCTGACCCCGGCGGCGGCCGAGGCGCGGCTGGCGGCGGCGGCCACCGCGGTGCAGGCGCGGCCGCTGCAGCTGTCGGCCGCCGGCGCCACCGCCAGCGTGCCGAGGTCACGGGCCGGCCTGCAGCTCGACGTCGCCGCCAGCGCCGCGGCCGCGCTGGCGGTGGGCCGCCGTGGCACGCTGGACGGCGACCGGCTGCGCTCCTGGTTCGGCGGGGTCGACCTGCCGTGGCAGGCCCGCGTGCTGCGGGAGCCGTTGGAGCGGGAGCTGGCCGCCCTCGACGCGCGGATCGGCCGCCGGGTCCGCGAGCCGGCCCTGCGCATCGCCGCCGCCGCCGACCCCGACGGTGCCGTCCCGGTCGAGCTGGTGCCGGGACGGCCGGGGCGGGTGATCGAACGGGAGGGCGCCGCGGCGGCGCTGCTGGCCGCGGCCGCCGCGCCGGCAGGGGCGCCGGTCCCGCTCCCCGTCGCCGAGCGGCCGCCGACCGTCGAGGTGGCCGCCGCCCGCGGCGCCGCCGAGCTGGCCGGAGCCCTGCTGTCGGCGCCCGTCCAGGTCACCGCCGCGGGGAGCCGGGCCGAGCTGCGCCCGGCCGACCTGGCCCCGCTGCTCCGCAGCAGCGTCCGCGCCGGCGAGCTGGCGGTGCGGCTCGACCCCGGGCCGTTGGACCGGCTGCTGCGGCGCCTTGCCCCCTTCGCCTACGCGCCGGCACGTGACGCCGGCTTCCAGCCCGCCGGCCAGCGCATCAGCGTGGTCCCGGCGGTGGCCGGCCGCCGGGTGAACCCCGGCAGGGCGGCCGCCGCCCTGCTGGCGGCCGGACGGCTGGAGGGGGAGGCGAGGCTGGCGGCGCTGCCGACGGTGGCCACCCAGCCGGCGCTCACCACCAGGGCGGCCGAGGGCCTCGGCGTCAAGGAGGTCACCTCCAGCTTCACCACCACCTTCAACGCCGGCGACATCCCGCGGGTCCACAACATCGGCCTGATCGCCGAGGCGGTCGACGGCAGCCTGGTGCGGCCAGGCGAGACGTTCTCGATGAACGCCGCCACCGGGGAGCGCACCGCCGCCAAGGGCTACCGGACCGCCCACGTGATCCGCAACGGCGAGATCGTCGACGGCCTCGGCGGCGGGGTCTGCCAGGCCGGGACCACCATGTTCAACGCGGTGTTCTTCGCGGGCCTGCCGGTGCTGGAGCGGCGCAACCACAGCCTGCACCTCAACCAGTACCCGATGGGCCGCGACGCGACCCTGAACTGGCCGGGCACCGACCTCAGTTTCCGCAACGACTCCCCCCACGGGATCTACATCACCGGCCGGGCCACCGCCTCGACCCTCACCTTCACGTTGTGGTCCACTTCGAGGGGCTACAAGGTGTCGTTCGCCACCTCGGCGGCCAGCAACTTCCGCGACCCGCCGACCCGGTACGAGGACGACCCCGCCCTGCCGAAGGGCGAGGAGGTGGTCGAGGAGGCGGGCTCCTCCGGGTTCGACGTCACCGTCTCCCGAACGGTCACCAGGGACGGTCAGACGGTCCGCCGCGACCAGTTCGTCTCCGTCTACCGCCCGTGGACGCGGGTGGTGCGCCGCGGCACCGGGAAGGCGGACCCCACCGCGCCGCAGGCACCCGGCGGCTCGCCGTGAACGCCCTGTGGGCGCCGTTGTGGCACCGTGGGCACGGCTGTGCTTGGCTACCGGCGCCCGTGCGCCGGTGAGCCGGGCCATACTTGACCGGCGCGCAGGATGGGCCGCCACGCCACCACACCTGGGGAGGGACCCGATGTACCCGGACGACCTCAAGTACACGCGCGAGCACGAGTGGGCCCGGGCCGAGGGCGACCGCGCCACCGTCGGCATCACCCACTACGCCCAGGAGGCGCTCGGCGACATCGTCTACGTCGACCTCCCGCCCGTCGGCACGGCCGTCACCGGGGGAGAGGCGTTCGGCGAGGTCGAGTCGACCAAGTCGGTCTCCGACATCTACAGCCCGGTCACCGGGACGGTGGCCGAGCGTAACGACGAGCTGGACAAGAGCCCCGAACTGATCAACTCCGACCCGTACGGGCAGGGCTGGCTGGTGGTGGTCGAGATGGGCGACGCCGACGAGCTCGACCAGCTGATGGACGCCGAAGCCTACTCCGAGATGGTCGCCGAAGCCTGACCATCACCGTATCGTGGAGGTGCCGGAGCCGCCGAACCCGCTGCGTTGACCCTGTTTCGACCCGTCCTTTACAGTCACCGTCCAACACGAGGCCCGGGAGGGCAGCATGTTCTGCACCCAGTGCGGTCACAAGAACCCCGAGGGGGCCCACTTCTGCGCCAATTGTGGGGCCGCGCTGGTGACGACCCCCGACGACTCGACCACCACCATCAGCCTCGCCGCCCAGGACCTCGAAGCTGAGGTGGAGGAAGAGGTGGTCGCCCCGGTCGAGGAGCTGCGCGAGAACACCGCCATGCTGGTCGTCAGGCGCGGCCCGAACGCCGGCAGCCGCTTCCTGCTCGACAAGGAGGTGGTGACCGCCGGACGGCACCCGGAGAGCGACATCTTCCTGGACGACATCACCGTGTCCCGGCGCCACGCCGAGATCCGCCGCGGCACCGGCGGCTTCACCGTCCACGACGTGGGCTCCCTGAACGGCACCTATCTCAACCGCGAGCGGGTGGAGGACGGCGAGCTGGTCGCCGGGGACGAGCTGCAGATCGGCAAGTTCAAGCTGGTGTTCTTCGCCGGCAGCCGTCCAGGAGGTGGTGGGTCGGGGTGATGCGCGATCCGGTCGAGCGCAAGGCGCCGCCCCCCAGGGGCGGGGAGGCCGCGGCTGGCGGGCGGCGTGCCGAACGCTCCGGCTCGACCGGGACCATGACCATCGGCGAGGTCCTGGCCGTCCTGAAACCGGAGTTCGCCGACATCACCGTCTCCAAGATCCGCTTCCTCGAGGGGGCCGGCCTGGTCCAGCCGGAACGTTCCGCCTCCGGCTACCGCAAGTTCTCCGAGGACGACGTCGCCCGGCTCCGCTTCGTCCTCCGCGCCCAGCGCGACCAGTACCTCCCGCTGCGGGTGATCCGCCAGCGCCTGGCCGACCTCGAGCAGGTCGGCGGGCTGCACGCCACTCGAGCTGGAATCGTTCGGGCTGGTCAGCGCCCGCGGGAGCGGCGAGCGTGGCGCCTGGTACGGCGGCGACGACCTGGTGCTGCTGCGGCTGGCCGGCGAGCTGGCCGACTACGGCCTGCACGCCCGCCACCTGCGGATGTACAAGCTGTTCGCCGAACGCGAGGCGGCGCTGTTCGAGCAGGTGGTGGCGCCGCTGGTCCGCCAGCGCAACCCCGAGGCGCGTGCCAAGGCGCGCGAGACGATCGAGGCGCTCGCCCAGCTCGGCGGCCGCATGCGCGACCTCGCCCTGCGCTCGGCCGTGCGCGGCTCGGCCGAGGCGCGCGACTCCCACCGATGACCGCAGCCTCCGCGCCAACAAGTAGATCTAGCGCCAGATCTACTTAGCGATGTAGCAACATGTCGATAGATCTACAGCTGCCGAGGTGGCGGCCGGCCCGTCGCCTGCTGGTGGTTGTGGCCGTGCTGGCCTCCACGGCGCTCGCGCCCGCCCGCGCCGCCGGCCCCGCGCCCGCCCGCGCCATGGCCGTCCCCGCGGCCGCCGCGACCGGGCGTCTGGCCGAGCCGCGGGTGGCCGCCGGGGCGGTGGTCCTGGCCGACGAGACGACCGGGCAGGTGCTGTTCCAGCGCAACGCGCGCACGCCCCGCGCGATGGCGTCCACCACCAAGGTGATGACCGCCCTGCTGGCGCTGGAGCGCCTCGACCTGCGGCAGCCGGTGGTGATCGGCGCCGGACCGCCGAAGGTCGGCGAGGAGTCGCTGCGGCTGCGCCAGGGCGAGCGGCTCACCGTCCGCCAGCTGCTGCTCGGCCTGCTGGTGAAGAGCGCCAACGACGCCGCGGTGGCGCTGGCCGAGGCGGTGGACGGCAGCGAGGCCGCCTTCGTCGGGCGGATGAACCGCCGAGCGGCGGCGCTGCGCCTGCGCGACACCCACTACGTGACCCCCTACGGGCTCGACCGGCCCGGCCACCAGACCAGCGCCCGCGACCTGGCCCGCGTGTGGGAGGTGGCGATGCGCCGGCCCGACTTCCGCGACCTGGTCGCCACCAGGTCCGCGCGCCTTCCCGGCGGCCCGGCGCTGCTGCGCCGCTTCGTCAACTCCAACCAGCTGCTCGGCCCCTACCGTTGGACCGTCGGCGGCAAGACCGGCTTCACCAACCAGGCGGGCCGCTGCCTGGTCGCCTCCGCCAGCCGGGGCGGCCGCCGGCTGGTGGCGGTCGCCCTCGGGTCGGCGGACGCGTTCGCCGACGTGCGGGCCCTGTTCGAGTACGGTTTCTCGGGGTTCGTGCGGGCGCGCCTGGCCGCCCGCGGGCAGGCCGTCTCGCTCGCCGCCGGCAGGCCGGCGGCCTTCCAGGTCGCCGCCGACGTCGACGCGCTGGTGCGGCTGGACCGGCTCGGCAGGCTCAGCCTGGCGGTGACCGCCACCCCCGCGGCGTCCGCCTGGCTGGTGGTGGGGAGGACGCGGCTCCTGCGGGTGCCGCTCGCCCGGCTCCCGGCGGCCGGGCCGCCGCCGAGCGAGACCCTGGCCTCCGGGGCGGCCGTGCGGCCGTGGCCGGTGCCGCCCGGCGCCGCGGCCCCCACCATCGACCCCTTCCTGCGCCGGCCGTCCCCGTGACCACCGCCGCCGGCTCCAACCTCCCCCGGCCCGAGGTCCCTCCTGCGGTCTGGACGCTGCTGGACCGTGCCACCCTGCACGCCCGCGTCGCCGAGCTCGGCGCCGAGCTGCGAGCCGACTACCAGGGCGTCGAGCCGATCCTGGTCTCGGTGCTGCGCGGCGGGGTGGTGTTCCTGGCCGACCTGGTGCGCGCGGCCGCCATGCCCTGCATGCTCGACTTCATGGCCATCTCCCGCTTCGACGCCTCGGAGGCCACCGGGGTGGTCCGCATCGTCAAGGACCTCGACCTTGACCTCTCCGGCGCGCACGTGCTGGTCGTGGAGGACATCGTCGACACCGGGCTGACCCTCACCTACCTGCTGCGGGTGCTGGCCGCCCGCCGGCCCGCCAGCCTGCGCGTCTGCACCCTGCTCGACAAGCGGGCGCGCCGCATCGTGGACGTCCCCCTTCCCTACGTCGGCTTCGAGGTGCCAGACGCGTTCCTGGTCGGCTACGGGCTCGACCTCGACGAGCGCGAGCGGGGCAGGGACGAGATCCTGGCCGTCGCGGACCTGGAGGCGGTGCGCAGGGATCCGAGCCTGCTCGACGCCCCGGCCACCGCCTCCGGCGCCGGCGCAGACGGCTGAGCCGGAGCGCCCGAAACCCCGCTCGGTATGTCGCATCCGCGCAGGGCGTCTGATAGCCTCAACGGGCAGGCAGGCGCCCAATCGGGCGCGCAATCTTCGAGGCCCGAGGGGGTTCGCGTTGGTCGAGCTGACCCTCGTCGGGGTCAGGATCGAGCTTCCCACCCAGACGCCGATCGTCCTGCTCAAGGAGCGTGAAGGCGAACGGTTCCTCCCGATCTGGATCGGCAACGTGGAGGCGACCGCGATCGCCTTCGCCCTGCAAGGCGTCGCCACCCAGCGCCCCCTGACCCATGACCTGCTGAAGAACCTCCTGGACGAGCTGGTGGTCTCCATCGAGCGGGTGGTGATCACCGAGCTCAAGGAGGGCACCTTCTACGCCACCATCGAGCTGCGCCAGAACGGCTCCAAGTTCTCCGTGTCCAGCCGCCCGAGCGACGCGATCGCGCTCGCCGTGCGCGCCAACACGCCGATCTTCGCCGAGGAGGACGTCCTCAGCGAGGCGTCGATCCTGATCAAGAGCGACGAGGAGGAACGCGAGGTCGAGAAGTTCCGCGAGTTCCTCGACCAGGTCAGCCCGGAGGACTTCGAGTAGGTTTGGGGCGACTTCACCCTCTGCTCGAGGTCGAGAGATCCCAGCTCGGTAACGGTGCGGCTGCCTCGTTGACGCCGCCGACCGTGACCCCTACGCTGGACCTCACATCGTTGTAATTCGACGCCAGGACCGGCAGGAGGTTTGCATGGCCGCGCGCTCGTCGCCGGCACCGTCGGAGCCGGGCTACCGCGGCCCCACCGTGACCAAGCTGGTCGGCATCAGCTACCGGCAGCTCGACTACTGGGCGAGGACCGAGCTGGTGACCCCGTCGGTGCGGGCGGCCGACGGCTCGGGCAGCCAGCGGCTGTACAGCTTCACCGACGTGGTGGAGCTGCGCATCATCAAGCGGCTGCTGGACGCCGGCGTCTCCCTGCAGCGCATCAGGGAGGCCATGAGCTACCTGCGCAAGGAGTCCGGCGGCAAGCCGCTCACCGACGTCACCCTGATGTCGGACGGCCAGCGCATCTACGCCTGCCGCTCGGGTGAGGAGGTGGTGGACGTCCTCTCCCACGGCCAGGCGGTGTTCGGCATCGCGGTCGGGCGGGTCTGGGCCGACACCGAGGGCGAGCTGTCCCACCTCCCCGCCGAGGAGCTGGCCGCCGCCGCGGGACCGGCGCCGGCCGCGGCGCTACCGGCCAGCGGCGCACCTCCGGGCAATCAGGTGTAGCGCGGCATGGCCTCGAGCGCGAACGCGACCCGGCCGCCCCGCCCGATCGCCTTCGCGCACAACTCCGAGCGCCAGTTCGCCCGCCTGCTCGACTTCTACCGGGTCGAGTGGCAGTACGAGCCCACCGCCTTCCCGATCGACTGGGACGCGGCCGGCAACCCGACCCAGCACTTCCGGCCCGACTTCTACCTGCCCGGCTTCGACCTCTACATCGAGATCACCACGCTCAACCAGCGGCTGGTGACCAGGAAGAACCGCAAGGTGCGACGCCTCAGGGAGCTCTACCCGCAGGTGCGCATCAAGGTGCTGTACCAGCGGGACTACCTGTCGCTGCTGGCCAAGTACGGGCTGGAGCCGCCGAGCCAGATGCCGGCGCCGTCAGGGCCGGGTGGGGACGGCCCGGCCGCCAGGGCGAGAGCGGCGGGACGGCCACGGGTGGTGCCCGACCCGCCGCAGCCGCCCCCGCCGCTGCCGGCCGACCCGGAGCTGGTGCGCCTGGCCGAGGTGTCGCTGCCGGCGGAGGTCGCGCGGGTCGGCCGGCGCCCGGCCGCCAAACGGGCCGGGTAGCCGGGAAGTACGCCCAGGGCCGCTCCGCTGTGCCGTGCCCGTTGCGAGGCTCGAGGGGCGGTGGTTCAATCGCCGCGCCCAGGCGCGCTGCCGCGCTTCCGGATCGCCCGGATGGTCGGCCGGCAGCCAGGGCGATCTATTGATACAGCGATAAGTCGATAAATCTCTAAATCGATCCCACCGGGGCGCGGCGAGCGCTGCGCCCCGGTGGGCTCAGCCTGCCGGGAGGGAGCGGTTGAGTTACCAGCCCCACACCAGCGAGGACGTCGGCCGCATGCTGGCCGCCCTCGGCCTCGACGACGTCGACGAGCTGTTCCGGCCCATCCCGGCCGGGCTGCGCGCCCCCGACGACCTCGACCTGCCGAGACCCCACGCCGAGCAGGAGGTGGCCGCCGAGCTCGCCCGCCTTGCCGGGCGCAACCGGAACCTGGACGAGCTGACCTGCTTCCTTGGCGCCGGCGTCTACGACCACTACGTGCCGGCCGCCGTCTGGTACCTGGCCGGACGCGGCGAGTTCGCCACCTCCTACACGCCCTACCAGCCGGAGATGAGCCAGGGCGTGCTCCAGGCGCTGTTCGAGTACCAGACGCTGATCAGCGAGCTGACCGGCCTGGAGGTCTCCAACGCCTCCCTGTATGACGGCGCCTCCGCGGTGGCGGAGGCGGCCACCATGGCGGTGGCCGCCAGCCGCCGCGGTGAGCTGCTGGTCAGCGGGGCGGTCGCCCCGCGGGTGCGGGAGCTGCTGGAGACCTACAGCCGCGGTCTCGACATCAAGCTGCTGGAGGTCGGCGCCCTCGACGGCCACACCGACCTCGACGAGGTCCGCGGCAAGGCCGGCGAGCAGACCGCCGCCGTGCTGCTGGCGCAACCCAACTTCCTCGGCGTGGTCGAGGACGTCGCCGCCGCGGCGCGCATCGCCCACGACGTCGGCGCCCGGCTGCTGGTCAGCTTCGACCCGCTGGCGGCCGGGCTGCTGGAGCCGCCCGGCAGGCTCGGCGCCGACGTGGTGGTGGGGGAGGGGCAGGCGCTCGGCAACCACCCCAACTTCGGCGGGCCGGCGTTCGGCTTCCTGGCCTGCCGGGCGACCGACGTGCGGCGGCTGCCGGGCCGGCTGGTCGGCGAGACCGTCGATGCCACCGGCCGGCGGGGCTTCGTGCTCACCCTGCAGGCGCGCGAGCAGCACATCCGGCGCGAGAAGGCGACCAGCAACATCTGCACCAACCAGACGCTGAACGCGATCGCCGCCGCCGTCTACCTCGGCTGGCTCGGTCCGCAGGGCCTCGAGGAGCTCGGCCACCGCTGCCTGCGGCTGGCCCGCTACGCGGCCGAGCGGCTGGCGGCCGTCCCCGGCGTGCGGCTCGCCTTCCCGGAGCAGCCGTTCGTCAAGGAGTTCGTGGTCCGGTTGCCGGCCGACCCGGCCGAGGTGTGCCGCCGGCTGGTCGACCACGGCCTGCTTGCGGGCCTCCCG
>WNGB01016579.1_pt1 | contig 13576 bp, 13 predicted proteins | sample 5400681 | NCBI WGS metagenome assembly WNGB01 (sample SAMN13153367, study PRJNA577476) | soil metagenome | isolation source: 115 cm soil or saprolite under grassland replicate 2 | place: USA:California | collected 2016-06-15 | reverse complement strand
AAGTTGCCCGGCCGCGTCCAGGACCGGGCCGCCCGAAGAACCGGGCAGCAGCGGCGCGGTGTGCTCCAGGGTGCCGGTGATGCGGCGTCCGCGCGGGCCACGGAACGTCCGCTCGATGCCGGACACGAACCCGAACGTCACCCGCAGCCCCCGTCCGCCCGGGTTGGCCAGGGCGAACACCGGCATGCCGAGTTCCGCGGACGCGGCAGCGGCCCACGGCAGGGCTGGCGCCCCGGCGGTGTCCACCTCGATGACGGCCAGATCGCCGTCGATGTCATGCCCGGCCACGGTCCCGTCGGCGGTGCGTCCGTCCGCGAATGTGACCGTCACCTGATCCCCTCGCACGTTGTGCGCGTTGGTCAGCACCCGTCCCTCGGCGAGCACGATGCCCGAGCCGAGACCCCACCGCTGCCCGATTCCGACCACCGAGGCGCCGGCCCCCTCGGCCAGCTGCCTGATGCTTGCCTGCACCTCATCCAGGATTGACACCGCCGCCTCCTCAGTAACTAGTAACTTGCAACCTACTATCATTCTCGCATCTGTCAACCGGCTACCATCGGGGCATGGCCGAACCCAACGACAGCTCACCGCTCGCCGAGGCGCTGGCCCGGGTGGGTGACAGGTGGACCCTGCTGGTGGTGGAGGCCCTGCTCACCGGCCCGCGCCGGTTCAACGAGCTGCTCAGCGAGATCCCGGGTATCGCGGCGAACATCCTGTCCGAGCGGCTCAAGCGGCTCGAACGCGACGCCCTGCTGGTAGCCCGGCTCTACTCCGAGCGGCCCCCGCGGGCGGCCTACGAGCTGACCGCCGAGGGGAAGGAGCTCGCTGGCGCCCTCCGCCTGCTGGCGCACTGGGGCGCTAACCACACCGACCCGGCCGACGTGCCACGCCACGACGCGTGCGGAACCCCAGTAGAAGCCCGCTGGTACTGCCCGACCTGCGATCAGCTGGTTGACCATGATCCCGGCGGCGCGCAGGTGCACTTCGTGTAGGCGCTCCCGACCGAAACCCATTTCCAGCCAAAACGATCCGTTCGTGGGACCTGAGCCGCCCACCCGCCCCGCCTCATTCGCCGCTGCCAGCCAGCCGCTAGCCGGGCTGGTCCAGCCAGCAGCGGCTTGCCGTCCGGCGATGTCCGGCTGGCGTTTAGCTGTTCAGGCCGGCCGAGAGCAGCCGCATCTCTCGTGCGCGCTGTACGGCCGAGGAACGATCCTGAGCCTGCAGCTTGGCGTAGATGTTGCGGATGTGGGTGTTGACGGTGTTCACCGAGACCGATAGCTCGCTGGCGATCTCCGGCCGGGACAGGTTCGTCGGGAGGTACCGCAGCACCCGCAGCTCGCTCGGGCTGAGTTTCTCGATCTCTGCCAGTGAAGGCTCATTGCCCGGCGCTATGGATGATCCACGCATGACGTCGAGGATGTCGGTCAGCAGGGCCGCGTGCGCCGTCTCATGCCGCGGCATGGCCTCGAGCAGCTCGAGTGAGCCCGTCATCGCGAACGGCAGGACGAGCCGGTCCGCCTCCGCCAGGGCCAGTGCGCACTCGGTCGCCGCGGTGGCAGCATGGTGGTCGCCGAGTTCGCGGTGCGCGAGCGCTGCCAGGAGGTGTGCCTCAACAACGGTTACGTAGCCGATAGCAGGAGCTATCCCGGTCAGGACATCCTGGACCGCGGCGAGGGCCGCGGCCGGGTTACCCTCGGCGAGGCAGATGGCCGCACGGGCATTACCGATCTCGGCGGAGCCTGCAGGTTCCGCACCGAGTGCTGCCAGTGAGGCCCGGGCCTCGTTGAGCTGCCCGAGCCGGGCCTGGGTGGCCAGCCTCCAGCCCGTCAGCTGATGCGCTAGTGCGTGTGAGCCTTCCAGTTGCGCCTGCAGGTGCTCGGCGGCGGTATATTCCGCCAGTGCATCGCGGTGCCTGCGCCGGCCGGACAGCAGCATGCCCGTGCCAATGTGCAGCAACGGCCTCATGGGAGGTCCGGTGTCTGACTCCAGGGCGCGGGCGGTGCGCTGCAGCCAGTAATCGCCCTCGTCGATTTCACCCGTCCAGATGAGAGCGCCTGCGAGGTTCACGAGCGCCGGCGAGATGACAGGTTCCGCACCCCAGCCATGCTGCTCGGCGAGGGCTATCGCCTCCCGGCACCGCCGCCGGGTAGTTGCGAAAGGCTCGATCTTCGATGCGAAGGCGAGCTCAGCCAGGCAGGCCACTTCGAGGTACGGACGTCCGATCTTCCGCGCAAGATCGGCACCCTCTTGCAGGTGCCGCTGGCTGTCCTGGTTCCCCAGCGACCACGCTTCGACGATTCCGAGATTCATAAGCGCCACCGCGCGCAGGTCGCTGTCGAGCGCGATGTCGTCGTCAGACTGCCCGGTCATCGGCGAGGCAAGGAATCTGACCTGCTCGACGACCCCCGCCAGGTGGCCGCGCTTCCGCGCGAGCGATAGTTGCAGCGCTGCAATCGCCACTTCGAGGCGGTGCTTGCGGTCTGGCGGCGTCGATGTGATCGCGGTTTCGGCCACGGTCAGGTGGGCGGCAGCCTCGTCCAGGCGTCCCTGAGTAAGATCGCTGGTTGCGCGCGCGAGAGGGAGATCCGGGCCCTCGGTAACGGCACCTGGCGGGAACGCGCGCAACAGGGACTCGATGGTCTGCGCTTGCCCGTCCAGCGTCAGGCCGAACGAATGGTCTGCGAGCAGCCGTGCCGCGTCGGACCAGTCACCCGCGGCCTGAGTATGCCGGATGGCGTCAACGATCTCGCCGTGCCCGATCAACCACTTCGCGGCGAGCCGGTGCAGGGCCGGCAGCTCCTCGGGGAGCCTCCGGCGCAGCTCAAGGCGGAGCAGGTCGGCGAAGAGGTGGTGATACCGGAACCACGACCGGGCCGGATCGAGCGATACGACAAACGCATTGGCGTCTTCGAGATCGAGGAGGATGCGTTCGGAGCCGGGGTGACCAGTCAGCAGATCCGCCAGCTCGCCGTTGACCCGGTCGAGCAGGGCAGTGCGCAGAAGAAGCTGCTGGACCCCGGGCGGCTGGCATTCCAGCATTTCGGCGAGCAAATACTCGGCCACAATACGGCTGCTGCCAGAGAACTCCGCGACAAATCTCTCCGGGTCCGGGCTACTCGCCAGTGACATCGCCGCCAGCCGCAGGCCGGCAGCCCAGCCTTCCGTGCGCTGGTGCAGCCTGGCCACCCCAGCCTCCGACAACGCGATGCCCGAAGCCTCCAGGAACTGGTGGGTCTCGCGCTCAGTGAAACGCAAGTCTGCCGTGCGGATCTCTGCCAGCTCGCCGGCGATACGGAGCTTGTGCAACCGCAGGGGCAGATCACGCCGCGTGGCGAGGATCGCGTGCACGTGCTGGGGGAGCTTCTGTAGCAGCCGGGTCAGCTGCATGAACGCTTCTGCCGAGGTCAGCTCGTGGAGATCATCGATGACCAGGAAGGTGCGGTCGTGATGCGCGGCGAGCTCCGACAGGACTCTCTCGCCGATGGCCGCTTCATTGAAGTCGGGAGTCGCTGCCAGCTGTTCGCCCCCGCCGGTCGTGCCCGACGCCTGCCGGATCGCGCTGAGGACGGCCAGCCAGAACTGCTGGGGATCCTGCTGATCGCGCCGCACCTGGACGACTGCCAGCCGATACGACTGACCCGGACCGTCTGCCCAGGCCCGTAGCAGGGAGGTCTTGCCGCTACCTGCGGGGGCTGAGATAAGCGTTACCTTCGCTGCCGTCGCGCGATCGAGGGACGCAAGAAGCTCTCCGCGCTGAATGAGTGGCGGAGCTGCGTGGGCAACGCCATGCCTGAACCCGGTCCCCGGCGTGCTGGCCTGGCGCCGGCCGCCTCTCAGCATCTAGCCAGGTTACGTTCCCGGACGGTGACTAGCGCAACGCCTGGCCCCCATCCGCGACCTACCCGCAGATCATCGCCGCAGATCATCGCATCACCCCGCGGAACGCGGCGCTGCTTCTGATCGACTATCAGCCGGCCCAGGTGGCCAGTGTCCGCTCGATGGATCACGACCTACTCGTCAAGAACGCCGTATCGACGGTCAGGACGATCAAAACGGCGAGCAGTTTCCCGTCGGGTCCGTAAGCCAGCACTGATACCCGCCTGCCCGAGGTTCAGGACCGCACGCTCGGGCTGGGCGGCGGCATCGAGCATGCGGGTCTCACTCCGCCTGAGGCGCCGCCGTGCTGCGGGACGCGTCCGCGGCCCTGACGACATCCCCGCCCGGGACGGTTACTGTCGGTCCTTGACGGAGTGAGCGAGCGACGATGGAGGTTCAGCATGGATGTCGGGATCGGCCTTCCGAACGCAGTTCCGGACACGGAAGGCAGGACCCTCGTCGACTGGGCCCGGCGGGCTGACGAGGCTGGCTTCAGCACTCTCGGCACGATCGGCCGGCTGGTGTACCCGAACTACGAGGAGCTGATCGCGCTGGCCGCGGCGGCCGCGGTCACCAGCCGGATCCGGCTGACGACGTCGGTCCTGCTGGCGCCGTTGCGCACGAACACGGCGCTGTTCGCCAAGCAGGCGGCCTCGCTGGACCGTATCTCGGGTGGCCGCCTGGTGCTGGGCCTGGGCATCGGCGGCCGGGAGGACGACTTCGCCGCGAGCGGGCTGACCATGGCCGGGCGGGGGCGGCGCTTCGACGAGCAACTGGCCGAGATGCAGCGCATCTGGGCGGGTGAGGGGCGGGGTGACATCGGCCCGATCGGGCCGCCGCCGGCCCGGCCGGGTGGCCCTGAGCTGATCCTGGGCGGCTCGACGGAGGCCAGCTTCCGCCGGGTGGCCCGCTTCGCTGGCGGATGGATGATGGGCGGCGGCACCCCGGCCATGTTCGCCCAGGCTGCGGCGGCCGTTGACCAGGCGTGGCGGGACGAGGGCCGGCCGGGCAAGCCGCGCAAGCTGTCGCTGGCTTACTTCGCGCTGGGCCCGGACGCCCGCGCGCTGGCAGACGGCTATCTCGGCCACTACTACGCGTTCCTGGGCGACATCGCCGGCCAGATCGCGGCCGGCGCGGCGGTGAGCCCGGAGATGGTGAAGGGTTACGCCGCCGCGTTCGCGGAGGCCGGCTGCGACGAGCTCATCTTCGTGCCGGCCTCGTCGGGCCTGGAGCAGGTCGGGTTGCTCGCTGAGGCGGTGTCCTGAGGGTGCGCCACGCGCGGAACCAGGCGCGGCGCAGCCAGGCGGGCATTGGCTGTGCGGTCCCGCGAGGCGGATCAGCCCTCCAACCGCCCTGAAACTGTGGGGTCGCCGAACGCGTGCCGCGCAAGGGGGGCTTGCGTATCAGCGGGTGCGGTGCTACAAGGCGAAGGTATCTGGCCCCGCCCCGTGGGCCGGAGCTGGGGGAGGGGGAGTCGTGAGCTTTGTTGTCGAGGGGGATTACTTCGAGGTATGCAACTGCGAGGTGAGCTGCAACTGTGTCTGGCTGGGGGCCGCCACCCATGACAACTGTGACGTCTTGCTCGCCTGGCACGTTACCAGCGGCAGCAAGGACGGTGTGGACCTGTCGGGCCTGAACGCCGTGATGGCCGTGCACTCGCCGAAGCGGATGACCGATGGCGGCTGGAAGGTGGCGCTGTATCTGGATGACCGCGCCTCCGCCGAGCAGTCCGAAGCCCTGGGGGCGGTCTTTTCCGGGGGTGCCGGTGGTTACCTCGCCGGATTGGCCCCGCTGATCGGCGAGGTCGCCGGGGTGGAGCCAGCCGCGATCACGTTCGAAAAATCGGACGGCTCGCTGCACGCTAAGGTTGCAGGCGCTCTTTCGATGAGCAGCGACCAGCTCGTGGGGATGGATGGCCAAGGGCCAGCCGTGATCACAAACGCGCCATTCGGCGCCGTCACGCAACCAGTGCGCCAGGCCAGGGCGCACGACGTGAGCTACCACGGGCACTGGAGCGCCGATTTCTCGGGAACCAACAGCTTCGTCACCGATTTCCGCTACGAAGGCTGATCGAGGGCTCCGCTATGGCTGACCATGCTGGTCCAGCCTCCGCCGCGCGGCCTGTGCAGGCTCTCCAGCCGCGCCAGCTCGCCGTCCCGTGGATCGCGGTCGCAGTGCTGGCGGCTGTGGCGTGGGCAATCACTGTCATGCTGGCCCGGAACATGGGCAGCGGGCCCGGGACCATGGGTGTTGCGCTGCTGCCTTTCCTGGGACTGTGGGCGGTGATGATGGCTGCGATGATGCTGCCATCTGTGGCGCCGGTGGCCGTGCTATGGACCCGTCTGATCAGCGGTGCTTCGGCCGGCCCCGAGCGGGTGGCGCGGATGAGCCTGTTCCTCAGCGGCTATCTGCTGGCCTGGGCTGCGTGCGGAGCGATCGCCTTCGCGGCCCTCTCCGGAGCCGGGCGGCTGCTCACGGCGTCCCCGGCGGCAGCGAAGTGGCTGGGCGTCGCGATCTTCATCAGCGCAGGCGTCTACCAGCTCACCCCATGGAAGGACTGGTGCCTGCGCCGGTGCCGCTCGCCGATCGGCGCGTTGATGTACTACATCGGCTTCAAGGGCCGCAGCCGCGACGTCCGCGTCGGCCTGCATCACGGAGCGACGTGCGCCGGGTGCTGCTGGGGCCTGATGATCCTGCTGATCGCGGTCGGCGTGATGAACGTGGCGGTCATGGCAGCGCTGGCGGTGGTCATCTTCGCTGAGAAGCTCTGGCGCCACGGGAAGCCGTTCGGCCTGGCCGTCGGCGTGCTCCTGGTAGCGACCGGGGTGCTGGCAATCTGGCTCCCGTGGCTGCTTCCTGGCCTGCACGTCTCCGGTATGCCGGTGATGTAGGCCAAGCAACTTACCCGCGAAAGGCGAAACCATGAGCTACGCCAGGCAGATGCTGGATACCTCCCCAGGCACCTTCAACGTCGACGCCGGCGTGCTGGCCGCCACCATCGACGCGCTCGTCGACTGCGCCCAAGCCTGCACCGCCGACATCGACGCTGACTTGAGCGAGCACAACGTGACCGAGATGATCAAGTGCATCAGGCTGTGCCTGGATTGCGCCGACATCTGCACCGCCACCGCCGGGGTGACCAGCCGCCGGGCGGAGTACGACGCCAACGTCGCCACGCCCCTGCTAGACGCCTGTACGGCCATCTGCAAGAGCTGCGGCGACGAGTGCGAGCGGCATGCCAAGATGCACGAGCACTGCCGGGTCTGCGCGCAGGCCTGCCGCCGCTGCGAGCAGGCTTGCCGGGAGCTCCTGGACGCCTTGAAATAGGAGATCGGCCATTCCGGCGGCCGCTGGAGCCGCCAGGTGGTGACTGGCGCCGCGCAGCCGGAGCACAGACTTCAGCGGATCGTCTGTCGGCGGCAGATCCGGATGATGGTGGCTAGCAAGAGTCTGGAGAAACCAATTCTGAAAGCCGCTCGGTCGGGGGCATGACCGGATGTTCTCTGCGTCGCGCTGGGCCTATAGCGTGCACGCTGATGTCATCTGATCCACCGCCGGGTATCCGGCCCGAAATACACGCACTACGGGGGAGGGCCAGGTCAGCGAACTTCGGTGTACTCGCTGCGGTCCAGCTGCACAAGGTTGGTGTAGTCCCTGCCCTCTGGCTCGGCGACGTCGGCGTACTGGCTGCCGTCCAGCCGCACGACGCGGACGCTGTCCCCGGAGAGCAGCTTGCGCAGGTGCCGCATCCCGTTCATGCCCGCGAGCGCGACGGTTACAGCGGCGGCGAGAACCGAGCCGCCGAACAGCGCGAGCCCGCCGGCGACGTATCCCAGCATCATCATGACCACCGCGGCCAGCAGGGCCACCGGCACGGCCGCCACCAGCAACAGCGCGAGCAGCGTCACGGCGATCATGGCCCTGGCCGACCTGTCCGGCGTCCGCTCTGCGTACCAACCGGTCATCACGCTCTCCTCTCAAGGCCCGGAGCCCGTCAACGGCCCACACCTACCCAGACAACACGATATGTCGTGTCCTTTATGGATAACGCGCCCCTCGATCAGAATCATCCCGCAACGGTCCGGCGCGCTGACGGCGGGCGAACACCACCGCGCCACGCGGCATCAGCGGACGGTTCGTCGTGCGTGATCTATGGGCGGCCTGCGGCGATGTGGGCCTGGACGAGCCCACGGCAGGTGTTCGGTTGTGCGTCTCGTGCCTGGGTTGTTGACTGATCACATGACCGAGCTCCCCCTGGCGCGGGCTCCGCGGATCCCGGTGACAGACACCTTTCACGGGGTCGATGTCATCGAGGACTACCGATGGCTAGAGGACGCCTCTTCGGCGGAGACCATCGGCTGGACCAAGGCCCAGCAGCATCGCAGCGGTACCTACTTCGGCGGGATTCCCTGGCGAGACGCGCTGCGGGCCCGTGTCGAGCAGCTGCTGAAGTCCGAGAGGACGACGTACAAGCGGCTCCTGTCCGGCGGAAGCACCTTCTTCGCGCTGAAGGTGCAGACGCCGCGGCAGCAGCCGTTCCTGGTGGCGCTGACCGACCTAGACGACCCTGCGACCGAGCGTGTCGTCGTGGATCCGGATGTCATCGACCCGTCGGGTGAGACCACCATCGACTTCTTCGTTCCGTCCCCGGATGGCAAGCAGGTCGCGGTCTCGCTATCGGAGCATGGCACCGAGGACGGGTCGCTGCACGTCTACGACGTCGACAGCGGGGAGGTCGTCGACGAGCCGATTCCGCATGTGAATTTGATGGGCGGATCGGTGGTCTGGCGTCACGACGGCTCGGGGTTCTGGTACACCCGCTGCGCTGACCCCGCAGGCTTTCAGCAGCAGGTGTGGTTCCGCGAGCTGGGTGACACACCTGACCGCGTTGACCTCGCGGGCCCCTTCGCCGACGAGCGGATCGCGGAGAACTACCTGTCCGCCTCTCCCGACGGTCGCTGGGTGATGGACCGGGTGCAGAAGGGGGATGGAGGTGAGTGGCAGGTCTTCCTCCGTAGCCAAGGTGCCGGCGGCTCGTGGTGGCAGGTGGCAGACATCCCCGACAAGTGCGTGCATGCCGTGCCCGGCACGGACGCCCTGTATCTGCTTTCCTTCCGGGACGCCCCGCACGGCAAGGTGCTCCGCCTACCGCTGACCAGTGGCACCACGGTCGCCGACGCCGACGAGATCGTGCCGGCAGGTGACACGGTCATCGAAGACCTCGCGGTGACTCGCGACACCGTCTGGGTGGCAGACATGGACGGCGGGCCGCAGCAGGTGCGCGCCTTCGATGGCAAGGGCGGGCCGCTTCCCCCGGTGGAGATCCCGCCGATGAGCTCGGTGTCGTCGTACTTCGCTCGTCTCTCGACGCTGGGACAGGACCGGATCGCCTGGTCGTGTGAGTCCTTCACCGAGCCGGCGACCTGGTGGGTAGCAGCCCGCGGCGAAGCTCCCCGGTCAACCGCACTGAGGACGACTACCCCCGTCGACCTGTCCGGCTGCGAGGTGACCCGCGAGTTCGCGACGTCGAAGGACGGTACCCGTGTTCCCCTCAACGTGATCGCGGCGCCGGGCACGCCGCGTGACGGAACCGCGCCGGCGTTGCTGACCGCGTACGGCGGTTACAACATCTCGCTGGTGCCGCGATTTGATCCCGAGCTGCTGCTGTGGCTGGAGCAGGGCGGGGTCTATGTGGTGGCCAACATCCGCGGCGGCGGCGAGTTCGGCGAGGAGTGGCACCACGCCGGCCGGCTCGCCACCAAGCAGAACTGCTTCGACGACTTCATCGCCTGCGCGGACCATCTTCACAGCAGCGGGATCACCAGTCGCGAACGGCTGGCGATCGTGGGCGGTTCCAACGGAGGATTGCTGATGGGTGCCGTGCTCACCCAGCGTCCGGACATCGCCCGTGCGGTGGTAGCAGCGGTGCCGGTGATGGACATGCTGCGAGCCGAGACCACCACCAACGGGAGGTTCAACACGCCCGAGTACGGCACCGCGGAGGATCCGGAGTTGTTCACAGTGCTGCTCGCCTACTCGCCTTACCACAATGTCGTGGACGGGACGGCCTACCCAGCCGTGTTGCTGACCGCCGGACAGAACGACACCCGGGTCGATGCCTGGCATGCCAAAAAGATGACGGCCCGGCTCCAAGAGGCAACGTCCTCGGACCGGCCGGTGCTGCTAAGGCTGGAGCCCACAGGCCACTTGGCCGGGTCCCTCGACCAGGTCATCGACGAGACCACAGACTGGTACGCCTTCCTCTTCGACCAGTTGGGCCTCGGCTACCGCCCCGTCGCCCCTGCGTGATCGGTCCGGCAGCCAAGCCGCCATCTCCACGCGGCATCCGCTCATCGGCTACGAAGCGTGCGTTGCGGCGGGTCAGCTCGGAGGGCTGGGATTGGGCCTGGCTGGCTTGAGGAGGCGCAGGATCAGAAATCCTGGTTCCTTGCCCAGTTTCTCGTAGTCCTCGGGATAGTGTTCGCGCATGGTTTCGGCTGGGACCGGCTCGATGAGTTTTTCGATGAGGAACCCGGCATCGGTGGCGGCCGTGCACATAGCGGACAGCGGTTCCCGCCAAAAGTGCACTGGCTGGTCTCCCGATGGGGTATGCCAGATGTCGGTTTCCAGGGTGGCCTGGAAGTAGGAGCCGCCTTTGCGCAGCCAGTCCATCACCGGGTGCTGCGTCGATACCACCGCTGCCCCGCCAGGGCGCAGGACGCGGCAGAACTCGGCGAATGCGGCCGCGCGGTCGCTGGCGTAGTGAATGGCCAGCGCGCAGACGATGAGGTCGAATGCGCCATCGGGGTAGGGCAGCGGCTCCCGGCCTCGGGTCCCTGACCGAACGCGAACTGCAGGTGGCACGGCTCGTCGTCGACCGCAAGACCAACCCTCAGATCGCCGCGGAGCTGTTCCTCAGCCAGAAGACAGTCGAGACGCACCTGCGCAACATCTTCCACAAGATGAATGTCTCCTCACGCGTCGCGCTGGCGCGCGTCATTGAGCGCCCCGGTCGAACGACAGGCACCGCCGGGCGGCAATAATCACGGCGCGCTCGGCGGCTCGGTCCGCCCGGAGCCGCGGTCCGCGCCTCGCGGCGCACAAGACGCCAGAATTGGTGGATCTGGGTTGGATCTGGGTCCTCCTTCACCGGCCAGCCAATGGGTCGGCCATCGCGCCGAGTCGGCGTTAGGCGCGGTGCCTGTAACCGCCCTATCCCTGCTCGTCACGTTCGGTGACCCGCCACTGGTGCACTATCCGATCATCGGAATCCGCGATTGACCGGACTTGTGGCCTTGTGATCCCCCGCAGTCCCCAACATCTTCTTGACGGTGGTCCCGGCCATGAGGGTGCTAACGGACCTGTTAAGAACCAGGACTTGGGAGGGCTTTAGTCCCAGATACGGGGGACGTGCGCCCCTGCCACCCCTCCTGTTTCGGAGTTGCATGACCTTTATATGACCTCTTTTCCGGAGGTTCATGACCTAGCCGCGAAGGTTCGGCTGTGGCCGCGTGAGGGGGTCAGGTGTTCCGACGATGATCAACAGGGGTGACTCAAGTTCAGGAGAGACGACGATGAGCCGGTTCGAAACCGGAGGCTCTTCTCGGAGTGCGACTGCGCTCACACGGGTTGTCCCGATGGGCGCTGATCGCCGGTGCGATCGGCTGCCGCGCCAGCGGGCGGGGATGGTGTGAGAGCTGAGGGTGATGAGAATGTATGTGATCCGCGAGCGCCTGTTCCGCCTGGGTGAGGACTCCGACATCACCGACGAGGCTGGGCAGCCCGTGCTGCACGTGGACGGCAAGGTGCTGAGCCTGCATAACCGGCTCGTCCTCCGAGACCCGGCCGGGCGCGAGGTCGGGCAGGTACACCGCAAGCTGGCCGCGCTCCGCCCCACCTACGAGATCACCATCGACGGCAAGAACGTGGCCGAGGTGCGCAAGCACCTGTTCACCCCCTTCGGCGAACGGTTCACGATCGACGTCCCTGGCACCGGCGACATGGAGATCAGCGGCGACCTGTTCAGCCACGAATTCACCATCGACCGGGACGGCCAGACCGTCGCGACGATCTCCAAACGCTGGCTGACGGTGACCGCGAGCTACGCGGTCGAGGTCGCCCCCGGCGAGGACGACGTGCTGATCCTGGCCAGCATCCTCGCGCTGGATCTGGCGATCGACGCCGAACACGACCAGTGAGAGACGGAAGGGAGCCATGCAGAGCATCCAAGAGGCCGCGGCTGCGTTCCTGGCCAGCAAGCGGGTGGCGGTGACGGGGGTGTCCCGCACGCCCAAGACCCACGGGAGCAATAACGTGTACCGGCGGCTGCGCGAGCGCGGCTATGAGGTCTTCGCGGTCAACCCGAATGCCCACCAGGTCGAGGGGGACCGGACCTATCAGGATCTGGCATCGATCCCAGGCGGGGTCGATGCGGTGGTGATCGGAACACGGCCCCAGATCGCGGAAGACACTATGCGCGAGTGCGCCGAGCTCGGCATCAAGCAGGTGTGGATGCACCGTGGCCCCGGCGCAGGCAGCGTCTCAGACGCCGCCACCAGCTACGGCCGGGCCCACGGCATCACTGTGATCGACGGAGGCTGCCCGCTGATGTTCGGGCCCACCGCCGATTTCGGGCACAAGATCATGCGCCTGGTGTACGCCGGGCACGTGCCGAAGCAGGTGTGAGCCAGCGCGCGCAGGCACGGGCGCGCGAGGTCAAGGTCAAGAGACTGACGCGAGTCGCGCAGGCGCCGGTCCACCCGACGAGAGGAGGAAGTCATGGCCTACTTGGAAGTCATTGCTCGCGCCAAGGTGCGCCCGGGTCAACTTGAGGGGTCAAGGCCCAAGCGGCCGACATCGTCCGGGTGACCCGAGAGCAAGACACGCACACTCTGCGTTGCGACTGGTTCATCAACGAGGACGGAACCGAGTGCGAGGTCCACGAGGCTTACCTGAGCGGACAAGGTGTGATCGAGCACAACACACACGTCATGGACGCACGGGCGATCCTCTTCGAGAAGTACGCGTACGACCACCGCATGACCGTCTTCGGCGAGGTTTCCTAGGAGCTCCGGGAACTGTTCAACAAGCACGCCGGAGGAGTCGCTGTGTACTCGTTCCTCCAAGGCCTCGAAACCCCGGTGGCTGTTTAGGCGACGAGGAAACGGGCGTGACGTCATGGCCGGCACCCGTCTGCTGGAACGGCTGACTGCTTCGGACCTGTTCCTCCTGCTGTGGGACGACTACGGCTGGTCCACCGACATCGGCGGGCTTGCCATCCTCGATGGCACCAGCCTGCTCGACGACCAGGGTCGCGTCCGTGTCGACGCGGCAAATTCAAGGCAGTTGCCCTCATCCTGCGACCCGATGAGGGCCCGTGACCGCGCCACGTTCCTGGCAAGACCACGCGTTGTCCCCGCTTGCCGCAGGCTGATTCTCCCGGCAGACGCGTTGCTGGAGGAGAGTCACGGCAGCATCTACCGCGATGCCGAGTGCAGCCCCGCCCGCGATATCAAGCGGCAAGTGGGCGCCGACATAGATGCGGGACAGGCCGACTATGGCTGCGACGGTGGCGGTTGCCGCACGCCCGGCCGGGCTGAGCCGGGGAAGAGCGGCAACGCTGAGAGCAGCTGCTACGCCCGCATGCCCGGACAGGTAGCCAAGCCCGGTGGCATCGGGGCCGCGGCTGCGGGCATCGGTG
>WNGB01009558.1_pt1 | contig 13576 bp, 15 predicted proteins | sample 5400681 | NCBI WGS metagenome assembly WNGB01 (sample SAMN13153367, study PRJNA577476) | soil metagenome | isolation source: 115 cm soil or saprolite under grassland replicate 2 | place: USA:California | collected 2016-06-15 | reverse complement strand
CACCGCCGCGTCCAGCAGGCTGTCCCCACGCGCCACCGTGCGCACCGCGCGCAACAGGTCGGGGGCGTTGATCTGCTTGAGCACGTACCCGGCCGCGCCCGCCAGGATCGAGGCGAACAGCGCCTGGTCGTCGGCAAACGAGGTCAGCATCAGCACCTTGACGTCGGGGTGGGCGGCGCGGATCTCACGGGTGGCCTCGATGCCGCTGCCGTCGGGCAGCCGCACGTCCATGATGATCACGTCCGGCAGTGACCTGTCCGCCTGGTTGACCGCCTGGCGCATCGTGGCCGCCTCGGCGCACACGACCATGTCCTCGGCGCGCTCCAGCAGCGCCCGGATCCCGTCGCGGACGATGTCGTGGTCGTCGACCAGCATCACCCGCGTCGGCCGCGCTGGTCGCTGCTCGGCTGGCTCCTCGCCTACCATCAGCCTGCTCCTCCGCTCATCCGCCGGCCTGCCGCCCGGCGGGGATGGCGACCCGCACCGTGGCCCCCTCCCCAAGCTCCACGATGCGCTGCAGGTTCGCCGGCAGCGACCGCTCCGACGACAGCGCCAGACCTGCCTCCAACAGCAGGTTCCGGTAGTCGCGCTCGCCGTTCATTGGTTGAGCCTAACAGGGCGAGCTGGCCCCCTGAAGAAGCCCAACGTCCCCCATGCCCAGGGACCTCCGGCCATGCCCCGCCGACCCGACCAGCCGCACGCTCTCATGGAGGAGAGGAGACCATCGCTGTGACCATCGAGGTCGCGCTCATCGAGCTCCACCCGCCGACCAGGGCCGCGACCCTGATGGTGGGGCATGGTGTCAACCGCTTACCGGCCGTGGACGACGATGGCCATGCCACAGGTCCCAGGCTCCCGCCAGACCAACCACCTATGGGCTGACCCGCCCGGTTCGGATCGATCATGTTCCTTCGCTACTACGTCGAGCTGGACCTGCCCACCGCGCAGGTGGAGGCTGCCCTGCTCGATTCCCCCTCCAGTTGGCTGCCCGCCCTGGCCGACGGCGCGATCGAACGTGCCGAGCCCCTGTTCGCCGAGGTCGGCGTCGGTCCGGCCGGCCTGCGCGTCAGCAAGCGCGTGGTCGTTCGGCTCGGCGAGCCGGTCAAGTTCCCGTCCAGGCTCTCACTTCCGATGAGCTGGGAGCCGGGTGGATCGCTGCTCCCCAAGCTGGACGCCGAGCTGGAGCTGGGCAAGCTCGGCACGGGCCGGACGCAGCTCTCGATCAGCGGCCGATACGAGCCGCCGCTGAGGACTGTCGGCCGCACCGTCGACCGTCTCGCCCTGCACCGCGTGGCCGAGGCCACCATCAAGGACTTCCTCGACCGGGTCGCGGCGGCCCTCGAATCTCCAGAGCTGTCCCCCAACGGCCAGGAAGCACCGCTCGGCCGCGCAGAGCCCTGACGCCGCGGCCGGGAGGTTCACCGGGTTTGTCCTGTAGGCTGGCCGATGCGATGGCAGTCGAACCCGGGATGCGCGTGCTGGACCTGGGCTGTGGCCGGGCGATCACGTCGGTGTTCCTTGCCCGGGAGTTCGGCGTCCGGTGTGGGCGGCCGACATGTGGATCGACCCCACGCCCAATTGGAAGCCGGTGGCCCGCCGCCGCTGACGGCCAGGTGCTCGCGGCACCCTCGCCGCGGCGGTTGACACCCAGAGGGTGTCGTGGCCCGGGCGAGTGGCGGCCTGGAACGACAACGGGCCCGGCCGCTCACCTGGGCGGCCGGGCCGGACGGTGACCAGACGGTCAGGTCTGGCCGACGGGAGTCGGGGTTGGTGGCTTGGGTCGACGGCGATCGAACAGCTCGCCCAGGTGCCAGGGGGGACCCAGCTTGGGGAGCACCAAGGGGTCCAGCCCGTACCAGCCGGCGTTGCGCCAGGCCAGGATCAGCCCCATCCCGACCACGATCATCGCCGGGTTGACGCCGGCGCTGCCGGTGAACACGAACGAGAAGTTCAGGATCGCGCCTAGGCAGGCGACGATGCCGGTGAACAGGCCCAGAATCAGCATGATCCCGATGGTGAGCTCGCCGATCGCCACCAGCGGCCCCAGGAACGTGTGGCCGCTGTCGCGGATCCACTCCAGGAAGCTGACGTACCAGGAGTAGGCGATGTCGGGATGCGCACCCTTGGTCCCGGTGGCCAGGGTGCCCTTGGCGAACCCGGCGACCGAGTCGCCCGACCGCGGCCGCCATGGGTCAGGAGGCATGACCTCGCGGGACCCGCGACCCTGCGGCTCGGGGACACAGGTCCCTCTAGCGACTGCGCGGGCGAGCCGACCCGGCCTGTCGACCGTCCCGGGCGTACAGGGCTGCCGGTCCCTGCCACGGTCGGCGGCGCGGGTCCAGCTTGGATGGTGGACAGACCGCCGCGAGGAGACCGCCGCAGGGAGGTGGCGTCATGGCAGCACCACAGCACCCAACGGTCGGGATCGGGCGGCCCCCCGCCACCGGCCCGCCGCTCGAGATGCCCGCCCCGGAAGAGCCGCAGTGGCTGTGGGAGTCGCTGCGGTACCAGTTCTGGCAGCCGCCCGATCTGGCCCGGAGCATGCGGCGCGCCGGCCAGCTCGAGCCGGAGCAGCGGGAGGCGATCGCCTACTGGTGGTCGTTGGTGGCCGCGGTCGAGGGGCTAGGACCACGGGCGTACGCCACAGCGTTCGTGCGCGCCACGGAACAGCACGACAGCGACCAGGTCCGCTGGGCGCTGCTGGCCATGCTGCGCGACGCGCTCCGGCACGAGCAGCTCTTCCACCTCGCGATACAGCGCCTGGTTCCCGGGTGGCCGGTCGACTACCAGCCCCAAACCGCCGTCGGCCGCCATGCGAGCCGGCACCTGGGCCAGGTGGACCAGGAAGCCGAACGCTGCTGGCACGGCTACCAGCGCGCCCTGGACCAGCAGGGCATCGGCGTGGTGAGCGGCGCGCTGCTACTGAGCGCGCTGGCGACCGGTGACCTGTACGAGCATTGGGCGTCTGGCTGCACCATCCCGGTGTTTGCCACCGCGTTCCGTCACACAGCCCACGACGCCCAGCGTCACCAGGCCGTGCTGCGGGCGCTGGCGGCGAGGGGCTGGCCGCTGCTCTCGGTTGCGCAGCGGTCCGCCGCGGCCGCCCAGGTCCAGTCCACGGTCGAGCTCTTGTCGGTTGTCATGCTCGACCCCGCCAGCGGACAACCGGACTTGCCGGGCGATACGGCCGCCAGCCAGGCCGCCTGCCAGGCGGTCCTCGGGGGGCTCGCCGCCGAGCAACGCCACGAGCTCCTGCGAACCGCCCTGCTCCAGGTCAGGGATCTCCAGCACCGCTACCACATCCCCTTCCCAGCCATGCCGCACCTGGCCATCCGCGGCACCCAACAGGACGCCGCCCAGGACGCCGCCAGCCCCCGACAGGCCGGCGGGACCCAGGGGCCGCCGGGAGACCGACCGTGGTCCCTGCACCCGTCGGCCAGTGCGGGCGCACGGTGAGGTCGGGAGCAAGAGCCACTCGCGGGTCAATACAAGGGAGGGCGCCATGCGAGTCTCGGAACGCTGCCACTACGTGCTGATCACCACCCACCCCGACGAAACCCTGATGGACGCCGCCGGGAGGATGCACTGCTACCAGATCGGCGCCCTGCCGGTGTATGAGCAACACCGGCTCGTCGGCATCGTCACCGAGCGGGACATGATCGCCGCGCTGGCCGAAGGCGCCGATCCCGCGACCGCCACGGTGGCCGACTACATGACCGACCAGCCCGTCACCGTTGCTCCAGACGACGACCTTGCGGTGGCGGCCCGTCACATGGCCGAGCTGGGCGTTCGGCACCTGCCCGTGGTCGACGGGCACCAGCTGGTCGGCGTGCTGTCGATCCGAGACCTACTTTCAGACCAGGCCAGCATGCCGCTGCCAACCGGCTGAACGACCGCCCGCACTCAGCGCACCGGAAGCGCCGACCCGGTGCGCTCCACTCTGGCCTTGATCCCCTTGAGCATCCCGCTCGGCGACCTCGACCGGACCTACGCGCCGAGCCCAGCATCACGGTCGCCAGAGCCTCGTCCAAGTGGGCCAGAGCGAAGTGGGCCAAGGCGATCTCGTCGGTGCTGGCGCGCACGCGGCCACGCAGCTGGATCTGAAGGATGCGGGTACGGCCTTGGCGGTCATGGGCCGCCACGGTGAGCTGCCGGGCGAAGCGGACGCTATCGCCCTGCTGGCAGCCGGCCGCCACGGCCCATCAGCCAACCCGGCGAAGAGTTCGGCCGCCGGGCCTGCACGAGCACATGGCTGCGCTCCGGCCGGTCGGGCTGAAGGTCCTGGGGAGTGGGGGTCCTTGGGCCACTGACGCTGCGGCTTCCCGGGAGGAGTCTGGCTCAGACTCGATGGGAAGAAGAGGTGATCGGCATGGCAACCATGCAGACTTTGGCTGGACGCTGGCAGGTCGGGCGCGCATACGGCGGCTTTTGGCGCAGGGGAATCGCGGCCGCCATCGACTGGCTACTGATCGGGGTGGTGGTATCCCTGTCGATCGGCTACCACGGGCAGCTCGCGCCGCCCCACTCGACCGTCAAGGTCGTCGTGTACTACGCGCTGGCGGTGCTGTTGGTGTGGCTGTACTTCGTGGCGATGGAGGCCTGCGCCTGGCGGGCGACGCTGGGCAAGCTGGTCGTCGGGGTCAGGGTCACGACCCTGGATGGGCGGCGGATCGGCTTTGGGCGGGCGACCGCGCGGCTGCTGGCCAAGCTGCTGTCGCTGGCCCTGCTGGGGCTCGGGTTCGTGCTGGCCGGCGTCGATGCTCGCAAGCAGGCTCTGCATGACAAGGTGGCGGGCACCCTGGTGGTGCGCGGGTGAGGATCCCGCCATAGATCCCTCGAGGCAGCGCCACGACTACTGCTATGGGGTGGCTGAGCGATCGGCGGGTGGCTGAGCGATCGGCGGGTGCTGGTGGCCGCCGACGTGTCGTCGTAGAGGGATTCCAGCAGATCATGGTGCTTGCGGTGACGGCGCGGCGCTTGAGCTTGAGGCTTGGCGTGAGGTCGCCGCCGGCCACGGTGAGCTCACGCGTCAGGACCGCGAACCGCTTGATCGTCCCCAACACGGCAGCCGGCTGTTGTGTCCTGCAGCAGCCGGCGATCAGCGCCCGCACCCGCTCCAACCCGGGACCATCGCCCAGGCACAGATGGGACCTCCGGCCCTGGGCAGCGGCGACCAGCAGGCCGGACAATCTGGTCATTCCCCGGCGAGGGAGCCGGTGGACCGCTGAGAGGAGGGCCACATGCTCGAATGCCCACGCTGCGGCAATGAGGCCGAGTACGTGGCCGGCGAGGTCTTCACGCTGGTGTGGTGCGGCTTCTGCGCCGATGCCATCGAGGTCGGCGACCTCGACCTCCGCGCTGCTGCCTTCACGGTCGCGGACAACATGGCAGCGACCCGCTGACCGCCGTGTGTGATCGAGGCGAGGAGGCCTCCCATGGGAATCTTTCGTCAACGACCGGCTCCTGAACCGCCACCGCTGGTGTACCGGCAATGCCCCGGCTGCGACTACGACCTGGTGACCGGTGTCGGCAGCAAGTCGTGCGGCTGGTATGACTGCCCGTACCTGCCCGAAGAGCTGAAGGTCTTCTGCCCTGACTGCAACCACAACTTCGCCACCGGCGAAGGCGCGCCATGGTGCGGGGAACCGCCAAACTGCCGCTGGGCGGCCGAGGGCTACCAGCACGCCCAGAACGCCCGCCGGTTCCAGGCCGACCAGCACTGATCAGCTCCGGTCCCGGTTATGCGGCAAGCCAGCCTGGGGCGCAGCGGTGGACCGCACTTCCGGTCCCAGTTTCCTGATGCAAAGGGCGACCAGACGCAGCTCGAGGCCGCCATGTAGTTCGTCGCCCTGGGCGGCCTGCATGGGTCTCCTCATCTGGTGGCTGGAGGACATCGTCCCCTACTCGGTCGAGGAGCTCCATTCGATCTTCCGCCGGCTCGCGAGCCCAGGGCGTGACGCGCTTCCTCGCCGCCACCTGAGGGCTCACATTCGGGGACGACGGCGAACGGTGCCTCATGGAATGTCGTCATCGTGAACGTGGCGCTGCTGTCCATCCAGAGCGACCTCGGCTTCTCCCAGTCGAGCCTCGCCTAGGTCCGCATGGCTGAATACCCAGCAAGGCGTGGACACGGAACGAGATCGTGGGCCAGCTCGCGCCGCACCCACCACCGTCCGGCTCCTCCTGAACCACCACGGCGTCCGGAGGGTGGCGCCAACCCGGCGGCAGCGCCGCCAAGGACGGCAGCACCCGTGGCAACTGCTCGACGCTTCATCGATCCCCTTCCACGGTCGCTCATCATCATCCCCTGTGCGGCGCAACACCGCCTGGTCAGCCTTTGGGCAAGACCAGGAGTTGAGGGAAAGCCGAAGAGCTGCGACGTCTCCCGCCGAGGTTGAAATCCCATTCCCTGGCGGACGTCCACGCTCGACAGCACGCGCGGTCCGCAAGACGCCCACCTCGCAAGAGTGGGGCCCGGCTAGCGTGGCCAAACAGCAGGTCAGAAGTCCTGCATCTAACTGGAGTCGGTATCCGGGAAGGACTCGGGGGTTGCGGGTAGCACTTCTGGTAACCCGCGTAGCGGCAGTTGCCGAACCGCAGCTGGGATTAGCCGGCCAAACCGGCTTTCTCCCAGAGCCCGATTCCAGCCACCAGGAGAAACCCCGCGGCCACGAGGGCCACGACCAAGGCGAGAGCTCGTTGGTCGCCGAACAGCCACGAGTGGCCGGCGTCGAAGGGCGCCTTCGGGTCCTTGGGCGCCGACGTCGCCCAGATCCCCGCGTGGATCCCGGCGTGGGCGAGCAAGAAGGCGATGAAGAGGACCCGCCACATGCCCTCACCTGCTCTGGCGGTGAACCATGTCCAGCTGGCTATGGTCGTAGTCGCGCCCCAGCAGCAGCGCCCACGCTGCGAGCGGCACGTTGGCCAGTGCCATGACCTGCTCGACTACCTCGCCAAGATCGCCGGCCACGGCACCGGCGTGGCCGATGGCATGCGCTGGGCGCGGTCCTGGCCGTCACGGTCGTCGCCGTGTGGCCGGCGCCAGATCCCTGGCCGCGATCGGTGAATAGGCCAGCGATGCGCCGTGCCACGTGCTGGCTGCGCTCGGGGTGCGCCGTGACCCCTGACCGGCGCCTCTAGTGGCTGACCCCACCAGCCACCGCCGGCGTACCCGTCCTACGGCGGCGTGACCGTGAACGGCCGCATCATGTCGTTGTCCTCGTGCTCGACGATGTGGCAGTGGTGCACGTAGGTCTGCGGCGCGGTCACGCCCGCCGGCAGGTCGAACCGTCCCCGGATGGTGGTGAAGTAGCCGGGGTTGGCCTTGGTGGTGTCCTTGAACCCGCGCTCCTCGGGCGCGGGCGGCTGCATCGGCCCGATGGCGAACAGGGTCGGGTCGATCCCGCCGGGCACGCCGTCCGGGCCGGCTTCGGCCGCCTCCTCGTATGCCGCGACATTGAACGGCGTCCGCCCGATGACCTGATGGGTGAACAGGTGGGTGTGCATGGGGTGGGTGTCCCCGGTCAGGTTGATATAGACCCAGTCCTCCACCGTCCCGACCGTGGGCGTCTCGGTCGCCGGGTCCTCGAAGTGCAGACCGTTGAGGTTCAAGAACCAGCCAGCCGTATCCACGCCGATCTCGTTGAGGGTGATGTAGCGCGTCGTGGTGGGGGCGGGCAGGTTGGCGGCGCGCCCGGGCAGGCTGGTCGGGATCGTGGTCGGGCCCGGCTGGGTGACCGTCGTGCCCACCCGCAGCTGCATCACCTGGCTCAGCGACGGCGCCGGGGTCACCACCGGCTTTTGGGGCGAGCTGTTCTTCATGACCAGCGTCTGGCCGGGCGAGCGGCGGAAGTCCACCAGCACATCGGCCCGCTCAGCCGGGGCCAGCACCAGCCGCGTAACGGGCACGGGCTGGTCCCACATGCCACCTTCGGCGCCGATCTGCGACATCTGCACCCCGCCGAGGCCGAGGTTGAGGATCCGGGCGTTGCAGCCGTTGAGGATCCGCAAGCGGTACAGCCGCGGCTCCACGTTCAGGAACGGCCAGACCTTGCCGTTGACGAGCATGATGTCCCCGAAGTACTCCCCGATCCAGGTGACGCCCTCAATGTCGCTGGTCGGGTACAGGAACGTCCCGTCCGGGTTGAATTGGCGGTCCTGGATGACCAGCGGGACCTCGTAGGCGCCGCCGGGGATCCCGATCGGGTTGGGCTCGTCGCCGGTGTCGAACTGGTCGCGGAGGAGGTAGGCCGCCGCGAGTCCGGCGAAGACGTTCAGGCGTGTGGCGCCAAGGCCGTGGTCGTGGAACCACAGCAGCGACGCGGGCATCTGCGGCGACTGGTTGGGATACAAGACCGTCTGCGTCTGGCCGGGACCAAATCCGTCCGGGGTGACCGCCGGGTTGCCGTCGCTGTCGGCGGCGACGAAGCCGCCGTGCAGGTGGGTCATCACCCGCACCTGGTTGCCGAGCGGCGTCAGCCGCGTGTCGACCGGGATCCAGGCTGGATAGGTGGCCGGGAGGGCGTTGGTGAAGCTCACGCTGAGCGGTGTGCCGGTCTTGGCGACCACCGCCATACCGAACGAGCCGGCCTGGCCGGCGAGCCCGGAGCCGTCGTCGTAGGCCCACAGCGGCGTCGGCGGCAGCTGAGGATGTAATCGTCTGGTGATCTGGGTCTGGGTGAACGCGTACTGGTTCGGGCCGGTCGGAGTCGCCACCACGATCCCGTTACCGGGCAGGGGCACCTGCTCGAGGTACTTGCCCAGCTTGCCACCCATCGCCGCGAATGCCGCCGACGGCTGCGCCCACGGCATGGTCAACGCAGCGCTGATGCCCGCGCCATACTGCAGGAAGCGCCGCCGTGTCATACCAGCCATGTCTTACTCCTTTGTGACAATGCCGCAGGGCCCGGTGTCAGCCTGACCCGCTCATACCCTGCCCCTTCGTCGCCCAGCGACCTGCCTGGTATTACGACGATCAATTGCCGCGGATCTCGTCGAGAGACAATCGATCTCTGGAATGGAGGGAACGCCCTTTTTGTACTGGGTGGTCCGCCGCGGGACGCCGCGCCGCCATGAGCCGAATTGGCAGCGCCGGAGGCGGGGATCGGCAGAGCAGGCAAGCCCACGTCCCCGGAACAGACCACTCTCGGCATCCCGACTTCTCCCCCCTTGAAGTCGGTGCTTCTCGTGTTCACGACATGATGCCCTTGGCTTTGCATCGCATGGAATACGTCAAGTGGATGAGAGAGCCATAGAGATGCAGCAAGGGACGCCACCAGGGCTTCGGAAAGTGTCGGAGTATCTGGTTCATGGGCTGGTGAAGCCGAGAAGGATGAGAGGCGGGTGGCGTCGCGGGCGTTACGGCGCAGTGAGGCGACGATGTTCGCCAGAGATATCGTCGAAATCAGTGGATGAGCCCCTGGCATGAGAGCGCGGCGTACCTTCCACCCTGACCGTGTTGGAAGGACGCCGGCCGGTGAGCCGGCGAGGAAGGAACGCCGCGACATGTTGAGTGTAATCACAGACGAGGCCGCCCGGAGCGAGCTGACGGTGAGCCTGGACGAGCTGTGCCGCGAGGGTGCCCGTCGGATGCTGGCGGTGGCGCTGGAGGTCGAGGTCGACGCCTACATCGCCGGCTTCGCCGAGCTGGCCGACGAGCGTGGCCATCGGCTGGTGCGCCGCAACGGCCACGCCCCAGCCCGCCAGCTTGCGACCGGCGCGGGGCAGGTCGAGGTCGTCCGCCCGCGGGTGGACGACCGGCGGGTGGATCCGGCTACGGGCCAGCGGGCCCAGTTCCACAGCCAGATCCTGCCCCGGTGGTGCCGCCGCTCCCCGAAGGTCGCCGCGGTGCTGCCGCTGCTGTACCTGCACGGGCTGTCCAGTCAGGACTTCGTGCCGGCGTTGACCGAGCTGTTCGGGGGGGCGGCGGGCTTGTCGGCCTCGGTCGTCACCCGGCTGTGCACCCAGTGGCAGGCCGAATACCAGGCCTTCGCCCAGCGCGACCTTGCCGAGGTCGACTACGTGTACTGCTGGGCGGACGGGGTGGTGCGCCACGAGGCGCCATACAACCGGGCGGGATGCAAGAGCCCGCCGGCGGTTTGTCGCAGCAGGCCGCCGAAGCTGGGGGCAGCCTGATCCGGGAGGCGCCGGAGAGGGTGGGAGCAGCCCCGACAACGACGGGACGGGTCGGCACTGCCAGACGGCCCGGGTCCGGCAAGCAAGACGAGAAGGTGCAACGCGAGGTGAACCAGTGGTGGAACCCCCGTAAGCGGGAAACACCGGCTCCAACCTGGTGGATGTGGGCCGGGCAGCAGCGCACGACCGCTCGTTGTGGGTGGTCGACTCCGATGCGGCGTAATACCCGCCGTGGCGGAGGCCACGAGGAAGGTCTGCGGCGTACTCGTGGCGAGGCTGCCGGGGAAGAGCTGGGCGCCGCCCTCGTCGAGCGGTTGGTGGTGAACGTGGGAACCGTCCCGAGGTCGCCCTCTCCGCTGGCCAGCCACGCCAGCGGTGGGCAGGCCCGTCGTCGGCTGTTGGCCCCGGGACGGGGCGGAGCCCTCGTAGTAGTCGGAGGTCGGGAAAGCCGGCCACATGGCGAAGGGGGGCAGCGAGTCCGCAGCGGTGGGGTTGGCATGCCAGGAGGACGCTGGTGAACACCGGCGCGTCGTGGCCGACGCTTTCTGTGGAGGAGGCGGAGGCGCGGGTACTGGGGATCCAGACCAAGCTGCATCGATGGGCAACCGATGATCGTTCGCGTCGGTTCGATGACCTGTTCAACCTTGTCTGTGACCCGGCGTTCCTGCTGGTTGGGTGGCGTCGGGTGCGGGGCAACAAGGGCGCCCGCTCGGCTGGGGTGGATGGCCAGACGGCCTACTACCTCGAGCGGGAGCGGGGCGAGGAGGCATTCCTCGCCGAGCTGCGGGCCGACCTGAAGGCCCAGAGGTTTGCGCCGCTGCCTGTGCGGGAGCGGATGATCCCCAAGCCCGGCGGGAGTGGTACGAAGCGCTACCGCCGGCTTGGCATTCCCACCGTGCGGGACCGGGTGGTGCAAGCCGCGCTGAAGCTGGTGCTCGAGCCGATCCTGGAGGTGGACTTTCGACCCTGCTCGTATGGGTTTCGCCCCGGGCGCCGCGCCCAGGACGCCATCGCCGCGATCCACCTACTCAGCTCGCACTCATATGAGTGGGTGCTGGAGGGCGACATCACGGCGTGCTTCGACGAGATCTCGCATGTCGGCATCACCGACCGGCTGCGACGACGGATCGGAGACAAGCGGATCCTGGCGCTGGTCAAGGCGTTCCTCAAGGCCGGCATCCTCAGCGAGGATGGCGCCATGCGGGACACGCTCACCGGCACCCCACAAGGGGCGATCCTTTCACCGCTGCTCAGCAACCTGGCCCTGTCAGTCCTTGACGAGCACTTCGCCGAGGCGTGGCAGGCCATGGGCGCCACCTCCTCCGCGCGCCAGTGGCATCGACGCAAGGGCCTGGCCACCTACCGGCTGGTCCGCTACGCGGACGACTTTGTCGTGTTGGTGGCCGGCAGCCGCGCGCATGCCCAGGCGCTGCATGAGGAGGTCGCGGCGGTGCTTGCACCGATGGGCTTGCGCCTGTCGGCGGCCAAGACGAGGATCGCCCACATCGACGAGGGCTTCGACTTCTTGGGGTTTCGCATCCAGCGGCACCAAAAGCGAGGCACGGCCAGGCGCCACGTCTACACCTACCCTGCCAAGAAGGCCTTGGCGGCGGTCAAGGCGAAGATCCGGGCGCTTTCCCGGCAGGACAGAAACCAGCCGCTCGCCGTCCTGCTGCACCAGCTCAACCGGGTGCTGCGAGGATGGACCAGCTATTTCAAGCACGGGGTCTCCAAGGCGACCTTCAACTACCTGCGGGCCTTTGTCTGGCAGCGGGTGGTCTGCTGGCTGCGCCACAAGCATCCCCGCGCGAGCTGGAAGTGGCTGCGGCGGCGCTACCTCCCAGGGTGGTGGCCGACCGACGGGGAGGTCACGCTGGTCAACCCGGGGGCGGTGGTGGTCAGCCGCTACCGTTACCGAGCTGACCGTATCCCCTCGCCGTGGGCCGAGCGGACGCAGCCGACCCCGGAGGCTGCCTGTTGAGATGGGCTCGTGGAGAGCCGGATGCGGGGAAAGCCCGCACGTCCGGTTCGGCGGCGCGGACCGGGAAAACGGACCGGTAGAGACACCGGCACCGCGTCCCGGTCCGACCCATCCACTGCAACATCCGCCTGGGCGAGCAGGGCCGGCTGTGCTGCCTGGTCATCGTCGGCGTGCGTGCCGACGGCACCAAGGAGTTGGTCGCCGTGGCCGACGGGACCAGGGAGTCGACCGATGACTGGGCCGAGCTGCTGCGCGAGCTGCGCCGCCGTGGCATGGGCGCGCCGGTGGTGCTGGTCGGCGATGGGGCGCTGGGGCTGTGGCGGGCGCTGCGGGAGGTCTTCCCGACCACCCGCGAGCAGAAATGCTGGGTCCACAAGGCCCGGAATGTTCTCAATGCGCTGCCCAAGAGCGTCCATGCCGGCGCCCGCCGGGCCCTCAACGAGATCATCCTGGCCGAGGACCGCACCCACGCCGAGCGCGCGATCGAGGCGTTCGCCAGCGACTACGGCGTCAAGTGGCCCAAGGCTGTGGCCAAGGTCACCGACGACCAGGATGCGCTGCTCACCTTCTTCGACTACCCGGCAGAGCACTGGCTGCACCTGCGCACCACCAATCCCATCGAGAGCTCGTTCTCGCCAGTCAGGGCCCGAACTCGAGTGACCAAGGGGCCGGGCACCCGCGACATGGGCCTGGCGATGGTGTTCAAGCTGCTGCAGGCCGCCCAGGGCCGCTGGCGCGCCGTCAACGGCCCGCACCTGGTCGCCCTGGTCCGGGCTGGCGCTCGGTTCCAGGCCGGCAGGCTGATCGAACGACCCGGCCAGACACCAGACAAGGAGGCCGGCGAGGGAGTCACCAAGGTCGCCGCGTGATCATGCCCTCACTGGCGATCCACAGAATTTGACGATTCCTCTGTTCGCCAGCCGTGCAGGCGCAAAGTGGCGATCGTGAGGTTGCGCAGGCTGGCCATGGCCCTGGGGCGCGGGGAGCGGTTTCCTGCCGGTCCGGGTCGCGTGGACGCTGCTGCGCCCGTTCATGAAGAGCCCGAGCAGGGCGAAACACGTCGGTGTCTGCGGCAACCCGCCCGGATCTGGATGGTGTGTCGGGCCGCTTCTTGCGAACCGCCGCCAGGCGCGCACCAGCAAGGCGGCCTATGACCGAGCGCTGGTCGAGCGCCTGTGGACGGTCAGCGCCATCCCTGGTCGGCCTTGCCTGATCGCCGACGACGCGACAGCGACCTCGGGTGCCACGCAGGTGAACGGGAGCGGCCAGCTGCTCCGCTGAGGCGGGGCTGGTGGTGCGGGGAGCGCCGGGACGACGCGGACGACCGCGCGCTGGCGGCCTTATCGCTGTTTCGAGCGGGACGCACGTCCTCCTCACGAAGCGGGCACGAGCAGCGACCGCGCCAGCTCGTCCAGGGTGCTGCGCACGCCCTGGGAGAACACCTCCACGTCGGGGCAGGTG
>WNGB01034159.1_pt1 | contig 13578 bp, 13 predicted proteins | sample 5400681 | NCBI WGS metagenome assembly WNGB01 (sample SAMN13153367, study PRJNA577476) | soil metagenome | isolation source: 115 cm soil or saprolite under grassland replicate 2 | place: USA:California | collected 2016-06-15 | reverse complement strand
CCGGGGTCGCCGACATCGGTGGAAATCAACAGGCGCGAAATGGGCCGCATGCTCATCAACAGACGCTTCTGGCCATTGTAGCCGTACGGCCTATGCTAGTGGCGTGACGCTTCTCAGCCGCGCCCGTGCGATTGCGGACGACCGAGAGGCCGGCGCTTCTGAACTCCTGGCGCGGCTCCTTCCGGTGCTGACCGCTGCGCTGGAGAGCAGTCCGCAAGACGTCCTGGCATTTGCGCGCTTGATCTGTCGCCGGCAACCGATGGCGGCGTTGTGGCACGCGTGCGCCGCAGCGGTCGACGACGCCGATCACCCCGGAACGTTCGCTCGTGTCCGCATGGAGATGGAACGGGCGCCGCGTGCGCTCGATCGCGCCGCCGCAATCACGCTCCGCGAGCTGTTAACGGACGAGGATTCACCGCTTATCCTGACCTTGTCTTATAGCGGCAGCGTCGCGCGCGTGCTCGGCGAGCTCGCAGGGGAGCGCCGCATGCGCATCGTCTGCGGCGAGGGCAGGCCGCGCTTCGAAGGCCGTCGTCTGGCGGCGGCGTTGCACGATCGCTCGGCGGAAGTGACGCTCGTGATCGATGCCGCCCTTACGACGTTTCTGCCAGACGCCTCGGCAATCGTGCTTGGCGCCGATGCCGTCTGCTCCACGCGATGGATCAATAAAGTCGGCAGTCTGGGTCTCTGTGCGGCAGCGAACCTGCGCGGCACACCCGTCTACGTCATCGCCAGCCACGACAAATTCGTGCCGAACGTTCTGGAATCAGCGCTCGCCTTACCGCTGGGACCACCGGAGGAAGTGTGGGGCGCGGCGGCCGGCATCGCGCGCGTCAATGCGTACTTCGAATTCGTGCCGGCCGAGCTCGCAACGCTCTTTCTCACCGACCGCGGGCGCCTGTCACCCGCAGACCTGCCACACGCCGTCGAAAGCGGCGCCGAGTCCATTTCGATCCTGTTGAGCCGGCTCTAGCGCTAGATTGCCCGGCTCAGACCAACAAGAGAAGGGGAAGAGCGCCGAGCACGGCCATACATGAGTCAATTAGGCTAAGATAAAATGCTTGACAAGCACTCATGTCATCCATATGATCTGCATTGGACGATGTGCGGAGGCCCGAGACGGTTTGGGCCACGCGCGATACGAAGCGATTAGAGGTAGATCACATATGGCAAAAGGAAAGGTGATCGGCATCGACCTGGGCACCACGAACTCCGTGGTGGCGGTGATGGAAAACGGCCAGCCGACCGTCATCGTCAACCAGGAGGGCTCGCGGATCACCCCGTCGGTGGCGGCGTTCGCCAAAGACGGCGAACGCCTGGTTGGACAGGTTGCGAAACGGCAGGCCATCACGAACCCGGAGAACACGGTCTTCTCCATCAAACGGTTCATGGGCCGCAAGTTCTCGGAAGTCAGCACCGAGCTCGCGCGTGTTCCCTACAAAGTTGTGGCTCACACGAACGGTGACGCGTGGGTCGACGTGCGGAACAAGAAGTATTCGCCGCCGGAAATCTCCGCGATGATCCTCCAGAAGCTCAAGAAAGCGGCCGAGGATTATCTCGGTGAGACGATCGCTGACGCGGTCATCACGGTGCCTGCGTATTTCAACGATGCGCAGCGGCAGGCCACCAAAGACGCGGGCAAGATCGCCGGACTCAACGTTCTACGGATTGTCAACGAGCCAACGGCTGCCGCCCTCGCATATGGCCTCGACAAGAAGAGTCACGAGACCATTGCGGTCTACGACCTCGGCGGCGGCACGTTCGACATCTCCATCCTCGAAGTTGGCGACGGCATCGTCGAAGTCAAATCGACCAACGGCGACACCCACCTTGGCGGCGACGATTTCGATCAGCGCATTGTCGACTGGCTGATCGCCGAGTTCAAGAATGCGGAAGGCGTCGATCTCGGCAAAGATCGGATGGCGCTTCAGCGTCTGAAGGAAGCAGCCGAGAAGGCGAAGATCGAGCTCTCCTCGGTCATCGAAACCGAAATCAATCTGCCGTTCATCACGGCGAACGCCTCAGGACCCAGGCATCTGGCGATCAAGCTGTCGCGCGCGAAGCTCGAGTCGCTCGTCGAAGATCTCGTGCAGCGCACCATGGGTCCGGTGAAGCAGGCGCTCGAAGACGCGGGGATCAAGCCGTCACAGATTGACGAAGTGGTGCTCGTCGGCGGTTCGACGCGCATGCCTCGAGTGCAGGAGACCGTCAAGAAATTCTTCGGCAAGGAGCCGCACAAAGGAGTCAACCCTGACGAAGTCGTAGCCGTCGGTGCCGCCATTCAGGCCGGCGTGCTCGCCGGCGAAGTCAAGGACATGCTGCTCCTCGACGTGACGCCGCTGTCGCTCGGCATCGAAACACTCGGCGGCGTGATGACGACGCTCATTCCGCGCAACACGACGATTCCGATGCGAAAGAGCGAGGTCTTTTCCACGGCGACCGACAACCAGACCAGCGTCGAAGTGCACGTGCTGCAGGGCGAACGCCCGCTCGCTCGCGACAATCGGACGCTCGGCCGGTTCCATCTGGCCGGCTTGCCGCCGGCGCCGCGCGGCCTGCCGCAGATCGAGGTCAGCTTCGACATCGACGCCAACGGCATTGTCAATGTCCTGGCAAAGGACACGGCAACCGGCAAAGAGCAGACGATCACCATTACCGGCTCGAGCGGGTTGTCGAAAGCAGACGTCGATCGCATGGTGAAGGACGCGGAATCGCACGCGGCCGACGACAAGTCGCGGCGCGACCTCATCGACGCTCGCAACGAGGCAGACGCCCTCGTCTACTCAGTGCAGAAGACCTTCGATGAGAACAAGGCAAAACTCGGCGCCGCAGAAGCCAGCCGGATTGAGACGGCGCTCGGTGCCGTCAAGAATGCTGTGAAGAGCGACGACCTCGCTGGCATTCGCTCGACCATGACGGTGCTGCAACAGGCATCGCATGCCATGGCCGAAGCGCTTTACAAGAACGCGCCAGGGCAGGCATCGAGCGGTTCCAGCGCGAGCGGGCAGACCGATGTGAAAGACGGCGAGGTCGTAGAGGGCGAGTACGCGGGGACAACTTAAAAACACACCAGGCTTGCGACTCCCCAGGGTTCGGTAATTCGCGCCCGATTGCCGTCCCGGGTAGCGTGAGCCCTACATCTTTCCGCGCGGAGCGCTTTTCACTCCGCGCAACTGAAGGATCCGTATGGCTATCGTTCGTTTCGATCCATTTCGTGATTTGGCAGTGTTGCAGGAGCGCATGAAGCGTTTGTTCAACGAATCGTATGGCGGCCGGGGGCGCGAAGACGATCTGATGAGCCGCGGAACGTGGACGCCACCCGTCGACATCTACGAGGCCGAGGGTCAGCTCGTGCTGAAAGCCGAATTGCCCGACATGCGCCGCGAGGACATCGACGTGAGTGTGGAGAACAACACGCTGACGATTCGTGGCGAGCGCAAGCTCGACAACGAGATCAAGCAGGAGAATTTCCATCGCGTCGAGCGCGCCTACGGCAACTTCGTGCGGACGTTCTCTCTGCCGCCGACGGTCGAATCGCTCAAGATCGCGGCGGAGTACAAGAACGGCGTGCTCACGATCAAGCTGCCGTTGCGCGAAGAGGCCAAGCCGCGCTCCATCAGCGTGGAAGTTGCGTAATCATCAGGGATCAGGTATCAGGGATCAGGGATCAGGGATCAGGGATCAGGGAGGGATCAGGGATCAGGGATCAGGGATCAGGGATCAGGGATCAGGGATCAGGGATCAGGGATCAGGGATCAGGTTGTGCGCGGCCGGTTTGTAACGCGAACCGGCCGTGACGATTCCTTGTGCGTTCTCATCACTTTCACTTGGAGGGGTCAGATGAACGTTCGTCCACTGCGCGATCGGTTGCTCATCGAGCGCATCGAGGAGCAGGAGCAGAAGGTCGGGGGGATTTACATTCCCGACAGCGCGAAAGAAAAGCCGCAGCAGGGCAAGGTCGTCGCTGCCGGCAAAGGCCGCGTGAACGACAAGGGCGAGGTGTTTCCGCTCGACGTCAAGGCAGGCGACACCGTGCTTTTCGGCAAGTACTCGGGGACCGAGATCAAGATCGACGGCAAAGAGTATCTGATCGTCCGCGAGGATGAAGTGCTTGGCGTCCTCGACCCCGTGCGCGAGGCGGAACTCGCGGCGGTCTGACGGCCGGTCGTCACAGAGACATTCGAGGGTTACATCGTCCGGGTTAGACGAGATCGCGCGCCCGCACGATCGTGTCACTCGTGCTCTGACTAACGGGAAGAGCTATGGCAACGCAGATTGTCTCCAGCGAGGAATCGCGGCGAGCGCTCGTGAAGTTCGGATCGTCGACGGCGGCCACCTTCAGGCTTCCACTGTCAGAGTTCTTCGCATGGCCGGCTTTCTGATCCACTGGCTCGTCGTGGCGGTAGCGCTCTGGGCGACTGCCTCGTTCGTACCCGGAGTGACGATCTCGTCGTGGAGTGCGCTGCTCCTTGCCGCCCTTGTCCTCGGCTTCGTGAATGCCATCATCCGGCCCATCCTTGTCATTCTCACGCTGCCCATCACAGTCCTTACGCTGGGTCTTTTCTACCTGGTGGTGAACGGCATCGCGTTCGGACTGGCCGCCGCGGTGGTGCCGGGCTTTCAGATCGCCTCGGTCACAGCTGCCATTCTCGGCGCGCTCGTCACGGGCGTGATTTCGTGGTTCATCGGGATTTTTGTGAAACGCTCCTAAAAGTTCCTCCGGTTCCAAGCGGCCGCGGCTCTCGTGTGCGGGTTGACGGCTGACACCGGGCAACCGGCGAACCTAGCAGACCCGCCACCACGACTGTGAGCTGGTGTCCGCCAGGCTCGCCACGACGACTGCGCTGTGGCGGCTGGGCGGGGACGGAGGTGCCTGAGCGGGGAACGGAGGTCGCTAGCGGGGACGGAGGTCGCGCAAAACTGGGCTGTTAGCGAGCACCCTGGATTAGCCTGGCGGGAGGCTGGCGGGAGGGAGGTGCCTGAAACGGCACTAGGAGCCGGTCCGAGTAATAGCATGGGTCGCCCTTCGGGTTCCGGCGCCACACCGGGCATCTGCGGCGTTGCCGCTCCTCGGCAATGCACTGAGGCATTGCCTGCGTCGCGGCGTCTTGCATCTGCTGGCGTGGCGCTCGGAACGCGACCCATGCTATTAGTGGGACAGGCTCCTAGCACCCTTGGCACAGTGGCACTTTGGAACCGTCGAACTTTGTATTAAGCTGAAGGGCTATGTCTGAACTGGAAGTCCCGCCGGGTGAAGTCGGCGAACAGGAAGAACCCCGCGAACCTCGAGAGCCGGCACCAGCAATTGAGAGCCGCTTTCTTTACGTTGACGTCTCGGCGCTTCGTGCGAAGCAGCTCCGCCGCGGGGCGAAGCCGCGGCTCGACGAGGGCCAGGCCTCCGACGCCGAGTATGGTCCGCGGCCGACGAAGGCCGAGCGCATTGCGATGGCCGAGGTCCGCAACGGCCTCGTCGAGTGGGATCTTCCCGATTTCAAAGCGGTGTTCGACACGCGCTAGTGCCCGTCAAGGCACTGGTAGCGCCCGTCGCGGATCTACGTAGGCGCTCCAACTCCCATTAAACCGCCGAGGCGTGCAGAGGGCACAGCGAAAGCCCCGGCGAAGGCCTGCCTTTCGGCTTCGGAAGCGAACCTGCACATCCCGTCTCTCGTCCTCTCCTTGGAGGGGGTGTTCAAACCGTGTTCACGCTCTTCATGCTGGCAACGCTGGCGTTCGTGGGCATGTCGGTTGTTGCGGTTCTCGGTTTCGTCTTCTTTGTGCTCCGGCTCGCGCTGTGGGCCGTGTTCTTTCCCATCCGCCTTCTGCTGAAGCTGCTTTGGATTCCGATCGGCCTTACGTTCGGCGCTGTTGGACTGGCGCTCGGCGCGACGGCTCTTCCGCTTCTCGCGTTGTTCGCGGGCGGCATTTTGATCTTTGGCCTCGTCGCCGCGGCAGTGGCGCTGCTCCTCCCGGCCATTCCGTTTGTGCTCTTTGGATTGCTGCTCTGGGCCATCTTTCGCCGCCATCCAGCCACAACGTAAAGGTTCAAAGGTTCAAGGGTTCAAGGGTTCGAGGGTTCAAAGGTTCGAGGGTTCAAAGGTTCGAGGGTTCAAAGGTTCGAGGGTTCAAAGGTTCGAGGGTTCAAAGGTTCGAGGGTTCAAAGGTTCGAAGGTTCGTGGTCTCTCGAACCCTGGAGGGACTGTCCGGAATTTCGTGTGTAGAGCTGGTTGACGGCTTTCGTTCGGTTCTTTCTTCCTCCTGAAGCGATGATGCGGGTGGGCGCTGTGGGAAACCGCGTTCTGGGCGGTTTTCCAAGGAACGGTGGGCGCGTTCTGTGCGTCCACGGCTCCGGCAGCGTCCATGCGCTCGCATTTTACGTGGTGAACGGAGAAAAGCGATCGGCATCGAGAATCGCGAATTGGTTCATCGCCGGTCGCCAGTAGTACGCGGTGCGTTCCCATTTCGCCGTGATGTTGCGGAGCGCGAGCCAGATCAGTTTGGTGGCCGCGTCGTCGTTCGGAAAATGCCCACGGGTCTTAATGATCTTGCGAAGCGGCGCGTGGACGCTCTCGAGCGAGTTGGTCGTGTAGATCAGCCGCCGGACTTCGGGCGGGAACGCGAAGAACGGAATGACGTGGGTCCACGCGCGGCGCCACGACGCGACGACCGTCGGAAACTTCCGGCCCCACGGCCCGCGCTCGAAATCGTCCAGCGCGGCACTTGCGGCCTCAGCGCTCGGCGCGCTGTAGATGGGCCGCAGCGCGGTGGCCATCGGCTTGCGTTCTTTCCAATTCGCGAAGTCCAGACTGTTGCGAAGCAAATGCACGATGCACGTTTGCAGCGTGGTCGCCGGAAACACCGCGGCGAGCGCGTCACTCATGCCTTTGAGCCCGTCGGTGACGGCGATGAGGATGTCCTGGCAGCCGCGCGTCTTCAGATCGCTGAAGACCTTCATCCAAAATTTCGCGCCCTCCGTCTGCTCGATCCACAAGCCGAGAATGTCGCGCGTGCCGTCAGGCAGAACTGCCAGCGCGAGGTAGACCGCTTTGCTGACCACCGTCGCTTCGTCGCGAATCTTGACGCGCAGGGCATCGAAAAACACGACCAGATACATCGGCTCGAGCGGCCGCGTTTGCCACGCGGTCACTTCTGCGACGATGCCATCGGTCACGGTGCTGATCAGATCCGGCGACACCTCCACGCCGTACATGTCGGCGAGGAAGCTTTGAATCTCGCGCACGGTCATCCCGCGCGCGTACAGCGCCAGAACCTTATCGTCGAAGCCGGTGAATCGGCGCTCGTGTTTGCCAATGAGCCGTGGCTCGAACGTGCCCTCGCGATCGCGCGGGACCTCGAGGGCGAGCGGGCCATCGTCGGTCAGCACGGTCTTCCCGCCCGTCCCGTTGCGGTGATTCGTCGTGTCCTCGGGCTTCGTGCCACCTGGCGGATATCCCAGATGGTGCGTCAGCTCGCCACCCAGCGCACGTTCGATGATCGCCTTCTTGAAGCGGCGAACCGCCGTGTCGAGCGCCTCGGCGGAGATCGGCCCTTGCCGAACAAACTGATCAAGAATCTCGGACGGGACCGGCGTCAGTGGCCCTTGAACTCTTGCACCCTTGAACTCTTGCACCCTTGAACTCTTGCACCCTTGAACTCTTGCACCCTTGAACTCTTGCACCCTTGAACTCTTGCACCCTTGAACTCTTGCACTCTTGAACTCTTGAGCCCTTGAACCCTTGAACCCTTGAACCCTTGAACCCTTGAACCCGGAACCTTTGAACCTTTGAACCCTTGAACCCTTGAACCTTAAAATGGCGGCGATGAAATCGCCGCGTGTCCTCGTTGTCGTTTCTCTCCTCCTAACTACGGCCGTTGCTGCGGTGCCCGGCGCGCAGGTTCCGTACCGGATTCTCGTCACTAACGACGACGGTGTCCGTGCGCCGGGCATTCTCGCAATCGCGCAAGCGTTGAAGCCGCTCGGCGAGGTCACAATCATCGGGCCTGCAGAGAATCAGAGCGGCAAGGGCCACTCCATCAGCATCACGGACCCGATCTACGTAGAGAACGCGACGCTGCCCGGGGGACTGGAAGCCATCGGGCTCACCGCCACGCCCGCAAGCTGCGTACGGCTCGCGCTCGGGGCACTCCTCAAACAACAGCCGAATCTCGTCGTCTCTGGAATCAATCGGGGCAGCAATCTCGGGATGAATGCGTATGTCTCGGGAACGGTCGGCGCCGCTCGCGAGGGCGCCCTCCACGGCATCCCATCGATTGCGTCGTCGTTGGACGTCGCAGGCGGATGGAGCGACTATTCAGCCGCCGCGAAACACACCGCACAAATTGCAGAGGAGGTCAAGCGGAACGGCCTCCCCTCCGGCGTCTTTCTGAACATCAACGTGCCAACCGGTGTTCCCAAAGGCGTCAGAATCGCTTCGGAGAGCCGCCTCTCGGGCGATGAGAGCTGGGTCGAGCAGAAAAACCCGCGTGGGCGGCGCTACTACTGGAACGATTTCAAGGAGCCGACGAACGACGTGGAGGGGACCGATGTCTCGGTATTTGCTGCCGGCTACGTCGCCGTCGTGCCGCTGAGAGTGGGGGAGTATGATCCCGCCGCAGCTGCGACGCTCAAGGCCGTGCTCAAGTGACGTCGCGCCTGTGGTGTTGCACGTCGGCTGGAAGCCGTTAAGCTCCTGAGCGCGCCGCGAAAAGACGATGGAAGTTCCGCTGACGCCGCTCGAGTTCATGCGCCGCACCCGGCGGTTGCACGCGAATCGCGAAGGTGTGGTCGACGGCGCGTCGCGTTGGACGTACGGCGAATTCTTTGACCGCTGCGATCGCTGGTCATCTGCACTCTACGAGCTCGGCGTCCGCAAGGGCGATCGAGTGGCCTACATCGCGCCCAATACGCACGCACAGCTCGAATCGTTTTACGCGGTGCCGCAGCTCGGCGCGGTGCTCGTCCCCATCAACTACCGGCTGGTGGCCGACGACTTCAAATACCTCATTCAACACAGCGGCGCCACCATCGTCTGCGCCGACCGCGACTATCTCGAAACCGTTGAAGCGATCCGCGGTGACCTCGCGGGCGTGCGGCATTTCGTTGCGCTCGAGGACGCCCGCGACGGCTGGCTCGATTACGAGACGCTTGTCTCGACGGCAAGCAGCGGGTTCGCGCGGCCGGACATCAACGAAAGCGATCTGGTGACGATCAACTACACGAGCGGCACGACGTCCCGGCCGAAGGGCGTCATGATCACGCATCGCAACGCGTGGATCAACGCCGTGGGCGCGCTGCTCCACGTCCCTATGACGTGCGAAGACCGTTATCTGTGGACGCTGCCGATGTTTCATGCAAACGGCTGGACGTTCACCTGGATTGTGACCGCTGTTGGCGCAGCACACGTCTGCCTCCGCAAAGTGGATGCGACCACGGTATTTCGACTGGCGCGCGAAGAACGTATTTCGGCACTCTGCGCGGCTCCCACCGTGCTCATTCCGCTGGCGAACGCGCCCGATGAGATGAAGCGCGATGTTCCGCGCGGCGTGCGAGTTCTCACTGCTGGCGCTCCGCCCGCCGCCGTCACGATTGCTCGCCTCGAAGATGGGCTCGGTTGGACGGTCACCCAGGTCTACGGCTTGACCGAGACAGCGCCGTTTATCACCGTGTGCGAGCCGCGGCCCGAACACGCGGTGCTTTCGCGCGAAGAACGCGCGATCATCAAGGCGCGGCAGGGCGTCGAGCTGATCACGTCGGGCGAGCTTCGCGTGGTGTCGCCGTCCGGCGACGAAGTGCCGCACGATGGCGCGACCATTGGCGAGATCGTCGCGCGCGGCAATGTGATCATGGCGGGTTACTACAACGACCCCGCCGCGACAGCGGCGGTCATCCGCGATGGATGGTTCCATACCGGGGATGCAGCCGTCGTTCATCCCGATGGCTACGTCGAAATCCGCGATCGGCTCAAGGATGTGATCATCAGCGGCGGCGAGAACATCTCCTCCGTCGAAGTCGAGGCGATGTTGTTGCGGCATCCCGCCGTGCAGGAAGCAGCGGTTGTTGGATTGCCGGACGAAAAATGGGGCGAGGCGCCGCACGCGTGGATTGTCACGAAGGGCGGTGCCGTGGTCGACGATGGAGAGCTGCGGCGCTTCTGCCGGGAGCAGTTGGCGCATTTCAAGGTGCCGCACAGCTTCACGATTGTCGCGGAGTTGCCGAAGACGGCAACGGGCAAGATTCAGAAGTTCGTGCTCCGCGGCGGCCGGCCGGGAATCTCTCGCCAGTAGGGCGAGTCTTTAGACCGGCACGCGGCCGTCCGGATTGCATCGATGCCAGTTCGTGTCCCGCTGATAGGCGTCCGCCACACGCAGCAACGTTGCTTCGTCGAACGCGCGGCCGGTGAGCTGCAGGCCAATCGGCAAATGATTCTCTGAGAATCCACAGGGGATGCTGATTGCGGGCAGCCCTGCGAGATTCGCGCTCACCGTGAACACGTCCGCCAGATACATCTGCAGCGGATCCGCCGTTTTCTCACCCAGTCTAAAGGCCGGTGTCGGGGTCGTCGGCATCGCGACGAGATCGACACGTCCAAACGCCTCTTCGTAGTCGTGGCGAAGGAGCGTCCGCATCTGTTGCGCCTTCAGGTAGTACGCATCGTAATAGCCGGCGCTCAGAACGTAAGTGCCCAGCATGATGCGCCGCTTGACCTCGGCGCCGAAGCCTGCGTCGCGCGTTCGGTCGTACATCGCCTGGAGCGTTCCGCTCTTGTCGAGTGAGGCTCGGAGACCATAGCGCACGCCGTCGTAGCGCGCAAGGTTGGAGGAGGCCTCGGCGGTGGCAATCAGGTAATAGATCGGGATCGCGTAGCGCGCGTGTGGCAGGTCGACGTCGACAACTTGCGCGCCTCCGCTGCGGAGCGCATCGATTGCAGCATCGAATGCGTACAGCACCGAGCCGTCTACACCATCGGAAAAAACCGCACGTGGGATGCCGATCCGCACATCGCGTGCGTTGCCCGTCAGCGCGTCGCGGTATTTCGGGACCGCCTCTGCGGCAGCCGTCGAGTCGTGCGGATCGCGTCCGGCGATCACTGCGAGCATGAGCGCCGTGTCTTCGGCGGTACGCGTAAGCGGCCCAATCTGATCGAGCGAAGAGGCAAACGCTAGGAGACCGTATCGCGACACGCGGCCGTAGGTGGGCTTGAGCCCGACGATGCCGCATAGCGCGGCCGGCTGACGAATGGAGCCGCCCGTGTCCGATCCCAGAGCAGCGGGCACCATTCGTGCTGCAACGGCGACGGCAGACCCGCCGCTCGATCCGCCGGGTGCGCGGTCGGCCGCCCAGGGATTTCGAGACGCTCCAAACGCCGAGTTTTCTGTCGACGAACCCATGGCGAATTCGTCGAGATTCGTCTTGCCCATGACGACGGCACCGGCGGTTTCGAGCTTGTGCACGACCGTCGCGTCGTAGGGTGGAACGAATCCATCAAGGATGCGCGAACTTGCCGATGTCAAGACACCGCGAGTGCACAGATTGTCCTTGAGCGCGATGGGCACACCGTGCAGCGGTCCCAGCTCCTCGCCGGACATCTGTCGCGCATCCAGCTGGGCGGCACGCTCGAGAGCGCGCTCACGGGTCACCGTATGGAACGCGTGCAACGCGGAATCGTTTTTTGCGATGGCCTCGAGTGCCGCACGACACGCGTCAGTGGCGCTCAGCTCACGAGTCGCGATTCGCGCTGCGAGCTCAGTTGCCGTCAGATCGAGGCTGCTCATCCGAACACTCGGGGCACTTTGAACAGGCCAGCCTCGGTCGCCGCTTCCGGCGCGTTCTCCAGTGCCTCCTCGCGCGTGAGGGACGGGACGCGCTCGTCGACACGCTCGACTGGCTGGTTCATCACGTGGGACGTCGGCGGGACTCCGCTCGTGTCCAGCTCGCGAATCTGCTCGACGTACTGCAGGATGTTGGCAAGCTGTCGCGCGAAGAGCTCCACTTCCTCGGGCGTGAGCTCCAGGCGCGCGAGCTGGGCGATGCGGAGCACTTCGGCTGCGGACAACGAGGGAGACGACATGAATCGACCATTCTAACGCGGGACTTTCGTCGCGCGCTCTTGCCACGCGGCGGGACTAGATCCGATTTATTCGTCCGGTCGCGCTTCGCGCGCGTTGGAACGCGCGGCCAAACCCGCGCCCGCACCCCAACGCGCAAAGTCCGCGCGTTGGGGACCCCGCGCGTCGCGCCCGGAAAAATTCGCCTTCGGCCGTGACGGTCACCACCAGCAGAATGACTCGCGGCGGTGTCTCGACGCGGGTTGGTGCGAATCGGGTGAATCCACCAGATCTGCCAGACCGGCCTCCGACGAATTTTTCGGCATCGTACCGCGGGCCGCTTCGAGGGTTTGCCGCGCCTTCCAACGCACGCGTTCGCTCACGCATGCATCACGAGGGACGTAAGGCGGATATCGACGGACTTTAGCCGGATCATTCACACCGCGACAAGCCAGTTTATGAATGAGCCGGATAGAGTTCCGCCCTTCGTGGCGCGTTACGTACGAAGGTTGATGAATTCCGATTCGTCGAGCAGCCAGCAATCGCCGTCGAATCCGCTGGCGTCGAGTCGCTCGCGGATGGCTGTGAGCGCTTCTTCGCGCGGATAACGAACCGACAGGTGATTCATGACGAGGGTTCCGACGCGTGCCTCTTTCGCCACGCGAAGGACCTCTTCAACGCTCGCATGAATCGGTTCGCGTCGATCGGCCGCCTCGAGAAACGTCGCGTCATGCACAAGCAGATCAGCGCTCGACACCAAAGAGACGTCGATGGGCATGGCGTCGCCGGAATGCGCGAAGAGCACGTGCGTGTACGTGTCCATCAGCTCGTCGCGTCCTTTGCTGCGTGCGAGGGCTTCGACTTCGTCGGTCGACAACGCCGCATGCGTGGATTTCAACCGGCGGCGTGTTTCAAGCACGCGATATCCGACAGCGGGCTCCGGCGGGACGTGCGTGACGGCAAATGCTTCGATCGCGCGGTGCTGCGACAATCGGTACGTCTCGCCGTGGCGAACCGCGATCCACTCCACTGGAAACTCGACGCCCCGCCAGAGTCGCGCGATCAGATCCCGTGTCGCGGCAATGCCAGGCGACTCGGCGGGATACAAAACAGTCCACGGTTTTGTCGGCGCACCTTTTCCGAACCGCCTCGCCCCTGCGAAGCCCGCGAGCCCCAGCACATGATCGGAATGTCCGTGGGTGATGGCAACGACGTCAGGAGCGAAGACGTCCTTGCCAAGCGCGAGGTGAATGCCTTCGCCCGCGTCCACGACAAGCCGCAACGGCCGGTGCCAGAGCCAGTTCGAATACAGCGCACGGCTGTATCCCGTGAGGATGTTACGCACAACGTCTTGTCATACGATACGCATACGGACGCTTCGCGCCCGCCCCGCGATCTCCGTCGGCTTCCGCGTTATGGTGCACCGATCTCTCGACTTCAAGTCTCGCTCCGAACAAACGACTCGGACCGCGACATTCTTTCAGAGCCGTCATCCCCGTCCGCGGGACTTCTTCGAGCCCGGGCAGAACATCGCCA
>WNGB01011192.1_pt1 | contig 13579 bp, 19 predicted proteins | sample 5400681 | NCBI WGS metagenome assembly WNGB01 (sample SAMN13153367, study PRJNA577476) | soil metagenome | isolation source: 115 cm soil or saprolite under grassland replicate 2 | place: USA:California | collected 2016-06-15 | reverse complement strand
CGAAAAGCCCCAACCTTGCGTGGGCGCGACGCAATCCTGGACCCGTGGACAGAGCGCGCATCCGACATGCAGTCGATAGCGCGGCTGGATTACTCCTACGAGCCGTAGGAATTTGATTGGGTGCTGCAGTCCCCAATACGTAATCGTCAACAACGGACTACAACGTGCCCAAATTATCGAGAGCGCCCAGCCGCGGCCCGATCGTGGTGCCTCGAGCAGGCCACCCGTCAACCGGCGTTGCGCTAGCGACACACGGGCAGCTTGGCAACCCGATCAGCGCGTCAACGGTCGAAACGCTCCGGAGCCCGCCGCTCGGCGTTCGCGTTCCGACCGCCGCGGTCCCAACGGCCATCTGGATGCCCTGAGTAGTGCGCAGTGAGGGATAGTCATGCCGGAGGCCCGGTAACAGCGTCAACACCCACACACCAGGTCTTGGCTTAAGCCGTGCGGCAGGACGGCCCATAGCCGGCTCTGCCGGCACAGTCGTACAGCCGAACATGGCGGCGCGCCTACTCGGGCGGGTCGAGTACGTCGCCTTCCCAGGTAATCACGCCGCGCGCATCCTTTGCCCAGCGGTGATAGCCGTCCGTGAACGTGGGTGTGTGTGAGCCGGCGCGGTAGATAGCCAAGCCTGTTGATGTGCGCTGCAACGTATCGCCGGTTGAGGGGTCGACGTGTGGACACTCCAGTGAATGGCCGAAGGTCTCACCGATTGCCTCACGCAGACCAGAGAACAACTCGCTCGGCGAGATTTGACCTGGTGCGCAACTCGGGGCCTCTGCTGACCCCGGTGTTGCGCCGACGAGGGCTCGTTCGGGTTGCCGCCGCGCGAACAAACTGATCGCCTGCAGACTCAAGGGCAAGTCAAGAGCCGAGTTGGCCCAGCCCGCGGTGGCCACGCCCGCGACGGTCGCGCCTACGACGGCGAGGAGCAGTCCGACGAGCGGCGACACTCCGCTCTGCTGGCGGGGCGAGCCGCGGGCGTTCACTGCTTCCCGCTCCGCAACACCTGCAGCTCAACGGCTGTTTGCGCCAGCGGGCACCCTACGCGGCTAGCCGGCCGCCTGGATCGGCTTCCACAAGCTCGGCGTGCGAGCAACAGCTCACCAGGCCGGTGGCCGCGCACAGAGACGCCCTGCCGTACGAAGCCTGCGGCGGCATCGCGAATGGTCTTCTTGACGTCGGGACGGCGCACGAGCCGCACGACGAGTTCGGCGCGATTCGTCGGTAGTCTCGACCATGAGAGCGCTGGATCTCCGCCACGCCGCATCAGTGCGTTGCATTGACAGGCATGAGCCTGAGCCTGCGGAAAGCCGCTGGCAGCGCTCGGATCTGGCCCACATCGTCCGGTCCGCAAGGGCCCATAGGCGCCAACCCGTCGCGGTTTTGTTTGAACCTGTTTCTGCATCCCAGCAGCTGCCTCCTGTGGACACGAAATGGAACCGTCTGGTCAATCCAGGTCGTCGTCTCCGATAACAAACGCAGCCCTCGGGCCACTCACGAGCACAAACTTCCGTACGCCGCGAAATAACATGCGAACGATCGCGTACGAAGACCAGAAGGGCTCCCCTCGCGCTATGGGCCGGCTCGCTATGCCTTTGACTCGCCCGCTGCACCGCAACATGTCTTCGCATGTCCTGCACGAATCGGGAAGAAGATAGGTTGGCGCTGAACACTGCGTCAGGGCAGCACCCGGTGCTGCGAACGGGAACGTGCCGGTTGCGTGACATGCTGTTCCGAGACACTGCAAGCTGCACGGGTTTACCCGAGGGGCGGAACCGATCGCGAGGTGAACGCCAGTCGCTCGGCCGTGGCCGGCAACTCAATTGCCCGGTGCGGTGCAGGCCGCGACATCCGTGCGCCAGGGCGGCGCTTCCTGTCGGCTGGTGGCATTCTCCCGTCGGGCGCCCCCACCGGAGGTGTGAGCCGAAGAAGCGAGCACCTCCTGGTCCGCGAGTCATGCGGCGGCACGCGTGGTCCTTGGGGGGACGAAGTCGCGCCGCAGGCGCGCGCGAGTCAGAGTTCCGTCGTCGCGCGGTCGAGCGTCGTCGCGAGCACCTCAATATCGAAGGGCTTCGCTAGGCACGCCGTCACCCCGAACCTCTGGCACTGGTCCAGCCCAGCTCGCGCGCCCGAGATCGCGATCACAGGCGTGGTCGCGGTCTGCGCGTAACGGCGGGCCGCCTCCAGGAACGTGGGCCCGTTCATGATCGGCAGCTGCGCATCCAGGACGACTGCGTCCGGTGGGTCCGCCAGCATCTTCTGTAAGGCTTCGAAGCCATCGGCCGCGGTGTCGACACCGTATCCCTCATCCGTGAGCGCAAGTGCCAGCACCGCCCGCACACTCGCGTCGTCATCCACCAGCAAGATTCGACGCACGCAAATCGAAGTTCCATGCAGAGCGCGTGCCCGTGCTATCCACTCGTGGCGGAAACTTGACCTGCCGGCGCCGAGCAGTGCGATGCGCGTCGCATCGCGGCTGGCACGTGGGCTGCATGGTTTGGGCGGTCTTGGGAGTTTCCCCGGCGGGAGCCGGGGCAAGGAGGATCTAGCAATGACCATGACTCGACGCACTGTGGCTGTCGGCCTGTTCCATGATCCCGAGCGCGCGCGAGACGCGATTGGTGCGCTCAAAGACGCGGGCTTTGGCGGCAACGACATCAGCCTGCTGATGCCCGATCGCGGACAGGCCCGCGACATGGCGGCGGAGACGGGCACGAAGGCCGCCGAGGGCGCGGCCACGGGAGCCGTAACAGGCGGCATCCTGGGCGGCCTCGGGGGATTTCTGGTAGGCATCGGTGCGCTCGCCATCCCGGGCGTTGGTCCGTTCATCGCCGCGGGCGCGTTCGCGACCGCCCTCGGCGGCGCGGCCGTCGGAGCCGGCGTGGGCGCGCTTGCGGGCGCGCTCATCGGCATGGGCATCCCCGAGGAGGAAGCACGATATTACGAAGAGGAAGTCCGCGGCGGCCGGACGCTGGTCGCTGTGCGCGCCGATGGGCGCATGGACGAGGCGGACAGCATCCTGCACGACTTCGGCGCGTACGACGTCGAGCATCGCGATCGCGCCCCAGCGAGCGCTGGCACGGCCACGACCAGTGGCGTCGTCGGCCGCTGGGAAGACGAAGCGCCGCGCTATCGCAGCCGCTGGCAGGAGCGCTCCGGCACAACTGGCGGTGCCTGGGCGGACTACGAGCCCGCCTACCGCTATGGCTGGGAGACACGTTCTCGGCCCGAGTACCGCGATCGACGCTGGGACGATGTTGAACCCGACCTGCGCCGCGACTGGGAGATGCGCCACCCGGCGACGCCCTGGGACCGCATGCGCGAGGCCATTCGCGACGCCTGGGAATCGACCACGGGCGCAGCGCGGACCGGCACCGCCGGGACGGCCCGGCCCGATCTCGTCGGCGAACGCTCCGTGCAGCTGCGCGAGGAGGAGCTGCGGGCCGAAAAGCGGCCGGTGGAGACGGGCCAGGTCACGCTGGGCAAGGAGGTCGTCGAAGAGCAGCGCCAGATGGAGGTGCCAGTCACACGCGAGGAGGTCACCATCGAACGGCACCCGGTCGAGCGTCACCCTAGCGACAAGCCAATCGAGGACACCGGCCGCACTATCGAGGTGCCTGTCCGCGAGGAGCGCGTCGAGGTCGAGAAGCGTCCGGTGGTGTATGAAGAGGTGGGCGTCGGTAAGCGTGAAGTGACGGAGAGCCAGCCGGTCAGCGCCCCCGTTCGGCGCGAGGAGGCGCGCATCGAGCGCGAGGGCGACGTCGACGTGCGCGGCTGGAACGAGGCAATGCCTCGGTACCGCGACCGATTCCAAAGTCGCTACGGCTCAACGGGTGGCCGATGGGAGGACTACGAGCCGACCTACCGGTATGGGTACGAGATGCGTTCCCGCCCGGAGTACCGCGGCCGATCGTTCAATGAGGTCGAGCCATCGCTGCGCTCGGATTGGGAGCGGACCCATCCTGAAACTCCGTGGGACCGCGCGCGCGAGGGGCTTCGCGACAGCTGGGAGGAGACCACGAGCTAGTCGCTCGATGGCTCAGGCAGGAGGCTGAACGGCACGACCGTTCAGCCTCCTTTTTCGTATTCTCAGCTACCCCACTCGACGATTACTCTCTCCCGTCAGACGCACGGGCGAGATTGCCTTATCAGAGGGGCTTAACCTCGGAACAATTGTCGTTCCGCCGCGTGGTGCCTCACGATTGAGTCTGCCCTGGGTTCGCTACCAATCCGAGCGGGCGCGCCAAGCCACGCGGGCGCGGGCGGCGCTTGGGTTTTCGGCCGGCTGTCCACCCCGGGCATTGTGCTGGTCGCCAGCTATAGCAACGCTCGCAGGGCTCCACTAGTTGTCAGTCAACAGTGGTGGCTGTGGTGGAGGCCTCGCGCTGCGCACGCGCGAATGCACCCTGCAGGTACAACGGCTCTCATCCTGTCGCCCACTACGCCACGGCCTCACGGCTGCTCTGGGTCGTCTCAACGGGCGTCCTGAGAACGAGTGATGCGCCCACCGCGACGAATTCCAGCCAGGCTTCCCAGGTGGCATCGATCCGTTCGCGTCCAAGCACGCGCACGACGTAGTTGATGCCCGATGCATCCTGGACTTGCTGTGTGAGCTCCATGATCAACACTGGCGGACTGACAGCACGTGTGACTCGACGCGCCGCTCGCAGAACGGACGGCGGCGGCCCAGCCGCTTCACTGATCACAAATACCGCTTGACCACCAGTCGCTGCTGAGATTCTGCGGATGGCCTGGACGCACCAATCACGGGCGGCGAACTGGATGAGTCCTCCCCGCGGATGCTGGATTACGACGTTCGTGCTTGGGGCGGCGGTCTGCGCCGTGCACAGCTCACAACTGGTCGCGCCACCCCCGGCCACCAGGCTGACGCGGGCTGGCTCGTCAACTATCGCCATACTGTTCGCCGCGCCTCTGAGATCCGGCCATCGAGCGGTGTCACAGCTTGCCCACCAACGATTCGGGGCCGCCTCAGTACGAGGCGACCCCGGGGAGTGTCTTCGATGACCTGCGTCACACCGGGGCGCGACTGCGGGTGACAGCCCGTGCCAACGCGATCAGGATCACTGCTCCAATGAAGGCCACCAGTATGCTTCCGATCAGGCCAGCACTCGAGCCTGGCAGCAAGAAGCTGAAGATCAAGCCACCCACGAACGCGCCGATGATGCCGAGCACAATGTCACCCACGACACCATAGCCACCACCGCGCATGAACTGACCGGCCAGCCAGCCGGCGACGAGGCCTACCACCAACCAGGCGATGAGGCCACCGGGTTCCAAAGCCATTTGATACCTCCTTATGGCACCACCCGCCTCTTGCGGGGGTGATCCCCAAGCGCCGTAGAGCACAGTGCGTGCCGCCCACGTTAATGGATGCGGTCTCGCGATTCGCGCGGCTTGACAGACTCTGTCGGCGGATACAGTGCCTGGACAAGACGCCGGAGCCGGGCCAAGAATCCCGTTCGACGCCGCTCGCGCACGCGATACACCTGGTAGCGTCTGATCTCCTGCATGGATAAGCATCCCACGGGTCACCTACGCAGCCCGCGTGCCGGTGGGTCGGCAAAGAGGTCTTCCTGTGTCGGAGCCGTCCAAAAGAGCTACCAATGCACGTGAGGTGTCACCAAGAAGTGGTGAGCCGACACGGCGACTTGCTGTTCCAGTTGACGGGCAGACTTGGTTTGATTAGCGTGCGGTTTCCCTCGATACCGAGCGTAAGATTGCATCAGAACGTGAGCCCCCGAGGTGCTCGTCGGTGCTACGGCTCAAGCGGGGCCGAGCACGGCCGGAATTGCGGCGAGCAGCGCGCTCAGCGGACGTCCTCCTGTGGTGGCCGGCTCCGCAGCGAAGGGGCAGCTAGGGATAGATTGCCTGGTGCAGCCTCGCGAGCTCGCGGTGGCCGCTATCGGTCGGGTGCGGATCGCGGTTCGGCTCGCAGAAATGCGTCCAGGTGCACACTTTCCAGTTTCCGCCCGCAAGCCTGCCCTCGAAATCGGCATGCGCGTCTGCCACCTTGTAGTTGTACGTCGATAGATAGCTGGCGTTCTGGATGGCGGCGTTGATCTGCTGGATGTACGTGTCGGCCGTGGCGTAATTGGCTTCATCGCCGCGGTATGGGTTGTAGAGGGTCAAGACGAGCAGCGACGCCCGCGCGCCGAGGTCGCTGCGAATAGTCGATAAGATCCGCGGCCAGTCGTATCGGAAAGCGGCCACGCCCACCGATGCGCACAACGTACTGAGAGTGCTGTAATTGTTGGTGGCACATGGCAGCAGGTTGTTGCCGCCGATGCTCATGGTGACGACGTCCGCGCGGCGAGTGTCGTCACGAACCGTGCCCGAGTAGCGAAGCTCGAACAGCAGCCCGCTGCTGTTCAGCCCGGGGACAGCGTCGTTCGATAGGTCGACTCGCGGGGCCAGCTTCAGCAGGTATTCTCTGAAGTAGTTCACATAACCGTAACGGTTGGTGGCTCCGTAGCCCGCTGCAATGGAGTCACCGACCGCAGTGTCTCTGAGGCGGCCGTTGGCACTGAAAGCGTTTGCCGGCAGTAACGCCAACACCGCGGCAACCGCCGCAGCAACCAATCCAACCCGACGCGGCTTCATCGGCACCGCCCCTCCTCATGTGTCGTGATTGAGCGCCCGAACGAATCTGGGCGGAGGCGGCCGAAGCAAAGTTCATGCCAGACGCCCGGCGGGATTGAGACGGGTTCGCAGCGTTCTGCCAGGCGATGCTGACAGCGCGAGGTGGCGATCACCCATGGCACGCCTGGTGCTTCTCCCGAGGACGTCAGGAGTTGGAGCTGTGGAATTCGTGTTGATTCTCAGTCTGTTCACCGCCGTCGCCCTGGTGTTGATTGTCTCGGCTTTCGCCAGCCGTCCCCCCGCTGCGCGTTCATCCTCCGCCTCCGTGCCGGTCGCCACGCCCCCTGCCGAGATCCAGCGCTGATGGTTTCTCCCCAGGTCGGCCAAGCGGATCATAGCCGGCGTTCCCGCGGCGGGCTGAGGCCAGCGTGCCCGCGTAAACGGCGAGTTTCCTGAACGGGGATCAGCTGGCCAGACCCGTAACCGTGCCGAACCTCGTCAGCGGGCGAACTCGGTCCAGACTTTCCGCGTTGACCCTCGCCGGCTTCAGGGCTAGCCCGACGGTGTCGATACTCGGGCCATGGCGGCTCGAACGACCGCGGCCCACGGACCGAGTCGCACGTCGGGCTTGGCACTCGTGCTGGAGGACGACGCGGCTCTGCAAAGCGTACTCGTGGACGTGCTGCGAGATGAGGGGGTGCTGCACCGGGTGTGCGAGTCGTACGGCGAGCTACGTGCGGCTATCGCCAAAGGTGGTGTCGTGGCTGTGCTCGCAGACTTCTGGGGTACCAGCCACGTGGAACTATCCGCGGCCGAGCGCCAGGAGGTTCGTGAGCTTGCCGGCCTGGCCCCGACTATTCTGCTAACGGGGCGCTCCTGGGCGCGCGCCGAGTTGGCGCACGAGCTCGGGCTGGTGTGTCTGCTCACCAAGCCGCTTGAGCTCGAGGAACTGATAGCACAGCTGCGTCGCTGTCTCGAAGTTGCTCAGTACCGTTAGCCATTGGCCTCCGGTGCTAGTGCCCACTCTTTCCTGAACTGCTCCGTAGGTTTCTGGCAGTTTCTACCGTCGGAGCAACCGATCCATTCGGCTTGCCGCTTCCTGACGCATGGCTGGCAGGACGTGCGCATACGTTTTCATTGTGAAGCTGTATTGAGCGTGGCCCAGGATCTCCATCACCACCCGCGGCTCTACTCCTTGGGCCAGCAGGAATGACGCGCACGTATGCCGTAGATCGTAGAATCGGGCATCCAGCAGCCTCAGGCCACGAGTCGGTGTTTGAAGCTGCGGCCGACATTCCTGCTGTTCGGCAGTCCGCGCCGCGTGATCCGCGTATTCGAAAAACACCTCCTCCCACTCGGTGTGGTGTACGCCGACTTCATCAACCCAGCTCAGCCTGGCACGGACGCGGTGACCCAATGCTCCAGCTGACTCTTGAACCCGAAGCGGACGACCAGGTCCCGCTCTTCAACCGCCAGCGGATCCCCCACCGCAACGACCCAACGTGCGCTCTGGTCGGGGAGCGGAGTGAGCCAGAACGGACTGATCAGTTCAGCGCTGGTGCCGGGCACGGCCTCGATCTCCAGACGCACATTGCGCGCGGCAACCGCAAGCAATTCGCCCAGTTCACCGAGGAACGTCGTTGTGATCGCCGCTGGAGTGCGCAGATGATGGAACTGGCCGCCACCTGCCACGGCCATAGGGGATCGCCGCAGCGACGCGCTGTGCCACCGCGAAGTAGTGGGGTACTCACCAGAGCACCACGGAACCCGATGCCCGGCTGTGCCGCAAAGGACCAGGGAAGGAAGCCAAGCTGGCGTACCTGGGTCATGTTCTGTGGAATCAAAAGTCAACAGATTTATCCACAGGAGTTCTCCATAATCTGTCGTGAATGCGTTTCGGCGATGATCATGAGGGCTTACCGGGAAGGGCTGCAGTCGTCAAGGTTGTCAACGGAATGAAGTTCCCGGATTGGGCGAGTTGAAATGGAGTTGGGCCGGCCGGAGTGGGCACATCGGTCAGGCGCTCAAGCAGCCGCTCTACAGCGACGGTTTCGTCTTGGACGGCAGCCCGCTCGTCGTCGGTGAGTGGAATAGAGGCGAGCATTCGCTGGAGGTTGTCCTTTGCTTCGATGAGCTGGGCCTTGGTCGAGTCCTTCGGCAGGTAGAAATCGCAGCGGGCGCAGGCCATCCGGTGTGGGCATTGCTCGAAGAAACTGTACGTGCAGTAGCCATGACCGAGATCAAAGTATTGCCAGGGTGTGCCACGGGCCGCCGATCCGGTTTGAACAGCGTCGCGGTCGATCAGCACTTCGATAGTGCGGACGTTACGAGCGAAGTAGCCAGCGTCGCGATAGGCCCGGGCTAGAGTCGTGGGAGCAATCCGCGCGTAGTACTGCGTCGAATGCGGCGATCGATGGCCCAGCCAGGCCTGCAGTTCGAACAGTGTCATCGGCTCCTTTGCGTTGTACAACTGGCTGGCGATCGTCGCGCGGGCGCGGTGGCTGGTGATTCGACCCCGCGCGTCTTGCAGCGGTACACCGGCCTTGCGGCACAACAACGGGATCAACGTCTGGTTCAGGTACTGAGTGGGGAGCGCACGACCGCGAAGGCAGAAAAGGATTGAAACCAGTTCGCCGGTTTCCGAGATCGGCTTGAACTTGCAGCCAGGCCAGGGCTTCCGAACAACTCGAGAGTACCGACCATCGAGCCGTCAGCAGCGCGCTATCCACTCCCATCCACTTATCCCCCGGAATCCCCAGAGAGGGTTTCTCCCCCGCGCCCCCTCTTCCCAGAGAGGGCTACTACGGCGGCTGGCCCCTTCCTGGCCCAGATTCCAAATAATTCAATTTAAGCGCTGATGGAGAATCGCCACGGGCTGCTGGTGGACCCTGAACGCGTCCCTCACCAGCCGCTGGACTGCCCCCGGGCGCAGGAACTCGAAGATTGGACGTACAGCCGCAGAAGAAATCAAAACCGAGCAAATAAATAAATAGGCCCGTATCCAGGACGAGTAGGTTGGCGAGACCTTTGGGAGCAGGGATGCTACTTGGCGAGGCAATCAAAACCAGAGCTCCAATGCCGCGACTACCGTGCCGAAGAGCAGTGCGACGTCCCCATAGAACCCCGTGCGGGTGAGGAAGCGTTGCCAAACATAGGGTCCACGCAGAGCGGTGTGCATCCGCTCGACAACGAGAATTACCACTGCAAGACCGACCCCGACAAGAGTCAACCGAACAGTCCCGCTATTTCAGAGGCTCGCCAAACTGGCGGCGTTTTCGGCAAATAGGTTCGCCTCGCGGATGTAGCGCCTGACCATGTCGGTCGAGCGGTGCACGGTCTGAGCCATGATGACCCGCTCCGAAGCGCCACCCGCCGCGGCGCGGGTCGTGCTCTCAAAGAGTGGCCAGCGTAACGTTTGGGATCCAGCACAGAATGCCCAGTCGCCCGTAGCCGACCCGTGAGGGTTGTGCTGCTTTTTGCCAGCGGGCCCAATATCGAGCGTCTCGCCGATGGCAGCGAGTCCGTCTGACATGCTCTGCAGCCGGATCGACGCCGCGCGCGGGCTGGATCGAAGCCCGGACCGTCGTCTGACACGCAGAATTCCAGCCAGTTGGGCAATGGTAGCCGCAGATAACGGTCGCGTGCGGGGGGTACTTTGGCCGCGTTCTGCAAGGCCTCGAGACGAAGCGATCACGAAGGGCGAACGCCAGCCCGGTGCGCGCGTCCGCAAAGTAACTCGCCAGGCCCTGCTTCGGTGGATTAACCAACACGCTCGCCCGATTCGAGTCGCGTAGCGCAAGCCCGACCCCGGATCGACCCGCCTCGTGGAGCGGACCCCGTCCGTGACGGTCCGCATGCGGTGGTCGCGGAAGGTGCAGGTGGGGCCGGATCAGCGCTGGACCGTCGGCTGCCGCTCACACCGGTTCCCCAGCACACAGGCCGACAAGCCACGCACCCTAGATCTGGGTCGGGAAGGCCGGGAAAGCATCGTGAACGGGCCAGGCTGGGCTTCGCCTACACGGTTGTTGAGAGGATCTCGGCTACCGTCGATCGAAGCGGCGCTGAGTCAAGGAGGAGCTCGAGCAGGGCAGTACTGTCGACCCCCTCGACGGGGTGTGGGGCCGTTCTCCCCTTTCCCCGGACGCCATTAGAGAGCACAATGGCGCCTGAAGGGATCAGCTGATCAGCACGCACGCGCTTGCCCGTCTGGCCTGGTCGTCGTGCGCGATCGGCGTGGCCCTCGCGGTGCTCGGGCCGCTGCTGTACGTCGTGAGCGGTCTGCCGCCGATTCCGGGCGTTGGCTTGCCCGGTGGCGCTACCGAGCTCTTCCTCTTGCTCCTGCGCTCGGCCGCATTCGTTGTCATGGCGATCCTCGGCGCGTTGATCGCGAGTCGCTATCCGCGGAATCCCATCGGCTGGATCTATTGCGCTATGGCTGTGCTGTCCGGCTTCCAGGCGGTTGCGAACCGTTATACGCAATACGCCGTCGCCGCCGGCCCGGTCGGCCCGTTCGGCGACGGCGCCGCCATGGCCTGGCTGGCGGGCTGGACCAACACACTATGCGGGGGGCTGTTCGTCCCATCCCTCCTCCTTTTCCCGGATGGTCGGCCGCCATCACCGCGCTGGCGCCTTGCGCTCTGGCTTGGGGTCCTCGCGCCCGCGCTGGCGACCCCGGCTCACGCGTTTATGCCCGGCCCGCTGCTCGGCGTCCCCTGGGTAATGAATCCATTCGGCAACGAGGAGGCACGCGGCGTGCTGGCGGCCCTGCTGGCCGTCAGCACGCCAGCCGCGGCGATGATCCTCCTGCTGGTGGGAGCCTTGCTGGTGCTACGGCTCCGGGGGAGAAGGGCCGACGAGCGGCAGCAACTCAAGTGGGCGGTTTACGGTTATGCGGTCTGGGTGCTCGCCTGGTTGGTGACGGCGCTCTCGCCACGTGAGTGGGTGCCGGTGACACGCGTAGGCTATGTCCTTGCCCTCGCGTTCACCGCGGCCTGCATCGCCGTCGCTATCCTGCGCTATCGCTTGTACGCGATCGATCTCGTCATCAGCAAGACGCTGGTATACGGGTCGCTGGCCGTCTGCATCACCGCGATTTACGTAGGCGTGGTGGCAGGCGTGGGGACCCTGGTCGGCAGCCGCGGCGAGGCGAACACGGCCCTCGCGTTGCTGGCCACCGTTGGGGTGGCGGTCGCCTTTCAGCCCCTGCGCGAGCGGCTCCAGCGGCTCGCCAATCGCCTGGTGTACGGACACCGCGCCAGCCCCTACGAAGTGCTTGCCGAATTCTCCCGCCGCATCGCGGGCGCAATATCGGTGGACGAGGTGCTGCCGCGCCTGGCCGAGGCAGCGGCACACGGGGTAGGGTCTGCCCGCAGCTTGGCTCGGGTATATGTGCCCGGCGGGAAAGACCAGGCGGTCGCCTGGCCGGCCGGCGCCCCAAGCGACGGGTTCGAGCGCACGGTCCCGGTGCTTCATCAGGGCGTCGCGGTCGGGGAGATCGCCATCAGCAAGCCACCCGGCGACCCGGTCACGCCGGCGGAAGCGGCGCTGCTGCGTGACTTGGCGGCGCACGCGGGCCCGGCGCTCGGCAACGTGCGCCTCACGCTGGAGCTCCGTGGCCGGGTGGCGGTCAATGTGCAGGTGGCGCAGGAGCTGGTGCGGTCCGACCCGGCCGAGGCGGAAGCTCTTCTGGCCGAGATCGGTGCGCAGGCGCGCGAGGCGCTTGCGGCAATGCGGGACCTCGCCCGCGGAATCTACCCGCCAGTCCTGGCCGATCGTGGCATTGCGGCGGCGCTCGAGGCGCAGGTGGCCCGGGCGGGCCCGCTGGTGGCGCTGGCGGCGGACGCTAGCGTCGCGGCCGCGCGCTTCGCGCCAGAGGTCGAGGCAGCGGTGTACTTCTGCTGCCTGGAGGCGCTGCAGAACTGCGCCAAGCACGCTCCCGGTACCCCGGTCAGCGTGTGGCTCGGGCGCGAGGACGGCTGGCTCGGCTGGTCGATGCACGACGCGGGCCCCGGTTTTGACGCGGCCACCGCGCCAAAAGGCGCGGGGCTCCAGAACATGGCCGACCGTTTGGCGGCCGTGGGCGGGAGGCTGGAGATATGCTCGGTGCAGGGGGAGGGCACGACCGTTACGGGACGGGTGCCGGCGACGCCATAGGAGGCTGGGGCGCATGGGCAGCGCCTGCGGAACGGTCTCTGCCACTTCGTGTCGGCCGCGGGCGCTGACCGCGTAGTGCCGGTTTACGCCGGGCTCGTACCGATGCGCCCTGGCGGGTCAAGGCATCGTCGCGGCGCTGGAAGGCGCACCCTGCCCAAACGTCTCATGAGCTGCTACGTCATTCCGAGCCCACAGTAACTCGCGGCGAGCTGGGCGCCAGCAGCGAGTGACCTATTAGGCCAGCAGCCCGACCGCCCTGGCCCACGCGACAAACTGGACGCGGAGAGCCGCGTCCAGTTTGCTGAAGATGTGGCTGATGTGCGTTTTCACGGTGGCCAGGGTCACCACCAGCTTGCGCGCGATTTCCTGGTTGGAGGCTCCCTCCGCGACGAGCCTGAGGACCTCGAGCTCTCGTTCCGTGAGCGGCTCGGCCAAGTCTCCGCGCGCCAGTGAAGGGCTGCGGTCCTCTATGGCCGCGGGTGTTGACCCATGATCCGGCACGTGCTCACCGAGCGCCGCCACGAGTGTCTCGACGACCTTGGGATCGATGACCGAGCCACCGCGCGCGACCTCGCGAATCGCAGCGACGAGCTGCTCCGGGTCCGAAACGCGCTCCTTCAGGAGGTAGGCGCGACCCGCCGAACCTTCCTCGAGCAATGCTCGCGCGTATGTGGGCGCGTCGAACTGGCTGAGCAGCACTACGCCTACCTGGGGGTGACTCTTATGCAGGCGGGCAGCGATCTGCAAGCCCTCGTCGGTGTGCGTTGGAGGCATGCGAATATCCGTCAGGACCACATCCGGCTACTGAGCCTCGACGGCCTCG
>WNGB01009554.1_pt1 | contig 13579 bp, 8 predicted proteins | sample 5400681 | NCBI WGS metagenome assembly WNGB01 (sample SAMN13153367, study PRJNA577476) | soil metagenome | isolation source: 115 cm soil or saprolite under grassland replicate 2 | place: USA:California | collected 2016-06-15 | reverse complement strand
TCAACTCGGGCAAGTATTTGGTGTGGAGCGTCCGGCACACGCTGACGGCCGAGGCCCACAAGATGAAGTTCGTGCTGGTCCGCAACGCGGTCGGCGCGCCGCCGACGGGTGGGGCGGGCGGCCTGCTGGGAGGGTTGCTGTGAGCGGACTCGACGAGGATACTATACGAGAGATTTTGGAGCGCGTAAGGACGCGCTTCTACGGCAAGTATCGCGGCACGGTGACGGACGTGGAACCGTCGGGACGCGGGCGCATCAAGGCGAAGGTGCCGGCGGTGCTGGGCGAGCAGACGACAGGCTGGTGCATGCCGTGCGTGCCGTATGCCGGGCCTGACGTGGGCCTGGCGGTGTTGCCGGAGGTGGGCGGCGGCGTGTGGATCGAGTTCGAGGGCGGCGACGTGTCGTATCCGATCTGGACGGGCTGTTACTGGCGTGCCGGCGAGATGCCATCGGACGCCGCGCCTGCCGCCAAGGTGCTACGGACGAAGGCCGGTCATCAGATTGTGCTGGACGATGACGCCGGGAGCGTGACGGTGACGGACGCCAACGGCAACACGGTGACGCTCGACGGTTCGGGCATCACATTGGAGCGAAGTGGCAAGAAGGTGGTGGTCAGCGACTCCGCCGTGACGGTGAACGACGGGGCGCTGGAAGTGAGTTGAGAGCGACCTCATGGGATCGTGATGCTTGAGGGGGTGCTTATGTGGCACGTACCGAGCACTGAGCGGACAACCTGCGGTGTTCAAGCCACCCTGCGCCCGACGGCTACACCGGCCCGTCTGCCCCCGGCGCCGTCCGGGAATCAGGCGTGTCTCCGCGCGGCGCGGCAGCTCCTACCGGTGCCGTTGCGTCCAAGTAGCCAGCCGCTCGCGCGCTCGTTGGGGAATGGAGCTGGGGGGCGCGTGCAGACGAAGTTGACGGTGAGCCAGCCGGGGGACGCCTACGAGCAAGAGGCCGAGCGCGTCGCCGAGGAGGTGATGCGTACCCCCTCGCCCCTACCTGCCCGCGAGGGATCGGACTTCGTGGCGCCGGTTGTGCAGCGGCTTTGCCAGGAATGCGAGGAGCACTTGTTCAAGCAGGAGGAGGACCAACCGGAGCTTGCCGAAGAGGAGTTCGAGGACGTTGCGGACCTGGAAGAGGAAACCGAGGAAGTCGAGGAGGTGGAAGAGGTCGAGGACGACGAAACGGGGATGCCGAAACGCGTCGATGGGGCGTCCCAACCCCCTGCGGCGGAGGTCGAGATGGTGGAAATCCCGCGCGGTCCGGGCCGTCCCCTGGATGCAGCAGCGCGGACCTTTCTGGAAGAGCGGATGGGCTACGATTTCGGCGCGGTGCGCGTCCACACCGACCTGGCCGCCGCGCACTCCGCGCGGCGTCTCCAGGCACGGGCTTATACAGTGGGCAGCGATGTGTACTTCAATGACAACGAGTACCACCCCGGCACGACCGCCGGCCGGAAGTTGCTGGCCCATGAACTGACTCACGTTGTGCAGCAGACCGCCGGACGTGGGCCGGCGGCAGCGGCCAGGAAGCCGAAAGCCGCCAAGAAACCCGCGAAGAAAAAGCCGCAGAAGCAGAATGTTTGCTCGGCCGGGGGTTGCCCGCAAGGCAAGCAGAAGAAAGTCACGCGCGACGACTGTGCGACGAGCGAACCAGCCGACCCGAAGAACTTCATCACCCAACTGAACGTCTCGCTGTCAGGCCAGACGGTGGAGGTCATCTGGTCGAACGCCCCGGCCGAGACCTGGCCCTGTTCCCCCAATCCGAGCGCCACGCCGACGAAGGACGACGTTGTTGGGGTCAAGTGTAGTATCAACCACACGAACAAGAAGCGCGACGGCATGGCCTGGTTTACGGGCTTCGACAGGCAGGGGTTGCGGATTGGCTTCCACAACTCGCAGCCAGTCGGCAAAGGGTTCGTCTCGCACGGCTGCGTGCGCGTCTGCTGCGATAAGGCGAAAATCATCAACGCGAATACCTGGAGCGGGAAGACAACGATCTCGGTGAAGTGATGCGCCGAGGAAGGGTACAATGCTGCACGCAACGCGGATCGACCGGCCGGCACACGAGCGCATGCGGGTTGCGGCCCCGACGCAGGCGGTCCCGCCGCAGCGCGAACGCCGGCACGTCGCGACGCCACTCCGCCCCAGTCAGGCCCCGCTGGCCCAGCGCAAGTGTGCCTGTGGCGGTTTGGGAGGGGAGTGCGCAAGTTGCCGCCGCGAGCGACTCCAAACCTGCCGGCAGAAGCTGGGTGGTCAGCCCGCGCGTTCCTGGGCGATCAGCCCCGCCCAGGATGCGTACGAGCAGGAGGCCGACCGTGTCGCGGAACAGGTATTGGCGATGGACCCCCAGAAGACCGCAGACGTTCCCGGCAGTGCCGTTCCGCACAAGACCGAAGGGGTGACCCCGGCGCTCCGAGCCCCGGCGGCCGTCCGAGAGGTACTTCAATCCGAAGGACAACCGCTCGCTCCCGAAGCGCGGGCTTTTCTGGAACCGCGCTTCGGGAACGATTTTGGCCACGTCCGCGTTCACACCGGCAGCCGCGCCGCCGAATCTGCCCGACAGATCAACGCACTGGCCTATACCGTCAGCAATCATGTGGTGTTCGGCGCGGGGCGCTACGAACCCGGGACCAGCACGGGCCGACGGCTACTGGCGCACGAGTTGACTCACGTCTTGCAGCAGGAGGCTGGCACGCGAGCAACGCACGCTCAGAAAGCGGAGGATCCAACGGCGGAGGGTGGAGAGTATGGCGTCGATGACGCCATTGCCCGCCTTGAGCTGGCGCTCTCCACGGCAGACGCTGCCCTTGCCGACCCGACTCTTGACCCCGGGAAGCGGTCCCTGATCGAGCGGCAGGTCGAACGCCTCACCCCGCTGCTGGACCAGTTGCCGGACGCCCGCGGCACGGAAGGTGAGGACATCGTCTTCGACTTTGACCCCGACTTGCGGGAGAACGAGATCAACCCTGGCGACGCGGACCGCAGCATCGCCGAGTTGTTCGCCGAGTCGCCGGAGGAGGCTCCGGAAGAGGTTCCGGAGACGGACGAGGGCTCCGGCGGCCCGGACTTCCTCCAGGCGACTGCTCAGCCCGGCGGCCTGCGCGTGACACCGCTCGCCTCCCCCGTGGTGCAGCGTGATGGCGGGCTGACAGTCATCATCATCATTGCCCTCGCGGGACTGCTATTGGCGGGCTGCAAGGATTCCAGTTCCTCCAGCCAGCCGACCCCCTCCCAGCCTCCACCGCCGCCAACGCCCCCGCCGCAGCCCCCCGCCCCGCCGACCGCGGCGCCAGCCACCCCGACGCAGGCTGACCGCTTTACCTACGGCGAGCTCCGCCAGTGGGCCGTCACGAGTGTCAGCCACTTCACGCCGCCAGCTGGCCTGGCTGACGCGAAGGCCAGCATCGCGGCCGCCTGCGCCCTCGGCGGCGGCCGGTGCAACAATGTCGATGGTTCCACGGCCACCGCCCCGGCCGATCAGCACGCCTGGGCCAACATCCTCGCTGCCAGCGGCGGCACGGATCGCAGTAACGGCGGCTCGTTGATGTGTGTTGGGACCGAAGAGTGCGGCTTCGTCCACCAATGTAAGCGTTGCCGAGGCGGGACGCCGGTCACTGTCGAGCGCGCGACCAACTTGACCGCAACCGGCACCTGTTCTGTGGGCGGCCACACGCTGTACTTTTACAGCGACCCCTTGCAGAGTTGGTGCAACGCCGCGGATCGTCGCACAGCTTGCCGGAGTTGAGATCGCGATTTGGCCCGCAGAAGTGTACCAGAGGGAGGCCGGATGGCTGGCTTGCTCACCACCAGCAGCACGCTGATGTGTCCGCACGGCGGCACCATCACAGCAACCACCACGAACGCCAAGACCAGGGCCGCGGGCGACTTTGTGCTGCGCGCCTCGGACACCTTTATCATCGCTGGCTGCCCCGTGAACGTGGCTGGAGCGCCGCACCCTTGCATTACCGTGCGCTGGGTGCAGCCCGCCCTGAAGGTCAAGGTGCTCGGCGATTTCGTGCTGACCGAGGAGAGCGTCGGCCTGTGCGTCGCCGCCGACCAGGCCGTTCAGGGGACCGTGATGGTTCAGACCACCCAGCCCAAGGTAGCGGGGCAGTAAGGAGCGCCATGACCCGGCACGACTATGCCTTTCCGTTCCGCATCGACTCGACCCGCCGCGGCGCCCAGGCGCCCTACGCCGACCACGTCGAGCAGATGATCCGCCAGATCCTGCTCACCGACCCCGGCGAGCGCGTCGATTTGCCGGAGTTCGGCTGCGGCCTGCGCCGCCTCCTCTTCGCCCCGGTCTCCGATGCCCTCGTCGCCACGACTCGCCTGCTCGTCCAGCAGGCCCTCGACAAGTGGCTCGCAGGCCAAATCGAGGTCCGTAAAGTTGAAATAGTCTCGCCGGATCAGGCGCCCGAGCCAGGGCAATTGCTCGTCCGCATCGAGTATGTGTTGATCGAGACCCGCACGAACAACTCCACCTTGGTGCAGGTGAGCTGACATGGGGACCAACTCTAAGGATCGGCGGCTGGAGCTGCTCAAGCAGACCACCCTCAATGGCATCGACTTCGTCGAGGTGGCGAACGAGGCCCAGATACTCCTGCGCGTCTACTTCCTCAATCACGACCCAGCCCTCGACGGGAAGATCACGAAGGCGACCATCACCGGCGGGGCTGTGATCCCGACCGTCAAGGTTCACTCGATCACCGCTGCCGACTGGGAGACCGACCCCAAGAAACCGCCGATCCTCAACCTGCACGTGGACGCGCCCGGCGACTTCTCCCCGTACAAGCTGACGCTGACCGGCGGGCCGCTCGATCCGTATTTCGCCTCCGCGACCTTCTCGTTCAAGGCACGCTGTCCATCGACGCTCGACTGCGCGCCGCTGCCGGTCGTGTGCCCACCCTCCGAAGACACGGCGCCGCCGATCGATTACCTCGCCAAGGACTTCCTGAGTTTCCGCCGCGCTTTGCTCGATTTTTCGGCTCTGCGTTATCCTCAGTGGGCTGAACGCTCCGAGGCCGACTTCGGCATGATGTTCCTGGAGGCCCTTGCCGCCCTCGCCGACGACCTGAGCTACACGCAAGACCGTTTCGCCGCCGAGGCCACGCTGGAGACTGCCACCCAGCGGCGTTCGCTGGTGCGGCATGCCCGCCTGGTCGATTACGAGCCGCGCCCCGCCACCGCCGCCCGCGTCCTGCTGAAGTTCACCGCCGACGCCGACGGCAGTGTTCCCAGCGGCCTCGTCGTCACCGCCGCAGGCCCCGAGGGGCAAGAGATCCCCTTCGAGACCGGCACCGGCCTGGTAGACGCCACGACAGGCCGGCTGGTGAATGAGACTTTCACGGTCCGCAAAGACTGGAATCAGATCGAACCGTACTACTGGGACGATGCCGACGTCTGCCTGCGCGCGGGGGCCACATCGGTCTGGGTCAAGGGCGACGCCCTCGGTTTTCAGGCGGGCGATCTCGTGTTGCTCGACACCCCCGGCCTCACGACCGCCGACCCGCCGCGTCGTGCCGTCGTGCATCTCGTCAGTGCGATTCAGGCGAACGACCCCTTGTACGGCGAACCCCTGACGCTCCTCACCTGGCGCGCGGAGGACGCGCTGACCGCCGACCACGACCTGCGGCGAACGCACCTCCACGGCAACCTTGTCCCCGCCGTCCAGGGACGCCGTGCGCTGGACGCCTTCGTGATCGCCGTGGCCCCGCCGTCCGCTCCCGGCATGGACATGGCCCTGGCCCGTACCGGCGCCAACGGCAGCACGCAGTACCTACACACGCTGCGCGAGGCGCCGCTCGCGTGGCTGGCCCCTCCGGACGGCGAGGGCCAGCCCTTGCCCGAGATCCACGTCGAGGCGGAAGCCACGCCGCCGGTCCTGTGGCCCTGGCGTCGCAGCCTCCTGCTCGCCGATCGCTTCAACCCCGCTTACACCCTCGATCCGGTTCGCTACCGCCCCGCGGAGGTGAAGCCCGAGCAAGGCATCGCCCCCCAGGACTACGACGGCGATGCGGGCGACACGCTCCGCTTCGGCGACGGCGTCTTCGGTCCAGTGCCGCCGAGCGGCACGGTGTTCCGCGTCACCTACCGCGTGGGCGGCGGTACGCTGGGCAACGTCGCCGCCGACGCCATCACGCGCATCGCGCCTGGCGTGGCCGGCGGCATCGTCTCGGCGGTGACCAATCCGCTGCCGGCCACGGGTGGCGCCGCCGCGGAGCCGGCCGAGCAGATCCAGCGTCTGGCGCCCGAGGCGTTCCGCGCCCGGCAGTTCCGTGCCGTCCGCGCCGAGGACTACGAGGAGGCGGCGCAATCGCTGCCCTGGGTGCAGCGCGCCGGCACGCGCTTTCGCTGGACCGGCAGCTGGCTGACCGTCTTCACCGTCGCCGACCCCAAGGGCAGCACCACCCTGCCGCCGGAACGGCAACAGGAACTGGTCGAACTGCTCAACCGGCGCCGCCTCGCCGGCTACGAGTCGTACGTGGCAGCGCCGGTCTATGCCGCGCTCGACCTGAAGGTGCGCGTCTGCGTTCACGATGACGCCTTCCAGGGCGATGTCGAGCGCGGCGTCCTCGCGCGCCTGAGCACGGCGGTCTTTCTGGACGGCAGCACCGGTTTCTTTCACCCCGATCGCTTCACCTTCGGCACGCCCCTGGAACGCAGCGCCCTGGAGGCAGCCGTGCAGTCAGTGCCTGGTGTCGCCGGCGTTATCAGCATTTGCTACCGGCGGCGCGGCCACACGTCCGGCTACGTCACGCTGCCGGAGACAATCCAACTCGCGCCTCATGAGATCCTGATTGTGGACAACGATCCGAGCCGGCCGGAGCGCGGCTCGGTGCGCGTCTACGTGGAGGGCGGCAAATGAACGCGGCGCCCGGCTGTCCCTGCGACCGTTTCGTTCATCCGTGGTCCCCGGTCAACGCGCCAGGGCTGGACACCATCGCTTACCGCGTCGGCGACTTCACCTCGTTTCGCGAGGCCCTGCTGCTGCCGCCCGCGGCGGACGCCGACCTGCCCGCCGAGGTGGAACTCACCGAGTGGCGGCCGGGAGCGGCGGGCGACCTTGCGGTGCAGCTGGTGGAGTGGTGGGCGTACCTGGCCGACATCCTCACCTTCTACAACGAACGAGCGCTGACCGAGGCGTTGCTGCGCACGGCGCTGCTGCCCGAAAGCGTCCGCCGCCTGATCCGTGTGCTGGGCTACCGGCCGCGGCCGGGGATCGGCGCCCGGGGTACCGTTGCCGCGCTCATCAGCGGCCCCGACACCATCACGGTGCCGCGCGGCTTTCCCATCCAGAGCAAGCCGGGGCCAGGCCAGCAGCCACAGATCTTCGAGGTGGAGGCGGATACCGATGTCGGCCCGCCCTCCACCGTCGCCGTCGTCCCGCAGCCAGTGGACAAACTGGTACGCGACGACGGCAGAGTCCTGCTCCGCGGGGTCGTCCGCACGTTGCAGCCCGGCGAGGAAGTGCTGCTCCTCAAGCGGGGGTGGAACGCGAGTGACCGCGCCTTCGCGCTGGCGACGGTCAAGGAGGCTCGACCCGAAAAAGCGCCGGGCGGGCAGAGCCAGACGGCCGTTTCCTTCCAGGCGACACCGAGCTTGCCCGCAAACGCGAAGGCGTCGGACTATCGTCTGCTCCGCGCCCCGCTCGTAACCCGCCTCTACTCGTTCGCCGCCGACACCGTCATCACCAAGGAACAGATGCATCTGGAATCGCTCGTCCGCCAGCTGAAGGTGGGCGACCCGGTCCTGTTCCCGGATGGCGAGTTGGTGAGCGTGACCGGCTATCAGGAGACCATCTGGTACGCCAATGCGGCCTCGGCCACGCCCCAGACAGCGCCGAGTGCGCCAGCGGTTCCAGTGCCCATTCCCCACAGTCAGATCGACTTTACCGTCCCCTCGGGCACACCGGACCGCAGTGGTCTCAACGGCGCTGACAAGCGCAAGACTGTCACCCTCCGCTACGCCTGGCAACCGGCCGGCGAGTTGATCCCGACCCCGGCGACCCAGTTCGACGACAAATCCCCGGATCCGTCGCTCGGTGCGACGGCGCTCAAGGTCGATCAGGCCGTGCTCGTCGAGGATGCGAACGGCCACGGCGCGAGGGCGAAAATCACCGACACCGGGCTCCACCTGAGCGCGCCCTTTGACAAGTTGATGGCACCGCTACGGGCGCTGCCGAACTTGCTGCCGGTCACGCGCGGCCAGACCGTCGAGCGCGAGATCCTCGGCAGCGGCGATGCCCGCCTGCCGGGGCAGGAGTTTGTCTTGCAGAAATCGCCCCTGACGTACCTGCCGAGCGACGACAGCAAACTCGGGACTGGCTACAAGAGCACCCTGCGCGTCTGGGTGGACGAGATCGAGTGGCACGAGGTGTCGAGTTTCTACGGCCAGCCGCGCGATGCGAAAGTGTTCGTCACCCGCGAGGACGAGGACAACAAGACGCACGTGTTGACCGGCGATGGCGGCTTCGGGGCGCGGCTTTCCACGGGCGTCAACAACGTCGTCGCCAGCTACCGCTACGGCAGTGGTGTCGCCGTGCCGGGAGCCGACGCCCTGACCGTCGTCGTCCGTCCGCTGCCGCGGCTGACGGCGATCCGTAACCCGGTGCCGCCCGGCGGTGGCGCTGACCCCGAACCCGCCGATCGTATCCGCCGCCTCGCTCCGCGCTCCGTCCTGACCTTTGGCCGCGCCGTCAGCGCGGACGACTACGAGGTGATCGCCGCCGCGGCGCCAGGCGTCACCCGCGCCCAGGCCGCCTGGGTCTGGGACGCGGTTCGTCAGCGTACGCTCGTCAAGGTCTTCGTCGGCGACGATGCCGGCGCGGTGGACTCGGCCCGCCTTGCCCTCGCCGGCGCAGGCGACCCAAATCGCCCGGTTCGCGTCGAGGCCGCCACCCCCGTGGACATGGCGCTGGAATTGACCCTCGTGTTCGACCCCGATCGCACTCCCGACCCGGTCGTGAAGGCCGTCGCGAGCGCGCTTCTCGCGCCGGACACAGGGCTGTTCAGCGCTGGCAAAGTTCGTGTCGGGCAGTCGCTTTTCGCCAGCGCCATTCACGCCGCCTGCCTGAAGGTGCCCGGCGTCCTCGCCGTCCACGCTCTGAAGTTCGCCACCCAGCAAGGGGCGACGAAAACGGCTCCCACCGGCTTTCGCTTCGATCCCGGTGAGGGCAAGTTCTTCCGCCTGACGGCCGAGCGGTTGGAGGTACACCATGTCCCCTGACGAGGATCGCTACGCCGCCTTCTATGCGGAGAACCTGTGGAACCTGCTGCCCGGCGCCTACCGTGCCGCCGATAGCGAGGATTTCGACAGGAACGGCCCGCTCCGCGAACTCGTCAATCGCATCGGTGCCCAGGCGGCGGTACTGCGGCGAGCCATCGACCGCTTGTGGGAAGACCAGTCCATCGAGACCTGCGACGACTGGCTCATTCCCTACCTTGGCGATCTGCTGGCGGTCAATCTCGTCGCCGGACTCGGCGCCCGGGGGCAGCGCCTGGACGTGGCGCGCGCGATCTACTATCGCCGCCGCAAGGGCACGGTGCCGTTGCTGGAGGAACTGACCTCCGACCTGACCGAGTGGCCTGATCGAGTCATCGAGTTCTTCCGCCGGCTCGCACGGTCGCGCCACGGCCTCGACCCCGACTTCGGCCGACCCGTTTCCGCAACCCCGAAGCAAGCGCGCTCGCTGATGCAAGCACAAGGACTGCTTGGCGCACGTACGGGCACACCACTCGGGGGCTATGCCGACGTGCGGAACGCCTGCGGCGCCTCGCGTACACACACCGCCTTCGACGAGTTTGCCCACACCGCCGACGTCCGTCAGGGGCGTTGTCGCAGCGGCTGGCACAACATCCCGCGGGTCGGCGTTTTCCTCTGGCGGCTGAGGAGCTTCCCCGTCGGCCCAACGACGCCAGTCCTCGACGCGTCGTGCCAGGCCCCGTCGCAGTACACGTTCGACCCGACCGGGCGCGACGTGCCTCTCTTCGCCGCGGGGGAGAGACCATCGGGCGACGATTGGGTATCCCCGGCGGAGTGGCAACTGCCCGCGCCCATCGACCGCTACCTGCTGGAAGCAGAGCGTGACAACCTTTATGGCGACCTGCCGCGCTCGCTGGCCGTCTACGACCCCGGCGGCAACCTTGTCCCGGTGGGCGAGATCACCGCAGATCCTTTTTACGAGAAAAAGCCCCTCAAAACGGGAGAAACCGACGCCGCCTTTTTCATCGATCCGCAGCGTGGGCGGCTGGTCGCTCGCAAGCATGCCCCTGCCGGGAAGCCGCTGGTGAGCTATCACTACGGTTTCTCGTCGCTGCTCGGGGCCGGACCTTATGACCGCCGCGAGCCCGGCGTGGAATTGCCGCCGCCGCCGATCCCTGAAATCGCTGTTCTCGGCGGCGGCAACAACCTTGCCACGGCCCTCGCTACGCTACCCGCCACCGGCACGATCACACTCAGTGACTTTCTGACCTACATCGGCGTGCAGGATCTCGGGAGCGTGGCGAACATCGTCATTCGCTCGGCGAACGGCCGCCGTCCGGTGGTTCGCCCGTCACAACAGCCGGCGCCAACCTGGCAGTTTCACGGCGCCGGACCGGACAGTGAGCTGTTGCTGGAGGGGCTTGTCCTCGCCAACCTGACACTTACCTTGACCGGGCAATTCCAACGGGTGACGCTCCGGTGCTGCACCCTGGACCCCGGCAACGCCGGGCAGCCACCGCACACATTCGCCCGCGCCGCCGACGGGGTCGAACTCGCCCCCTGCCGGCTGACGATCCAGGGCGAGGTGGGCGAACTGACCCTCGACCGCTGCATCACCGGCCCCGTTCAGGTGGCTGTTGTCGATCCCGGCCCGCCACCGCGGTTCGGCACCGTCGAGCGCCTCGAAGCGACTGAGTGCATCCTGCAAGCGCTGGCCGGGGAGAAGACCCTGGACCTGCCGGCAACGGCGGTCGAACTGGAACGCTGCACCCTTCTGGGGGGTGGCCACGTCCGCCGATTGTACGCGAGCGAATGTATCCTGCATGAGATCGTAACTGTAGACGATACGCAACACGGCTGCGTCCGCTTCAGCGCCTGGGCGACGGGCAGCACCTTGCCGCGTCAGTACGAGAGTGTCGAACTGGAGCCGCAGGCCGGTCTGTTCGTCTCGCGCGCGTTCGGGCGGCCGGGCTACGCGCAGCTGCTCGGGATCGACACGCGCATCACCACCGGGGCCGCCGACGGCTCGGAAATGGGGGCCTTCGCCCGTGAGAAGACTGCCATCAAGGCGCTCGGCCTTCGCATCAAGTATCAGGAGTTCATGCCCCTGGGGCTGACGCCGGTACTCATCAGGGTGACGTGAACCAACCGCACAGGCTGCCCGCCCAACATCCGGGCGCGGCCCCGAGGGACAACGCGCATGGGCGCCGACATCACGCGAGACAGCTACGACGAGCCGCAGCAGTACCGCCAGCTCGTCAACCAGCAGGGTCGCGTCACTCTCGACGCCGACCTGAACGAGGCCCAGACGATCCTCCGCGAAGAGACACGCAAGGAGGCGCTCGACTTCGTCGGCCCCGCCGGCTCGCCCGACGATGGCTACCACATCCGCGTGCCCAGCCCCCTCCCCTCGGGCTGGAAGCCGTTTGACTTCCAGATCGACGCAGGCACGCTCTACGTCGGCGGCCTGCGCGTGGAGTTGCCGCTCAAGACGCGCTGGTCGCAACAGACGGACTGGCTTGACCAGCCAACGCTGAAAGCGGACCGCAGCAGCATGCGCGAGGCGATCGTCCTGCGCCTCAGCGAGCAGGAGGTCAGCGCCGTTGAGGACAATGCCGTGCGCGAGGTTGCTCTCGGCGGACCGGACACCGCCCAGCGCCTCCGCCTGCTGCGGCACGTTGCCCGCTTCGACGTCGAGGCGAACGACTGCAAGACGGCCTTGGAGCAAGTGCTGACCGCGCTGTCGGCGGAGGGCCTGGAGTTCAAGCCGGCGACGCTGCGGCTGCTGCCCAAGGCGCGGCTGCGCGTGAGCTTCACGAACCCACCGAAGCCCGCGGACAAGTGCGAACCCGCCGCGCAGGGGGGCTACCTGGAGGCCGCCAATCAGTGCCTGCGCGTGCAGGTGTCCGGCAGCAACAAGGTGCTCTGGGGCTTCGACGATGCCTCGGCCCTCTACCGCGTGGACATCGTCAAAATCGACACGACCAAGGGTGAAACGACCCTGCGCCTGCAAACGGACCCGGTAGACGAGGAGCATTACCCCAGGTCCGAATGGGTCTTCGAGGTGCTGCGGGCCACCGCTCGTCTGGCGAACGGCGAGTATGTCGCGGCCAGTTCCGGCGTGGTCGCGAAATTGAAAGGCTCCTACGACCCCGACGAGCGCACCTTGACGCTGGACAAGGCCCTGGTCGCTCCCTTCAAGGCCGGTGTCAAGCTGCCGCCGGTCTTCCTGCGCGTCTGGCAGGAGGAGTTGACGGTCGTCGCCAACCAGCAGCTCAAGCTCGGAACGACGGGCGTGCAGATCCGGCTCAACGCCGGCGCTCGCCCGCTCGGCGCCTTCTGGCGCTTCGCGGTGCGGCCAAACACACCGGCGGAGATATTTCCCAAACGCTACCTTAAAAGTGGTCAACCTCCCGAGGGACCGCGGCAATGGCTCTGCCCGCTCGCCTTCATCCACTGGAATGAGGACGGCGTGCATGCGAAGATCGACGACTGTCGCCCGGTCTTCGACAACCTCGTCGAGCTGACGGCCCGGAAGACCGGCGGCGGTTGCTGCACGGTGACGCTCGGCCCAGACGACCTCGAAAAAAAGACCTTGCAGGCGACCGTGGACAGTCTGGCGGAAAAGGGGACGGCCACGGTCTGCCTCCTGCCGGGTGTGTACGCGCTGCCCGAACCGCTGCGGCTCACCGCGGCCCACAACGGCTTGATCCTGGAGGCCTGCCGGCCGGGCGTGGTACTGCGGGCGGCGACGGACCACGAGGACGCCTTCCTCGACGGACTGGTGGTGGTGACAGGAGCCAAGGGGGTGACCTTCACCGGGCTGACCTTCCAGCCGCCCCAGGTACACTTTGCAAAAGCGAAGGGCCGACTGGCGAGCATCGCCCCGGACGTCCTTCAGGACAAGCTCCGCGGGCCTGACGTGCGCGACTTGACGGTTTCGATCGGGCTGCGGGTGGTGCAATGCACGGATCTGACGGTCTGCAACTGTACGTTCCGCTTCGACGACAAGTTCGAGAAGAACCTGTTCGCGGCAGGGATTTTGGCTGGCGGCGACTGTTCCGGTCTACACATCCGCGGCAACCGTTTCGACCGCGAACCCGATGGCAAGGCGGTCGCTGGTGAGCCGTATCAGTTCCGCATTGGACTGTCCCTAACGCCTGCGCTGCTCTCCGACGGCAAGCCCGAGGTCGATCAATCGGTTCACTTTCGTGGCCTCTCGCTCCTGCCGGCAGGTCTCGACCGGGCAGTCATTCGCGCGAACGAGTTCCGTGGCTTGACGGTCGCTGCGTTCGTTTACGCCGTTACCGGCGCGGTCGAAGCCGAGAATAACCTGGTGCGCGGTTGCGCCGCCGGCTTCTGGTTTCTTTCGCT
>WNGB01048033.1_pt1 | contig 13582 bp, 16 predicted proteins | sample 5400681 | NCBI WGS metagenome assembly WNGB01 (sample SAMN13153367, study PRJNA577476) | soil metagenome | isolation source: 115 cm soil or saprolite under grassland replicate 2 | place: USA:California | collected 2016-06-15 | reverse complement strand
CGAGATCGATGCCTTTGTCTGCGCCTACCGGGCGTGCCCGCGACTCCTGGCGACAATCGCTAACCGGATCGAGTGGCGGAGGCGACTGAGCGAGATTCTCGGTAGAGCCCAAGACCATGCCAAGGCTCGGAAGCTCGACATTCCACGACACGGTCGCAGAAAATCTCCAGACGAACTGCTGTCTCCTCGCGAGCGCGAAGTCTTCGAGTTGGTGTCACAGGGCCTGGCGAACAAGGAGATTGCCAAGACGCTGTTCATCAGTGAAGCAACTGTCAAGGTTCATGTTGGTCGCATACTTGGCAAGCTAGGTGTGCGTAGTCGCACCCAGGCTGTCATTAGGGGAACAAAAGAAAACTAAGCAACGAGTTCTGAGCTCCGCGGCCTAGCCTCGACAGCCTCGGGCTTTGCCTGCGAATACTCGTCTTGCTCTTCGAGGGTGAAGTCGTCGCCGCTTGCGGTCCGGTATGCCTCGGATGCCCCGGCCAGGATCGCCTCGAACGCTGCCACTAGGGTGGTATCAAATTGTGATTCCACGCCCTGAGCGAGGCGAAGTCGTGCGACGCGACTCGGCATCGCATCGCGATACGGGCGATCTGAAGTCATCGCATTGTATGCATCCGCAACAGAAATGATCCGAGAGATCAGCGGAATCTCTTCATGTGAGATGCCATCGGGATAGCCCTGGCCATCCCAGCGCTCATGGTGGTGGCGGACGATCCTCGCGATCTCCTTGTAATCCTTTACCTTCGCAAGGATCCGTTCACCGATAGCGGAGTGCTCCTGCATCTGCCGACGCTCGTCGAGCGTCAGTGGGCCGGGCTTCTCGAGCAGGCCCGCTGGGAGCCCGATCTTCCCGATGTCGTGGACGAGCCCGCACAAGTGGGCAAGCTGCTGCTGTTCTTCCGAAAGCCCTAGGCGTGCCGCGATGTCCCGTCCGTAGATTGCAACTGCGGCGGAGTGACCTGCTGTATACCGGTCTCGAGCATCCAACGTGGCAACGAGTGCTGTTGCAAAGGAGAGGTTCGCGGCCTCAAGTCGGACATTGGCGGACGAAAGATCCTCCGCGAGCGTTCGCTGATCCTGATACATCCGATAGAGCCGTTGTGCGGCCAGCGCGGGCCCAAAGAAGAACACGAGGGTCCAAGGTGAGACTTCCTCATACGCAAACGCAAGGAGTGCGACGATCGGCGCATAGAGCGAAACCGCCGCCGGCACTACGGGACCGAGGGTGCGGAGCACCTGCGTCACGCTGTTCCCGCGGAGAGCTGCCGTACAGACGGTAAATAGGAGGTCGAAGCTCTCTGCGACTGCGGCCGCAACGAACGTGGCGATCACAAATGAGCCGAAACTGCTCTGCGGGGACGATGCAGCTTCCGTCGCTGCGAGGCCGGCGAGCCCTCCCGTAATCGCCCGACTGCTCGTGTACGTAGCCCACTTGAGGTAGGGGCGACGAAAATCGACCGAAAATGAGGCTGCCGACACGAACAGAGAGGCCAACGGGCCGAACATCACAGCGGCGAAAAGGGTCGGGACAAGCGAGATGGACTGCTCGAGCGTGCTTGTAAGACGAACGCGGCCAGCCTCAGCAACTGCCGCCACGGCAGCCAGCGCAAGCACCGCGTAAGGGTTCCCTAGATCCCAGCCGGACCACGCGAGCAGCGCGGCAAAGGCGAGGGCGCTCATGGCGAGGAGACTCGCCCACATGACCAGGCGAAGGGTGTTCCCGGAGGTCAGAGAAGCCCTGAGCGCCTGTATTCGCTGCCGAATGACTTGCACTAATCCCCCAAAAGCGGTATAAGCCGAATTGCCGTTAGTCCCTCGAGAGAGGAGTTGTTTCATGCGTAAGCTTGCTCGCATGGCCGCCCGCGCGGTTGTAGCCGGCGGATCGGTTAGCTGGTAGCCGTCTCGTAGCTTGGTTTCTCCACAGGCATAGAACGTCCCCCTGTTGAGGGATTTCCACAGCTTGGGGAGAATTCCTAGCGACCGGGGCGCAGCGGAGCCACCACTCTAGCCAAGAGCCGGTTCCGCCAGGGGCCACCACTCTAGCCAAGAGCCGGTTCCGCCAGGGCCCCTGACTTAAGCTGATGGGCCCAGAAGTTAGGTCAGGAGCCCGCGCCGAAAGCCAACGGCAACGGCGTGGGCTCTAGACCTGGCCTGCAACTTGGCCAAAAGGTGTCGGACGTGAGACTTCACGGTCTCTTCTGACAAGAAGAGCGCCTTCCCGATCTCGCGATTCACGAGACCCTCGGCGATCAGCTGGAGAACTTCGGTCTCGCGTGCCGTGGGCTCCTGCTCGAGCTCGCGCGGCGGGGCAGTGAAGGGGATGATCTCGGCGCTCGATCCGGCACGCCGAGCAGCAGTCTCCTCGAAGCGGCGGGCATGGTCGACGTAGCGACTGAGGATTTCCTTGCGCTCGGCAGGGTCCACGCGTTGGCTATCGGACGCCGCAGACGCCCCCTTTAGCAGGATGTCTCCCTCGTTCGGGGATCGAGAGACAGGGCTCGGGGATCGAGAGACAGGCTCAGGTGCCTTTGGGGGCGGGTCTCCCCGCCCCCATCAGCCTGAACGGCGATGCTTGCGTGGCCGGTTAAGCCGCGACCGTCTGCAGGTCGCGCAGCGCCGCGAGCCGGGCAAGCGCCTGGCTCTCGAGCTGCCGCACGCGCTCGCGGGTCAGGTCGAGCTCATGGCCGATCGCCTCGAGCGTCCACGGCTCGCCCTCGAAGCCGAAGCGGAGCTCCAGGATGCGCCGCTCGCGCTCGGGTAGCGCATCCAATGCCTTGCGGACGCCCTGCCGGCGAAGCGACTCCTCCGCCTCGTCGAAGGGATCCGCGGCCTCGCGATCGGCGAACAGATCGCCGAGCTCGCCCTCGTCGTCCGCACCCACGGTCTGGTTGAGCGAGACGGAGGCGTGCGCGGCGCCGAGAGCCTCGTCGATGTGCTGCATCGGCAAGCCGGTGGCGTCGGCGAGCTCGTCCTTCGTCGCCTCTCGCCCCAGCTCGACCTCGAGCCGGCGAGCGGCCCGGCCGAGCTTCTGCTGGCGCTCGACAACGTGGACGGGCACGCGGATCGTTCGCGCGTGATTTGCCACTGCGCGCTGCACCGACTGGCGAATCCACCACGTTGCGTACGTCGAGAACTTGTAGCCGCGTCGCCAGTCGAACTTCTCGACCGCGCGGTTGAGGCCGAGCGTTCCCTCCTGAATGAGGTCGAGGAACGGGACGCCGAGGCCACGATAACCCTTGGCGATGGAGACGACGAGTCGCAGGTTGGACTCGATCATCCTCCGCTTCGCCACCGGGTCTCCTCGCTCGATGCGCTTGGCGAGCGCAACTTCCTCTGCAGCGGTCAGCAGCTTGTGCCTGCCGACGTCGGCGAGAAAGAGCTGAAGGCTGTCGGCGGACGCGACGAGCTCCTCCGGCTCGAGGTTGAGCGAGGATGACCTGCTGGTCGAGCTTGCGGCAGCCTCCGGAGCCGCCGGCTGGCCGATCTCGAGACCCAAGGACACGAGCTCGCGCGCCAACATCTCGACGTCATCGTCGACGAGGTCGTGCTCCAGCACGAAGGCCTCGAGCTCGGCCGGCTCTACGTAGCCGCGCTCCTCGGCAGCATCGAGCATGACGCGAGCCTGCTCGGTCTCCAGCAACTCATGCACCTGATTCTGCGTCAAATGAGTCTCTCGTCCTTTCGTACTGCCTTGATTGGTATCGGTCAAACCTTCTAACCTTAAGCCGATTGTCCTGTTGTTTCCAGGGTGAACCGCACCCCAACCGGGTCACACGGGGGGAACGCGCTCCATCTGCGGAGTATTCCGGACAAGCCGGACGGTCGGTTTGCCCCCCAATGTGGGACGTCTCGTCTGTCCGAAGGTTGGCAGGGAACTGTTAACGGCGTTTTGTCGTCCGGTGGACGTTTCGTAAACCATTCGCCCACAGGTTGTGCCGTCTCACCTCCGGGTGCTTCGACGCCTGCGCGGCGAGTCACCCTTCGCCCGTCGCTCGGCGAGCAATTCGAGGGCGCGCTCTAGGGTGAGCGATTCGACCGTGTCGGCGCCGCGGATGCTTGCGTTTGTCTCGCCGTCCGTGACATAGGGACCGAACCGCCCTTCCTTGATCACCAGCTTGCGTCCTTCCGCGGGATCCTCGCCGAGCTCGCGGAGCGGTGCCTGTGCGCGGCCTCGGCCGCGTCGGGCGCGGGGCTGGGCGAGAATCTCGAGAGCCTCGTCGAGCGTCACGGTGAAGAGTTGTTCCTCGGTGTCGAGCGAGCGCGTCTCGCTGCCCCTCTTGATGAAGGGCCCGTACCTCCCGTTCATAGCGATCACCTCCTCGCCGTCCTGGGGGTCGACACCGACCACGCGCGGCAGCGAGAGCAGGCGCAGCGCGTCCTCGAGGGTCACGGTCTCGGGTGACATCGATCCGAAGAGCGATGCAGTCCGGGGCTTCTCGCTCGAGCTCTCCGGGAGCTCTTCGGTCACGTAGGGCCCGTAGCGACCTGCGCGCAGCAGAATCGCGTTACCAGACTCCGGATCGCGCCCGAGCTCTCGCTCGTCGCTTCCCTGCGCAAGGAGCTCCTCCGCACGCTCCGAGGTGAGCTCGTCCGGCGCCACGTCGGAGGCAAGCGTCGCGCGCTGACCGTCCCGTTCCAGGTACGGCCCGTAGCGACCGACGCGGACAATCACGTCGCTTCCGGGGATGGCGATCGAGTTGACCGAGCGGGCATCGATCTCGTCGAGGTGCTCGGTGACGAGCGTCCGCAGACCCGGCTCCTGGCCTTCGCCGCGGTAGAAGCGCGAGAGCCACGCGACGCGCTCCTCCTGACCGGCCGCGATTCGGTCGAGATCGTCTTCCATCCGGGCGGTGAAGTCGTAATCGACCAGGCGCCCGTAATGCTGCTCGAGCAGGCGCGTGACCGCGAAGGCGAGGAACGTCGGGACGAGCGCGGAACCCTTCTTGAAGACGTAGCCGCGGTCGAGGATGGTGGAGATGATCGACGCGTAGGTCGAGGGGCGGCCGATCCCCCGATCCTCGAGCGCCTTCACCAAGGTCGGCTCGGTGAAGCGAGCCGGAGGGGTCGTCTCGTGCCCCTGGGCCTCGAGCCCGGTCGCGTCCACCTCGTCACTCTTCGCGAGCGGCGGCAGGCGATTCTCCTCGCCGGCTGCGGCGTCGTCGTCACGCCCTTCCTCGTACGCGGCGAGAAACCCCGGGAACGTGATGGTGGTCCCGGAGACGCCGAACTCGGCGTCCTCACCAGTCGTGGAGGTGGCTGCCAGACGAAGTGACACCGTCTGTCCGCGCGCATCCGCCATCTGCGAGGCGACCGTGCGCATCCAGATGAGCTCGTAGAGGCGGAACTCGTCCCGATCGAGCTCCCCTGCGACATCCGCGGGCAACCGGAAGCTGTCACCGGACGGCCGGATTGCCTCATGGGCCTCCTGGGCGTTCTTCACCTTGCGGTCGTAGCGACGCGGCGCCTGCGGGACGTACGCCTCGCCGTAGAGCTGCCTGGCCTGCGCTCGGGCGGCAGCGAGGGCGACGTCCGAAAGGGTCGTCGAGTCGGTGCGCATGTAGGTGATGTAGCCGCGCTCGTACAGGCGCTGTGCCACACGCATCGTCGTCTGCGCGGTGAAACGGAGCTTGCGACTGGCTTCCTGCTGGAGCGTCGAGGTCATGAACGGCGGCGCCGGCTTCCGCGTGTACGGCTTGGTGTCGACCGAACGGACGGAGAAGTCGGCGCCCTGAAGCCTCTCGATGAGACCCTGGGCTTCGGTCTCGTCCAGCTGGATCGCTTCCGCCTGCAGGATTCCGTCCGGGCCGAAGTCGCGGCCCTGCACCAGCCGGCGGCCGTCGAGGGCGACGAGCCGCGCCTCGAAGCCGCCCGGCTCGAAGCTCCCCACGACGTCCCAGTAGCTGGCGGAGACGAAGCGCATCCGCTCGCGCTCACGCTCGACCACGAGCCGCGTCGCGACCGACTGGACGCGGCCTGCGGAGAGTCTCGGCATCACCTTCTTCCAGAGGACCGGCGAGACCTCGTAGCCGTAGAGCCGGTCCAGAATGCGGCGCGTCTCCTGCGAGTCCACGAGCCGCTCGTCCACCTCCCGGGTGTGCTCGAGCGCGTTCTGGATGGCGTCGGGCGTGATCTCGTGGAAGACCATGCGCCGGACGGGAATCCGGGGCTTAAGCTCCTGAACGAGATGCCAGGCGATCGCCTCGCCTTCGCGGTCCTCGTCCGTTGCGAGCAGCAGCTCGTCCGCGTCCTTGACGCTCTTCTTCAGCGCTTCCACCACCCGACGCTTGTCCGGGTGGACGACGTAGTAGGGCTCGAAGTCGTCGTCGATGGCCACCCCGAGAGCGCCGTACTTCTCCCGCTTGGCCTTCGGGATCTGCGACGCCCGCTCGGGCAGGTCACGAATGTGGCCGATGCTCGACTCGACGACGAAATCGGGCCCGAGGTAGCGCGCGATCGTCCTCGCCTTCGCGGGGGATTCCACGATGAGCAGCCTTTTCGTCTTGTCGTTCTTGGTGGGCATGGATGGACAGGCGGTCTTGGATGACCGGCGAAATCTACGTTTTGGTCGGCGCGGCCAGCTGGCCGATGATGAGGTTCGCGTACCGGCTCGAGGCGCTCGGGCTCGAGAATATCCCCGCCGAGGGCGGCTTCGTGCTCGCGGCGAACCACACCTCCAACTTCGATCCCTGGCCACTCGGCTTTCCCCTCTGGCCACATCGACAGCTGCACTTCATGGCGAAGGTCGAGCTCTTCAACCCGGTCCTCGGCCCTCCGCTTCGTGCCGGAGGGGCGTTTCCCGTGCGCCGCGGCGAGAGCGACGTTCAGGCCGTCGAGACGGCCGTGCGACTGTGCAAGGAGGGGAAGGTCGTGGCCATGTTCCCCGAGGGCACACGGAAATCGAAGGGGATCGTCAAGAAGTTCGAGCACCGGCCCCGAAGCGGGTCGGCGCGCATTGCGCTCGCCGCCGGAGTGCCGCTCGTTCCAGCGGCGATCAAAGGCACGGACCGGCTCCGCCGCTTCGCGAAGCTCAAGGTGGCCTACGGAGAGCCTGTGCCCATTCATGACCTCAACGGCCTGACCCCGCGGGACGCCGCCCAGATGGCGACCGACACCCTGATGGAGCGCATCTACGCCCTTCACGCGGGTCTATGAGGCCGCTGCTGGCGGTCGATGGCGATTCGCTCGCCCACCGCGCCTACCACGCGCTTCCCAAGACGATCCGGCGCGCCGATGGGCGGCCGGCGGGGGCGGTCCTCGGCTTCGCGAACTTCCTCCTTCGCCTCTGGGAGGCCGAGAAGCCGCGCGCGGTCCTCGTCGGCTTTGACACGCTGGAGGTTCCGACCTACCGGCACGAGGTCTTCCCTGGCTACCAGGGGGGTCGCGAGTTCGACGAGGCAATCCTCGAGCAGCTGCCCCTCCTGCCGGAGCTGGTCGAGGCCTGCGGATTCGCTGTGGCGAAGGCACCGGGGTACGAAGCCGACGATTTCCTGGCGGCCGCCTCGGCTGCCGAGGAGGCCGCGGGCGGGCACGCGCTCGTGGTCACCTCTGACCGAGACGCGTTTCAGCTCGCGAGCGAGCGCACCACCATCCTGCAACCGGTGCGCGGCGTGAGCGAGCTGGCACGCATCGGCCCAGCCGAGGTCCGCGAGCGGTACGGCGTGGAGCCCCGGCAGGTGCCGGACTTCGTCGCGTTGCGAGGAGACCCCTCCGACCGGCTTCCGGGAGCAAAGGGCGTGGGCCCGAAGACGGCCGCAGACGTCCTGGGCCGTTACGGCTCGCTCGAGGCGGCCCTCGAGGACGGGCGCTTCTCCGCGCAGGCGGAGGAGCTTCGGCTCTACCGGCGTATAGCGACCATGGACGCCTCCGCTCCTCTCCCCTCCCTTGTCGACCAATCCCCGAACTGGGCGGAGGCGTCGCTTCTCGTTCGACGCTGGGGTCTCGGCGCGCTGGCCGAGAGGCTCGCGGCCTTAGGATGACCCGCGTGGATGCCTGGCTCACCCAAGCTCGGGAGGCGCTCGCGCGAGAGGCCGGACTCGATGCAGCCGAGCTCGAGCTGGATGCCAAGGCGACGGAGACGATCCTCGATCTTGCCCGCATCGCCGCGCACGAGAGCGGCGATCGGACGAACGCGCCGCTCATCTGCTACCTGGTCGGCCTGGCGCGCCACAGCGGAGCTGATCTCGTCACCCTCGCGAACGCCGTAGGCCGATCGAGCTCGTAAGCCACAGCGCGTTCGTCCGGCTCCACCCGACGATCCATCATCCGGAGTCGCCGCAACGACTCGAGGTCCTGCAACAGGCATTTCCGGAGTGGCGGGACGCCACGCCGGCAACGGTCGACGACGTGCTGCGCTGCCACGACGAGGCCTACGTCTCCCTTTTGCGCTCCCTCCGAGAGCCGACCTGGCTCGACCTGGACACGCCCGCGTCGGAGACGAGCTTCGAGGCCGCACTGCTGTCTGCGGGGGCCGCGATCGACGCCGTCGACTGCTCCGGCTTTGCGCTCGCCCGGCCGCCGGGTCATCACGCGCTCCGCGAGCGCGCGATGGGCTTTTGCCTCTTCAACAACGTCGCGATCGCGGCACGCCGTGCGCAGGCAGAGCTCGAACTGAGCCGCATCGCGATTCTCGACTGGGACGTCCACCACGGAAACGGCACCGAAGCGATCTTCTGGGACGACTCGAGCGTCTTCTACGTCTCGCTCCATCAATGGCCCTTCTATCCCGGCACGGGGGGGCCGGAGGAGCAGACGGAGACGGTTCTGAACGTGCCGCTGGCAGCCGCGTCGGGCGACGAGGAGTACTTGCACGCCATCGATCACACCGTCGCACCGGCGCTCGAGCGGTTCGAGCCCGAGCTCCTGATCGTCTCCGCGGGCTTCGATGCACACGTCGACGATCCACTCGCGGGCATGCGCGTGACCGAGGAAGGGTTCCGGGAGCTCGCGCGCCGTGCCTCGACCCTGGCTCCGCGGTTCGCCGCCGTCCTCGAGGGTGGCTACAACCTCGCCACGCTGCCCGGTCTCGTCGAAGCGGCGCTGGACGGCTTCAGAGCCCGTCCGTGATCGCGCGCACATAGCGCTCCGCCGAGTGCCTGCGCCCGACCGCTCCCTTCCCATCCGCGAGGACATGGCGGCCGAAGGCTCCGTAGACGCGCTCGAACTTGCCCGGACAATCCGCTCGATCGCGGGCGGAGGCAGCGGGATCAGGTTCGGGTAGCTGTACCTGAAGCTCACCCTCGAGCGTCGTCCACCGCTGGCCCGCGGGCGGGACGTACTGGCGCGGCTCTTCGCAGATCAGGCAGGCGGGTGGCGGCTCCTCGGTCTCGGGATACTGGTCGCCGCAGGTCGCGCAGAGGTAGCGGGGCACGAGCGACCTACGCGACTGCCGCGACCCGTTCGGCTGCGCGCGCACATTCGGCCTCGAGGTCCGGTGATTCGTGGGTTACGAACCGTTCGGCGACGCGCACAACCTCGCTGCCGAGCGTCTCGAGCTGCAACGCGACGGCTTGATCCTGAACCTGGCCCGCAGGATCGAAGACGCGCGCCGCAGCCGCGATCGGAACGACGTACGGCACGGCCCAGGCTCGGAGCGCTCGCGTGGCGAACTCCATCGTGTTAATCGCTTGAAGCCCCTGCGTTCCCCCGGCGGCGCTGATCAGACCAACCACCTTGTCATGGAGAAAAGGTAGCTCCCGATCGCCGAGCAGGTGCAGCCAGTCGAGCGCGTTCTTGAACGCGCCGGAGATCGTCCCCTGGTACATCGGACTGCTCCAGAGCAGCCCGTCTGCCGCATGGCAAGCCTCGATCAACTTCGTCGCTGTCTCGGTCGGCTCGTCGTCGTCGGGGTTGTACATCGGCAGGTCGAGCTGCCGGATATCGAGCAGCTCCGTCTCGGCGCCGGCGTTCGCCGCCCCTTCGAGGGCGAGTTGCAAGGCGGCGCGGCTGCGAGACACCTTCGCCAGCGAGCCGCCGAGACCGACGATCGTCAGCGTCTTCGTCATCCGCTCACTGCTCGTAGCCCTCCACGACCTCAGGGTCGCGGACGCGGGCGGCGCCGGGGTCGTAGCCGGCCTCGCGGAGCGCGCGACGCTGGCGGAGTAGATCCCAGCACTGGTCGAGGCCGACCTTGATCGACTCGAGTCGGCTGTGCTCGCTCTCGCTCAAGCCTCCTTCCGCACCGCGCTCGTAGAGATCCTGCTCTTCGGCAACGAGTTGCTCGATGCGGTTGTGGATCTGGTCGTCTTCCATCTCGAACCCCCTCTTGGGCTTCTTGTCGAGACGTGATTCTATGACGGCCTCCCCGGAGCCATATAGCAGGCCTGTAAGCCGGATAGTCCTCAGGGTCGCTCCAGCGGGGGCCGGAAGGCTGCCCAAAGGAGGAGCGATGAAGGAAGACACGAGGGAAGAACTAGCCGATTTCCTGCGCTTTTGCAGCTCGGAACGGCGCCTGGCCCCGATGACGTGCGCCGCTTACGAGCGTGACGTTTCGGCGTGCCTGGATTACCTGCAGGGTCAGGGGATCGACGTCGCGGAGGTTCGAGTCACGCACCTGCGCGCCTTCCTCGCCGAGGAGCAGAAGCGGCGGCCGGCCGTGTCGAGCCAGGCGCGGACGACGGCGGCGCTCAAGTGCTTCTTCCGCTTCCTCGTCGAGGAGGAGCGAATCGTCCGCGACCCAGCCCAGCCGCTGCGGACGCCGAAGAAGCGGGAGGTGCTGCCGGACACGCTGACGATGGGCGAGCTCGAGCGGCTGCTCAGCCAACCCGGGCGCGACGAGCTCTGGGAGCGCCACTTCCCCGGCAAGCCGGAGCGCGACCGGCTCTTGCTCGCGCTGATGGCCTACGCGGGACTGCGACGGAGCGAGCTGCTCGGACTCGAGTGGGACGACGTCGACCTCTCGCGGCGGCTGCTCCGCGTGCGGAAGGCGAAGGGCGGACGGGAGCGGATGATTCCCATCCATCCCGCGCTCGCGCCGCTCTTCGCGGAGTACTACGCGACGCGCGTGCCGCTCGGTGATCAGGCGGTCTTCGTCGGCGTGCAGGGCAACCGACTCCACTACACGCAGCTCGGCCAGACCTTCCGCCACTACGTGAACGCGGCCGGCGTCAACGAGCGCAAGCGCGTCACCCCGCACACGCTCCGGCACGTCTTCGCCTCCGAGCTGCTTCGGGCGGGCGCGAACCTGCGCCAGACAGCGCTACACGCGCGTGAACGCGCACGAGCTGCGAGGGGCGATCAAGCGACTCCGATGGGTCGGCTGATGTCGTTGTTCAGCGAAGGTCCGACTCGCGAACGCTCGCTGGCTCGACGTCGACGTCCGGGAGTGGGTTCGTGTCCTCGACGACGTAGGCGGACAGGTACGGCGTCCGGAACGAGGCAGCCAGCCCGCGCACCCACTCCTCCGGGTTGTCTGTACACGTGATCGTCGTCCCGTCGCGGAGGTTCAGCACCGGCTGGGTTCGGTCGACGAGCTCCGGTTCTGGCCCTTCGATCGTGATGTCGCTTCCGTCCGCGCGGACGCGGGCCGCGAGCTCGGCCTCGACCGGCTGGCCGTCTCGGATGACGCGGAGCAGCTCAAGGGTGATCACAGCACACCTCCTACCCAGCTGGCTGGCGTGCGAGAACTTCCCGAGCGAAGCGGATGAGCTTCCCGGCCTGCGTGAAGGCCGATTTCAAGTCCTGCCTGCCCACGTTATAGAAGCCGTAATGGGCCTCGTCCTTGAGGTTGATCAGTCGACGCATCGCATTGGCCGCGTTCTTCCCGCCCGGCTCGATCAGTTCCAGAAGCGCTTCGGCGTCGTGATGATCCTGGCCGCGCGAGCGGCGACCGAGCGCCTTGCAGCAGGCGGCATCGGAGGCGGAGATGCCTGCGAGGACGGCGAGCGCCGCTGCCGCGCTCGCCCAGTCGGGATCGGGCTCGTCCTTGATCAGCGTGGCGACCTCCATGAACTGCTCGGCGCGCCGGCTCATCGCCGATGAGGGTGATTCCATCGACCTCGACGTTCCTGATGACGCGTGGGCGTTCGCGGCGTAGGCGCGCGAGATCGCGCTCCGAGATCTCCGCGATACCCGCATGATTCCCCGTCCAGGAGTGGATGGCAGCTGCAAGCGAGTTGATCTGCGACCGCCATCGCTCGTCCTCCTCCTCCACGCCCCTCGGCCGGATGACGAGGATGTCGATGTCGCTTTCCGTGATAGACGCATGGATCGGCTGGACCTCCCAACCTGCGAGTTGCTCCTTGATCCGCTCCAACAGGATCGACCGCAGGCGAGTAAGGGTGATGATCGCGTCCGCGGCGATGTGGTCGCGATTCAGCGTGTAGAGCATGGATCGGCCACCCGCCGGCTGCTCGATGACGACGCCTTGGTCCACGAGTCGGCGCAGCGCCCTCCAGGCGCCATTCTGGGATACGCCCGCGAGACGACCGACCTCCCGGCCGCCGAGGGGCTTCGTTGTTCCCGCGAGCACCGACAGGACTTGCCCGTCGGTCTTCGAGAGGGCAACGGTGTAAGGGAGGGCGAGATTCACAGCGTGCCGAGTATAGCCGCTTTGACCCCAGATGGGGTCATTTGACCTCGCGTGGGTTCAAATGACCCCGATTGGGGTCATGACGGATTCGCTAGCGGCGCCGACTCGACCCAGCTACACGCCGCGTGCACGCGCACCGACGTCTCAAGTCACCAACCTTCAGGACGGTGCGCCCCAGAACCAGTCGGCGAACGGGCGCCTGCCAGACATCTGTGCGATCGCGCGCACATCCCCGTCAAAGACGCCGAGCTCCTCATCGGTCGACGAGGCGCCTCTCGCTGCGGAGCGGCAGGCGATCCCAGGCCGCCCGTCGTCGAACGCAGCCTGGCCGACCGACTGGCAGGTCGCGTGCCGAACCGGTCGGCCGTTTCGGTGACGGGGGTAAGTGTCTGGAAGCCCGACCGACTCGAGGCCCGCGGCGGTCACGCAGTCGAGCCAGTCCCGCTCGGCGACCTCGACGTCGACAAGGTCGTGCTGTTCGGCCTCGTCGAGATCCTCGACCCCGTACGGGTGCCCGCTCAGCTTGTGCATTACCTGCAGGCGCGCCATCCTCAAGTCGCGGTTGAGGTAGAGCACGCCGAAGCTACCGGGCGGGTTCCAGCGCCCGCCGCGCTGCCGCGAATAGCTCGTGTCGAGGGGATCCGACCAGGACGGCTCGGCGAGCCGGTTGTAGGAGCGGCCCCGGCGGATGGTGCGCCCATAGGCCACGTTGTCAGGCGGCTGAGGCCCAGTCGAAGCTCTCGCGGACGAGCTCCAGCAGCTCGCGGTGGCGGTCCGCGGCGATCAGCTCCAGCATCGTCGTGCCGCCGTACGCGTCGGCAGGGCGGCGCGCCACGCCGGCGAGCCGGCCCGGCTTCAGCTTGCGCTCCAGCAGGTCGCAGATCCCAACGAGCGTCTGGACCTTCTCCTGCCGCTCGGACGGGACGCCGCGCTCGAGCCACTGGTCGACGGCCTGCCGGCGCACGCCGAAGAGCGAGCCGAGCTCCGTCTTCGACAGCTCAAACGCATCCATCAGGCGTCGGAGCGGATGCTCCTCGTCCGGATGGTTGAGGT
>WNGB01025872.1_pt1 | contig 13584 bp, 17 predicted proteins | sample 5400681 | NCBI WGS metagenome assembly WNGB01 (sample SAMN13153367, study PRJNA577476) | soil metagenome | isolation source: 115 cm soil or saprolite under grassland replicate 2 | place: USA:California | collected 2016-06-15 | reverse complement strand
TTCGCTCTACCTCGCCGCCGTCAATGCCGTGCGCCGCAGTGGCGAGTGGCGCACCATTTATCTCCGCAAGAAGGCCCAGGGCAAAACGGCCAAGCAAGCCCTGGTCGTGGTTGCCGTCAAGCTCCTTCATGCGGTGTACATGCCGACCAGAAAAGTGAGCCAGGAGGCCCACCAGAATAACCGCCACCGGATACTTCGGAAATGCAATCGGCCCCCGTAGAGAATCACCCTGCCCATCGCCACGCCCATCGAGAGGATCACTCCAACCCCAACCATACCAAGGACGCTCAGGGCCAAGGCGACCCTCGAGCAGGTCATCACTATCCTTCGGCTCTCATTCGGACGGACCCCCTTGTTTTGCCACCTCCGCTATACGCCCTGGAGTGACCTGCACTAAAAACGTCTCGGCGACGTGGATCACCGCCTTGGCCGTTGCGCGTAGCTCGTGGGCATGCTGTGGAAGTCCGAAGGCGATCAGGATGGGCTGCATCGCAGTGGCGAAGGGCTCGGTGAATTCCCAATCCTCGTGAGCGCTGCCGTGTTGAGCGGCCCAATCCTCAATGAGCTCCGCCTTCGTGAGCTCAACCCACTCCCCTGATCTTGCCCTAAACCCAAAGGCGGATAGACCCAGAAACCGCTCGATCGAGATTTGGTCTCCTGGCCCAGGCACACCAGGGCGTTTGATTGGCGGCCCATCGAGTGTTACCAGCACCTCTACGCCAAACATCTTCATGAGTCTCGACAGCAAGGGCTTGTTCCGACCGCGAGAGGATGTCAGGAGGCGCAGTTTGCCTGCGATCTCTCCCATGTAGTCGAGATCACCATCACGGAAGGCACGCACGTAGTACTCCTTCAAGAGCTTCACGTGACTACGGAGTTGGCCGACCAGATCACCTAGGTCACGTGGGACGCGTGCCATCCCGCGACCGGGCGGCATCTCCTCCGTCATGGTCTTATCCCTCGTTCCATGATTACTTCCCCTTCGGCCCGCGCGGGTCCACGGTGTCGGGGAGACACTGGAACGATACAACAGTCAGCGGCTCGTCGTTTGCGCGCCGAAGTTCTGGAGCAGCCCATCTCGCGTAGTAACCCGCCTTAGCGTCGTAGGTCGTATGACGACCCTGCGAACCCAGGCGGGAGACCAATTGCCTGAGCAGGTTCTCGCAACCTCGCTGTGTTCCAGTCGCACCGCTCGGCGATAGAGAAGGATCTCCTGCCCACCCGGTCGTAGTTTGCTGCCACAGCACCCACGCGCACTCGGCGTAGACCGTCGCCGCCGAGGTGAGCAGGGAGAGCGCGACGAGCAGCGAGGCCCTTCGTACGAGCCGCATCATCGGTTGCCCTCCTCGGCGGTCGTCCGCTGCACGCTGATCCGCTCGTGCGCGCCCCAGGCCCGAACCTCGGTGACATCCGAGCTTCTGGACGCGGACCTGTGCGTCCTTTCCGGCATTCGTGACATACACTTGCCCGCTGATGGCGCACGCAGAGATCATGCAGCTGCGCCTGAACGATTCATATAGACCGCCAACTGTCGCTGGCGGCCCATTTGGTTGCGTGCTTTCTACCGAGGCAACTGATTCATTGCGGTATTGATAGCGTCGGGAACGGTTTGGCCTACTACCGTCTGGACCGTTAAGCCCGGGATCCGTGTCTCCATGTGGATCGTCCGTTGCGCATAACCTCTCAGAAACTCTCCGAGCTGTCGGTCCTCCACGTCGAACACAAAATAGTTCGTATAGCCACTGTGGTCGCCGTGAACGAAGGAGCTCACCTCCCGCCCGGAATCAGGCCGCTTCGGCGTCTCGGGTGACATGTACACCTCGATAGCGCGCTTGACAGAGCTTGCAGGGTACTTGGCCGTTATCATGACGAGCATGGAGACCCTCCATCGGTAAAACGACCCCGGGGCCGAATGCCCAGCGGGAGCCACGAATCTATCTGAGTCGCAGTTGGAACACAAGCGAGCTGGGCGCGTTTCGCGCTTACTAGGCGTCGCCTCCTGACGCGCGGCCCGACGCCGGGCCACTGGCCAAAACGTGCGAACGCCCCCGGGGATCCCTAGAGATTTTGAAACGGCGTGACCACCTGCTCGCCTTGGTCCAAGGATGACGCAAGTGTTGGGCGCGCGCATCGTGATCCTCAGCATTGTGTTGGCCGTGCTCGGGACCATCTCCACGTCCCGTCAGTCGCGTTGGTTTGGGCCAGCGGTACTCCTTGTGGCGGCTCTCATCGTCGGCTTGCCTTGACAACGATTCCCGGGGTCCCTAGAGTGGCGGCGGCCTCTCCCTGATACTCGAGCGGCGCGTCGACCTGTCTCCCCGGAGGGTTGAGGGAGTGACGAAGCGGATCCTGGTCTTGGGTGCCGGTTCGGGGGCGAGCAACAACTTGATCCGAAGCCTGCGGGCCGGTGATCGGGATCTCGTCATCATCGGCGGTCAGGCCGATCGCTTCGTGCTCAAGAAGTCGCTGGCCGACCGCACCTATCTGATTGCCGCGCGCGAGGACCCCGACTTCGCGGCTAGCCTCCGGAGGGTCGTCAACGCGGAAGCGATCGATCTGGTTGTGCCGAACTCGGACGCGGACGTGCGCGCGGTGTCAGCGCACCGCTTCCGGGTGGGCACCCGCGTGTTCCTGCCCTCCGCGGACGTGATCGAGTTGTGCCAGGACAAGTATGCGCTGACCACGTTCCTGCACTCGCACGGAATCCCCACGCCGGAGACTTATCCGGTCCCGGACGTCGAGCGGGTCGAGGCCGTGTTCGGGCAACTCGCGCCGCGGCGGCGGTTGTGGTGCCGCATGCGATCGGGCTCGGGGTCCATGGGCGCGCTGCCCGTCACCGCGCCCGACCAAGCCCGGAGTTGGATCGCCTACTGGGAGCAGATGCGTGGCGTCGCCCCCGGCCTGTTCACGCTATCGGAGTACCTGCCCGGACGCGACTTCAATGTCCAGGGCGTGTGGAAAGACGGCAAGCTCGCCGTCCTGAAGATGATCGAGCGGCTGGCCTACTACGGCGGTACGAATCACCCCAGCGGCATGTCCTCGACCCCGGCGCTGGCGCGGACGTTGTGCGAGCCTGGCGTGCTGGACGTCGCGGCGACCGCGGTGGCCGCGCTCGAGGCCCTCGCGTCCGGCGTGTTCAATGTCGACCTTAAGGAGAACGCCGACGGCGTGCCGTGCGTCACCGAGATCAATGCCGGCCGCTTCGCCATGATCACGAACATTTACGACCTGACCGGCAAGCACAACACGGCGCTCGTCTTCGTCCGCCTGGCCCTCGACGAGCCGATCGAGGTTGCTGAGCCGTGGGATGTGGCCGAGGATCATTATCTGGTCCGGGACCTCGACACCGAGCCCGGCATCTTTCACGCCGATGAGCTGTCCAATCGGGTCGAGGAGATGTGGCCGCAGTAAACCTGGAAGGCGAGGAGGCGTCACCATGTCGGGAGCCGTGGCCTACGACCAAAAGCACGTAGTGATCATGGAGCTGGAGGGGCCGAAAGACGAGAAGGCGTACGAGGCGTTCAAGGCTGACCTCGAACGGCTGGCCGCCACTCACGGAGCGAAGATCGTGATCCGGGCCCGAGGCAAGAAGTGACCGAGGACAACGATCGGGTCGTCGAAGTCGAGCTCGACGTGGCGCTCGGCCGGGTCGCGGCCGAGGCGCTGCGGCTTGACGTCCTGCGACTGACCCGCCGCTACGGCGTCGCGCTGAAAGAGTTCAAGACGGAGCCGATCCGCCAAGAGTGAAGCCCGGCATCACCAGCGCAGGTCCATGGCGCGAGCGAGCGCGGTGGCGGCGGCGGCGTGGGGCCGCGCCGCCTTCACCTCCCCCGCGCGCTGGTGGAGCGCGCTCAGCCCACGATGGCAGTAGGCCTGGAGCGGGCGCATGCCGAGCGACTCGGCCGCGGCGAGTGCGGTCCGGTAGGCACGCTCCGCGGTCGCGAGATCGGCAGGATCCCCGCGGACGGCGACCTCACCGAGCAGCCAGTGCGCCCACGCTTCGCGGCCGCGTTGCCCGCCGCCGACCGTGAGCTCCACCGCCGTTCCGCCCAGCCGCGCCGCGTCCGCCAGCCGGCCCGCGTGCAGGTAGCCCTCGCAGAGCGCGACTGCGAACAGCGCGCGGTCCACCGCCACCCCCGCCGCGGTCGCGTGCTCGAACGCGTCTTTGAGCAGGCGCACGCCCTCTTCGGCCCGCTGCCCGCGGGCGTAGGCGAGCCCCAGGGCGGAGGCGAACCGCGGGCGCCACACGGTGATACCCCATCTCTCGCACACCTCAAGCCCGCGCTCCAGGATCGCCGTGGCCCGGTCGGTGTCGCCCCTCGACAGAAGGACGCCCCCGGCGCCCCAGTACGCGAACGCCAGGGTGTAGGGGTGGTCGGCGGCTTCGGCGAGCCGGACGGCCTCGTCCGCGCGGCGCATCGCGTCGCTGAACTCCCCGCGCTCGGCTAGGGCGAGCACCAGCCAGGTGCGGGCGATCACCGCGGGGAGGGCGGGGAGGCCGAAGCGCTCGTGGACCCGCTCGCCGGTGACCGACTCGACGCTTCGCTCGAGCACCTCGACCGCCCGCGGATAGTCGCCCACCGTGAAGTAGATCTGCCCGAGCCGGTAGTGGATCTCGATCTGCAGCGGCTGGTCGCCGAGGCGCTCGGCGATGGCCAGAGCCTCGTGCCCCAGCTCGAGTGCACGGGCCTGGTCACCAGCCATGTAGAAGTAGTTCGTCATGTACGCCCGCAGGCGTCCGAGCCGACGCTGGTCGCCCAGCGCGACCGCCAGCGGCTCGGCCTCCCGGAGGCACTCAGCGATCCGCCGGGAGTCCCCGAGCGGCAGCAGCGCGGTGCGGAGGGCGAAGCGCAGGTCGACGGTGGCGCCCAGCCGCTCGTGATCTTCGGGCAGGTGACCGAGCGCCACCAGCGCCCGCTCGAAATGGAGCACGGCCTCCCGGTGCGCGGAGCGGGCCGCGGCCCGCTCGCCCGCTCGCCGGCAGTACCGCGCCGCCTTCTCCCACACCTGGGCTTCCGACGCGTGGTGAGCGAGATGGTCGATCTGCTCGTCGAGGCGGCCAGCGAAAAGCGTCTCGATGGCGCCGACAATCCGAGCGTGCAGGCCGCGTCGGCGCTGGTGGAGCAAGCTGTGGTACGCGACCTCGTGGGTAAATGCGTGCTTGAACGTGTACTCGAGGTCGGGAAAGAGCCTCACCTGGTGAAGGAACTCGCCGGCCTGCAGGCGGGCCAGGCCGCCACGAAGCTCGGGCTCGGGCAGGTCGGCCACCGACGACAGCAACGTGTACGGCACGACGTGACCGATGACGGCGGCCGCCTGCAACAGCCGCTTGTCCTCCGGCGCCAGCCGGTCGATCCGGGCCGCCAGCAGGGACGCGACGCTGGGGGGAACCTGGATCGTCTCCAGCGGCTGCGCGAGCCGGTACGCGCCGCGATCACCGACCAGCACCTTCGTCTCGACGAGCGTGCGCACGCTCTCCTCGAGAAAGAAGGGGTTGCCCTCCGTCCACGCGATGAGCCGCTGGCGCAGGGAGACCAGCTCGCGATCGTCGCCGAGCAGCGTCGCCAACAGCTCCTCCGCGCTGGGAGCGAGGAGCGGGTCGATCCGGATCTGGCGGTAGTAGGTCTTCCCGACCCAGTCGTGCCGATACTCGGGGCGGTAGTTGACCAGGAGGAGGATCCGCGCGGCCGGCAGGCTCTCCACTAGACTGTCGAGAAACGCCTGGGTCTCGAAGTCGATCCACTGGAGATCCTCGAACAACAGGATGAGCGGCTGGACCCGGCTGGCGCGGAGGAGGAGCCGCTTGACGGCCTCCAGCGTGACGTACCGCCGCTGGAGCGCGTCGAGTCGGCCCCAGGCGGCGTCGTCGGCGGGAACGTCGAACAGCCACAGCAGCGGCGGCAGCAGCGACTCCAGCTCCGGATCGAGCGACAGGATCTTGCCCGTGACCTTCTCGCTGATCTTTCGGTCGTCGTCGTGGCTGTCGACCTTGAAGTACGCCTTGAGGAGCTCGGTCACCGGCATCCAGGGCGAGGACAAGCCGTGCGACGCCGATATGCTCTCAAGGGCGAGGCAGCCGCGCGCCCAGACCGACGTGAGGAACTCCCGAAAAAGCCGCGACTTTCCGACACCCGGCTCCCCGACGACGCCGACCACCTCGCCGTGGCCGGACCGCGCTCGCTCAAGCGCCGCGGCCAGCTGGTTCACCTCCGCCGTTCGTCCGACGAACTTGGTGAGTCCGTGAGCGGCGCGCGCCTGTAACCGGGAGCGCGCGGCGGTGGCGCCGAGCAGCTCCCACGCTTCGACCGGTTGCGCCAGTCCCTTGACGTCGAGCTTTCCAAGGGGGCGCGTATCGACGTAGCCCTCGGCCAGCATTCGACGCCGTCAGCAGCATGCTGCCGGGCCGGGCGAGCTGCTCCATCCGGGCGGCGAGGTGCGTGGTCTGACCCACGGCGGTGTAATCCATGTGGAGGTCGCTGCCGATCGCGCGGACCACGACTTCGCCCGAGTTAAGCCCGATGCGGATGTCCACGGTGTCGCCGCCCGCGATGCCGGCCGCGTAGCGTCGCACGGCGTCCTGCATCCTGAGCGCCGCGTAGCACGCCCTCACGGCGTGATCCTCGTGTGCGAGCGGGGCGCCGAACAGGGCCATGATCCCGTCGCCCATGACCTGGTTCACCGTCCCCTCGTACCGGTGGACGGCCTCCATCATCCGCTCCAGGACGGGGTCGAGAAGCTTGCGCGCCTCCTCGGGGTCGCGATCAGCAAGCAGTTCCATCGACCCTTTCAGGTCAGCGAAGAGGACCGTGACCTGCTTGCGCTCGCCCTCTAGGGCCGCCTTCGAAGTAAGGATCTTCTCGGCGAGGTGCCTGGGGGTGTAGGACTCGGGAGAGGTGAACCAACGCTCGGCTGTTGCCTGTGACGCAACGGGCTCTCCGCACTCTAAGCAGAATTTCGCGCCTGCGGGAAGCTCGCTACGACACTTCGTGCAGGTCAGCGCTACACGGGCTCCGCACTCCAGGCAGAACTTCGCCTGCGGCGGATTCTCGTGCTGGCACCGGGGACACTTCATGCCGGGGGCCTCCAGTGAGCGAGTCGGATAGTGACGCGAGACTAGGTCGGGGGGCAGGCTACGTCAAGCAGACTCATCAGCTCATAGGTCGGACTCGAGGACCCCGCGTACGTCGGCGTCACGCGAGTTGCCCGACGGCATTCCGCCTTGCCTCGTATTATTGACCGCGCGTCTGTCTGCCCTGGTCTTCTGCGCCCGCCGCTTCTCCCAGTAGACCTTCATCCGGCGGCTGACTGCCCGTCGCTCCACGCCCTCATCCTCCGACGGCCGCCTGAACCGTGCGGATCTCCTGATCGACCCACTTTGACCGCTTGGACCGCGGCGAGCAGATGACGATCAGACAACGGGAGGCGTCCAGCGCCTCCTCGAGCTTGGCGCCGAGGTTGGAGGCGCCGGGAAGCTCATCGGTGTCGTGGAAGATCGGGAGCAGCCGCCGGGGCAGGGGCCCCGCTGCGCCCTCGCGTTGGCTGAAGCTGTCGTCGCCCGACGGGGCATCGCGCTGGCAGCGCAGGCCCCCGAGCGCTCCGGTGAGACCCGGGGAAAGTGCCCTGAGAAGGCCAGGTCACGCTCAGGTAACGCCTTGGTCGCGTCCTGGTCGTCCACAGGTTCGTGCGGGCTATCGATGACCACGTCCACGCCTGAGTCCGCCGATGCCCCCGTCCGGATGGCTGACCTCTTCATTGGGTTTCCCTCTGTCGCCTAGTCGCTCGTCGGGATCACCCAATACCTGCCCTTGTCCCAGTAGTAGAGCGCACTGCCCTTGCCGTCGCTCTCCAGGCTCACGCTGTCGTGCGTGACCCGGACATCGAATCGCAGGAACGGCCGCTCCTCCGGCGTCAGATCCTCGGCGCCCACCGCGCCCGGCTCGAGCGCGTTTAGCTGCTGGAAGATCTCCACCGCGCGCGCCCGGGCCGCCGCGTCCGGCCAGCGATCCACGTGCCGCCAGGCCCGGCGCCGTCGGGCCACACGGCCAGAGCCTCGTCGCGAGCGGGCAGATCAAGTTGCGCAGGATCGACGGCTGGCAGAAGATTCCTGGGGTGCTTAGTCAACACACTATGGCGTGACCCGGCTCCGCGTTCATGAAAGCGTAGGAGCAGGGCGAGGCCGAGCTGGCGCCGCAGCGGCGCGGGTGCGCGCGGGTGGATGTTACGAAGCGGCGCCGTGAAAAGAGTTTCGGAGGGCAATATGACGGAGACACCAAAAGCCGGTGGCGCGTCCGGAGGCCGGCGGGCGCTGTTCGAGCTCATCGCGGGGAAATGGATCTCCCAAGCCGTCAGCGTGGGGGCCGAACTTGGCGTCGCAGACATTCTGAAGGACGGCCCGCGTTCAGCCGCCGAGATCGCAACGATCGCGGGGGCCTCCGAGGATGCCGTGTTCCGGCTGCTTCGGGCGCTCGCCAGTGTAGGGCTCCTATCGAGCGAGTCGGGTCAGCGCTTCGCACTCACGGTATCCGGCCACTATCTCCGCAGCGATGTGCCGGGCTCGTTGCGCGGGTGGGCGCGCTTCGTCGGACACGCCGTCACATGGCGCCCGTGGGGCGAACTTGCCTTCAGCGTTCGGACGGGAAAGCCAGCCTTCGATCACGTCTTCGGCGCACCGATCTTTGAATACCTTGCCGCAGACGCCGCCGCCGCTGCCATCCTGAACGAGGCCATGACGTCAACCAGCAGCATCGACGCCAACGCGGTCGTCCAGGCCTATAATTTCTCGCGTATTCGCACGCTCGTCGATGTCGGTGGAGGTCACGGCCTGATGCTCGCCACTGTGTTGAAGGCAAACCCGGACATGCGGGGTGTCCTTTTTGAACTCCCTCACGCGATCCACGGCGCAGCCGCCCTCTTGAAACGAGAGGGCGTCGCCGATCGATGTGAACTGGTGGACGGTGATTTCTTTCGGTCGGTGCCGGAAGGCGGTGACGCATACATGTTGAAGCTTGTCGTCCACGACTGGGACGACGATCGGGCACTCCAGATCCTTCGCAACTGCCACCGGGTCATGCGCCCCAAGACCAGAGTAATTCTCGTCGATTACGTTCTTCGGCCCGGCGATCAGCCGGACTTCGGCAAGTTCGTCGATCTAGAAATGCTTGTGTTGAATGCTGGCGGACGGGAGCGCGCCGAGCCAGAGTTTCGTGACTTACTCACGAAGGCCGGCTTCGAATTGACCCAGATTGTTCCAACAGCAACGCCGAAGTCGGTGATTGAGGGTGTGAGGCCGTAGACGCACGTCACGCTTGGGAACGCGGCCGAGGTGAGCAGAGAGAACGCGACGCCGATGGCCACCCCCAGTTTCTTTCTGACGCTTGGTGTTCTGACCATACCGGTCAAGGCCGAGGCGGCGGCGCTCGACAAGACGATCTCGTTCCGGAACCTGCACGCGAAGTGCGGGGCGACGATGAGTAGCCAGTCGGTCTGCGTGTCGTGCAACGAGGTCGTCGCGAAGGACCAGCAGGTGAAGGGCTATCCGCTGGGCCGGGACCAGTTCGTGAAGATCGACCCGAAGTCGATCGAGGCGCTGGACGTCGAGAACACGAAGGCCATGGAGATCAAGGCGTTCGTGCCGATGAAGGACGTCGATGCCGTGTACCTCGGCGCCTCGAGCTTCCTGCAGCCGGTGGATCAGCCGGCGGCGAAGGCGTTCGAGCTGCTCCGCCAGGCGATGGCGAAGCGGGACCGGGCGGCGATCGTGCAGTACGTCGCGTCGAGTCGGGAGAAGCTGGGCCTGATCCGCGTGTACGACGGCTGCTTGATGCTGCACGAGATGTTCTACCAGGACGAGGTGCGCGTCGCCGAGACGAGGGTGAAGCCGGTGGCGGTGGCTCCCCAGGAGCTGGAGGTGGCGGTGAAGCTCGTCAAGGCACCAGCGGCTGGTTTGTGCCCGCCTCGCGAACCGTGCCGACGATCGTTCCGGTGGTTCGATCTAGCATCTCCCGCCGCTGTTCGGGAGTCATCTCGGGTGAAGTGCACCCAGCAAGCAAGAGCGCCGCCGCACCAAGAATCGTCGCTCGCATGACGCCGCCTAACGTTGCGGTGAGCGGCCGCGGCGAGCGAATGCGAGCCAGCGGTCCGCTCCAGCGCGGGAGTTGGACGCCATGCGGACAGCGAGGCATATGCCTGTATAAGCGTGAAGGTGGTGCCCCAAGTGCCGGGTCGGCCGAGCTCGAGTTCTGCCTGCTGCACCAAGTCGTCCAGCTCATGGTACAGACCGGGTTGATCGGTAACAAAACAGACCGGGAGGATGGGTAACAGTCGATAGGGTCGCCTCCGGACAGGAGGCGACCCAATGCCTTGGCTGGAGACATCCTCCATGACGGAACGGAAACGCTTCATCGACGACACTCACCGCGCTATCGCTCATGATCTGCGGCGGTCTGACTCGACGCGCTGTAATCCGCCGAGGTCCGCTGAACACTGAGCACATTCTCAGCAAAATGGACCCGACTTTTCCGGTCTGCCGCGTCGCGTTACGTGACCGGTTCGACTTCGTTTCGAGCCCCGCGGTGCGCCACAGGGTGAGGCGGCGCGAGTCACCGACAAAACCGACAAAACAGTCATGGGCTGGTGGCCCACCCTGCACGATGAAAATTTGATTTTCTGAGCAAACCCCGGGGCGGTCTGGTCGGGTCGTCGCCGAGACTACTGCAGGAGCCTCGGGGGCCGGACGCGGCGCGATCGGGGATGCCCGTCGGCGCGGAGCCGAGGGTTGAGGTGGAAGCGCACCGTGGGCCGCCCCCCGTCCGTGGCCCTGACCGGGTAGGCCCTCGGGGTCACCTTCCCACATGGTCTCGGTCAAGATTGTTCGCCCTCGCGTCGATTAGACGACGGCGGTCGCAAGAGATAGCGACACAGCTGAGCCCGGTGGGTTGGCGCCTGGCCATGGTCGTCTCCTGTCAGCCTGCGGCCAGGACCGACTCCAGGGCATTGCGGGTCGTCCGCCAGCCCTGGATGCGCCCGACGTTCTTGGCCTCGACCGGCTCGATTGCCTCGAACGCCCCGCGCCCGGCCTCGTCGATGCCCGCATAGAAGGTGTTGGTCGCCACCGCCTGGTCCGACGTTGCCTCGCTCATCAACCGGTTGGCCAGGTTGAGGGGCTCACCCATGAACCCGAGATGCGTCAGTGAGAACGGCCGGAACGGCATCAGATCCAGGTCGCCCATCGCGATGCCGATGTGCACACCCTTCGAGGGCTGGACCCGGTCGAGCGCGCGCTGCCAAGCCTGCGACACGGCGGTGCCCGCCGCGAAGAGCGAGCGCACGCACGTCAGGGCCTGGACCGCCGCGGGCGTCGGCGGCCGATGGAGGCCGAAGACGGCGACCACCTCGTCGCCGACGAACTGGTAGAGCATGCCGCCTGCGTTCAGCACCGCGTGGCGGGCGAGCGAGTAATACTCGGTGAGGCGGCGCCGGATGAGCCCGGGGTCCCGCGTGTCGCGGACGAAGCTCGTGTACGCGCAGAGGTCGGCCATCACCACGACGACCTCGTGATAGGTCCGCGGCTCGAGGATCTCCGCGGGCCCGAGGCGCTCGTCGCGGTACAGGCGGCCCAGCTCCCACGGGCTGAGATGCCAGAGCAGCGTAGCGGCACGCGGGTCGTCGGGGAACTTGCCGTCGAAGGCGATGCGCCACTGCGCCCGCTCGATCGCCGTCCGCACGTCCAGCAGGCTCGTCCGCGAGATCTCGGTGATCTCGTGCTGGAACGTCGCCCGGATCCTCGCCAGCAGCTGCGCCACGTCCCAGACCTCCACGGTGAGGCCGGGCGCCACCGCCGCCCGCAGTCCGCGCTCGAACTCGGCCCACTGCGGAATCGCGGCCCGGTCGAGCAGGACCGCGAGGCGCTGGGCGCCGCGCCAGGCCGGGCTCGGCTGCCCGTACTTGCGCCGCAGGCGCGCGACGAGGTCGGCGGGCGCGTAGGCGAGCTTGTTCTCGACGAAGAACGGGGGGGCCCCCGGCGCCTCGATCCGGATGTCGGCGGTGGCGTCGCTCCCGAGCGCGACCTCGCGCTCGACCGAGACCTGCCCGGGCGCGCAGCCGGCGGTCGCCGCGCACTCGACGCGGCAGAGGTCAGCGCAGATCTCGTCGACAAAGGCGCCGAGTTCGCTGTCGAACGGCTGCGGCATCGGTCACGCTCCCGCTGAGAACCGGTTCAGCGCAGCGGCGCCTGCCAGAGTGCGTGGCCGACGAAGAAGGGTCCCAGCGTCTGGATGTACGGCGAGGCCTGCACGGTCTTGCGCATGGCCAGGACCAGATGCGAGAGCAGGTGCAGGTCGTGACCAACGAGCCCGATCACGGAGTCGTTGTCGTGCGCGTCGAGAGGGTAAGAGATCCAAAAGCCCTTTCTCGATCGCCAACCTGGCCCCCCTGCAGCGAGCAAGGATTGCTCTTCCCGAGCGTCCGAGTCAAGGGCTGGACCGGATTGCCATTTCGGCCTCGGCAAGCTCTACCGGCGCACGGGCAAGCGGCTGGAGGCGCAGGAGCACCTTGCCACCGCGACGACGATGTACTGCGAGATGGACATGCGCTTCTGGCTGGAGCAGGCCGAGGCGGAAATGGGTGGACTGGCCTGATGGCCATGGAGCGACGTTTCAGCCACCACGTGTCACGATCAAAATCCTCGCTTCCAGCCCTGGCGGAAGCCTGTGATTCAGCGTGGGCTGAGCTCGTTCGTTGGTGAGTGCCCTAAAGGAAATCGTTTTGAAGGGGAAGGATTCGGCGAGTCGTCGGCCGTCGGTTCAACGCCTGCCACGGCCAGCCCGCTGCGCGGCCACGCGAACGGCGTGGACGCGTGCGCAGGGCCCGCCGGTGGGACGTCAGGAAGCAGACGAGCACGATGTGCGCCGAACAGTTGACCCTTGCCACGCCACCGCCTACCTTCTCAGCGTGGACATCCGGCGCACCACCGTCCTGGTCCCCTTGTCCCGGGGTTCTGATCGCGCCGCTCGGGGTTGAGGCGCAGCAGGCAATCGAATTGAGGAGGCGGGTCATGGAAATCGTGGGTCGCATGATGGACGGCTCGATCTCCTATCCGCCGAACGAGCCGCGCGAGACTCCGATCGTTCTCGGACCGAAGGTCGGCCAAGATCAGAAGATAGGCTATTTGGAGCGCGTACCCGTCCTGGAAAACTGCTCGAAGCGCCAATTGCGCGCGATCAGCCGGATCGCCGCGGTGCTGGAGACCCCAGCCGGGCAGGTCCTCGCGCGGGCGGGAGAGCCCGGCGATCATTTCTTCTTCATCATTGATGGCGCCGCCCGGGTCGAGGTGCCTCCGCAGAGTCATCATCGCGTGGGTCCCGGGGGGTTCTTCGGCGAAATGAGTCTCTTGGATGGCGGACCCCGGTCGGCGACCGTGGTCGCTGACACGCCGGTTCGGCTCCTCCTCGTCCATCGCCGTGACTTCTGGAAGTTGCTCAAAGAGGCCCCCGGGCTGACCGAGCAGATTCTAGTCACGCTGTCTCAACGCGTGCGTCGGGCCGAGAAGGCGGTGAACGCGTAGCACGCTGGCCTTTACGCTTCCGT
>WNGB01021258.1_pt1 | contig 13585 bp, 11 predicted proteins | sample 5400681 | NCBI WGS metagenome assembly WNGB01 (sample SAMN13153367, study PRJNA577476) | soil metagenome | isolation source: 115 cm soil or saprolite under grassland replicate 2 | place: USA:California | collected 2016-06-15 | reverse complement strand
TGGCGCGGGTCGACGGCGACGATTTTACCGCGCCACTTGGTTTTGATCATGTCCCAGTAGGACTTGAATTCATTGGGATCGACCAGGTTCTTGTTGTAGAAGAGATTCGGCATATCGACGCTGCCGACGAAAACGAATACGTGATTTCCTTCCGGGTCCATGTAGTGGTGTTTACCGTCCCACCACTTGGTCACGTCCGTAATTTCCGCGAGCAGCAACGCCGGCTTGATGGGATCCATTGCTTTCGCCGGATAGAGCACCGTCAACGGCGTTGTCGGTCCACAGAGACAGACGTCCCAGAGAAATTTCCCCCCACGCCGCTCCGCCATCAGACGCGGCCCGGTCTCCGCCGCCGGCGTGCTCGCGCTGACAACTTGAATATCGGGAAATTTCTTTTCGAAGACTCTGACCGCGGCTTCGATGTTCTCACGCTGATATAGGAATACGGCGACTTTGCCTTCTTTTTTCGCCGCCTCGACGGTGCGCTGCCACTCGCTGTCACTCTTTAATTCAGCGCCACGAACGACATCCGTCAGAAAAGGATTAAAACTCAGGTTGAACAGCAACAAAGCGCACAGACGAACCAAAAGGCGAACTTTCAGCGAAGGCGGTTTCATGGAGGTGGTATGGCGACTACTTGATGACGCGTGCCGTTGCGGCATGATCGATCCGTTGCACGGCAGGCCAATCCTCTCGCATCTCGATCATCGCCTGAACACGAGACTCAAAACACGTACCCGAAACGGCGAAAGCGTTTAGCTTTCCCGCGGCCACAAGGTGACGCCGTCCGGCTTGAGCTCGAGAAAAACTTTGCCGCCCTGTTTGAGTAGTTTGGCTTCCGGCGAGACGATCACCCGAGTCTCTGAGCCGAGGGTCACGGTGTATTCGTAACGATCGCCGAGGAATTGTGTCGCCTGCAAAGTTCCTTCGACGACGTTACCCTGCCCTTCACAGATCTTTTCGGAGAGAGTCATTTTTTCAGGCCGGATGGCGACCATCGCTGACTGGCCGACGGTGGGAAATCCATTTGCGGATGAAATGACATTGTTCCGTTGCAGCGTGAGGGAGGAGGCGCCGACTCCATGGACTTCGACTTGCACATGCTCGTCGGAAACTCCAATCACTTTTCCCGTCAAAAGAAACGTCTTGCCCAGGAAGTCACGCACGAACGGCGTCGCCGGTTTATAGTAAACCTGTTCCGGCGTCCCGACCTGTTCGAGCACGCCGAATTTCATGATGGCGATTCGATCCGACAGGCTCAGGGCTTCGATCTGGTCGTGGGTAACGAAGATGACGGTGACGTTGACGCGTCGCTGCAGGGACTTGAGCTCGCGTCGCATCTCTTCGCGCAGCTGCGCGTCCAAGTTGCTGAGAGGTTCGTCAAGCAATAAAACCTTCGGAGAAAAAACCAGCGCGCGCGCAAGAGCGACCCGCTGTTGCTGCCCGCCGCTCAGCGCCGGCGCGGGCCGGTCTTCCAGTCCGGCAAGGCCGACCAGGCCGAGAACATCGGCCACTTTGGTGCGGATGTCGGACCTGTTCGTGCCGCGCAGTTTGAGCGGATACGAGACATTTTCAAAAACCGTCATGTGCGGCCACAGGGCGTAGGATTGAAACACCATGCCCATGTCGCGCTTTTCCGGCTTGACAAATATTTTTTGCTCTCCCGATACCAGGCAGCGATCGCCGAGATAGATCTCGCCGCCGTCCGGTTTTTCCAAGCCGCCGACCATGCGTAGCGTCGTCGTTTTGCCGCAGCCGCTCGATCCCAGGAGCGTGAAGAATTCGCCCTCGCGAATCTCTAGACTCAATCGATTGACGGCGATCACCGGATCGAAAGTTTTGTAGAGATTTTGAATGCGCAGAAAGCTCACGTGCTCTATCCTTGCCGATTAATGAGAACCGAGGATCGAAGATCGATGATGGAGGATGGCAATATTCATATTCGATCTTCCATCCTCGACCCTCTATCCTCGACGTTCTTTAAACGTCACTCGGCCCGGATGCCAACCTTGAGGCCGAACGATCTGGCGACGACCGCCAATCCAAGCGTGAGCAAGGTAACCAGGATGATGGTTATGCTCGCGACCTCGCGATATCCCGCCGCCACCTGATCCAGAGCGAGCAGCGACAGCGTTCTCGTTTCCGAAGTTGCCAGGAGAATGATTGCCGAGTTATGCTGCGCGGCGAACATGAATTTAATCACCCCGACCATCACCATGGTTTGCGCCATCAGTGGAAACACGATGCGTAAATAGGTGCGCCAAAACCCCGCGCCCGACATGCGCGACGACTCTTCCAACTCTTTACCCAGCTGAACGAAGTTTGCTTTGAGAATTTGTGTGGCTATCGTGATGCCGCCGAGAACTTGGGCAACCACGAGGAGGACGATGGTGCCGTAGAACGGCCGGAAAAACGGCGTGCCGAGAAACATCCATAATAAGCCGAGCCCTGACAACACCCCGGGGATCGCCGATGGCAGCCAGCAAATTGAATCGAGCACCGAGCGGCCGGGAAGTTTCGTGCGCACCAGAACATAGCCGATCAGAGAGAAGGCAAGCGCGCCGACCAGTCCGGCGCTCACCGCTACGATCAATGTGTTGTGCAAGCCATGGAGAATACGCGGATCGTTGAGCGCCATCCTCCAGTATTCCAAAGTCCAGGTCTTCGGCAGATTAAAAAAACCAAACCGCGTCATGAAGCTGCCGCCCAACACGCTCAAGAGCGGCACGACGTCCAGGATGAAAACGATGAAGGCGACAAACGCCGTCGCGGGGTAACGCCACACACCGAGATCGATAATCTTGGGTTTGAATTGGCCCGTGACCGTGGTGAATTGGCGGCGCGTGATCAATTTGCGCTGTATCGGTATAAATGCCACGAGAAAGATCAGAATAACGCTGCCCAACGCCGCCGCATGACTGACCAACGGCGGTTCCTGCCTCGCCAGATCGACAATTTTTGTCGAGTACACGTAGAAGCCCCACGGCACGCCGAGCAACAGCTCGATCTCGAAGCTGCTGAAGATGCGGATCACGCTCAGCAAGAAGACGACAACGATCACGGGCGTCATTGCCGGTACAGTGATCCGCCACATGGTAGTGAAAGCGCTGGCGCCGGACATCCGGCTCGCCTCTTCCATCGACGCGTCCATGCGGCGGAACGCCGGCGTCATCAACATCACTTTCGTGGAAATACCGTTGCTGACCAGATGAACCCAAATAATCCCCGCGAAGGTGTAAATGTCGAAATTAATTAAGCCCGCTCAATAGGGGAATCTGACGCAGCCAGGAATTAATCAGTCCGGTGCTCGGATCGAGCATCAGCATCCAGCCGAACGTGGTAGCCAGCCCCGGCATAAAGAACGAAATCCAAAAGCCGAACTCCAACGCGTTAGTGAATAGGATATTCGTACGCGCGAGCAACCATGAAATGAAAATCCCCATCGGTAAGGCGAGTATTTGGAGCACGATGCCGATTTTCACGCTGTTCCACAGTGAGCGCCAGATGCCGTACTCGCTGAACGCCTCGCGCCAGGCCTTGAGGCCGTAGACCGGCGGTTCGGCGATCGTCGCGGTATTGAAACTGTTGATAACAATCAGGGTCAATGGATAGAGCACGTAGAAGCCCATAAAGCCGATCAGCACGGCCATCAGCGCCGTGCCGCTATCCATCGGCGGCAGCCAAGAACGGCTGAGGGATACAGGGCCAATTGTCTCGGTTTTTGCCATAAACTCGACTCCTATCCAAGCCAGCGCGTTTCTAGCGCGTAGTTACAGCAAGTTCAAGAGCAACGCAGGAACAAAATGGTCTCACATCCCAAGACTTTGTCCGCCGAGCTGTATCGATTTCCACCGGCTCGCGCGGCCCGCCGTTCCAAGACCCACGAGGCCTATTCTAATCGAAGCCCTCTGTCGCTATGGTCCAAGCACCAAAAGATTCGGTTCCATAAGTTCCAATTGTTCGAGCCGGTCCATCCCTCCTTCATCCTCCCCTATCCGTTCATCCTGAGCTTGTCGAAGGACGCGGGGGAGGAAAGGCTGCCCCGAGCCACATCGAAGAGAGTGGGGGCTGGAACTATTGGAACGACTGGAACGTTTGGAACCGTCGTTTAATCTCTCTTTTCCGTCCGCTCTTCCTGATCGAGAATCGGGCTGTACTTGGTAGCGCCGCCCTGCCGGCGCGGACCCGAGCGAAAACTTCCACTGTTGAGTTTGGCATCCTCCAGGTGGAGCTTGATATAGCGATTCTTCTCCGGATTGCGGAAGACGTTTATCGGGTCCTGCCCCGCCTGGACCATTTCGAGTTGGTCTTTCAGCATACGCCGATAAAGTATAACGCCTTTGTCGGAAAGCCCCAGCGATTCCTGGGTCCGGTCTGCGATGCCACCCTGGGTGATCCATGCGATCATATCTTCGCCGCTGTTGTTGTCCAACAGCGACCATTGCGGCTCGCCGGCCGCGTCGATGCCCGGCACGGGGACGTTGTAAAAGGGTATGACTTCTTGGGGTTCCCCTGCGTCGGGACGGGCGTAACAGGTGTACCAAAGATGTAGCGTATGCGTGTCGTCAACCGGCACACGGATCTGAAACGTCGGCCGGCTAGTGCTTCCGCTCAAAAGAATATTGGGAAATAGGACCGGATGTCCCACCTGCCAGTCTTCGTTGTCCTCCGTTTCGCCTTCCAACATCCGAGTCTTGATGATGCCGTGCTCGAACACACGGAAGTTGATCTTTTTGTGGCGCACCGGCTCGCCTTTGACCTCAGAGCGTCCCAACCGTTCCTGAACGTAATTGAAAAAATGTTGATGAAGCCACTCCACATGCACCGGATCAAGCGAATTCTCCATGATCTGCAGCCAATTGCACGGGATCACCGCCGCGCCGATATCGCGCAGCACGCCATCGCGCACGAGCAAATCCCAGCGCGGCAACAGCGGCGCAGGCTCGGGGCCGAGATAGGCGAATACCAGACCGCCAAGTTCCTGCGCCGGGTAAGCCGTCAACCGGACGCGGTCTTTAAAAGTACTGTTGGGATCCTCGGCATGCTCGTACGGCTGTTCCAAGCACTTTCCGTCGCTCGCGTATAACCATCCATGGTACGGACAACGCAGGCCATCGTTCTCAGGAATTCCCAGCAGCAGCGACATGCGCCGGTGCGCGCACTGTGGCCCGATTAACCCCGGCCGGCCCTGTCTGTCGCGGTAGAGCACCAAGTCTTCGCCGAGTATGCGCACCGCCTTGGTAGGCCTCTCGATGAGCTCCGAGGAAGCGGCGATGGGGTACCAATAGCGCCGCAGCAGTTGCCCCATTGGCGTACCGCGCCCAACTTTTGTCAGAAGTTCGTTTTCTTCACGGCTAAGCATAAGTTAGTTCTCCATTCCAGAAGGAAGAATCATCATCGACGTAGGTCTCAAATTCTATGCAGCAACTTCGTCATCATCGCACTTCCAATAATTTCCCTCTCCCGCTTGCGGGAGAGGGCGAGGGTGAGGGTGGTGATTTTACTTCGTCTTCCCTCACCTCATTCCTATCCCAAAGGGAGAGGAGGCAACCAGGGTAGAATCCCGGGATAAATCCCTTGCACCAACCGACTCCATCCAACGTTTACTTCTTTCCCGCCTCAGCCTGGGCTTCACTGATTAACTTGGCAATCGGCTTCATGTCAAAGTACTCCGGGTTCCACTGCGGAACATAGTTCACTTCCGGGTTTAACCGGTTGCGCTGTGGAATGTCGTCCTTGGGAATGTCCATTCTAAGCGAGGCTTCGGCGCCGGCATCGACAAACTTTCCTGAAGTCTTTTGAAAATCGCTTTGCCCCTCGCGCGAGAGAAACCAATTGATGAACACTTTGGCCGCGTTGGGGTGCGGCGCCTTGTTTATTAGCACCAGCGTTTTCGCCCGCGTTTCCACGCCCACGCCTTCTTTGAAGAGAGCGGGATCGACCAAATCCACAGGGAGCCCTTGATTCTTCGCTTCGCTGATCGATTGATGGCGGCAAAGGCACAGCGTGTATTTACCCGCCGCCAACCAATCTTCACCTTGGGGATAGCGAGCATACAAGGTCAATCCCATTTCACCGTAGAGACGCCGCACGAATGACGGCCCGAGCGCTGGGCTGTGATAGAAGAAGCGATCACGTGTTGCCGCGAACCCTCCGGCTTTGGGGTCGAAGGCGACAATTTTTCCTTTCCACTTCGGATCCAAAAGATCCCAATAAGACTTAAACACGCTGGGATTCACCAGCTTAGTGTTATAGCCGACCAAAAATAGCGGCGCACCGACATAGACGAGGATATACTTTCCTTCGGGATCGATGAACTGCTGCTTTCCCTGCCACCACTTCGACTCGTCTTTGACTTCCGGCAAAATATACGCCGCGGCAATCGGATCGAGCGCCTTGCTTTGATAAAGCGTGTAAGGAGAAGTGTTGCCAAGGTTGCCGACGTCGGCAAGAAATTTTCCTGCCCTCCGCTCGGCCATGATGCGGGACACATGCTCACCGCCGCGTGCGCCCATGACGGAAACTTTGATCTTGGGAAATTTTTTCTGAAATCCGCTGTTGGCAATCGCGTCGCCGACTTCGGAAAGACTGTAAAGCACAAGCTGTCCTTCCTGCTCCGCCGCCCTGACAGTCTTCTCCCACTGGTCTTGCCACGTCGCCCCGCCTTCCGCCGCAAGGATGCGGTGGCCGGTGGGAAGCGCCGCTATTGGGAGAAAAATCAGCGCGGCAATTGAAATTCTAATGCGAAAGCTGTGCCGAAAAAAACAATGCATCTTCATCTAAACCACGGTGCGGACCTGATGAGCCAGCGTGATCTCGCGCTCTCCTCGGGACGATTGAAGAATTGCCAGCAACACTTCTAAAGTAGCCTTGCCCCATCTCCCGTCCGTAGCCACCGGACGATGCTCAGTAACAGCCTCGACTAGCTTCAAGAGCGCTTCACCCCGGTCAAGAAAAGCCGGACAGGGAATTTCTTGGCATCCGTCTCTCGTGTAAAGATACACCCCATCGGGCGACTGGCGCATGTCGCCCTTCTCGCAGCTTACCAGAGTCAATCCATATATAGGCTGCTTACGTTCGCCCATGCGCCGCCGAGCCTCGGCTCGCAGAGGCATCGAATAGCGGAGCGATTCCTCGACTGGCGTCTGCGGATCGGCCTGACGATTTTCCTGTCGCGAAGCTTGGTAACCGCCCTCGCCAATACCCCAAGTCAAATCACTCGTGTCAAAGAATCCGTAACCATTAAAAACCAATGTTGCCGGGGTGCCATCCTCGAATTCCAAGAAGGCAGTAAAGTTTCCTTCGGTATCGAAACGCGGATGCCACCTTCCCGCAGTCGCGCGTACGCTTCTAACTCTTTTGCCGCCGATGGCGAGCACGATGTCCACCTGATGAGGCCCCTGTCGGAAAAGTACACCCCCTCCTTTGGCGCTATCCACCTCGGACGGGAGCCGAGCGCTTCTCAGCCATCCTTTATAGCTCCACGTGTTGATCTGGATCACCCGACCTAACTCACCGCCGGCGATCACTTCCCGCATCTTGACGATCGGCGGATCCATCGCCTTGCTATGCATGAGCAAGATCAAACTATTCTTCTCCGCCGCCTCGATCATGCGGTCGCAGTCATCAAGCGAAAGGGCCATGGGCTTCTCACAGATGACGTGCTTTCCACGCTCGAGCGCGGTAATCACATGTTCGGCATGGAATTCTGTGGGCGTAGCGACCCAAACGGCATCGACTTTTTCGCATCCGCACATTGCTGCAACGCTGTCATACCTCCGGACCAGGCCATTTTCTCTTTCAGAAATCTCCAACGCCAGAGCTCGGACGTCGGCAACCGCCACAAGCTCCACGCCTGCGACCTTGTCCAGATCGCGCAACACCGCATTCCCGGCGTTACCTAAACCCGCTACACCGAGTAATAACCGTACGCCTTGGCGCGGTTCAGTCCGAGAATTTGTTTCTAGCATTTTTTGCTTCAGCGTTTGGGGCGAAAAGGGGACAGGCAGCTTTTTCGGCGATTGCTTTGTCGGGCACTGGCTGCTTTTTTTTGTATTTCAAAAAACTGCCAGTCCCTCCTCTGATTCACTTTGCTTGTGACTTCGCCGCAATAGTCCTTCGTGCTGGGTCCACAACCGTCCTATCTTAGCCTTGCATCCCTTACTTCTCGTTTGCTGTCGGTGACAGTCGCAAAATGAATGATCCCATTTTTTTCCGGCTTCCGAACCACACCGATGGGATCTCGTCCGCGCCTGACCTTATCGATCTCCCGTTTCAGCAACTTGCGAAAAATCAATACGCCTTTGTCTCCGGTCGCCAGGTGCTCCGTACTTCTGTCATACGTCGGCCCCGCCGTTTCCCAGGCCATGTAGTCCTGCATCCAGACCTTCTCCATTTTATAAACACCGTCATCCGTCTTGTGGTAAGAGGCGTACTCGACCGGCGGGTTTTCAGGCTGATCAACCGGCGAGGCGTCTGTGGATTCGATCAGATAAACTTCAAAGAACAGCGTATGGTGATCATCCTCCGGCACTCGATATTGCAAGTAATGTTCTCTACTGTGATGCTGGCGCAGCATGTTGGGAAAAACCAAAGGGTGAGCGTTGACGAGCTCGAGCTGCCCGCTGCCATTAGAGGCAAAGCGCTTTTTCATGATGCCGCGCTCGAACACCTCGAACTCATACTTCCTAGTCTCCACGTTGCTGTCGCCGTGCACCGGTCGACCGGTTCTCTGACTATGAAGGTAATGGTTGTGCGTCGGATCCACCGAGTTCTCCATTGGTTGAAGCCAATTGCAGTCCAACCGGGGCAGTACGACGATTCTGCGTTCCCCATCGGTTCTCGCAAGCACATCATATCTCGGCAGCAAAGGCGCCGGCTTGGGTCCCATGTAAGCGAAGATCAAACCCGCTAATTTTTGCACCGGGTAGGCGATGTGGCGAATCCGATTCTTATAAGTGCTCTGGGGCGGCTCCGCCGGCTGTTCGACGCATGTCCCGTCCGGCCCAAACATCCACCCGTGATAGGCGCAGCGAATATTGCCTGCTTCGATACTTCCGTAGGCCAAAGAAGCGCCGCGATGGGGACAGTGCTCGGCGACCAGACCATAAACGCCGCCGTCACCGCGATACAGGACCAGATCTTCGCCGAGAATGCGCACGCGTTTGATCGGCTTATCGTTCAACTCAGCTGCCACCGCCACCGGGTGCCAATAGCGGCGAAGCAACTCGCCGGCAGGGGTACCGGGCCCGACTCTAGTCAATATTTGATTTTCCTTTTTGCTCAGCATGCCGTGTGTCCTTCATCGTTTCATGGTGTCTTTGTAAAGCTTTAACATGGGAGCAGGGTCCATGTGCTCCGGCACAAACATGTTTATGTATTTTACCCCTTTTCGACGCCGGTACTCGGCAGGGATAGATTCTTTCGAGATATCCTCGCGCATGGACTCGACATAATCAAAACGTGTGTTCATAACTTCTTGGTAAAGGCTCTGCCCTTCACGCGAGAGAAACCAGTTAACAAATACCTTCGCAGCATTAGGATGGGGGGACTGCTTCAATAGCACGATCGTGCCATTGGCGCCGGTGTCGAGACTCGGCGGCTCCTTAAAATTCGCATCTCTGAATTCATCAACCGGAAGCCCCTGAGCTTTGGCTTCCGGTATTCCCGTCACGAATAAACCCAGAGCAAATTTGCCGGTCGCGAGCCAGTCGGCAGCCTGGCGGTCTTCCCGCGTTACCGTGATATCCAATTCTCCGAAAAGCCGTCTTAGAAACTCAGCCCCGACTGATGGTTTGTAATAAACTGCGCGCCATCCACCGGCAGACTCGTTTGGATCGATAGCGACGATCTTTCCTTTCCACTTGGCATTGAGGATATCCCAGTAAGATTTGAAGTCGCGGGGATCGACGAGATTCGAATTGTAGGACACTCGCGTCGCGGACGGTCGCCCCCAAAAAGCGAAAATATATTGGCCCTCCGGGTCTTGAAAATGATGTCTGCCCTCCCACCATTTGGACTGATCCACCACTTCGGGCAATAGAAAGGCCGGTTTGATGGGATCGAGCGCCTTGGCCTGTTTGAGTAGAACCTCGTAAGGCGAAGTGACGCCGCACATGCAAACATCGGCAAGGTATTTGCCCGCGCGCTGTTCGCTCGTCAGGCGGACGACAAATTTGGAGCCGCGCCCGCCCGCCGTGGTCACTTGAATCTCAGGAAATTTTTTTTGAAATGCGAGGATGACCTTCTCGAGATTACCACCCTGCCAAAAATACACGGAGAGTTTGCCTTCCCGCTTGGCTGCTTCTATGGTTTTCTCCCACTCGACCTGCCATTCCGGCTTAAATTCGGCCGCCTCAACTGAGACCTTGGTCAAAGCCAGTCCCAGCGCGAGTAAGGCACCCACGAGAACCTGTAAGACAAGCCTTTGCGACAACTTCACGACCGAGGGTCTCCACCAAAACCAACGCAAATAGTTGTCCCTAATGTGCCGGAGCCAACCCAGACGACTTGATCCCAAGTGAGCTCGCCCAATTTAATCATTGCAAGACACATGCTGCGACCCCTTCTACTTTGTCAACTCGGTGACCAATTCGCGAATGGGTGTACGGTCCCACACATCAGGACCCCACAGGCGGATGTATTTTGCTCCCTTCTGGCGTTGGGCCCACGCCGGCAGATTCTCCTTCGGGATGTCCTCGCGTAGCGAGTTTTGGCCCGGCTCATCAGGTCCGGTCTTTTGCACGGTCATTTGCCCTTCACGCGAGAGAAACCAGTTAAGCAGCACCTTGGCCGCATTAGGATGCGGCGCTTTGTTGACTAGCGCCACCATGGTTCCGCCGGCTTCCAAGCCGACGCCGTCTTTTTTGAACGCATGCCCATCAAGCACATCGACTGGCAAACCCTTTTTCTTGGCATCCTCGACTTCCGACGCCTTGGCCGTTATGGCGATTGGGAATTTGCCCGAAGCGATCCAGTCGGTTTGTTGGCGTTCATCGCGAATAAACGTCAGCCCTGCCACGGTGAACAGTTTCTTAATGTAGTCCGGGCCGAGTTGCGGGTTGTGGTAGAGAAAGAGCAGCGGGCTTCCGCCGCCCGGTTCTCTCGGGTCCTTGATGGTAATCTTACCTTTCCACTTTGGGTCCAGGAGATCCCAAAAACTCCGCAGCGACTGCGGGTCGACGATTTTCTGGTTGTAACCCAGCAAGCGTCGGATCCAACGCCTTGGCCTTGTAGAGCGCTGTTGTGGTTCCGCCTCCGAGTCGGACGACGTCGGCAAGAAATTTACCCGCTCTTCTCTCGGCCAAGAGCCGCTGCTGGATTTGCGCCGCACTGGCCGCGACCAAGACGACTTTGATCCTGGGATATTTTTTTTGGAAGGCATGCCATTCTGAATCACCGGAGATCTTGTAAATCACCACCTGCCCTTCCTGTTCGGCCGCTTTGACCGTCCGTTCCCACTCCGACTCCCACGAGAGTTCAGCGGAGACCGCCGGCCCTGCGCAGACAGCCGCGGTGAAAGCAAGAAAAAATATAGTGGAGATTGGAATTTTTTTCCCGCTCATAAAAGCTCCTCTAATAAAATCTTCAGAGGTCCACTGTGGGACGCGTAAGCTGTACGGAAGTTATCGAAAAAGCTTCTTTCATTCAACGCTTGCTGTTCGCAATCTCCTCGCCATCCACACTGGATCGTATTCACCGCAGAGACCCACCGCGGCGATGCCGCACCCAAAGGTGGAAAAAGCGGGATTTAACCGCAGCGGCACAGAGTACGCAGAGATTTTTTATTTCAAAACCTCCCCTCAGCGTCCTCAGCGTCTCCGCGGTGAACTATCCGCAGGCTTCGCGAACTCTCCAGGGTCATGCGCGGCCGCGGGCAAATTCAATTCAGGTTTTCGGAATTGCGAAAAGATGATAGATCTCTATCACCTATTTAATTTAAAAAAATTTTCGGATCACGGAGGCACAACAATGCGAATCATGTATTTGAATCATCAGTCCAAGCGGGAGGGAACGCCCGAGTATGAGGCTCGGATTCTTGCGTTGGTGAATAGCTATGCTTCTCCCGCAACATCGGTAGAAATCCACTATCCGGAAAATCTTGGCGGAACCGAGGTATTGAGCCACCTGCGCAAAAGTCAGGCGCTTGCGGGCTTGCATCATGCCCTGGAGGTTCCCTCCTTGGTCAAAAAGACCATCGAGGCCGAACGGCTGGGTTACGATGCCGTGGTGATGAGCAACACCTTCGACCCCGGCGTGGAGGTGGCCCGCTGCGCGGTCCGCATCCCGGTCATTGGCGTTCTACGCGCTTCTTGCCATTTTGCAGCATCGATCTGTGATCGCTTCGCACTCATTGCGCCATTGGATAGTCACGCCATTTATGCGCGACACATCATCGAGAATTATCGTATGGGCAAATTTGTCTCGGGGATTAAGGCCATCAATGCCTACGAAACCGGTGACCTGTCGGCGCACCGAAGTCTCATATTGGAGCGCATGATCGCGGTTGGCAAGGAGCTGATCGCCGAGGGCGCTCACGCCCTTATTCCACTGGGTGGACGTCTCGTGCCTTACGTGGTTTCGCCGCTGGAGCTCGAAGCCGAGCTCAAGGTGCCGGTGATTAACACCAAGCTGGTCGGCATTCGCCAGGCGGAAACATTAGTAAATGGAAAGACCAGTCACAGCCTGAAGAGCTATCCTTGGGCCGCCGGCCTAACGCCGGAGAATGTCACGCGCCGCGGAGAAAGTTAGGCTTTAAAGACCCTGGCTCCACTATTCCTGATCGGAGGAAAGCGACCTCAGTACGTACGCGGGCCGGTGAAGACCCGCAATTGGACTCAAGTCGTTCAAGCCCTCTCCTTAGTCCTCCCCCGCGTCGCGGGGGAGGAAACAGGTGGGGGCTGAAACCATTGGAACATTTGGAACGACTGGAACCAATGAACTAACGAACCGTGCACCCTGGGTGATAACCGCCCATATTGCAGCGCGTGCCGACTTGTTTCATCGCAGCTTCGAAATCTTTGTGGATCTGCGGATCTTCATCTTCGAACTCGATCTGTCCCCCGCCTTGCTTCACGCTCGTGTAGGTGCTGCCCTCGCCGTCCTGCATGCGCATGAAGCGGTATTTCCAGCTGCCCCAGCGCAACGCCAGATAACGCGCGGGTTTGGCGCCGGAATTTAAATGCTGGTGAAACCACTGATCGGGCGGGACGACGACGCTGCCGGGTTTCCAGTCGACACGCTGCATCGGTTGCCCTTCCGGCCAAAGAATAGAGTAGCCCTGGCCGCTGAGTATGATCACGTGAGCGCCGGGACCATGCTTGTGTCCCTTCTTGTAAGTACCCACGGGGAATTCCGAGATATGCGCGCACATGGTTTGCTTGGCGAGATTGAACTTCATATTCGTGCTGCCCTTGCCGCGCTCGCTGTAGTCCGCAAGGCTGATCGTGTGCGTGTCTGGGACGAAGTTGGTGGTCATAAAGAAGCGGCCCGTGACTTCGCCTTTGCCGCTGAAGTAGCCTTCGGTGGTCGGGTCGAAGCGGTCGAGGAACGAATAGTCATTGTCGAAAATGAAATCCACATTGTG
>WNGB01009548.1_pt1 | contig 13585 bp, 15 predicted proteins | sample 5400681 | NCBI WGS metagenome assembly WNGB01 (sample SAMN13153367, study PRJNA577476) | soil metagenome | isolation source: 115 cm soil or saprolite under grassland replicate 2 | place: USA:California | collected 2016-06-15 | reverse complement strand
CGACAGCGAACCAAAACCATTCAGGTCTGTGGCAGGAAGTCATCGGTAGGACGAATAGTTCCGCGCCGCGGACTTGAAAGGTTTGGTATAGTGGTATCAGGCGTGACTGTCGAGCAGACGTTCGATCTTGGCAACGACCATATCGATCGCGATTGCGTTCATTCCGCCATTTGGAATGATAATGTCAGCGTAGCGTTTCGAGGGCTCTACAAAATCCAGATGCATCGGGCGCACCGTGTTAAGATATTGATCAATCACCGACTCAACGGTGCGCCCCCGGCTGCGCGTGTCGCGCTGGATGCGCCGGATGATGCGCAGATCGCTCTCAGCGTCGACAAAAATCTTGATACCCATGCGCGCTCTGAGCTGCGCATCGGCAAAGATAAGAATGCCCTCTAATAGCACCACTGGCTGCGGTGGCACAAGCAGCACCTCAGGCAATCGCACATAGGCGGCGAAGTCGTAGGTAGGCATGGCTACCTGCTGACCGTTGGTCAGAGCGTCGAGGTGTGCCAGATAGAGTGCGTTGTCGAAGGCATCGGGGTGATCGAAATTGACTTGAGCTCGTTCTTCTAGCGGCAAGTGCGATAGGTCGCGATAATAGGCGTCGTGCGGCAGTACAGCGACCCGCTCAGGTCCAACGCGGTCTAAAATCGCATTCATGACGGTAGTCTTGCCTGAGCCACTGCCGCCAGCAACACCGATCACCAGGGGAGGCACATTGCTCTCCGTAATAATGAATCCTTCGTGTAACTCTTATTACTGATGCACCCCATAAGAGTTGCTATCCTGGTCGGCAAAGACTCCCCACCAACCCCACGGCTGCTGTGTGGGTTCGTCGATAATCGGAACGCCATTCGCCTTGAGCTGTGCAAACGTCGCTACAATGTCATCGACCTCCATAACCATGCCCGTAGACTTGCCGATGCGGGCTTGCGCTACTTCGTAGGAGTCTGCACCTGGTGCATCAGGGGTCGGCTTATATAACAGGATGCGTGTCTGGGCACCAGGAGGGGCAACTTCAAGCCAGCGTTGGTCTGGACCCATCAGCTGGTCGGAGCGCTTCTCGAAGCCCAGCTTCTCAGTATAGAACGCTAACGCTTTGTCCTGGTCGGTGACATAGATGGTGATCGTTCCAACCATAGTCAACATAGCCACCTCCTTATGTGTGGGCCACAGTATAACAAACTCTGGATTACGCCGAGGTACGTTTCTGCCACAATCGCACTTGAGACATCTAGGCGACCACGCCGCCAAATGCAAGGCCCAGCAGGTAGGTGATCAGCGCCTCGCCAAGACCGATGATCGTCATCTCGGTACCGCTACGCCAAGGGCTGAGACCAGTCACGACGGTCTTGGCTGCGCCGATCAGGAAGTGCGCCAGCGTGCTAATGGTGAATGATGCAATGATCGCGGGGTAGCCGCTCGTGAAGAAAAAGGGGGTGATCGGGATGAACGCGCCGACCGCAGTCGAGAGTGTCGCCGAGAGCGCCGCCGTCCAAGGACTCGGAAACCCCTGTTCGGAGATGCCAAGCTCCTCGCTCGCCAGTGTCTGGAGGGCGTGCTCGGGCTGGGCGATCAGGCGGGCCGCCAGCGCGTTCGCCTCGTCCTCGGGTACGCCTTTGAGTTGGTAGAAGAGCGACAACTCCTCTTGCTCCTCTGCGGGATTCTGCTCCACCTCGCGGCGTTCGCGGGCAAGCTCGGCCTCTTGAACCTCACGATCGGCCTTGGTCGCCAGATAGGCACCCGAGCCCATCGAGAGGGCTGACGCAAGCATGCCTGCCAGCCCGGCAATGAGTACCGCTGGCCCGCCGGCCGTGGCACCTGCTACGCCCGTGACAATTCCGAAAACCGAGCCGAGCCCGTCATTCGCACCATAGATCGCCTGCCCAATCCAGCCGCCGCCGCGCCGGTGCCAACTTTCGCGGTGCAGGATAATGTCGAGCTGCTGCTGGGGTCCGATGGGGGGATTAGTTGTGGAACCAGCGCTGCTCGCTAGCCGGCCGTGGGTTTCCTCGTCGCGCTGCACTTGTGTAATCGTTGCGCGGTCGGCGGCGGTGGGCGCGATACGCGCGAGTGCCTCGTACATCACCGTATCGTCGTCCTCGGTGCTCTCGATTCGCTTCATCGCATTCTCAGTGCCGCTCTGCACCAGTATCCAGCGCCAGATCCGATCGCGCAGTGGATCGCGATCCGGCGGCAGCGGCGCATTCAGCTCGCGCAGCCGCGAAGCCCAGCGCTCGGCGTGCTTCTCCTCGGTCGCGGCCAGTTTGAGGAGCACCGCCCGACGCGCCTCGTTTTGCTCGCGTTCGGCCAGCGCCCGATAGATTCGCGCACTGGCCCGCTCGCGCTGCAAGGCGCGCTGCAAACCAGCGATAAACTCCTGATGATTCTCAGGTGGCATTGGCCTCTCTATTGCTATGGCATCACCCATCCGCCGTCGATTGTCAGCACCTGGCCGGTGATGTAAGATGCTTGCGGTGAGAGTAGAAAAGCCACCGCGGGCGCGACCTCCTCGGGTGTGCCGAAGCGGCGTAGCGCGATTGCCTCGGTAGCCCACTGGCGCAGCGCGGCCGGCACTGTCGCGAGCAGCTCGGTCTCGATGTAGCCCGGCGCCACGATATTAACGGTGATGCCGTCGAGCGCGACCTCGCGGGCCAGCGCGCGCGTGAGCCCGACCAGCCCAGCTTTGGCGGCGGCATAGTTCACCTGGCCGACATTGCCGGCTAGCCCGGCCAGCGAGCCGATGTTCACAATCCGCCCGTAGCGGCGTGCGCGCATCGGGCCGAGCGCGGCGCGGCAGCACAAGAACACGCCGGTCAGGTTCGCATCGATCACCGCGTGCCACTGCTCGTCCTTCATACGAATCAGCGGTGTGTCGGCGGTGATGCCGGCGTTGTTGACCAGCAGATCGAGCTGGCCCCAGCGCTCGATGCACGCCTCGATCATCGCGGACACCGCCGCTTCGTCGGTGACATCGGCGGCGAAAGCCATAGCGTCCCCGCCGGCCGCGCCGATCTCCGCGACGACCTCGGCGGCGGCGGCGGTGTTGCGCTGGTAGTTGACCAACACGCGCGCGCCCTGGCGTGCCAGCTCCAGCGCAATTGCGCGCCCGATGCCGCGCGACGCGCCGGTGATGATCGCGACCTGACTTCCAAGCGACATACTACAGCGCCTTTTTTGCCGAAAGATGTTCGGCGAGAGGCGTCCTCCACGCAGGATTATACCACTATGAAATCCCGGCTTATATTGCGCTTGCTGTCGGACGCCAAAATGTGCACATTTGCTTATCCGGGCCTTCATCGTTTGTTCACACACACGGTCTATCCTTGTCCCCGATGGGGGGCGGTCGTGCGCGCCAGGCCGACCATCGGCCGGCCTGGCGCGTGGAAGTATTATTATGCGGCCGGATCAGGGAACACTTCTCCGCTTGCATCCACGCGCGCGCGCTGCTACAATGGTATTAGCGGCGGCGCTTGCCGCCAGCTTTCCATCAGGCGCTCAGCACTATGACCCATATTTTGATTGTCGAGGATGAGAGCGAGATCGCTGGCTATCTGCGTCGCGGCCTGGCCTTCGAGGGCTACAGTGCCGAAATCGCAGTGAATGGGCTGTCCGCGCTTGCAGCAGCACGTGAGCGTCCACCCGATCTGGTAGTGCTCGATCTGATGCTGCCGAGCGTTGATGGCCTGGAGGTCGCGCGCCGGCTGCGCGCGGCTTCGGATGTGCCGATCATCATGCTGACGGCACGTGACGCGGTGCCCGATCGCGTCGCCGGCCTGGAGGCGGGTGCCGACGACTATCTGGTCAAGCCGTTCGCCTTCGAGGAGCTACTGGCGCGTATTCGCGTGCAGCTGCGCCGCCGCCAGCGCGATGATCAGCCCACACAGCTGCGCTACGGTGCGCTCAGCATGGACACCGCCGCGCACGAGACGCACATCGGCGGCCGGCGGGTCGAGCTGACTGCCAAAGAGTATGAGCTCCTTGAGCTGTTCATGCGTCATCCGCAGCAGGTGCTTACGCGCGAGGTGATCTACGATCGAGTCTGGGGCTACGACTTCGGCGGCGAGAGCAACATCATCGAGGTCTATGTGCGCTATTTGCGCCAAAAGCTCGAAAGCGCCGGCGAGCCACGACTGATCTACACTGTGCGTGGGGTCGGCTACATTCTGCGCGAAGAAAGCTGAGAGTTAAGATTTCAAAACTCTATAACTCCACCTGTCACCCTCTCGTAATCTCCTGATCTCGGTAGCATTACCTCGCGCGTGCTATCCTTCTAGCCCACCGCAAGAAGGTAGTGCGAGGATATGGACGCATCGACAAAGGCCACCGGCTCGTTTCATCACATTCGCTTCGCCGCACTGATTATTATTTTCCCGATCGCCGGTATATTGCTGTTTCTTACAGGTCAGTTCGTCGCTCTGGCTCTACTGCCGCCGATTGCACTGCTGCTGATCGCAGTTGATCGGCGCGATCGACGGGCGCTGGCGCTGGCGGTTCGGATCTCCGATGATCGGCAGTTCGATAAGCTTGAGGTGCCGCATGGCCCGTGGGGTGATCTGGCGCGCGCCGTGAATGGCCTGCTGCAGGAGCGGCGGGTCGAGCAGCGGCTGCGGGCGGCGCTCCCGTCTCCGCTGCCACTTGAGGCAGTCCAGTCGCTGCTGGGTGGCGATTTGGCGGCCGGCGGGCAATCGCGCCCGGTGGCGGTGCTGCTGGTTGGCGCTCCCGTGCGCGCTCCCGCCTGGGAGCATGGCGTGCGGCGCGGCGGCCTGGCGGCATGGCAGGCGCTGGCACTCACAGCCCAGCAGGCCGCTCAGCAGCACGGCGCCCTGCTCCAGCCCTGCGGCGATGCAGTGATGCTGGTGTTCGGCGCGTTCGAGGATCGGCCCGCGCGCGAGTCGCTGCGGCAGGCGCTGGCAGCGGCCGCGCTGCTCCAGCGCACCTGGCGCGATAGCGATGAGACAGGAGCGCTAGCGCTGGCGCTGTCGACCGGACATGCCCTGGCGGCCGCGCTGCCCGGCATGGGCTTCTGCGTCGTTGGCGCGCCGGTCGAGCAGGCGGTGGGCTTGCAGCAGCTGGCTGCCCGCGCGCGGCGCTCGGGCCTGTTGTGCAGCGAGGAGGCCTACCACGCCTTCCGCCGCGATGATGGGGCGGCCTGGCAGCCGACCGATCTGCGCGTCTCGGTGGCGAATCGTCCGCCGCAGGTCGTCTATCGCTGGGGCGATTCGTCGTAGCGCCGGTAGTTAGTTGGCAGAAGGCAGTAAGGCGTGTCAATGCCTTCTGCCTTCTACCGCTATTCACACAGTCGTCGTTCTTCCCCTATAATTATCACGGCATTTCACGATTTCTTTCGCCCTGCGAGGCGAAAACCCCCTACGGAGAGTAACACGACGTGCGCGGTGGGGGGTTGGGGGCGGCGCAGCCGCCCTCCAAACCTCCCGCTTGCGTACGTCCTAAGAGGAAAAGGGAGGAAGCGATGATCGAGGTCAGTGATCTGCATACCTATCAAGAACAGGGCTATCTGGTGGTGTCGGGGCTGTTTTCCAGCGCGGAAGTGCAACACTTCATCCAGCATTACATGGCGATGCGGGAGCGCGAATCGGCGGCGCAGAATCAATCGCTCGGCGATGTGTCGAGCGTCGGCGCGAATGACAACGATCCGCTCAAAACGTTTCCTCGGCTCATGCAGATGCATCGTCGCGACGAGGCCAGCCTGGAGTGGCTGCTCGATGCGCGCCTGAACGCGTGCCTGACTGCGCTGCTGGGCCGTGAGCCATACGCGGTGCAGACGATGCTGTACTTCAAGCCGCCGGGCGCGCGCGGTCAGGCGCTGCATCAGGATCAGTTCTACTTGCGCGTGCAGCCGGGCACCTGCATGGCCGCCTGGATGGCGCTGGACGACTGCGACGAGGAGAACGGCTGCCTTCAGGTCGCGCCCGGTAGCCACACCTGGCCGGTGCTCTGCACCGTGCCCGCCGATACTACTGCCAGCTTCACCGATGTCACTGTCGATCTGCCGGTGGGCTTGCGCCCTAGTCCGGTGGTTATGAAAGCCGGCGATGTGCTGTTTTTCAATGGGCAACTGGTTCATGGCAGCTACCCTAACACCAGCGCGGCTCGCTTTCGCCGCTCGCTGATCGGCCACTATATCGTTGGTGATGCCCAGGCAGTGTATCGCTGGTATCACCCTGCGCTGCGCATGGATGGCTCGCCGGTCACATTAGAGCACAGCCCGGTCGGCGGTGCATGCGGCACCTGGGTCGATCGCGATGGGCGCGCGATACTCGAGCTAGAGCCGGAAATCCCCGATCAAAAAATCTTTGGGCCGCACTAAATTCGTGCGGCACGCTATTTGCTAGAACGAATGCTGGTAGCAAATGAAGCAATGCAACGCGGCGCCTTGGTGCGCACAGCGGGCCGGGCAACCGGCTGGGTATTGCGCGTGAGCTACAAGCCGGTACGATCGCGCTTTGTGCCATTTTGTGAGCAAATTTTTATGCACAAACCAGTGTGGAAGGAGTACGCTTAGCGCAGCATTATGCTGCCCGCGCACACCTTGCTAGCGATCGTCTTAGTAAAGGAGACCCTATGCGCATCGCGCAAGTTGCCCCGATGTACGAAGCTGTGCCGCCGCACCGCTATGGCGGCACCGAGCGAGTTGTGTCCTACCTCACCGAAGAGCTGGTGCGGCGCGGGCACGATGTCACACTCTTCGCTAGCGGTGACTCGCGTACCCGCGCCAAGCTTGTGCCAACAAGTGCGGCGGCGTTACGGGAACGGTTTACGCTTCAGGAGATGCGCGAGGTTGCTCCGCCGCTCCACCTGGCGATGATGGGCGAAGTGCTACAGCGGGCTGATGAGTTTGATGTGATCCATTCGCATGTCGATTACTTCCCCTGGGCCTTCGCGCCATTTGTGCACACGCCCCAGATTACTACCATGCACGGCCGACTCGATGTGGCCTACTGGCCACCGCTGATCGAGCGCTTCCCCAAGACACCGCTGGTCTCGATCAGCCACCATCAGCGCGCGCCGCTCGCCGCGCTGCATCCGCATTGGGCTGGCACAGTTTACAACGGCATTCCGGTCAGTGAGTTCCCGTTCAGCGCCAAGTCGGGCGACTACTTCTTGTTCCTGGGTCGGATCGCGGCGGAGAAGCGGCCGGATTGGGCAGTCGAAATTGCTCGGCGCACCGGGATCAAGCTCAAGGTGGCGGCGAAGGTCGACCCATACGACCAGGAATATTTTGATCGCGAGATCAAGCACCTGTTCGATGACCCACTGGTCGAGTTTCTGGGCGAGGCCGATGAGCAGGAGAAGCGAAAGTTGCTGGCCGGCGCCTATGCGCTGATCTTCCCGATCGACTGGCCTGAGCCATTTGGCATGGTGCTGGTCGAGGCGCTGGCATGCGGTACGCCGGTGCTGGCGATGAATCGCGGCTCCGTGCCGGAAGTGCTGCGGCATGGTGTCAGCGCGCTGGTCGGCAACTCGGTGGACGAATTGGTCGCCCTGGCGCCGCAGATCAGTCGGCTCGATCGACGCGCCTGCCGGGCCGAGGCCGAGCGGCGCTTCTCATCGGCGGCCATGGCCGAGGGCTATGAGCAAGTCTACCGGCGCGTGATTGCCGAACACCAGGCCGATGATCTGTCGATCGCGCTCGGCGCACCAATCAAGCGCGTGCCGATTTCGGCGTAGCTGGGACTGGGGATTGGGAGCTGACCACTTCCTAGTCCCTATTCCCCAGTACCTAGTGCGCTTTCAGCGCGGGTGTTGGGTGTTGGGTGTTGGGCGGGCGGCGTTGCGAAGCCCAACACCCAACACCCAACACCTAAAACCTTGCTTGGAAATGCACTAGTCCCCAACCCCTACCCACATTGGCTATTCGTAGGCGTAGGCGGCGAGCTGAAGGTCACGCTGAGGGTTGTGCCATCGCGGAAGCTGGTAGTGCGGACTGTGCGCGTGACCGCCTGGGTACCTTGGTCGTCGGTCACGCGCACACAGGCGTCGATAAAGGTGCGCTCTTCGCTATCGGCGACTCCGCCGTGCAGCAGGCCGATCGCGCGCTCTTGGAATAGAGCCAGCTTAGCCGGCGCAAAAAAACCGAAGCCTAGCGCAAGCACGCCGGCGCTTAGCAGCAAGATCAGCAGCAGCGCCAAGCCGCCAGCACCGCGCCGGCGCGGCTTGATAACGATCGAATGATCGCGCATGGGCGCACTTTTCACCATACATTCCTCCGCACCACGCCTACCACTACGCGGCTCTGTCGTTAGTATAGGGGCTAGTCTTGCCTCGCGCATTCACCCGTTGGTACCCCTTGGCGCCCGATCCTGCTAGGATGGCTCGCAGATCGCTCGCGCGCACAATACTGAAGCTATCGCCGATCACAGGAGGCCTGGGGGCGGCAGAGCCGCCCCCAGGCCTCCCCAAACGGTAAAGCTGATCGCCTCCAAGCGAAACCTTATCTTAGATACGAAGGCGCTGCGGCAGCCATGCGATCACTTCCAGCTGTTGTGCGAAGTGCAGGAGCGGCTTGGTGTCAGGCAAGGTCAGCCGAATCTGGTCGGTCATGCTGTTGCGTTCGATCTCGGCCTCGGCCGGCTGGAGCGGCCATTGCCGATGATGAATGTCGCTGCGCCAGATTGTACGGCGCCGATTCGCAGCATACAGGCAGTATCGTTCGGTCAGCCAGCTTTCTAGCGTCCCTGGTGTCGAAAGATAGGCTGGGCCGGTTGGCTGGTACTGCCCCTGAAATGTTGCCGGCGCGGCGTTGCGGTGGGTGCGAACGCTGGAGTACTGCACGGTCTGCCCAGTGGGACGGCAGGTCATTTGTGCGTTGTAGTAGCTCAGGTGGAAGGCAGCACGTGCTGCCTCTACCGCGAGCGGGTTTCCCGCATCCAGGCTGAAGAACCATACGCCCGGCTTCCCTTCTGCGCTCACATATGTCCTGACGTTGATCTCGGGGAACGCAGAAAGATAGGGCAGCGGTGGTATCAAGCGCGGCACTACCCGACTCATGCGAAACGGTACAACACCGATCCATGCGCTGCCATCGAAGGTGTCGATCGCTAATGTCGGCGGGATGTACCGACGGAGCGCGTCGCTGTTGACCGGCCAGTGCATAAACAGCAAGTCGTGCCAGTGCATGCTCATCATCCACGGCTGCCGAGGTAGCGCCCAGGTGCGATGGGCCGTGTCAGATATCATCATCGGCGCTTTCCTTCACTCATCTACCAGCATTTTTGCTACGAATTCAACAACAAAAACGAAACGAGTCATTCTCGGTCGCTTCCTTATTATAGAATAGGCCGGGCAGCATATAACGGTGCCGCTCGGTCGCCTCACCCAAGTAGCACGGCGGATCGCGGCCGGTGATCTGAGCCAGCGCGTTGTGATCGGTCAGCGCGATGAGATCGGTGTGCTGGCCGACAACTTTAATTAATACGATGGCGGGTTCGCTGGAAGATCGTATCGGCGCCGAACTGCCGTCGCGCTGGCGGCGCGCCTGGCGTCAGTTTCAGCCGACGCTTGGCCGGCTCCAGTCGCGTGCGCCCATGCTTCAGCCGCTGGCGCTGGCGGCAGGCGTATTGGGGGCCGCTGCCATTCCCGATGATGCCCAGCTGATGATGGGCTTCACGAGCACGCAACAGGGCGCGCTGGCACCGGGCAAGTTGGTCAATTTCGAGGCCATGCCGGGTGTTACCAACCAATGGCCTTCCGGCTATTTTATGGGCGGCACCACCATGCATGTCTCGCATCTGTTCGAGGATCTAAGCTTCTGGTACGGCAGCTTTACGCCTGCGGCGCGGACATCGCGCATGTTCTCGCCGCGTACGCACGCCGCGCCTGAGACAGTCACGATCCCGAACAGTGCCAACGATGTTTCCAGCATGCAGCAGGTGCTTAGTGACGCGAATGCCGGCACGCTCGGCCACAACGCCACGCTACAGCAGGCTAACCGCCTGAGCGCCGCGACGATCGACAATTACGGCACGCCCTACGCCACCGGCACGCCGATCTCGCTGCGCGACGATTTCAATACGTTGGATAACCCGTTCGCCTGGAGCGCGAATGTCGACCTGGATCAGTGGAGCGATCGGCCGGCGCCAGGGCTGCACTTTGTGATCTTCACTGCCACCAGCCAGCAGTTTCACCGCATGAAATTGGCAATGGATGGCGTGCTGCCGGATGGCACCAACCTGCGCGAGGCGCCCTATAGCATTCCTGATTCGGCTAATGGAATCAACCAGGCCATTCGTGCAACCCACCGTCAGAATTTTCTGATCCCGCCTCGTGCGCGGCGCTCGTTTCCATTGGTCGAGCTGCTGCCCGAAGTACAGCGCCAGTTCCTGCCGTTGGTGACTCTGAAGCGATAGTATCAGGACATACGCGTCCGGTAGATTTTGCGCAAGCCCTGTATTACCTGGCCATAAGATGGGGTGGGAATGCGCCGCAGCGCATTCCCACCCCATCTTATGGCCACAATATAAGTAGTACGCTATAGCAGCCGCTGCTGCTCCGCTCCCGCGATTGTTGGCAGGCGGCCATGCGATGCCAGGCCATCAGCGGCGCGGGTAGTTTCCGGCAGGCGATACTTTGTCGTACACGACATAACGTATTCAATCGCCGTGGCTAGGCTGATGCGATGGCCGACCGAGATGAACACTGGCTTGGTGCCAGGACGCGTGCGCAACACCACGCCGACTTGCTCGCCCTGGTGGGTGAGCGGCACAGCGGCCCCCCGCTCATCGGGCACTGGCGCGTGGCGACCCACCAGCAGTGATTTTGCGCAGCCGATCGCAGGGATGCCGGCGAGCAACCCGACGTGGCAGGCGATACCGAAGCGGCGTGGGTGGGCGATCCCCTGGCCGTCGCAGATCAGCAAATCGGGCCGCACGCGCAGCTGCTCGATCGCCGCGATCACTGCCGGAGCTTCGCGGAAGGATAGGAAGCCCGGCACATATGGGAATGTCGCCGGGCGGCGCGCGATCGCGTAGTCGAGCGGCCGAAGCGAAGGGTACTCGAGCACAACGATCGCGGCGCGCGCCAGCACCCGATCGGTTTCTGGGCCTGCGTCTGGATCTGGCTCGTAGCCGGCATCCACCCCTGCCACGGCCCGTACCTCGCCAATGTCGTCGAAGGTGATTACCTGTGAGCGCAGCTGCTCCTGGATCGCTTGTGCTGCCTTGAATGTGGTTGGCCAATCGTTCATGGAGTTGAGAATTAAGAGTTAAAAGTTAAGAGTTGGGCGTGGTAAAAATCCCAAATTTTTAACTCTTAACTCTCAACTTTTAACTGGATTCTAGTCGGAGTAGCGCTCTTCCATCCACGGGTCGGCATTGTTGTTATAGCCATAGCGCTCCCAGAAGCCGAGCTGATCTTCGGCCAGGAACTCCAGCCCACGCAGCCATTTGGCGCTCTTCCAGAAGTATTTCTTCGGCGTCAGTAGGCGGAGCGGGTAGCCATGATCAGGTGTGAGCTCCTGTCCATCGTATTTGTAAGCCAACAGCGCATCGTCCTCCATCAGCAGATCGAGCGGGATGTTGGTGGTAAAGCCCTGCTCGCAATGCGCCAGCACAAATCGTGCCGTTGGCTTCAGCGCCGGAAGGTGCTTGAGGAACTCCTTGAACGACACGCCATCCCACTGGGTATCGAGCTTGCTCCAGCGGGTCACACAGTGGATATCGGTGGTCACACTCGTGGTCGGCAGCGCGCGAAATTCTTTGAAGCCAAAGCGCGCCGGCGCCTCGATTTCACCCCACACGCGCAGATCCCAGGTGTTTTCCAGATCATGGTAGGATGGCACATTCCCATAGTGTAACACCGGGAACTTCTCGGTCAGATACTGTCCCGGTGGAACGCGATCCTGCACATCGGGTGTAGTACGATCGTATTTTTTGCGGAAGGCGTTGAACATCGCATCTGCTCCTTATCTTTTCGGTATTTCCCAATTATAGTGTCAGGTGAAACGCGCGAACGTTACATGTCATCCCTATTATATGCTTCTTTCGTGATTCACTGCTGCCGCACGCTAAAGCTGCGATTTGTGGCAAAGACGAAGCGCGATTCGATATCATCGATCGCGCTTCTAATCACTGAAGGCTTCACTAATTTGTTTCGTTGCTCGCGTGCCGGGTGCTAGATGCTTTGCATTTCGAACGCCGAGCCGCCGGGAGCCGCGCGCCGATATCTCGCGTAGCTGGCGACCTCGCGCAGCGCGCGCTGAATAGCATCGCGCTCAATCGGCTCATTGTAGCTCTGGGCCAGCCGAAAGATCGCATCGATATGTTCAGCGCGCGGCCGATAGCGATAGATTGGCTCGCTGGCAATATCGCTCACGCAAAGCACACCATCTTCGGCTAGCTCGCGCAACGCTTCGCGGGTACTCCAGATATCCCGGTAGATCCGATTTCCCAGCTCGGCTGCACTGCCCTCCATGCGCTGGTTTTCGTCAAATAGGAGACAGAGCTGGAGCTTGATCGGCGAGTCGATCGCCTTTTCGAGTAGCCGCTGTATCGCAGAATCGACCATCTACGGTTCTCCTTTCGAGGTCTTCGCTGACCTCCGCAAGCTGTGTGACGCCCGATGTGTCTGTGTTGCACTGGCTGCGGCGTCCTGCATGCGGGGAAGGAGCCGGATATCGGGAGCAAAGCCTATGAGCATCGCGTGAACAGATGAGTTTAGCTGAAGGTTGTGGTTGCACAAGGTCGCAGAAAGTATTATACACTATTCATTCACGGATTACTACGGATTCATCCGCCATTTTTTAGGGCTTTTTCAGATTGGTCGCACAGCGCAAATTGCTCCTTTACAATCGGACCAATAGATGTTATGATTTGGCTACTAAGAGATTGGCAATGATGGCCACTCAGGGCAAATGAAGCCCGCCTCTATCGAGGTGGGTTTTTGTGTTGGGCACAGTTACAGGAGATCGCTATGTTCCAGCGTCAAATTCAGCAAGAGATTTTGGTCTGTCCTGACTGTGGCGGCAAGCTCTCACCGGAGCGTGATCTGCTGATCTGCAATCAGCACGGCGCATTCTTCACATACGGTCCACAGCTGCTGGTGCGCGCCCCACGTCCTGTTTCCAAGCCAGCTGAGCCGTCGATGCCGTGGGAGAGCGCGCATGCGCGCTAGGCGTAGCGCTTGCCGGGCGAGCGGCTTGTTCAACCCACACACGTGCTCAGCGCATTCCTGCAAGCAATCAAACGCACTGGTCGTGACATAGTCGCAGCCAGTGCGTTTTGTTACTAAACGTATGGCTATTACTTTCACCCCACAGGGCGAAACTAACGCCGCGTTGCCTGCCCCCTTCGTCACGCCCTTCGACCGGCTCAGGGGAGCCTCAGGACGTGGCTTCGACAGGCTCAGGATGGACGGCAGCATGGTACTTCCCATTGCAGCTGTCGTTCGTTTTTTCGCTCTGCGAGCGAAAAAACGAACAACAAGAAGAAGCTAACGTACCGCTGTGCATGACCACATCCGGGCACCGCGTAAGTCCTGTCACCGACTACTACACAGGCGCTAAAAATCGGTGCGGTTCCCTGCCTAGGGCTCAGCTACCAGCCGCCACCGCCACCGCCGCCGC
>WNGB01009546.1_pt1 | contig 13587 bp, 5 predicted proteins | sample 5400681 | NCBI WGS metagenome assembly WNGB01 (sample SAMN13153367, study PRJNA577476) | soil metagenome | isolation source: 115 cm soil or saprolite under grassland replicate 2 | place: USA:California | collected 2016-06-15 | reverse complement strand
CCGCCACCGAGGTGTCGAGGTGACCGCCCGATTCTGCCACGACATCGACACGTTCAACGTCGCGTGGCGCTGCGACATGTCACCCACCGACGCCATCCCGATCCACAGCATGGCCGGCGTCCGCCGCGTCCTCGGCCTGACCACGACCTGCTCCGGCTGAAGCGTGAGACCCTCGACATGGACCTCCATGTGCCAGAACCGCTCCGCGTCCTTCGCGATCTGCCCGGTCCATGTTCCCGAATAGCGGACGAGCTCACGGACGTTACTCGGCGACTTGGACTCGAAGACGGCGTAGATGCGGAGGATGGGTCTCCGATCCGGTCCTCGGCCCAACGCCGCGATCACTCCGTCGGTGAGCTCGCCCACGCTCCGGGCGCCACTGACCTTGACGTCCGCGCCCCGGAGATCGCGGAAGTACCTCACCTCGTCGGCGTGGAAGCCCTCTTTCGCGGCGAGCCTCCGGGCTTTCGCCATGGCGGCCCGGAACTGCGGCGTGTGTGGTATCAGTTCCTCGGAGAGTTTGCCGGCGACCGACGTGAACCAATGGGGACTGCTCAGCGCGCGGTCGGCGTACTCGACGACCCGGGTCCACGCGGCATCATCCAGCGACTGGAGCAGTGTCTCCTCGGGCGGTGTGGGGGTTTTCGACAGACGCTCACGCACCTTGCGGTAGACGAACCTGGCCAATTCCTGCACCAGGCCTTCAATGGAAAACAGTGCTCCACGCGGGCCGTCGTAGGCCCACTCATCAAATTTGCGACCGATCTTGATGAGATACCCTTTGAACCCGTCCAGGGCGAAGTAGAAGACGTCCCGGTAGTGGTAGAACGTCCCCTCGAACCACTCGGTGAGTATCTTGAGCTGTCCACGACCGCGGTTGACTGCCCACTGCAGCGTGGTGGCCGTCGTATCCTCACACACGTACCCGCGACCTTCCCCGATCAGGATTCCGTGGAAAGAACCATGATCATGGAAGTCGCGGGTACACCTCTGTCAGGACACGCCCCCGGGCCGACCCCATCCAGTAGTCACCCACCGCGACAACACGTCGTCACACAACGCAGTGGGCGACAACACAAGCCCGGTCAAGCGCGAAGAGCCGGTTTGACACCGCCCCCCGAAGGGCGATGCCGAAGGGCCACAGTCCTTCATCTCCCACGCAGCAGCACATCGATCGAGGTCTCGTACCTACATCTCAACCTCTCCCTCTGCGCGCGTGGCACACACACGATCCGGGTTTTGGTCGGGTGCAGTCGCAGCCCGACGTGGACCATCCTGTCCGCGATCGCCTGTCGGACCCGGTGGGCCTGGCGTTCGCTGACGCAGTGCACGACCACGTCATCGCAGTAGCGTTCGAACGGCACGCTCGGGTACTCCCGGGCCATCCACGCGTCGAACGCGTAATGCAGGAACAGGTTCGCCAGCACGGGCGAGACCGCCGAACCCTGTAGGGTCCCGCGGTCTCGCTGTTGCGCGCTGCCGTCGGGTAGCACCAGCGGCACAGCCAGCCACCGCTTGACCTACAGCACCACCCACGGCCGGTCGGTGTTCATTTCCACCGACAGATGTCCGCGGCGGTCATTGATCCCAGTCGCCGCCTGCCTGCGATCGGCTCCGCCTCAGCCCGTCCGTCAGTGGACCGGCTCCGCCTCCGCCAGCTCGCGCAGATGGCGCGCGGCCGCGCGCAGTTCCTCGGGGTTCGCCGCGGCCTCGAGCTTGGCGAGGTCGCGTTCCTGGCGCTGGAACTCCGACTGCGTAAGCGGGTGTGCCAGCATCTGCTGCTCGGCACCGGACTCGCTATAGTCGAAGTCCAGCTCGTACTGCAGGATCGCGTCGACTGACTCGTAGGCCCGCTGAGCGGACACCACGGCCAACCGCGGGTCGCGGGTCTCGGCACAACGCAGCGCGTAGATGACGGCGGTGACCGCATCCTCGGCGTACTGGCCGGCCAGCGTCCACTCCTCCAAGAGGTTGGGGACGAGTGCCTCGCATTCGCGAGCCAGCTGACCGAAGTCGGGTGTCTCGGCCGTACCCGCAACGCTGGTCCACAGCGCTGAGAGTGCCTCGCGCAGCGTCTCGGCGTCCCCGTCCCCGGACGCGCTGACGTACTGCTCGTATCCGGTGAGGAGCCGCTGTCCACAGGCCGTGGCGAACGTGACGGGACCGGGCCACGCCAGGGATGCCAGGCGCGTGCCGAGTGCTTCCGTGTCGAACCTGAGCACGATCACCACCAGATCGCTATCCAGGGATTTATCAGCTTGCCGCCGGCCCTCGTGATGGCGGGTATGCAGATCTTTTCACAGATGGGCAGCGCCAGGTTCTTCCCCCCGCCGTAGATCGCGAGCAGGACGGGCTTGGCCCCCAGCTCCGCGGCCTTCGCGAGCACGGTCTCCTCCGCGTGTCCGGCGAACTTGGCGGTGGTCCAGCCCATCGCCTCCACGAACGCGCGCTGTGCCGGCGTAAGGTCGCGTGCGCCACTGCCCACGATGCGGATGAGCTGGCCGTCCAGCCGGGCGATCAACGTGGCGGTGACCCGCTGCGTGGCGGCGATGTCGTCGAGGAACCCGTGGGTGAGCTGGGAGATCAGTCGCGCCTCACCGGCCAGGCGCCCGAGGCGGAACGCCCAACCACCGAACTCGAAGAGGGCACCCGCGACACAGCCTTCGCCGAAGTCACGGAACCCGTCGCCGACACTGTACTTGCGACCCTCCAAACTGGATAATCCCCAGCCGAGTGCGACACTGAGGACGCCACCCACGACACAGCCGCCCGCCATCGCGGCGCAGAATGGGCAGTCCCCATTCGGATCGGCGATGTTGACCGGATCGGAGAAGGCATACTCGTAAAGGTTGGTGCCGCCGCCACCGAAGCCGGCGGGGTCACGGCTGATGAACCGTCCCGTGGCCGGGCTGTAGTACCGCGCCCGGTTGTTCTGCAGCCCGGTCTCCGCGTCGTACTCGCGACCGGTGTACTGCTGCGTGTTCGTGCTCGCCGCCCCGCTCGCGGTCGGAGCCCCGTACGGGTCGTAGGAGTACTGGGTGGACAGTGCCGACGACGATTGATCAACCAGGCCGAGCGTGGAGCCCAATCCGTCGGAGACGAGCGAACGGGCGGTGCCGCCCTCGGAGCGCTGCAGCGTCTCGTCCGCTCCGGCGGTGAGCCGGTCGATCGCGGAGCCGCTTGTTTGCTCACGAACGATGTTGGGTCCGTCGTACAGGTAGGTCGTGGTCGTGCCGTTGACCGTCTTGCCGGTCCGCCGGCCGGCGCTGTCGTACTCGTAGGTCGCGCTCATCCCGGGCCGTGTCACGCTGGCGAGCTGGCCCCGGGCGTCCCACGCATACGTGTTCGTACCATCGTTGGTCAGGTTGCCTGCGTTGTCGTAGCTGTACACCTGCCCGCCGCGGCTGACGAGCTGGTCCGCGTTGTCGTAGCTGACGGGAGGGCCGGTGCTCGGGATCGTCACGTGGGCAAGGCTGCCGGCGAGCGTGGCGACACGGCCGTTCGCGTCGTACGAGTAGATGAGGTCGCCGATCGGCGTACCGCCGGTGCCGGTGAAGGTCATGCCGGTCAGCTGGGACGCGGCGTCGTACGCGAATGTCGTCGTCACGCCCGGCTGGCTGATGCTGCTCGTGCGGCCGGCATTGTCGCGCTGCCACGTCACGGACGTCGAGCCCTGGCTGATCGAGGAGATCAGGTCGGTGGGGTCGTATCCGTAGGTGATCGTCTGCTGGCCGGGCACGCTCATCGTCGCGCGCCGGCCCAGATCGTCATACGTGTACCGGACCTGGCCGGCGGCGGTCGTGACGCTGGTGAGCTGATCGAGCCCGTCGTAGCCGAACGTTGTCGTCCCGGACGCGGAGTCCGCGGCGGTGGCGAGCCGATCAAAGGCGTCGTACGTATATGAGACCGTCGATTCGTAGGTCGGCCCTGGTGTCATGCCATAGCCGGCGAAGACCAGCCGCCCCAATGCATCGTACGCATAGGCGGTCTTCTTGCCGCGCGCATCCGTGGCGGTCACCGGCCGGCCCATGACGTCGTAATCGACATGGGTGCTGTGGCCAAGCGGATCGGTGCGATCGGTGACCCGGTCGTTGGTGTCGTACGTGTAGGTGGTCGTGTGGCCGCGGGCGTCGGTCACCGAGGTGCGGTTGCCGTTCGCGTCGTGCCCGAATGTCGTCGTATGCCCGAGCGGGTCTGTTGCGGACAGCACGTTGTTGTCCGCGTCCCAGCGCACGGTGGTCCTGGCGCCGGTCGGGTCGGTCACGGCCGCCACCCGGCCCACGGTGTCGAAGAACTTGCGCGTCGTCCGGCCGAGCGGGTCGGTGACGGCGACCGGGTCACCGAGGTCGTAGGTGACCGTGGTGGCATGGCCCAGCGGGTCGATGATCCGCGTGGGCCGTCCCGCGCGGTCGTACTCGATCTGGGTGGTGCGGTTCGCGGCGTCGGTGATCGCCGTGACGTCGCCCGCGGCGTTGTAGCCGAAGGTGGATGTTCGGTTGGCCCAGTCGGTCACCGAGGAGATCTGGTTGTACGGCGCGCCGTAGGTGAACTGTGTCGTGTGGCCCGCGACCACCCCGACGAACTCGCTGACCGACGACGGGTTGCCGGCGGCATCGTAAGTGACCGTGGTCGATCTGCCGTGCGGGTCGGTCACGCTCTGCACAAGGTGCGTGCTCGGGTCCCGGGTGATGGTGACCGTGCGTTCCAGCGGCGTGCCCAGCGCCACCGTCTCCGCCGTCTCGTAGTGACTCGTGTCGAACGTCGCCCGCCGCAGGCTGCCGTCGGGCGCCGTGACCGTCGTCTGCGTGCTGTAGCCGTTCGCGTCCGTGACGTACGCGAACTGGTACGTCGAGCCGTCCGCGAACCGCTGCGTGGCGACCTTGCCCGCGCTGTTGTACGTGTTCGTCAGGTACGTGATGTTGCGAGCATCGGTGATGGTCGTCATCGAGTTGTTGGCGTCGTAGCCGTACGTTATGGTCGCGCCACCCGGGCTGCGGACCTGGGTCAGCCGACCGCCAGCGTCGTACGTGTAGGTGACCACGCGGCCGGAGTCGTCCTTCGCCTGCGTGATCCGGTTGCTGGCGTCGTAGCTGAACTTGATCCAGCGGCCAGACGGCGAGGTGACCTGGGTGATGTTGCCGCCCTGGCCGTTGGCGTGGGTCACCGTGATCTGGTTGCCATGCCGGTCGCGGATCGCCTGCAGCGGCTGGTTCTCGCCGAAGACGTAGACCATGCCGTCGGTGCGCCTGAGATCCCAGCCGTTGCCGTTCCAGGCCATCGTGGCGTTGCGGAACGGGCCGGTGGTGTCGACGGCGGCGAAGACGGCGTCGGTGAAGCCCGTGCCCGGGCTCGTCCGTACGAAGTGGACGGAGGAGCTGTCCGGGAACACCATGTCGGCCTCGGTGTACTGGTGTGCCGACTGCAGGAATATCCCGTAGTCGTAGTTCGTGCCGATGCCGAACGGCCGCCTGGCGTTGTCCAACTGCCGGTACGTGCGGGTCACCGAGATCGGCATGACGTCCGGCACGGTCAGGTCGGTGTGCCGCTCCTCGAAGAGCCCGGTGCCGAGGTCGACCGGGTCACCATCGAAGTGGAAGAAGTCGTTGAGCATGTTGAACAACGCCTTCAGCAGCCCAGCCACGTTGATCATCGCGCCGCTGAACTCCCAGACGCGCACGCCCGGGTCCGGTACGACCTGCTTGCCGTCACGGGTCACGGTGCCGTGGCCGTAGACGTACCATCCCCTCACGTCCGGGTCATAGTCCCAGAACTCAACCCGGGTGCCGGGGGCCAGTCCGGTGCTGTTCGGGTAGACGATCTGCGCACCCGCCGGGAACACGTACGAACCGCCGGGTTGCACCGTGAAGTACACCGGCGTCACGACGCCCGGTGGCAGCGGGAACGGCGGGCGGTCCACCGGAATCGCCGTGACGGACAGCGAGGTCACGACGTGGCCATCCTCGTCCTTGACCACCGAGCCTTTCGGTAGGCGCACCTCGAAGCCGGGGATCTTCGGCGTGGTGATAACGGTCTCCGCCGTGGTCGGCGAGGGGAAGCTCACCGCGTGCTTCGCGTCCAGCCGCGTCATCCAGATGGTGTACGGCAGCACCGTCGTCTGTCCACCGATGACGTCCAGGCCAACCTCGAAGACGCCGAACTCCCGGCCCGGCTTGCTGGCCGTACGCCCGTCGATCGACAGCTCGTGGTGCCCGGCGGACAGGCCTGTGATCAGGAAACGGCCGGTGGTGTCGGAGCGCGCCGCATGATCATCGATGCTGAGCGTCACCCCGGCCAGTGGCTTGCCATTGACAAGCAGGACCTGGCCGGTGACCGCGGTCTCGCCCGGGCCGGCGGTCAGGGCCGGCAGTTCCTGCGTACCGCTGTCCGAACGATGACTTTCCCAGTCGTCGCCGTGCAAGTTGAAGCGATCGGGTGTCCAGAATTCGGAGTCGTCAGACGCCGGCCGCCGGAGCCGGCGCGGGTCAAGCGCGTCGTCGACCACCGGACCGGAAGGCGTCGTCGTTGCGGGCGTCGTTGCGGGCGTCGTCGTTGTGGTGCGTGTCGGAGCCGGCCCATGCGTCGTGGTCGCGCCCGACGTTTCGGCCTGGGACGGCGCCTTGGCCGGGGCGGCACCGCCGCCGACGAGGACGACCGCGACGGTGACCTGGCCGAAGGCCGACCCGCTCGGATTGGCGTAGACAGTGTACGTGCCGGTGGTAGCGAGGCTGAGACTGCTGAATGTGTAGCTGCCTGAGCTGGTCGTGGTGCTCGCCAGGTTGGTGCCGTCGGGTTTGCGGACCGCGAAGTTGGTGGACCCGAACGTGTTTCCCGTCAGGTTCACGGTGACGACCTGTCCGGCGGTGCCGGCGAACGTGACGGCCGCGTTCTGGCCAGGCGTGGTGGTCGACACGGTCACCGCGGGTCCGCCGATGGTGGCCGTCGCGGTGGCGTCGGCGGGTACGTCGAACAGCTGCGTGGTCACCGACCCGACCGGCGAACCGGACGGGTTGAAATACACCGTGTACGTGCCGTCGACCGGCACGGTGGTCGTGTCGATCGAGTCCGCGCTGCTGATCGAGGTGGACACCAGCGTCGACCCGTCGGGCTTGCGCACCACGGTGGACAGGCAGCAGCCGAACGTGTTGTTCGTGAACTTGAAAAACACCCGCTGACCCGCCGTACCGGTGAAGGTCACCGCGAGGTTCTGCCCGGGCACCGTCGTGGACACGGTCACCGCGGGTCCGCCGATGGTGGCCGTCGCGGTGGCGTCGGCGGGTACGTCGAACAGCTGCGTGGTCACCGACCCGACCGGTGCGCCGGACGGGTTGAAGTAGATCGTGTACGTGCCGTCCACCGGCAGGGTGGTCGTGTCGATCGAGTCCGCGCTGCCGATCGAGGTGGACACCAGCATCGACCCGTCCGGCTTACGCACCACAGTGGACAGACAGCAGCCGAAGGTGTTGTTCGTGAACTTGAAGAACACCCGCTGACCCGCCGTACCGGTGAAGGTCACCGCGAGGTTCTGCCCAGGCACCGTCGAGGTGACCGTGACCGCGGGTCCGCCGATAGTGGCCATCGCCGTGGCGTCGGCGGGTACCTCGAACAGCTGCGTGGTCACCGACCCCACCGCAGAGCCCGAGGGGTCGAAGTAGATCGTGTACGTGCCGTCCACCGGCAACACCGTGACGTCGATCGAACCCGAACCGCCGAACGAGGTGGACACCAACGTCGACCCGTCCGGCTTACGCACCACGGTGGACAGACAGCAGCCGAAGGTGTTGTTCGTGAACTTGAAGAACACCCGCTGACCCGCCGTACCGGTGAAGGTCACCGCGAGGTTCTGCCCAGGCACGGTCGAGGTGACCGTCGCCGCGGGTCCGCCGATAGTGGCCATCGCCGTGGCGTCGGCGGGTACGTCGAACAGCTGCGTGGTCACCGACCCGACCGCGGAGCCGGACGGGTTGAAGTACACCGTGTAGGTGCCGTCGACCGGCAGGACGGTGGGGTCGATCGTGCCCGAGCTGCCGATCGAGGTGGACACCAGCGTCGACCCGTCCGGCTTACGCACCACAGTGGACAGACAGCACCCGAACGTGTTGCCGGTGAACCTGAAAGACACACGCTGACCCGCAGTTCCGGTGAAGGTCACCGCAAGGTTCTGCCCAGGCACCGTCGAGGTGACCGTCACCGCCGGCCCACCAATGGTGGCCGCGACGGTGGCGTCCGCCGGCACCTCGAACAGCTGCGTGGTCACCGACCCGACGGGTGCACCGGACGGGTTGAAGTAGATCGTGTACGCGCCGTCCACCGGCAGGGTGGTCGTGTCGATCGAGTCCGAGCTGCCGATCGAGGTGGACACCAGCGTCGACCCGTCCGGCTTACGCACCACAGTGGACAGACAGCACCCGAACGTGTTGTTCGTGAACTTGAAGAACACCCGCTGACCCGCCGTACCCAGGAAGGTCACCGCGAGGTTCTGCCCCGGAGTGGTGGTCGACAAGGTCACCGCGGGTCCGCCGATGCTCGTGGTCGCGACGGCGTCCGCCGGTACCTCGAACAGCTGCGTGGTCACCGACCCGACCGGTGCGCCGGACGGGTTGAAGTAGATCGTGTACGCGCCGTCCACCGGCAGGGTGGTCGTGTCGATCGAGTCCGCGCTGCCGATCGAGGTGGACACCAGCATCGACCCGTCCGGCTTACGCACCACAGTGGACAGACAGCACCCGAACGTGTTGTTCGTGAACTTGAAGAACACCCGCTGACCCGCCGTACCCACAAACGCGACCGCGAGGTTCTGCCCAGGCACCGTCGAGGTGACCATCACCGCGGGTCCACCGATGCTCGCAGTCGCGACCGCGTCCGCCGGCACCTCGAACAGCTGCGTAGTCACCGACCCCACCGCGGCACCGGACGGGTTGAAGTAGATCGTGTACGCGCCGTCCACCGGCAGCGTCGTGGTGTCGATCGAGTCCGAGCTGCCGATCGAGGTGGACACCAGTGTCGACCCGTCCGGCTTACGCACCACAGTGGACAGACAGCAGCCGAACGTGTTGCCGGTGAACTTGAAGAACACCCGCTGACCCGCCGTACCGGTGAACGTCACCGCGAGGTTCTGCCCAGGCACCGTCGAGGTGACCGTCACCGCGGCCCCACCGATGCTGGCCGTGACGGTGGCATCGGCCGGCACCTCGCTGACTTTGGCCGTGATGGTGCCCGTTGCCGTGGCAGCGGCCACGAAGAGGAGCTCGTACGTGCCGGTGGCGGACGCGGTGAACGTGTCGATGAAGTCGCTGTTGCTCGGGCAGCCGAGCGACCGGACCGTGGTGCCGCGAATGTCGAGCACTTTCACGCTGCTCAGCCCACATGAACCGAACGTCCCGCCGGATAGCGTGATGCTGGCGCGTTGCCCCTGCGAGAGGTCGAAGAGAACCAAGCCAATCTTGTTGGCCATCGGTATCGAGACGGTCTGCGGCACACCGATCGATGTACGGGCTGTCGTGACCACATCTGCCGCTGTGTATGGCGACGGCGCGACATAGACGTCGGGACCGGTGGCTGTGCCCCGGGCTGTGCGTACGGACACGCGGCCGGAGCTGGTCCCACTCGGAGCGAGGATGTCCAGCCCGGTTGTCGTTGCATTCTGAACCGGCGCACGGGTGCCGTTCAACGCGGCCACTTGGGCGGAGACGTCGCTGTCGAAGTTGGTACCGGAGACCGAGATCGTGTCACCGACGTTGACCACGGCCGGCGTGACGCCGGTGATTGACGGACCATTCGCGGCCGGATCGATCGTGAACGGAACGTCGCTTGTCGCCGAAGCACTGCCAACCGTGACGGTCACCGGACCAGTCGTGGCGCCTTCCGGCACGATGACGACCAACCGCGCGGGGCTGGCCGAGGTGACGGTGGCGGCGGTTCCGTTGAACTGCACCAGATTCGCGGCCGGCGAGAGCGAGAAGCAGCCGCCGGAGATGGTCACGGCGGTCCCGGGGGCGCCGGAGCGGGGCGTCACAGACATCACCGACAGGGCAGGCGTACTGAGATTCTGCACGCTTGTGCCGTTGCCCACCTCGTCGTATCCATAGCGTGCGGTCTGCCCGAGTTGATCGGTGACGCCGACGAGTCGGCCGCTCGAGTCATAGCTATACCGGACGGTGTTGCACTCGTCGGCGAACGCGGGCCGCGGTGCGAACGACGCGTCGAGCAGCATCGCGGCGAGGCACATGACCAATGTCCCGGCGATCCAGCGGCGGGCCCGGCCGCCCAGCAGGTTTCGCTCGGAGAAGAGAGTACCAAGCATCGCTGCGCCCCCCGCAAGATCGCGCAAACTGATAGAAGCAGATGTTAACGAGACCTATCTCTAGGTCACAAGACCGGCTGCGGCAAACTTAACTCGGCCGCCGGCAGACGTTCGCCGACCCGTCGGAGCGCGCGACGTTGATTTGCCGCCCCGTGCAGTCCCGTCCTGTCGTATCCACCCGACGACTGTTGTATGTGTAGGCGGCCGTCAGCGTATGCGGAGGTGGTTCTCGCCGTCGTTGGTCGAGCGGTTGTCGTCCAGGTCTCGCGCGGAGCATCCGGCCTGCATGAGCACGTTGACGTGGTGCGCGACGGTGCTCTTCGGGCGGTCGACGGCGGTCAGCCCGGCCACGGTCGCTGCCCGCTCGAAGACCAGATCGCGGATCGCAGTTGGGGAGTGTGTATTGGTCACATCCATGGATCTCTCTAAGGTCGAGTAGCCGGGAGGGGTCTCACCTCCCGGCTCTCACAGATCTGGGCGTAACAGTCTCCCGTTACCCAGCTCTTGTCATCCTGTCTGCCAGGCGGAGCGGACCCATGCCCAGTGGGAGAAGAGCCTGGGGTACTGGCTGGTGATGCGTTGCCAGGCCGCCATGGCCTTCGTGTAGGGCCGCAACCGTTTGTGCTTCTTGCGGATCCAGCGCACCAGGTAGGCGTTGATGCGGGCGAGGAGTGGACACAGCGCGGAGCGGTAGAAGGCCCCGTAGTACTGAGTCCAGCCGCGAATGATCGGGTTGATCTTCTTCGCAAGCTCGGTGATGGTGAGGGGAACCTTGCGGTGCAGCCGCCACCGGCGGACCTCACCGCTGATCTTCTTGAGGGCTTGTTTGCTGATCGCGGGCAGGAACGAGGTGAACTTCACCCCGACCCTGCTGCGCGCCGCGCGGGCTTGGAACGTGAACCCCAGGAACGTGAACGAGGTATGCGGATAGCTGCCCCGCCGGTCACCGTCCTTGCAGTAGACAATCCTGGTCTTGGTCGGGTGTAGCTGCAGTCCGACCTGGGCCATCCTGTCCGCGATCGCCGCCCGCACACGGTGGGCTTGGCGTTCGCTGACGCAGTGCACGACCGCGTCGTCGCAGTAGCGCTCGAACGGCACGCTCGGGTACTCCCGGGCCATCCAGTCGTCGAACGCATAGTGCATGAACAGGTTCGCCAGCACGGGCGAGACCGCCGACCCTTGTGGGGTACCGCGGTCTCGCTGTTGCACGTTGCCGTCGGGTAGCACCAGCGGCGCAGCCAGCCACCGCTTGACGTAGAGCACCACCCATGGCTGGTCGGTGTGTTTCTCCACCGCCTTGACGATCAGGTCCCACGGCACGCTGTCGAAGAACTTGGCGATGTCCAAATCGATCACCCAGTCCTTGCGCCAGCAGCGTTTCCGGCATGCCGCCACCGCGTCCAGAGCCGAACGCGCCGGCCGGTAGCCGTAGGAGTCTGGGTGGAAGATCGGCTCGACCTTCGCCTCCAGCCTGCGCGCCACCACCGTCTGCGCGATTCTGTCCGCGACGGTGGGGACGGGTGTTTCATACTGCTCCTCCTGCAATCGCGTGTGGGGATGCGCGTGGGCGTCTGGGCGGTTGGCGGTGCCCTCGGGCATCAGGATGGCCGAGGGCACTGACATTTTCGGTGTGGTCCTATCGCCGTGCGCGGGGTTTGCTGCGTCGGGCTGCCGGGTTGAGGTGGCCGGAGGCGGCGATGCGACGCTGGCAGGCTGCCTCGATTTTTGGGGTCCAGGTGATGCATAGCCGGTTGCCGGGGCCTCGGCGGGCGTCCAGTTGCGCGCTCTCGATCCAGTAGTAGACGACGCCGGTGCTGCAGCCGAGCCGGTGGGCGGCCTCGGCGACGCCGATCTCCCCGGCGGTGTATGGGTGCGGGGACGGGATGTGGTAGGCGTGGCGGACCCATTGGATGGCGGGGATGTCGAAGGTGCGGCCGTGGCCGGTGCGCAGGCCGGCGGTGTTGAGGTGGGCGACGAGGTCGTGGTTGCTCATGGTCGGTCCGAGTCGTTTGATGACCTCGACAGCCTGCGGCACGGTCCGTTTGGCGGTACCGGAGTGCACCGCGCGCGCGGCGCGTAGTTCGTCGGTGGCGCCGGTGTGCCAGCGGATCCCGATGCGGACCTGGTCGCGGCGGGTCTCGGCGAGCAGGGTGACATCGCTGATGAGGGTGCGGAGCAGCCGTTTGCGGTCCTTGTCGCTGGTGGTGGGTGCGTGCCAGAGCCCGGGTAGGTTGGCGGCGAGGGTTTCCAGGTCGGCCCGGCTGGGCAGCGGCGGCAGTGTTTCGTGCGCAGCCTCAAGGGCAGCTGTTGCCTCGGCCATGGCGGCGAGTCTGGTCTCCCATCGGGCTTCCAGACTTCGGGCCACGAGGCGGTTCTCGGGCTCGCAGGCGTGGAAGGCGCGTTCGGCCCGGTCGGCGTCGTAGCGGGCGCGTTCCACGGCGAGTTGCGCGGCCCGGCTGACCCGCTGATGCCGGCCGGCGACCTCGTCGGCGGCGCACAGTGCGAGCGTGACCTGTTCGGGTGTCAGCGCCTGCAGCAGGGCGGCGGCGACCGCGGTGTCGACGGTGGCCGCGACCACCGACCGGCAGGTCGGTGTGGTCGCCCGGTCGGCGCGGGAGCTGCACTCGTAGGAGGGCCGCTGGTCGCTGTGGTAGTTGGTGCGCATCGGTTTGCCGCAGCCTCCACAGTGGATGATCCCCTGGCACAGGGCGTTGCCTTCGCGGGGCGGTCGGGCGCCGGTGTTGGTGCGGTTGGCCGCCAGCTTGGCCTCGTTGGCCAGGTAATCCGCCCAAGTGATGTAGCCCTCGTGATGCTCGGTGATCAGGACCGGCCACTCGGCGCGGGGTCGGGCCACCATCGCCGTGTGGACCTTGCCGTGCGGGTCGAGACTGCGGCGGGAGGAGTACCGGCCGAACACATACGCGCCGGCGTAGCCCGGATTCTTCAAGATCCCGGTAACGCGGGCGTGGGTCAGCCGCCCCCAGCGCAGCTGCCCGGCCCACACTCCGCCGTAGGCGCGCAACGGGAAACGCCGGTCGGCGAACGCGGCGACCACCCCGTAGGCCGAGCCGCACGCGGCGAACGCGGTGAACACGTCAGCCACCGCGGCCTGGACCTCGGCATCGGGGTCGATGACCACACCGCCGGTCTCGTCGTGGAGGTAGCCGACCGGTAGCGGGGTGCGCAGCTCGCCGCGGGCCGCGGCGGCGCGTTTGGCCTCCTGCAACCGCCCGGCCATCACATGCAGTTCCACTTCTCCGATCGTGCCCTTGAGGCCCAGCAGCATC
>WNGB01009544.1_pt1 | contig 13589 bp, 13 predicted proteins | sample 5400681 | NCBI WGS metagenome assembly WNGB01 (sample SAMN13153367, study PRJNA577476) | soil metagenome | isolation source: 115 cm soil or saprolite under grassland replicate 2 | place: USA:California | collected 2016-06-15 | reverse complement strand
GCCTTCTGCTCGTCCTCCGAAAGGGTCGCCCACGCCTCCGGCGACCGCGGCGTCGGGGAGTCGCCTTGATGGATCAGCAGCAGGTACTTCATGGCTCCCTCCTTCTCTGGGATGGTCGCCCATGAGACAAACGGGGAGCCGCGAAATCGACAGCCCCGCGAAACCCTGGACGGGCCTCTCCGAGGCTCCCCTCCGGCACCCCTTCTGGCCAGGTCGATGCGTGCACCCCTGGGAGGCCGCTCAGCCGCCGTCCAGCAGGCCGCGGGCGGCCAGGTCGCGGCGGAGCTGGACGGCGTCGCGGAACAGCACGGCGTCCAGGCCGACGGCGCCGGCGGCAGCCACGTTGGCGGCCGAGTCGTCCACGAAGACGGTCGCCGCAGGGGTGAGGCCGAAGCGGTCGAGCAGCAGCTCGAAGATGCGCCGGTCCGGCTTGGCCAGCCGCTCCTCGCCGGAGATGACCAGACCGTCGAACCAGGCCAGGAACGGGAAGCGCTCCCTGGCCAGGGGGAAGGTCTCGGCCGACCAGTTGCTCAGCGCGTACACCGGGACGCCGGCGGCACGCAGCTCGGCCAGCAGCGCCACCGTCCCCGGGATGTCGCCGCCGAGCATCTCCCGCCAGCGCTGGTGGTAGGCGGCGATGGCCGCCGCCTTGGCGGGGTGGCGTGCGGCCAGCTCGGCGACCGCGCCGGCGAACGGACGGCCGCGGTCCTGCTCGGCGTTCCACTCCGGGGTGGCGACGGTGGCCAGGAACTCCTCCACCGCCGCCTCGTCGCGGAACAGCTTGCGGTACAGGTAGCGGGGGTCCCAGTCGATCAGCACCCCGCCAAGGTCGAACACGACCGCCTCGCTCGGCACCGCGCGCTGGTCCTCCTGCTCGGTTGGGTTCCGGCCGTGCGCCCTTACCGTTACCTTATCGGTCGCGGACGAGACTGCCGCGCACGAGTGCACAAACGATCCGGGCCGGCGGCCCGGCCCGGTTCCGATGGGAGCTCCGGCATGGCGGGTGACGGCAGGCGCAGGGCCTGGTTGGTCGCGGCGGTGGTGGTCGCGCTGCTGCTGGTCGGCGGCGGCGCGTACGCGCTGCTGTCGCTGCGGACCTCGGACTCGCCGGCGCCGGCCGCGCTCGACGAGCCGGCGCCAACCAGCGCCGGCAGCACGGCCACCAGCGGCCAGGCTGCCGCCGCCGACAGCGCGGACGGCAGCTGGCAGATCAGCGGCGACGGCTCCTCGTTCGTCGGCTACCGGGTCCGCGAGCAGCTCGCCTTCGTCTCCTCGCCGAGCGGCGCCGTCGGCCGGTCGACGGCGGTGACCGGCACCATGCAGGTCGCCGGCGACCAGGTCGGGGCGGTCAGGGTCGAGGCCGATCTGACCAGGCTGGAGAGCGACGAGGCCCGCCGCGACAACGCCATCAGGCAGAACGGCCTGCAGTCCGACCAGTTCCCGACCGCCACCTTCGAGCTGACCGAGCCCATCCGGCTCGACCGGGCCCCTGCGGACGGTCAGCAGGTGACCGGCAAGGGCAAGGGGCGGCTGACCGCCCACGGCGTCACCCACGAGGTGACCGTCGACCTGCGGGGCCGCTGGGACGGCGACACCATCCAGGTGGCCGGCCAGCTCCCCATCCGCATGACCGACTACGGGATCCAGCCGCTGCAAATCGGCCCGGTCGTCTCGATCGAGGACGGCATGACGGTGGAGTTCCGCCTCCGCTTCGAGCGGGCCTGATGGCCGGCCCGTCCCCCCGCCTGACGCGCCGCCGGCTGCTGCAGCTGGGTCTCGCCCTGCCGCTGCCGCTGGCGCTGGCCGCCTGCGACGGCGACGAGCCCGAGCGCGAAGGCGGGGTGGCCAGCACCACGCCACCCTCCCCGTCCACCGCCGCCGCGGGAGGAACGCTGGCCCCGACGCCGGCCTGCGACGACGGCGACGACCCGACGCTGTCGCAGACCGAGGGCCCGTTCTTCGCTCCCGACTCGCCGGAGCGGGCCTCGCTGCTGGAGCCGGGGCTCGGCGGCACCAGGCTGACCATCACCGGCGCGGTGGTGGACACCGGCTGCCGGCCGGTGCCGCGCGCGCTGCTCGACTTCTGGCAGGCCGACGACCACGGCGAGTACAGCCGCGAGAGCTACCGCCTGCGTGGCCACCAGTTCACCGACGCGCAGGGCCGTTGGCGCCTGGAGACGATCGTGCCCGCCCTGTACAGCGGCCGGACCCGCCACATCCACGTCAAGGTGCAGGCGCCGAACCGGCCGGTCCTCACCACCCAGCTCTACTTCCCCGGGGAGCCGGCCAACCAGGACGACGGGATCTTCCGGCGGGAGCTGCTGCTCGAGAACCTCCGTGACCGCGCCGGCGGCCGCCAGGCGAGCTTCACCTTCGTCCTCGACCTCTGAGCGGGCTACCGTCCCACGGCGTAGGCCTGCCGGCCGCGCGGATTGGCGGCGGCCAGCAGCAGCCCGGTCGCCGGGTCGCGGCCGGCCACGCAGGTGCGGCCGATCGACCACGGGTCCGCCACCTCGACCAGGTGGCCGCGCGCCCGCAGGCCTGCCACCACCGCCGGCTGGAGGCGTTCCTCGACCAGCAGCCGGCCGGGCGTGGCCTCGCGGGGCCAGAAGGAGCTCGGGAAGTGCTCCGAGGTGAACGCCGGGACGTCGATCGCCTGCTGGAGGTCCAGCCCGAAGTGGACGTGGGCGAGGAAGAACTGCAGCGGCCACTGGTCCTGCGCGTCCCCGCCCGGGGTGCCGAAGGCCAGCAGCGGCTCGCCGTCGCGCAGCGCCAGTGAAGGGCTGAGCGTGGTCCGCGGCCGCCTCCCCGGAGCCAGCGAGCTGGCGAGCCCCTCCTCCAGCCAGAACATCTGCCCCCTGGTGCCGAGGCAGAACCCCAGCCCGGGAACGGCCGGGGAGCTCTGCAGCCAGCCCCCGCTCGGGGTGGCCGCGACCAGGTTGCCGTACCGGTCGGCCACGTCCACATGACAGGTGTCGCCACCGGAGAGGGCCGGCTCGCCGGACCCGCTCGGGTGCCTCCCCGCGGCGGTCGCGACGGCCGCCGGCAGGCGCGGCGCCCGGCCGGCCGGCGACCCGGGCCGCAGCTCCAGGGAGGCGTCCCCACCGACCAGGGCGCGGCGGCGCTGGTTGTAGGCGGGGTCGAGCAGGCCGTCCAGCGGCACCTCGACCGCGGCCGGGTCGCCGTACCAGGCCTCCCGGTCGGCGAAGGCGAGCTTGCCGCACTCCACCAGGGTGTGGACGTAGGCCTCGCCGCCGAGGCCCATGGCGGCCAGGTCGAACCCGTCCAGCAGCGCCAGCTGCTGCAGGAACACTGGGCCCTGGCCCCACGGGCCGGTCTTGCAGACCCTCCAGCCGTGGTAGTCGAGGGTGACCGGCGGTTCGAAGCTCGCCCGCCAGCCGGCCAGGTCGTCGCCGCCGAGCAGGCCCCGGTGCCGGCGCCCGCTGCCGTCCATGACCTCGGCGGCGGCCAGGTAGCCGGCGATCGCCTCGGCCACGAACCCCTCGTAGAAGGCGGCGACGGCGGCCTCGATCTGGCCGTCGCGGTCGGCAGAGGCCGCCTCGGCCTCGGCGAGCAGGCGGCGCCAGGTCGCGGCCAGCGCCGGGTTGCGCAGCCGCGCCCCGCTCGCCGGCACGCCGTCGGCCAGCCACACCTCTGCCGAGGAGGGCCACTCCTCGGCGAACAGGCGTTGCTTCGCGGCCACCGTCGAGGCGACCCCCGGCAGCGCGGGGAAGCCGCCCTCGGCGTAGCCGATGGCGGCCTGGAGCACGTCACGCGGGCGCATGGTGCCGTGCTCGGCCAGCAGCAGCATCCAGGCCCCGAAGGCGCCTGGCACGCAGGCCGGCAGCAGCCCGTCGCCGGGAACCAGGTCGAGGCCGAGATCGCGGAAGCGGCCGATGCTGGCGGCCGCCGGCGCCGGGCCCTGGCCGTTCACCACGAACACCTGGTCCCGCTCGGCGCTGTAGCCGATGACCGGCACCTCGCCGCCCGGCCCGTTCAGGTGGGGCTCGACCACCTGCAGCACGAAGCCGGCCGTGACCGCGGCGTCGAAGGCGTTGCCGCCCCGTTCCAGCAGCGCCATCGCCGCCGCCGAGGCCAGCCAGTGGGTCGACGAGACCATGCCGAAGGTCCCGCGCAGCTCCGGTCTGGTGGCGAACACGCCTCCAAGGATAGCCGCGACCGCCTAATGGCTTGCCGGATCCGCCGGCCGCCACCGATCATCGTCGGAACGCCGTCCAGCGAGGGACCTGTCCGAACATGCTCCGCGTCACCGAACTGACCGTCGAGGTCGGCCACCGGCTGCTCGCCGACGAGGTGAGCTTCACCGTCGCGCCCGGCGACGTGGTCGGCCTGGCGGGGCCGAACGGCGCCGGCAAGACCAGCCTGCTGCGGACCCTGGCAGAGGCGGCCCAGTCTCGGCGTAACGGCGCGGTCAACCTGATCGGGGAGCTGGCGTGGCTGCCGCAGGAGTCGCCGCCCACCGCGGCCTCGACCGGGCTGGCCCGGCTGCTCTCGGCCCGCGGCCTGGACCGGGCCCGCCAGGAGCTGGAGGCGGCGCGGCGACGGATCGACCAGCACGCCGACGCCAGGACCCGCGACCGGGCCATCAAGCGGTTCTCCAACCTGCAGGAGCGCTTCGAGGTGGAGGGCGGCTACCGGGCGGAGGCGGAGGCGCGCCGGGTCGCCGCCGGCCTCGGCATCCCGGCCACCGGCCTGGACCGGTCGCTGGCGGCCCTCTCCGGCGGCGAGCGGCGCCGGGTGGAGCTTGCCAGGGTGCTGCTGAGCCAGGCCGGCACGCTGCTGCTCGACGAGCCGACCAACCACCTGGACGCCGACGCCAAACGCTGGCTGGCCGGGTTCCTGGCCGACTTCGCCGGCGGCATCCTGCTGGTCTCCCACGACCTGCCGCTGCTGGACCGCGACGTCACCGCCGTGCTGGCGCTGGACCCGCTGACGGCCACGATCGAGACCTACAAGGGCACCTGGAGCCAGTACCTGGAGGCGCGCGAGGTGCGGGCGAAATCGGAGGCGCGCCAGCGCAAGGTGCTGGAGCGCGACATCAAGCGGCTGTCGGCGTTCGTGGAGAAGTACCGCCACTCCAACGAGGACATGGCCAGGAGAGCGATGGTGACCGAGCGGCGCGTGGAGCGCATGAAGGCGCGCCTGACCCCGCAGCGGAGGCAAGGCCGCCGGGTGGCCGTCCGCTTCCCCGAACCGCCGCCGTCCGGCCGCTTCCCGCTGGACGCGGTCGACCTGTCCCGCTCCTACGGCGGCCCGCCGGTCTTCAAGCACGTCTCGTTCGACCTGCAGCGGGGCGAGCGGCTGCTGGTGCTCGGCCTCAACGGCGCCGGCAAGACGTCGCTGCTGCGCATCCTCGCCGGCATCGACCGGCCCGACGACGGCGAGGTGCGGCGCGGCCACGGCGCCGCGGTCGGCTACTACGCGCAGGAGCACGAGGGCCTCGACCCGGACGTCACCTGCATGGAGTCCCTGCGGCAGGTGGCCAACGCTCCCGACGACCTGCTGCGGGGCGTCCTCGGCCACTTCCTGCTCGGCGGCGACCAGGCCCACCAGCCGACCCGCACGCTGTCGGGCGGCGAGAAGACCAAGCTCGCCCTCGCGCGGCTGGTCCTCGGGCGCCACAACGTGCTGCTGCTGGACGAGCCGACCAACAACCTGGACGCGCAGGCGGTCGAGGCGGTCCGCTCCGCCCTTGCCACCTTCACGGGAGCGGTGGTGCTGGTCAGCCACGACACACCGTTCGTGCAGCGCTTCGAGCCCGACCGGGTGCTGCTGATGCCCGACGGCGCCCTGGACGTCTGGGGCGAGGACTACCTCGACCTGGTCGCCCTCGACTGATGGCGGGCGGGACCGTGACCCTCTCCAGGGACGACATCCGGCGGCTGCCGCTGGGCCACTACACCCGGCCGGCCGGGGACCCGCTGGCCGGCCGGCGGATCGTGGTCGACGCCTACCTGGTCCGCCATCCGGGCGGGCTGCTGCTGTTCGACACCGGCATCGGCGAGGGCGCGCCGGAGTTCGACCGCCACTACCGGGTGGTGCGGCGCCCGCTCCGCGACGCCCTCGCCGCGCTCAGCGCGGAGCTCGACGACATCCGCCTGGTAGTCAACTGCCACCTGCACGCCGACCACTGCGGCGGCAACCCGGCGCTGGCCGGCAGGCCGGTCTTCGTGCAGCGGGCCGAGCTGGAGGCGGCCAGGGGGCCTGCCTACACGATCCCGTCGCTGGTCGACTTCCCCGGGGTGGCCTACGAGCTGCTGGACGGGGAGGCGGAGGTCCTGCCGGGCGTTCGGGTGGTACCGACCCCCGGCCACACCGACGGCCACCAGTCGCTGGTGGTCGACTGCGCCGAGGGGCCGGTGGTGCTGCTCGGCCAGGCCTACGAGTTCGCCTCCGACTGGGCACGGGCTGCCCTTGCCTGGTCGCTGGCCAGGGACGGCGTGGAGGCGCCGCTGCCCGACGATCCCGGGTGGGTCGGCCGCCTCCAGGCGCTGGACCCCTGCCAGGTGCTGTTCGCCCACGACCTCGCCGCGGTCCAGTCGCCCCGCTGACGCCGCCTTCGGTGTCTGGTCACCCGTTAGCCAGCAGGGCACGGAGGCCGGCCCGGTAGGTCGCAGGGTCCACGCCGCCGACCAGCAGCCGCTGCATGATGTACCCGGGCACCATGCCGAACAGCACCGCTCCGACCTGTTCGGGATCGGCCTGCGCCGGGAGCCTGCCGGCCGCCTGCGCCCGCTTGGCCAGCTCGACGAACCTCGAGCGGATGCTGCGATAGGTCACCTCGACGAAGTCCGCCAGCGCCGGCTCACGCAGCGACTCCGCCCACACCTGCAGGGCCAGGCGCGCGCTGCCCCGCGGGCCGGTGAAGCCGTCGACCATGGAGAGCACCCGCTCCATCGTCTCCTCGATCGGGGCGACGGGCTCGGCGGTGGTGATCACCTCGATCGACCGGATGACGTCGCCGACGGTCTCCTGCGCGATCGCGGCGACGATCGCCGCCTTGCCCGGGAAGTAGCGGTAGACGGCGCCGGCCGACAGTCCCGACTCGCGGAAGACGTCCTGCATCGAGGTGGCGTGGAAGCCGTTGCGCATGAAGCAACGGCCGGCGGCGTCGAGGATCTGCCGGCGGCGCGCCGCGCGGTGCTGCTCGCTGACTCTTGGCATGGCGCCATAGTAAAGCGAATATTCGTTTTTGACGAGACCGGCGACCGGGTGCATCCTCGAATAGAACAGGAACGATCGTTTTCTAAAGAGCCTGTCATGCCCCGCACCCATGCTCCGCTCACGCGAGCCCTCGCCGTGGCCGTCGGGGTGGTGGCGCTGCAGGCGCTGATCGTGGCGGTCTTCGCCTGGCCCGCGGCGAACCTCGGGCCACGCGACCTGCCGGTGGTGGTCGCCGGCCCGGCGCCCGCCGCGGAGGCGTTCGCGGCGCGGCTGGCCCAGGCCGAGCCCGGCGCCTTCGAGGTCGCGACCGCCACGGACGCGGCAGCCGCCGACCTGCTGCTCCGCGAGCGCGAGGTCTACGGCGCCTTCCTGCTCGGCCCCGACGGCCTGGCCGGCGTCCACCTCGCCTCCGCCGCCAGCCCCACCGCCGCACAGCTGCTCACCCAGGCGGCGCAGGTCGCCGGCCAGGGACGACCGGTGCCGGTGGAGGACCTGGTGCCCGCCGCCCCTGGCGACCCGCGCGGCGCCGGGCTGTCGGCGGCGCTGCTGCCCCTCGTGCTGACCAGCCTGATCGCCGGCGTCCTGCTGGCGGTCGCGGTCACGGGCCGCTGGGCGCGGCTGCTCGGCCTGGTCGCCTACGCGGCGCTCGCGGGCCTGGCGGTGATGGCCATCCTCCAGTACGGGCTGGACGCGCTCGCCGGCGGCTATCTCGCCAACGCCGCCGTCGGGCTGCTCGCGCTGGCCATGGCGGCGGCGGTGGCCGGGCTCGGCACGCTGTTCGGCGCCGCCGGGGTCCTGCTGGCCGTGCTGGTGGTGTTCCTGCTCGGCAACCCCCTCTCCGGGCTGACCTCGGCCCCCGAGCTGCTGCCGCAGCCGTGGGGTGCGGTCGGCCAGTTCCTGCCGCCGGGCGCCGGTGGGACGCTGCTCCGCTCCGTCGCCTTCTTCGATGGCGCCGGCGCGGCCGTCGCGGCCTGGGCGCTCGCCGCCTGGGCGGGCGTCGGGCTGGTGTTGGCCGCCGCCACGCAGGCCGGCCGGCTGCGGCTGCCGGCAGGCGCGCACGCCCCCGAGACGCCAATCCGGAACCCCGCCTGAGCCGGCTGCGCCCGGGCCGGCCGGCCAGCCGTCGGGGCCCGCCCGGTTCCGCCCGGAGGGGTCCGGGCCGGAGGGGTCCGGGGAACCCCGAGGGGTGCCCCGGTCTCTGGGCCCCAGGGGGGTGCCCCGGTCGGATCGGGCGGCAGGCGGCCGGCCCGGCGCAGGCTCTCACGCAGCAGGAACTCGATCTGGGCGTTGACGCTGCGCAGGTCGTCGGCGGCCCAGCGCTCCAGCGCGTCGTACAGCCGGCGGTCGACGCGCAGCGGGTAGACCTTGCGGTCCGCCATGGGCCGCTACTATCGCATCCGGCAGCGCTTGCCCGGTTTAGTTCACTGTTCTGCTGAAGCGCTAAGCGGGCCGTGCGCCTGCGCGCACGACGATGGGCAGCTGTCCACATTCACGTTCAAGGCCATGACTGGCAGACCACCCCAATCGAACATCAGTTCGACATGGCCACCACTCCCACCCCTCGCCTGGTGCACCGCACCGCCCACATCCGCCTGCGCGCCACCCGCCACCAGACCGACCGCTGCTACCAGCTGCTCCGCGCCGCCGGCGACGTCTGGGCCTGGCTGCTGGACAGCAACCGGCAACGCCGGCAACACGGGCTGCCGCCGATCGCCAATTACCAGCAGCTGTGCCGCCAGCTCACCAGCCAGGGCAGCTTCGGAGAACTGCCGGTTACCGGGGCACGGTCGGTGCTGCGGCGCTATGCCGACGCCTGGTTTGCCGCGGCCAGACGCCGCCGCGACGGCCAGCTGGCCGGGTTCCCGCGGCGCAAATACGCCTTGGTGCCCGTCCGTTGCTACCACGGCACCTTCCGACTCGAAGAGGGACGGGTGCAGCTGCCGGTCGCCAAGGGTTGTCCGCCGCTGTGGGTGCGACTGGCCCGCCCGATCCCCTACCCCGCTGCGCAGGTCCGCGCGGTCACCCTGCTCCACCAGGGTGGGCGGCTGTGGCTGGCGGTCACCGCCGCCGTCCCTGTCGAGCAGCACCAGCTGGATCCGGGCAGGGTGGCCGGGGTCGACCTTGGCATCATCCACCCGTATGCGGTCGTCACCCAGGATGCCGGGCTGCTAGTGTCGGGCAGGGCGGTCCGCGCCGAGGGATGGCTGCACCTGCACGACCAGCAGGCACGGCAGGCCAGAGCGGCCAGGCGGGCACCCACACCAGGGCAGCGGGGCTCGCGCCGCTGGCGCCGCCACCGCGCCAAGCTCCGCCGAGTCGAGGCGCGCCATCGCCGCCGCGTTCACCAGGCTCAGCATCAGGCCGCCAAGCAGGTGATCGCCTTCGCCATCCAGGAGCGGGTGGGGACCTTGCTGGTGGGTGATCCCAAGGGCATCACCGAGCGGGATGTTGGTCGGGTGCAGAACCTTCGCCTGCGGCAGTGGCGCCGCACCCACCTGCTGCAAGCACTCAAGGACAAAGCCGAACGGGCCGGCATCGTGGTGCGGCTGGTGGACGAGCGCGGCAACTCCTCCACCTGCCCGATCTGTCGCCGACGGGTCCCCAGGTCTGCGGGGCGCCGGTTCCGCTGCCCCCATTGTAGGTTCGTCGGGCATCGGGATCTGGTGGGTGCCTGCAACATCGCCGCCAAGGCTGGCGGCGGACGCACCGGCACGGAGTTCCCTGTGCTGGTGGAGCACCGTCGGGCCGGTGTAGTGCCGGCACGGCGTGACCGGCGCCGCCACCAGTACGACCGGCGGCGGCGTGGGTCTTGCCCGGTCCCGGGCCACCCGCCAGCGCCAGCCGTGGCGCCGGGTGTAGCTCGTTGGCCGCAGAGTCCAACCTGCGGCTGGCGAGGATCAGACAGCCTCGCCCACCAGGGCAAACGCTGCTGAAGGGGCACTAGGTGTAGAGCGAGCCGTCGGAGAGGGTGGATGGCAAGTGGGACGGCCGGGGGCTGCTGCAGCCCCCGGCCGTTCTGACCCCCCCGGGTCTAGGCAGGCGACGCGGCCGTGCGGCGGCCGGCCAGGCCGAAGTACAGGCCGAGCACGGCGCTGGCGAGGTGCAGCGCGTTGTCCGGCTGGTTGATGTTCAGGATGTTCAGGTCCGAGGTGCCGTTGATGAACAGCCCGAGGACCCCGACCACCAGGTAGACGCCGCCGATCAGGGTGCTGATGGCGCGGGCGCTGCTCTCGCTGCGCGAGGACGCCAGCCAGAGGGCCCCGATCCCGATGTGGACGATGTTGTGGAGAGGGTTGACCCCGAACAGGAGCAGCTTGTCGTCGGAGGGTGCGGCAACGTCGGAGAACCCGGTGAAGACGAACCCGAGCAGTCCGACGAGCACGTAGACGGCCCCGAAGACCTGGGCGAAACGACGGGCGGGCATGGGCTGGCGCGACCTCCTTGGGCGGCTCTGCTTGAGCTGGTACCTGCTCGTCTTGCGTTCGCACCGGCGGTCCGATCGGTTCACTCGGCGGCCGGGCGGCCCACCCGAGTCCCCGAAGCGCTCAACCCGGCTCGGCGCCCGGCCGATGGCAGGAGGGAACAGCGCCTCCCGACCATGGAGCGGAGCAGTGTCGCAGCCTCCCGGAGCACCGGCGGTCAAGGTCGCCCGCGTACGGCCGGCGCTGGTGTTCCCCGAGGAGCAGGCCAACCGCCTGCTGCGCGCCGCCGAGGCCGAGGACGTCACCGCCGGCGGGGTGTTCTCCGCAGGACCGGCCGGGGTGCAGGTGTGGAGCGAGCCATGGAACGGGGACGGCGGCACCCGCGGCAGCAGCGTCCACCTGGGCAGCGTGGACTGGACCTACAACACCCCGACCCGCTTCTACATCACCGTGTACCGCTGCATGGTCACCCGGGAGGGCCGCAACCGCGGCCTCGAGGCGGCCGACGTGCTGAAGCGGGTGCTCGACCTGGTCGGGCTGCCGATCGACGGCGTCCGGGCGAACCTCCACGAGCCACCCGTCACCGACCCGTTCCGGGCGACCAGCGAGGCCCTTGGGGGCCCTCGGGGCTCAGGCAGCCGAAGGCGATAGCCCCCCGGCCCATCCTTCTGCTGGTACCCTTCGCCTCGGTCCCCATTCCGCCCGGAGGTTGCTCAATGGCCGATGCGAATCTCGTCCCCATCGTCATCGAGCAGACCAACCGCGGCGAGCGCTCGTTCGACATCTTCTCGCGGCTGCTCAAGGACCGGATCATCTTCCTCGGCACACCGATCGACGACACCATCGCCAACCTGGTCATGGCCCAGCTGCTCCACCTGGAGAGCGACGACCCCGACAAGGACATCCAGCTGTACATCAACTCGCCGGGCGGCTCGATCACCGACCTGCTGGCGATCTACGACACCATGCAGTACGTCAAGCCGGACGTGGCCACCACCTGCATGGGCATGGCCGCCTCGGCCGCGGCGGTCATCCTGGCCGCCGGGACCAAGGGGAAGCGCTACGCCCTGCCGCACTCGACCATCCTGATCCACCAGCCCTCGGGTGGCGCCCGCGGCCAGTCGGCCGACATCGAGATCCAGGCCCGCGAGATCCTGCGCCTGCGCCGCCTGCTCGACGAGATCATGGCCAAGCACACCGGTCAGGACGTCGAGAAGATCGCCCGCGACACCGACCGCGACTTCATCATGAGCGCCGAGCAGGCGCTCGAGTACGGCATGGTCGACGAGATCATCACCGCGCGCCAGGTCGTGCCGGTGATCGGCTCCAGCACCGCCCCCAGCGGCGTCTCCCGGCCGTCCTCCGACGGCGCCAGCCCGGAGCCGACCGCCTCGCCGCCCGCCTCCTGACCCCGGCGGCCCGATGGCGGCCGAGGGCCCCGTCGTCTTCGACCTCGACGGCGTGCTGGTCGACTCCGAGCCGACCCACGAACGGGCCAACGCCGAGTACCTGGCCAGCCTCGGCGCCACCTTCGATCCCTGGCTGTCCGAGGCGATGATGGGACGCCGGGTCCGCGACCTCACCGACGCGGTCGCCCCACTGGTCGGCCTGCCGCCCGAGGAGACCTTCGCCGGCCGTGAGCGGGTGTTCTGGCGCCTGCTGGAGGCCGGGGAGCTGCGGCCCATGCCGGGCGCGCGCCGGTCGCTGGAGCGGCTGGCCGGGGCTGGGCTGCCGCTGGCGGTCGCCAGCTCCGGCACCCGTGCCTACGTCGAGCATGCGCTGGACCGGCTCGGACTGCTGCACGCCTTCGCCGCGGTCGTCTCCGGCGAGGAGGTCCAGAACGGCAAGCCCGACCCGGAGATCTACCTGGAGGCGGCCAAGCGGCTCGGGGCCGAGCCGGTCGACTGCGTGGCGGTCGAGGACGCCCCCCACGGCATCGCCGCCGCCCGCGCCGCCGGCATGCGGGTGGTGGCGGTCCCCCACGCGCTGACCGCTGCGCTCGACCTCGGCGCTGCCGACGTGGTCGTCGGCGACCTGGACGCGGCCACCGACTGGATCCTGTCCGCATAGTCCTCCCATGGGAGGACCGCACGATCGTCGCCGCGCAGGATGCCGCCGGCCCCGCCGGGGCGCTACCGTCGGCGCATGCGAGCGCGTCGGTCCCTGCTGCGTCGGGTGCGGGAGCTGAACCCGACGGTGGCCGACGGCCTGCTGGCCGCCTTCCTGACCCTGCTCGCCGTCCCGCAGCTCTACCTGGACAATCCCAGCCTGCGGCTGCTCGACGTGCATTTCCGCGACCCCAACGCGCTGGCCGTCCTGCTCACCCTCTGCCAGACGGTGCCGCTGACCTGGCGCCGGCGGGCGCCCTACCAGGTGCTGGCCGTGACCGTCGTGGCCGCGGTCACCCACCTGGCCCTCGGCTTCAAGCCGACCTTCGCCGAGGCCGGCATGCTGGTGGCCCTCTACACCGTGGCCGCCCACCGCCCCACCCGCCGGTCGATCGTGGCCGCGCTGCTGGTGGCGGTGGCCCTGGCCGTCTACGTCGTGATCTCCGAGGACAAGTACCCCAGCCCCGCCGAGGAGCTGGTCCAGGGCTGGGTGCTGGCCTACGTGCAGTTCGCCACCGCCTGGTTCCTGGGCGAGCTGCAGAAGCGCCGCATCGCCTACACCGCCAAGCTGGAGGCGCTCAACCTCCAGCTCGCCGGCGAGCAGGACCTGAGGGCAGGCTGGGCGGTCGCCGAGGAGCGCGGCAGGATCGCCCGCGAGCTGCACGACGTGGTCGCCCATGCGGTGAGCGTCATGGTCGTGCAGGCGGGGGCGGCGCGCCGCAGCGTCGCCAGCAACCCCGACCAGGCCCGCGACGCGCTGGCGTCGATCGAGTCGACCGGGCGCCAGGCCCTGGCCGAGATGCGCCGGCTGGTCGGCCTGCAACGCGACCGTGGCGAAGGCGAGGACGCCGCCCTCGCCCCCCAGCCGAGCCTC
>WNGB01010527.1_pt1 | contig 13590 bp, 14 predicted proteins | sample 5400681 | NCBI WGS metagenome assembly WNGB01 (sample SAMN13153367, study PRJNA577476) | soil metagenome | isolation source: 115 cm soil or saprolite under grassland replicate 2 | place: USA:California | collected 2016-06-15 | reverse complement strand
GCGGCCGCGGTGATGAGGATCCACATGAGGCCGAGGGGGATCAGGACCTTCCAGCCGAAGTTCATCAGCCGGTCGTACCGGAACCTCGGCACCGTGGCCCGGATCCAGATCAGACAGAAGATGACCACGTACAGCTTGATCAGGAACCACAGCAGCGGCCACAGCCACCGCAGTACGTGGAACTGCGGCCCGTGCCAGCCGCCCAGGAACAACGTCACCCCGACTGCGGAGACGGTGATCATGTGCATGTACTCGGCCAGGAAGAACATGGCGAACTTGATGCCCGAGTATTCGGTGTGATAGCCGGCCACCAGCTCCGTCTCCGCCTCGGGCAGATCGAACGGCGGTCTGTTGGTCTCGGCGAGCGCGGCGGTCATGTAGATCAGGAAGGCGGGGAGCTGGAGGAAGATGTTCCACTTCGGCAGCCATCCGAGGCCGGTGACGTGGAAATGCCTGGCCTGCACTGTAACCACGCCACTCAATGTCAGGGTGCCGCTGTACAGCAGCACGGCGACCAGCCCCAGTCCCATGCCGACCTCGTAGGAGATCATCTGGGCGCTCGAGCGGATGGCTCCGAGGAGCGGGTAGTTGGAGCCGCTCGACCAGCCGGCCAGGACCACTCCATACACCGCCAGCGATGCCATTGCCAGGATCCACAGGATGCCCACGTTGAGATCGCTGATCTGGAAGGGGACGTGTCGGCCGAACACGAGCACGCCGGTACCAAAGGGGATCACCGCGAAGGCGAGCATGGCCGGGATCAACGAGGCCAACGGTGATGCCTTCCTTGAAGAAGAGCTTGGCGCCGTCCGCCAGCGTGATCAGGATTCCGAAGGGACCGGCGCGGTTCGGCCCCACCCGAACTTGCATGTCCGCCACGACCTTGCGTTCCAGCCAGATCACCAGCATCACCGCGACGAGCAGGGCTGCGAAGATGACCACCACCCTCATCACCAGCAGGATCCAGGTCAACCAGTCGATCCTCGCGAGGAGCGTCATGACGCCGCCTCGGCGCGGGCTCCGACCGGCTCCACCGAAGCCGGAGTGATCAGGCCACCCGAGAGGATCGTGCTGGCCGCGAACCCGGGCTGGTTATAGGGCACGAACACGGCGCCACGAGCGATCCCCTCGGTGATCCGAACCGGCAGCTCCGCCTGGCCGGCCGCAGTCCGGATCCGGGCCGCCGCGCCGTCGGCGAGCCCGAACTGTTCGGCGTCGGCCGGGTGCACTTCGACGAACGGTTGCTCCTCGAGAGCTTCCTTCAGCGCCTCTGCCCCAGCGGTAAGCCGGCCCTCATCGACCAGCAACGGATACGAGAAGAGAAGGAGCTCTCCATCACGCGTCCCCGCCGGTGTGGCGGGGCCGGCGACCCCACTCGCTTCGGCTCGACCCGCGCCAGGGGTCCGCGTGCTCGCTTCGCTCGACGTGCGGAGGGGCAGCTCGCTCGCCCTCCGCTCGCGGGGGCCTCCGCCGGCCCCGCCTGCCGCCCCGACCTCAGCCGCCCAGTCCCCGGCAAGGAGCATTCCCATCTCTTCATGCAGCAAGTCCAGCGAATGGAAGCCCATGTCCACGCCCATGACCTCGGACAGCTCCTGGAAGATCTCCCACTCAGACCTCGCCAAGCCGACCGGATTGCGGAGCGGCCGGAGGCGTTGGGCGCGCCCCTCCCAATCCGTGTAGTGCCCATCCTTCTCCAGGTAGGGCGCCGCCGGGAGCATGGCGTCGGCGTAGATGGCCAGCGCGTCGGCGCAGATGTCCACGACCACCTTGTAGCGAACGTTCTCGAGCGCCCTTCTGGCCAGCAACGCGTCGGGGAAGTCTCGGAGAGGGTCCACGCCGACCAGCAACAGGACATCGAGCTCACGGGCAGCGGCGGCTTGCAGGATCTGGGCCGTGTCCCGGCCCGGCTCAGGAGGAAGCAGCCTCCCCCACGCCACCTCGACGCTTCCTCGTTCGACGTCGTCGTGCACGGCACGACCGCCAGGCAGAAGCGCCGGATGAAGGCCGGCGCGCAGAGAGCCCCGATCATTGGCCCGCCGGCACAGGACCGCGAGCTTGGCTCCCGTCTCCCCTGCCAACTCAGCCGCAGCGGTGACCGCTCCCGGCGAGTCCACCAGCCGGGGGCCGGCCAGGACAACAGCCTTCGGGCCGGCCTCGGCCAGGGCCGAGCGGAGATCCCCCAGGATGGACCCTTCCTCGGCCTCTTGGATCAGCCTGGGCAGATGAGCCTCTTCCCCTGGCAGACACGGGTACCACTCGCCCACGTCCCAAAGACGGGTCCTCCGTGGATGCACGACGAAGACCTTCGCTCCCCTCGCGGCGGCCTTGCGGATCCGCAGGTGCAGGATGGGAAGTTCGTTCTCCGCGTCCAGCCCGGCAATGAGGATGGCTTTCGCCGTCTCCACGTCCCAGTACGTGACCGGCATCCCGGCTGCCTGCATCGCCTCGACGGGCACCGCGCCGCGATCCCCGAACCCCGTCGTCCGATGATCGACGTCGTTCGTCCCGAACACGGTCCGAGCGAGCTTCGACAGAGCAAAGGCATCCTCATCGGACAGGCGGCCACCGGCCAGGATCCCCACGGAGCTTCCTCGACACCAGCCGGCGACGGCTGCGAGGGTTTCGGCGAACGAGACCGGCTCCAGCCCCCGCTCGCGGAGCAGGGGCGTGGTCAGACGGCTCGAGCTGTCCGGAAACTGAAACGCGAATCGCCCCTTGTCGCACAGCCAGGCGTCGTTGACGGCATTGTTGTCCCTGGCGAGGTGCCGGACGACCTCGCCCCGGCGTTGATCGACTCGAATATTGCATCCACACGCGCAGTGCGGACAGATCGACTCACCGGATCTGATGTCGAACGGGCGGGCAGCGAACCGATACGTCCTGGCGGTGAGCGCACCCACAGGACAGATCTGGATCGTGTTACCCGAGAAGGGGCTCCTGAAGTTCTCTCCCGGGGCAATGGACACCTGCTCGGCCGCGCCCCGGTCGAACAGCTCGATGAACCGGTCCCCCGAGATCTGGTCGCAGAAGCGCGTGCACCGGGCGCACAGTACGCAGCGCTCCCGGTCCAGAGCAACCAGGGGTGAGAGGGGCAAGGGCTTTCGGTATGTGCGCTTGGCTTCGCGGTACCGGCTCTCACCCGGGCCGAATGCCAGGGCCTGATCCTGGAGGGGGCACTCCCCGCCCCGGTCGCACACCGGGCAATCCAGTGGATGGTTGATCAGGAGGAATTCCAGCACAGAGACCTGAGCCTTCTTGACCTCCTCGTCCGTGTACTGGGTGATCACCTTCATCCCGTCGGAAACTGGCGTGGAGCACGACGTCATCAACTTGCGCTGGCCCTCCACCTTCACGTAGCACTGGCGGCACGCGGCGACCGGCTCGAGCAACGGGTGGTCGCAGAACCGCGGGATCTCGATGCCCAGCTCCTCGGCGGCCCGGATGATCAGGGTCCCCCTGGGAACCGAGACCTCCTTGTCATCGATCGAAAGGGTGACGAGGTCGGGCCCGTCGGTCATCCGAGCACCTCGCCGAGCTGGATCTCCTCGCCTTCCGGAAGGATCTGGGCGAGCCCGCCGGTCGTGCCGCCCGATCGACCGGTAGCCGCCCGAAGGATCGGTCGCTCCTCTTTCAGGGGGCATCGGCCCTGGTTCACGTGCTCCTCGTACTCGTCTCTGAAGTACTTGATCGAGGAGTCGAGGGGCGACACCGCGCCGTCGGCCAGGGCACAGAACGCCTTGAACAGCATGTTGCCGGCCACGTCCTTGATCAGGTCGATGTCCTCCATCCGTCCATGGCCCTGCTCGATTCGGCGGAGCATCCTCGTCACCCACCAGGTCCCCTCGCGACACGGGGTGCACTTGCCGCAGGACTCGTGGGCATAGAACTGGCTGAACCGAAGCGTCGCGTCGACTATGCAGTCGGACTCGTCGAGCACGATCATGGCCTTGGTCCCCAGCAGAGAGCCCACGGCGGCAACCTCGTCGAAGCCCATCTGCACGTCCAGATGGTCGGCGGTCAGATAGGGCGTCGAGGACCCTCCGGGCGTCCAGGCCTTGATCCTCTTGCCGTCTCGGACGCCACCCGCGTATTCCTCGATCAGCTCCCTGGCAGTGGTCCCCATCGGAGCCTCGTAGTTACCCGGACGATTGACCTTCCCCGAGATCGAGAAGACGCCGGGGCCGGTTGACTTCTCGGTGCCCATCGAGGCGAACCACTGGGCCCCACGGTCCATGATGTGGGGCACGCACGAGAGCGTCTCCACGTTGTTGATGACGGTAGGGCTCTTGTACAGCCCCTCGACGGCGGGGAACGGTGGTCGCAGGCGCGGCTGGCCCCGGTAGCCCTCCAGAGACTCGAGGAGGGCCGTCTCCTCCCCGCAGATGTACGCGCCGGCGCCTCGGTGGATCACCATGTCGACATCGAAATCGCTGCCTCCGATGCCCTTGCCGAGGAACCCCTTGTCGTAGGCCTCGGCCACCGCCCGTTCAAGGACCGTTCCCGGCCACACGAACTCGCCCCGACCGTACACGAAGATGTGGTGGCAACGAACGGCGTACGCGCAGATGATGGCGCCTTCGATCATCTGGTGGGGATCGCGCTCGATCAGCTCGCGGTTGTTGAACGTGCCGGGTTCGCTCTCGTCGAAGTTCACCACCACGTACACGGGCTTACCGGTGTCCTGGGGGATGAATGACCACTTGACCCCAGTGGGAAAACCTGCCCCTCCCCGGCCTCGAAGCCCCGACGCCTTGACCTCCTCGATGACCGCCTCAGGTGTCATCGCCAGGACCTTCTTGAGAGCCGCGTAGCCGCCCGTCCTGATGTATCCGTCGATCGAGGTGGCGTCGGGGTTGTCCCACCGCGCGGTCAGGACGGGCTCGAACTCAGCCATCGCCCGCCTCTCCCAGCCCGGCCAGGATCCTCGAGACCTCCTTGAGCTCGCCCGGGACTCCGCCCCGGGCCGCCTCGGGGACGTTTCCGTCCCGGATGGACCCGATCATGCTCTCCAGCTGCTCGGCGGTGACCTTGTCGTAGTAGACGTAGTTCACGGCGAGCACCGGCGCCTTGTCGCATGCTGCCAGACACTCCTCCTCTTCCAGGGTGAACAGGCCATCCTCGGTCATGCGCTCCGCCTGATCGCCCAGCAACTCGCGGGCCCGGTCGTACAGGCGGCGTCCACCGAGCAGCGCACACGAAGGATTCGTACAGATGGAGACGACGTACTTCCCGCAGGGATGGAGCTTCAGCATCGTGTAGAACGTGGCCACGGCCTCGACCTCGGCGGTGGTGAGGTCGAGGATCTCCGCCACCTCTCGCATCCCCTGGCGGGGAACCCAGCCCGCTTCGGACTGAACCAGGTACAGGAGCGGGATCAATGCCGAGCGCCTGGTGGGGTACTTGCCCACGATCCGCGCCGCCGCCGCCCGCGATTCCTCGGACAGCACCGGCCCTTCGACGTCGGCCTGCACCACTCGGGTGTCGCCACCCGGTTGACCGGTCTGCCAGATCGGAAGCCCCACGGCCTCAGGCTCAGTCACCGATCTGCATCTCCCATGACGGGGTCCGTGCTGGCCACCGCGGCGATCAGATCGGCGATGAGGCTGCCCTGGATCATCCTGGGTATGGACTGAATGTTCACGAAGCTCGGCGCTCGGATGTGCACCCGATAGGGCCTGTTCCCTCCGTTCGAAACGACGTAGTACCCGAGCTCGCCGCGTGGAGACTCCACAGCCTGGTACACCTCGCCGGCCGGAACCCGAACGCCCTGGGTAACGATCTTGAAGTGATTGATCAGGGCCTCCATCGACTCTTCCATGATGTGTTTCACGTACATCTCGGAGTTGCCGATGCCATCCGGCCCGACCGAGAGCTGCGCGGGCCAGCGAACCTTCGGGTCCTCGATCATCACCGGACCCGGCTCCAGGCGATCCAGGCACTGCTCCACGATCCGCAGCGATTGCCGCATCTCCTCGACCCGGACCTCGTACCGGGCGAACACGTCGCTGTCGGTCCGGGTCGGGACGTCGAACTCGTATGTCTCGTAGCCCGAGTACGGCATGGTCTTGCGCAGGTCCCACGGGACCCCCGCCGCCCGGAGCATGGGTCCCGTGACGCCGAGCGCCAGCAGGTCGTCGGCCGACATCGTCCCGATGCCCACCGTCCGCTGGCGCCAGATGGGATTGCCCGTGAGCAACTGCTCGTACTCGTGGATCCGCCCAGGCATCAGGTCGAGGAACGCCCGGACCTGATTCTCGGCGCCCTCGGGAAGATCCATCACCAGACCACCGATCCGGATGTACGCGTGGTTCATCCTCAGGCCGGTGACCAGCTCGAAGATCCGCAAGATCTCCTCGCGCTCTCGCCAGCCGTACAGCATGATCGAGATGGCGCCGAGCTCGAGTCCCGTGGTGGCCAGCCAGAGCAGGTGGCTGGCGATGCGGTTCAGCTCACACACCATCACCCGGATGACCTGCGCCCGGGGCGGGGCCTCGATTCCAAGGAGCCGCTCCACGGCCAGGCAGTAGCCCAGCTCGTTGAAGAACGGCGACAGGTAGTCGGCCCTGGTGACGAACGTGACCCCTTGCTGCCAGGTCCGATACTCGGTGTTCTTCTCGATCCCCGTGTGCAGGTAGCCGATGACGGGCCGGCAGGACATCACGTACTCACCGTCGAGCTCCAGGACGAGGCGGAGCACCCCGTGGGTGGAGGGGTGCTGCGGCCCCATGTTGATGATCATGGTTTCCTCGGAGGGTCCCCCGGCAGACTGCAGGGTGGTTCCGGGCGCGCCCTCCACCGGCGCGCCTCCGACCTCCGGCAGGCCCTCTCTCGAGGCCGGCCCCGCCATCGGTTACCAGCCCCTCTGATCCGGCGGAGGGATGAACGCTCCCTTGTACTGCGTGTTCACCCCCGCCAGCGGCTGGTCCTTCCGAAGCGGATGCCCCACCCAGTCCTCCGGCATCTCGATTCGTCGGAGGTCCGGATGGTCGTCGAAGACGACGCCGAAGAAGTCGTACACCTCGCGCTCCAGCCAGTTGGCGGTTGGAAAGAGCGGAGTGGCCGACGGCACGTGCGGAGGGTCCGGCTCCGGCGACAGGCCCACCTTCACTCTGACCTGAACTCGGTGCTCCATGGACAGCAGCTCGTACGCAAGCCAGAACCGCGGATCCATCCCCGGCCAGTCCGAAGCGGTCACGTCGGAGAGGAACCCGAACGCCAGGTCCTCCTCGTCCCTCAGATAGCCCAGGGTCCCCCGGAGCTCTTCAGGCACGACGGTGACGGTGACTTCGCCCCGCGCCTGGAGGGCGTCCGGAAAGCGCGATCGGAGTCGCTCGGCCAGCTCGCTCACGTCCATCTACTTGATTCGCGCCTCCTTCTGGACCCTTTCGTGCAGCCGCAGGATTCCGTACATGAGCATTTCCGGGCGGGGCGGACATCCCGGGACGTAGATGTCCACCGGCACGATGGTGTCGACGCCCTGGATGAGGCCGTAGTTGTTGAACATCCCGCCCGTCGAGGCGCAGACCCCCATCGAGATGACCCACTTCGGCTCGGGCATCTGGTCGTAGATCCGGCGCAAGACCGGGCCCATCTTCTGGGAAACCCGGCCCGCCACGATCATCAGGTCCGCCTGCCGCGGAGAGGCCCGGAAGATCTCCATCCCCCACCGCGACAGGTCATAGTCGGCCGCGCCCGTCGCCATCAACTCGATGGCGCAGCAGGCCAGGCCGAACGTGGCCGGCCACATGGAGTTCTTTCGTGCCCAGGCCAGCGCCTTCCCCACGGTGGTGAGCAGGATCCCTCGCCGAACCTCCTCCTCAACGTCCTGATCGCTCCGTCCCGTGTGGACGCCGGCGATCCGCTGGACCGGCATGTCGTCAAGCCCTCCCGGCTTCCGTGCTCGCCGCGCGCTGAGGGGATCGATCCGCAGGTGCCCGGCCCGGGCGATCGCCCGGGCCGCGCTCGACCCACGCCGGAAGTCCTCCTACGGCGGCTGTGGGAAGGCGACCTTGCTCGGGCCCTTCCCATTCGAGACCACCCTTCTGCCAGATGTACAGGTAGGCCACGAAGACCAACCCGACGAACACGACCATCTCGACCAGGCCGAACAGTCCGAGTTGGCGGAAGGCCACGGCCCACGGGAACAGGAAGATGGCCTCGATGTCAAAGATGATGAACAGCATCGCCACGACGTAGAACTTCACGGGGAAGCGCTCGGACTTCGGCAGCCGGACGGGCTCGATACCTGACTCATACGGCGCGACCTTGGCAGGGACATACTTCCTCGGCCTGAGCAGCGCCGACGCCGCGAGAGACAGGACGGCGAACGCCCCCGCCACGATCGCCAGGATGACGATGGGGACGTAACCCGTGGTCATCTCGCGCTCTTACCGCCCGGGGGCAAGCGAGACCATGGCATGCATGAGCTTGTCCTTCTTTCCCCCGCTCTTCCCATCCGTGAGATTGGCCATGAACGTAAGGGCGAATCGCATCATCGAGGCGCGGGGAAAGCCGTGCTTCACCGCGAATCGCATGAACCTGGGATTTCCGATCATCCGCACCCACTGGTTCCCGATGAAGTAGTACTTGGCGTACCGTTCCCGAAGCAGCACCGGATACATGTGAGCGACGGCCGGCCGGTTGCGGATCAGCGAGTCCGAGATGAGCTCAGCCGCGAGCTCGCCCGTCTCCATGGCGTAGGCGATGCCCTCGCCGTTGAACGGGTTGGTCAGGCCCCCGGCGTCGCCGACCAGAAGAAGGCCGGGTACGGCAAGAGGCTGCCGGTTCATGCCCATCGGGATGGGCCCGGACAGGACCTGCCCGACCGCGTTCTCCTCATTGATGCCCCACTCCGGGGGCAGGTCCGCCAGGAACACGTCGAGCAGCTTTCGCGCGGAGATCTCCTTGAAACGTGTGAAGGTGTTCAGTAGACCCGCGCCGACATTCACCACACCATCCCCCACTGGGAAGATCCACCCATATCCAGCCATGACCCCCCCGGTCGGCTCGTCGCGGAGATTGACGAACGCCTCCAGGACCGGCTCCTGGGTCCGAGGGATCCGGTAATAGCGCCGGGCAGCGATCCCCATGGGCCGGGTGTGATCCCGGGCGACCCCGGCCTGGCCGGCGAACCGGCTGGCCGCGCCGTCGGCGGCGACCACGAACCGGGCCCTGAGCTCTCGTTTCTCACCGTTCTGCTGAAGGACGGCGCCGGTGACCCAACCTCCCTCCACGATCGGAGACGCGGCCTCGGCGCCCTGGAGGAACCGGGCCCCCGCCTTGGTCGCCCGCTCGGCCAGGAGGTTGTCCAGGTCGAAGCGGGTCCTGACGACACCGATGCGGGGGAAGCTCTGGAGCTTGGGCCACGGGACATCGACGACGACCCCGTCCACTCCATACGCGCGAAGCATGTCCACTCGGGTGAAACCGGGCTCCGCCGGATCGACGCCCATGCCTTCAAGGGCCCGCACGCCCCTGGGGGTCAGGCCATCCCCGCACACCTTCTCCCGCGGGAAGAGCGCCTTGTCGACCATGAGGACGTCCACGCCGTGGCGGGCCAGGTGGTAAGCGGTGGCAGAGCCTCCCGGCCCCGCTCCGACCACGAGCACGTCGGTGTCGATCGTCGCTGCCGTCGCCTTCCCCCTCCCTGGCCGAGCGGTCCGGGCCAGGCCCGGAGCTGCTACTTCCTGGCCGGCCCTCTCAGGGAGCCCGGTGGCGCCAGATGACCCCCGCCAGACTTTGTGAACCCGTTCACAAGTGGCATGGTAGGGCCGGTCGGGGACCTCGGCAAACGCGGATTCGTCAGCGGCCGGGCCGGTAAGCGTGCATCCACGTCGCCAGCCTGTCCGGCCTGACGCGGATCATCACCGGCTCTTTGATCTGCTCCGTGTACGCGGCGAACCCGTAGCCGGCCAGCTCTCCCCGGTATTTCCCGAACCATGCCGACAGGGCGCGTTTCACCGCCGGTTCCTCCGGGGGCAGGAGCTCGGCCTTCCCCCTGACGATGACCCCGGCCTGCTCGGTCCAGGCCACTCCCCTATCGAACTGGAGTGTCACCCGAGGGTCCCGTTGGAGGTTTCGCCAAACTCTGCTCTCTCGCCGGGAGGAGACATACACGGCGTCTTCGAGCCAGACGAACCACAGGGGCACGACGTGCGGAGCCCCGTCGGGGAGCACCGATCCCACGTGCACCACCCGAGAGTCCCGAAAGGTTCTGCGGATCTCTGCGGGATTCATCGCGTCCTTGGGCGGGGTTTGGAGATTCTGGTCGCCGGGTCAGGCTTAGGGTAGCCGGTGGCCTGGGCGGTCGGAACTCTGTCTCTGGCCGGTTATACCCTCCTTCTCCATGTTCAGCGTGGCATTCATGGCCTCGTTCTTCCTCGTGGTAACCGGCTTGCTCGCCGTTGGCCTCGTGTCCTGGTCCCGGACTCGAGACCTCCGTCACGGGGCAACACCTCAGGCGGGCGACCCGCCAACCACGACGTCGTTCTCAACCTGCAGAGCCACGTTCCTGGCCACGCTCTCGGGGATCGCGGCCATTGCTTGGGGCGTGTCGGCCTCGCCGGGACACGAGATGCGTGCCGTGCCGCTCGTCGCAGCTGGGGCTTTCATCGCGATTGCCGGCTGGGTGGCCAGGGTCACCGGCCTTCGCGCGGATGACGACGGCCTGGTCGTGCGGTTCGCCAGACGCCCACCCTTCCATGTCCAGTGGTCGGAGCTTGGGGAGCTCAGGCCCCCGACCAGTGCGCTCGGTGGCTGGCGGCTGACGAAGGTCGGCGGAGCGCGGTCGACCGTGATGCCGTCGGACCTCTTCGGCCACGAGGAACTTCTGGAGGCCATCGTCGCTGGCGCAGGTCTTCGGTTCGATGGACGGATCTGGAGAAAGGATGCGGAGGAGACGCCTGGTAAGGGACCGATGGCCCCAGGGATCAGCTTCGGGAGACGGCGAGCGTGCCCGTCATGGTCGGATGGACGTCGCAGTGGAAGAAGTACGTCCCCGGGGGCGGCGCGTTGAACGAGTAATCCGCGCTCCCGGGACCTGCGACCAGCTGGCCTCGGAAGAGCAGCGGCGCCGTGGCGTTCGACCCTCGGAACACCGCGATGTTGTGTTGCGTTCCGGCGTCGCTGTTCACGAAGTGGATCGTGACCTTGGCTCCCGCCGCAGTAATCGAGAGCTTCGGCTGGAGGAACTTGATCCCTTTGGCCTCTTCCCTGAGGGCCCCAGCGGCGCCCCCGCCCCCCACGACCTTGACCGTGCCGGTCATGGGTCCGGGGTGGACCTCGCAGTGGAAGAAGTAGGTGCCCGGCTTGGCAGGCGCGGTGAACGAGTACGTGGTGGTGACCGGGCCCGTGACGACATCTCCCCGGAAGAACTGGGGAGCGGAGGCGCTACCGCCGTTGAACAGGACGAAGTTGTGCCCTGTGCCTGCGTCCTCGTTCTTGAACGTCATCTTGATGTCCGCCCCCGCATTGAAGGTGAGGTCGGTCTGGATGAACTTGATCCCCTTGGCCTCCAGGGTGACGGCTTCCGGTGGCTTCTGTCCCGCTGCCACTTCCTCAGGGCCGCGGTCCCCGAACGCCGCGGCTGCCACAGTTCCTCCCGCGATCAGCGCCAGGGCTGCCACCAACAGGAAGGGGAATGCCGCCGGCCGTTTCCGGACTCTTGTCCCGTAGGCGATGAGCGCCGCGCCGATCAGGAGATTGAGAGCCATCAACAGCGCGATGGCGGCAGCCTGGTTCTTGTCCACGGCCAGGAGGATCCGTGAGAAGCTCCACACGAGGACTCCGGCGAAGACCACGGCGACGAGCGGGTAGGCGAAGCCGGGAAGGCGGGGTCCGGCCGGAGCCTCCTCTTGTTCGTCCCCCGGGACGACGGGGTCGCTCATCTTGGCATCAGCGGCGGCCCCGCGACATCTCGGACCGGATCTCCTTCTCCACGTCTCGCCACTGCAGCTCGTCCCATCCGTCGCGCTGCTCGACCAGATACCACTTGAAGAAGATCACCGCGATCACGGACCAGAGGATGAGACCACCGACCAGCTTCATCGTCAGCCCGGCGATCCTCTGGTCGGTGAGGGCGGACATGCCCCAGATCCGAGGAGCGTGCTCGTAGAACGAGTACAGAGGCTTGCTTCCAAACGTCAGGAACGACGCCGGGACCGTGGGGACGATCGACTGCAGGAACAGGTACAGCATTCGCCCGGGATAGGAAAGGGCCGGCATCTCCGGGAGAGGGCTGACCACGGGCCACCACATCAACGTGGCACTTCCGAACAGGACGACGTGACCGATCAGGTGCAACGAGTGATGTTGGAGCATCCCGTTCACCACAACCGGCCAATGGGTGATGACGATCACTCCGTTGAAGAGCACCAGCGCGACGAGCGGCCGGGTCAGCTGGCGTAGGGCCGCGTGGAGGGGCCGGGGAGCGATGAGCCTTCGAAGCAGCCACGCCGGCATGCCGAGCAGCAGCATGGGCGGGGCGATCAACGAGATCATGGTGTGCTGGACCATGTGCACGCTGAACAGGTAATGCTCAGACAGGTCGTGGATCGGCCACTCGGATGCGACCAGGATGACCGCCGCCCCGGCCGTGAACCACGTGAGCTGCCTGCGACTCACCGCCTGGTTCCCCTGAGGGAAAACCCTGGGCCCGAATCGGAGCACGGCCCACAGGTAGGCGCCTTCCAGGACCACGACCACCGACAGGACGTCGAGGTGGACGCTGAAAGGAGGTAGGTGCACCCTCGGCCTACCCGTGCTCCGGAGACGTCTGCCCGCTCTGTCCCGCCGGCGCCTGCAACCGCTCCCGGCGGGTCCGGGCGGCCCACACGACCGAGAGGACGACCAGGAACGCCGCGATGCCCAGCAACCAGGGCGCCTTGAACGCTCCGAAGATCACCAGCACGATCATGTACACCGTGATCGCCAGGATGAGGCCGGCCACGAACAGTCGACGGAAGATGGCGCTGTCGAACCGCAGGTGCATGAACCACAGGACGACCAGGGAGAACTTCAGCGCCGCGAAGAACAGCAGCATCCCCACGAACAGCGCGTGGGGCACGTCCAGGTAGTACAGGCCGACCTCGAATGCGGTAGCGATGGCGAGCACGACCGCCACCAGGACGTATTGCCTCGGACCCGGATGAAGAGCGAGCTCGGGCTCCGCGATCGCCGGAGGCTCGGTCTGGACCGCCGTTTCTCTGACGGACTGCGAGGTGGGTTCCATCGTCACCTGCCGGGGATCAGGTAGACGACGGTGAAAATGACGATCCACACGATGTCGACGAAGTGCCAGTAGAGGCCGACCAGCTCGACCGCCTCCGCCTTCTCCACCGGCAGCCGTCCGTCAAGGGACATTCCGAACAGGGAGAGGAGCATGATGATGCCGCCGGTCACGTGGGCCCCGTGGAAACCGGTCAGCGTGAAGAAACTCGACGCGATGACGTTCGTCTTGATCGTCATGCCCTCCTGGACGAAGCGGGTGAACTCGTAGACCTGCCCGGCGATGAAGGTCATGCCGAGGAGGGCCGTGGCCATCAGCCAGACCCGGAGTTTGCCGTGATCACCTCGCTGGATGGCAGCGAGGGC
>WNGB01015417.1_pt1 | contig 13592 bp, 26 predicted proteins | sample 5400681 | NCBI WGS metagenome assembly WNGB01 (sample SAMN13153367, study PRJNA577476) | soil metagenome | isolation source: 115 cm soil or saprolite under grassland replicate 2 | place: USA:California | collected 2016-06-15 | reverse complement strand
TCTTCCCCTGGCCCCTCTTGGACAGCTTGCTCTCTGAAACCAACGACAACCTTGTCCCAGATCGACCCATCCCCCATCCAGAAACTCTCGATTCCACGACACCCGGCCGCCCTAACTACGGCGATTTTGGACAGCAGTGCCGTACACCCTTTCGGGAGAACTTCTTTTCGCCCAATTCTACCTGCCTGATGCTCCTCCTTGCCGATGAAGGGACAGACGGAGCCGAAATCTGGACCATGCGTATAATCGCGGCATCGTGAGTCAGAGCACGACCATCCGCTTTACCTACCATGACTACCTGCTGCTGCCGGAAGAGTCCCGATACGAGATCATCGATGGAGACTTGCAGATGTCACCTTCGCCGACCGAGCGCCACCAGCAAGCCGCCGGCAATCTCTACGAGGTCTTCGCGCGGTTCGTGCGGGAGCGGCGGCTGGGCAGGGTTCTGATCGCTCCCTTCGACGTCATCCTTTCGGAAACGGACGTCGTCCAACCGGACATTCTCTTCGTGTCGAAGGATCGCGCGGCGATCATTCGGGACAACGGAGTCTTCGGCGCGCCCGATCTGGTGATCGAAGTGCTCTCGCCGGCAACGGCTCAGCGCGATCGAACCGTCAAGGCCAAGCTCTATGCGCGCGCCGGAGTCAAGGAGCTATGGCTCGTCGATCCCGACGCCAGAACGATCGAAGCCCTCTCCAACGGCCCCGGCGGCTTCCAACTGGTTTCGCTGGCTCATGCCGGCGAGGCCGCGTCTTCCCCGCTCCTACCCGGCCTCGAGGTTGTCGTCAACCAAGTGCTCTGAGGTGTAGAAAGTCCCCCATCCGAATACCCGTTCAGGGGTCTTCTCGCGTCTTCTCGAGGATCTTGTGACACTCTTGTCCAATGAAGAATTGGGGTCGATCGTGTATTCGTGTATCTCGACTGGAAGCGTGCGGCGGCAGGTCGGCGGTTGATTTCGAAACGTTTTCAGTTGGCGATCAAGAGTCGAATAACCCTATTCAGCTTCGCGGGAAGGTTCGGCGAGGTTTCACCGGGAAGGGTCCAGCTTCCCGTTGATCCCCGACAGGTTGGAAAGAGGACGTTGCCTCTCGGGAGAAAGCTAAAGTTTCCATCGAAGGCGGAGGCAGTCGGAGCGGGCCTCGGCTTCGAGCCCCGCAACCAGGAGATGCACGGGCAACGACGAGCTCGGTGCGTCAAAGCCTAAAAGCAATCTTGTTCCGCCGTCTTGCTGTTCGGCCTGTGGGATGACTCAGAGGCCAATCCCGATGGCGAGAAGCGTCGCTGCCTCTACCTGGCGAAACTGCCCTGCCGAAACTCGTCCCAACGGACCCTTTCCTGCCAGGCGGGTCTTCGAGATCGTGAGGATCTGCTCGCATTTCACGAACGTGGTCTCTCGGAGACCGTTGCTCTTCGCAGGGTCGATCCTCACGTGGAAGGGAACCCGCTTGCCCTTCGTGCTCATGGCCAGCACGATGGTGTTCGGGTAGCAGGGATTCGTGTTACCGGCGTCGTTCTGAATCACGAGAGCGGGCCGCTTGCCGGCTTGCTCGGAGCCCCGCGCGGGACTGAAGTCTGCGTACCAGATCTCCCCTCGCCGTGGCGAAGGGTATTCAGACATTCAGCAACGCTTCGACCTGAGCTTCGAGAAGGCCTTCGACATTTGCCTCAGCCGTATCCTCCCCGAGAAGGTCGTAAGCGCGGGAGAGTCGTCGGGCGGCAGCTCGCCGGGCCTTGTCGGCAATCGCGGCGCTTACGAGCGCGTTGATACTGACCCCCTCGGCACGCGCCAGTCGTCTCGCAGTCCGGTAAACGGATCCCGGAAGCCGGACCGTCAATGCGTGAGCTTCAGTCATCGGTCACCTCGGGCATCATGGTATCAGATTGCGATACCATCCCTCCGCGCGATTCGGTTCGTCCCCCCTCGGTATCCTCCAGATCGTGGTTGGCGACCATGGATCCACGGTGTAGTCGGCCGTTGGACGAATGATGTCCGGGCTAAAGATCCGTTTGGGCGTGCGCCCGGACCTGGTCGTCGAGATCCGAGAAGACATCCTCAGAGAGAGGGACGGCCCGATGCTCGTCCACGGTCCCCAAAGGCTTCCAGGGCTCCCAAATTCTCATCCCGACCCGCCGAGACCTCCAGCCCGACCGATCCTCTTCTGGCCGAGCGCTACGAGATCTTCAGGAAGGCGGTCTGAGACCGCGCCGGCCTTGTCGAGCGCCAAATGGCGAGCGCTGTAAGCTAAACCGTTTCCAAGGGAGTCTTCGTCCGAGGCACCTCTCCTCTTAGAGCGAAGCCTGGATGACTCGATCGTCGTTGGCGGAGCAGAAACTCTCCTCGTGGACGGTCGCGACATCGTGGCCAGCAGCTTCAAGGAGGGCGCGCGCCAAGCGCCCAAGGTTCTCGTCGAGCTGAACTTCAATGGGTCTCGCCGAGGGGAACCTCGACGTAGCGCTCCCGGGCCATTTCTGCGCCGTAGGCGATGCAGGCGCGGATGTCGGCCTCCTCGATCCCGGGATAATCCTCCAGAAGCTCTTCGATCGTCGCGCCCGCAGCCAGGAAATGTTGGGCTGGTCGCGTCGCGAAGCGACGCAAAGCCCCGGTCGCGGCGCACGAAGTCTCCCGACGTCACGGAGGGAGGAGGCGCGCGCCGCGGGAGCGTAGCGTTTCCGAGGGATCAGGCGCGCGGTCGAGTCCGCATCCGGGCGAGCCACGCGACGGTGCGCCCGTAGGGCGCAGATCCCTCGGAAACGCGGAGCGACGGTGGAGCGGGCAACGGGGTTCGAAGACGCTGCATTATTGCGGAATGCTGAGCAATTTCGCCGACTTGTCAGCGTTCTCCCGCTCGTTGTCAGCGAACCGCATCTTCCGGTAGTCGCTAACCCTCAGCGCGTCTTCTCGGTTGTCCTCCCTCGCCACGATGTCGTAACGGCGGAAGGTTGACGCTGTTCTGTGCCCCGAGAAGTGCATCGCCCGCTCTTCTGGTATACCGGAGCGACGCAACGCCCGAAGAGCCGTCTTCTTCAAGTCGTAAGGGAGGAAACCCGCCTCCCCTGACGGCACCCCCATTCGACGAAGCGCCTCATGCCAGACCTCGAGGATGTGCCGTTCCGTCAACCCTCGTAATTTCCGCCCACCGCGTCCAAACGTGCAGCCAAGCTGAGCATGGCCGAAGATGAACTCCGAAATGTCCCGCGGGCGCCACTCGAGAATCTCTCTCGACTCGCCCGCAATCGCGATCTCACGCCCCTCCTCGTTCTTGTCCTCCTCGCTCGGCAACGTGAGCACCCAGTCCTTCATGTCGAGATAGGACCAGCGGAGAGCCAGGATCGCCTTCGGGCGCATCCCCGAGAGCGAAAGCCACGCCAGGAAGTCCCGGACGTGGACGCATAGGCGCTCTGTCACCGTCCGAAGTTCCGGCACGCGATCCAACGGGAAGAAGACCTTCCGGGCGTTCTTCACCGTCGGCAACGTAATCACCGGAACAGCGCGGATCAGCTCCTCCCGCGCCGCGAAGTTGAACGCCGCTTGTAGGATCTCCAGCTCCCTCGAAACCTTCGCATCGCTGACCGTCAATCGCCGCGCCTTCTTGTACGCCCGGACGTGTCCCGGCCTCAATTCCACCGCCTTCAAGTTTCCGAGTGCCGCGAGCATCGGCTTCGCGTGGTTCTTCATCGCCCCGATTGAGCTGCACTTCTTCTCATGCTCCGCGTCGTACAGGTACGCATCGACGATCTCCTTGACCGTCACCCGCTCCGTCTTCGGTGTCGCTAACGGCTCCTTCCCTTCCTTCGCGTTGTCGCGGTTGCGGGTCAGGCGCTTCAACTCCCGCTTCGCGTCCGCCAAGTCGTCCGTCTTCGCCGAAACGACGTGCTCCTTCCCTTCGGCACGGTAGGCAACGTAAAGATTCGACGACAGCCGCTCCCCCTCCTTGTCGAGTCGAAAGAAGATCGACCCCTCGCCTCTGTCACCCTTCCAGATGGTCTCTCGGACCTTCATCGCCGGCCTCCCTTCTTCGGCTTCGATCGCTCCGACAACACCAGCTCAAGACCTTCAATCACCAGCACTCGAACTCCCGTCCGCAACTCCGCAGCCCGAACCTTCACCCGCCTATGCAGCTCCTCGGGAATCTCCGCCGTCAACCGCGAGAGCCCTGCCTTTGTCATTTGACCTCCCTTCCTCAAATGTAGATTACCACATTTGCGGGAGAGGCGCAACGGCCTGGCCCCTCACGTTGGCCACTTCGCTAAGAACGCTTCCAACGAATCCTTTTCGAGTCGTTCGGTCCGCTCCTGCGCCTCCCATGCCCGACGATCAATGCGAGCCCCGATCTCCGCTCTCACGATCGCCTCAAGCTCGCTCGGCGGGAGAGCGTCCAGTTCCACCGAATCCCCGGAGCCGAACCGCTTCACGAACCCGCGATGCCGCGAATCACTCCGCTTGCCGGGACGAGTCGGCAAGGCATACGCCTTGATCTGCCCGGACAACAGCGCAATGCGCTCGACCTTAACCCCGACCCCCTGAAGATCCGCCCGGAGCGCATCGTCAATCGAGCGCCCAGAGGCGTCGTGATCGCCACAATAGAGCACGGTTGTCGGCTTGCCCGTCGCCGCGATCGCAGACGCGCTCTCGTGGACGAGCGTCAAACTCGGGAATCCCCGCGTTGCGACATACGGGAGCCCGTACTCGTCTGCGATCGGTTGCAGGATGCCGGAGAGCGCGTCCTTCTCACACCACAACTCCACGGCCTCCGGCTGAGCGGTCCAGAAGTCCCGGCGATACGCTGCCCTCACGTCCTCCCCGAACTCGAGCAGGCCATTCCACGAGGACGCGATCCGCCGCGTTCGATGCCCGTCAACGATTTTCGAGAACGGAATCACCCCGGACAGCCGCAACTGGACCAGAGCATCCGCAACCCGCTTGTAAGCCTGCTCGGTCTTCTCGACGGCTCCAGCCACAACAGCCCGGTAGAACGCCTGTCGCACCGTCGCCTGTTCGTACTGACTCACGATCTCCACCAGCGCATCACGAAGCGCACGGCTTCTCCCGTTCGGACAGCGGGCGATCTTCGGACTAGTCCGAATCTCCGCGATCGCATCCCGAGCGGTCACGTCCTCATCCCGTTGACTTCGAGCCGAGTCCGCTTGATCTGTTCCAAGACGGCGCGGGAATACCGGCGTCTCCGCTCAGTCGGGCGTGAGATCAGGGCCTTGTGATACTCCAAGCGCCGCCGAAAGGTGCTGGCCGGCTCGCCAAGGAGCTTGGCCGCATCGGGCAGCGAGAGAACATCGTCGGCGGGGTCGGATGGCTCCTGGGGTGCATCGAAGGCGCGGCCAAGCTCAATCTCGAGGTCCGCAAGGTCTCGGAGTAGTTCAGCGCGACGGGTAAAGAGGCGTCCGACCCCCGGACTCATTGCTGACAGCCTCGCTGACACCCCTCGTAACTCGTTGAAGGCTCTACGGTTATAAACGGGTAACGGGTGTTAGACCCGTTGGCTATCTTGAAATCTTGATAAACTTGAAGACTTGAAGACGCGCCAGCCCTGGCCGCCTTGACTGTTTGACCCCTTGATTCCTGAAAATCAGGTCCAGAGGCGCACGCGAGGCCGCGGCTGTCCCCCAGACCCCTACACACTCGAAACGCCGCTGGGATGGGTGAATTATTTTTGATTATTTGAATTAATTGTTTTGGGAAATCAACCTGCACCGCCTGCACCGCCTGCACCCACGGGTGCAACGGGTGCACGGGTGCAAGGGTTTTGCCTGCACCGTGCACCCCACTTCCTTTAGGAAGGGGTGCAGCGGGTGCAGCCTTGCGGTATCCCGGAGCCGTCATTTCGCCTTCCGTCTCAGGCCGCCCTCGTTTGATTTCTCGAAGACCCCTTGAGCCACAAGGCCGCGAAGTCCGTTCTTGAACGGAGCGTGATGAGTCGGGCTCGCCCCTCCCTGGCTTCGCCACTTTGACCAAGCTTTCCCCGTTTTGGAAGCTTTCCCCAAGCTTTCCCCAAGCTTTCCCGGAAAGCTTTAGGAAGCTTTCCCCACGGTATACAGATATACCGTAGGAAGGCTTCTATGGCCAAAAAGGAGCTTTCCCGAGGGGAAGGCTTCCCGGCGGTTAGATTAGTTGTCTTGGGGGATGGACACACTATAGGTTTCCTCGTTGCCTTTTTTAGTAACCGTGACCCGCATGGCTTCTTTGAGTCGGGACAGTATTGGGGTCTTGAGGGCATTCACTGTCTTGATGATGGTCCGCAGTTCTGTCGCGGTACGCGGTTTCTTTTGGATCAGGTCATAGCAGGTCCGAGCCCACTTCTCGATGGTGGCTTCCCGATTGTCCAGGGTCTTTTGGGCTGCGTTTGTGGCGTGCTCAGTCTCGCCCACTCCGTTGAACTTCAACTCATCGAAGTCGAAGGTCAGATGTCCGGGTACTGGTCTCCGGCCGAACCGTCCTTTTTCGAGGGTTATCTCGATGCCGTCCTCGATTGTGCCTTCGAGTACAAAGAGGGCATCGTGCTTGTACTCGATCTTTTTCGAGCCGGAGGATGAGGACTGTCTGTCGGTGTTCTCTTTGGAGGGCCGCTTCGCCTCCGATGTCGAGAGGGTGAACCAGAGCGGGTGACGTTCCACGACCTTGTGGACGGCCCGAACAGTGTTAACGATCTGGGCTGTCTCTCCGTCGCCTCCTGCCCGGCTAGGCACCTCCTGGGTGGAATCCAGGATAATTGCGGCCGGTTTGTCCCCGTAGCCGGCCTTCACGAGCATCTCCTCGGCCGCCTCTACGGTAACGTCATCCGCCGTCGTCGGCAGCATGCGGAGTTCAATGCCTTTCTCCTTGCAGACCTTCTCGAGGGCGGCGATCGTTTCGGGCGATTGTTCCAGGACGGCATTCTTCGGGAATCCAAGTTGCCTCGCAATCATTCTGGCCGAGTAGCCGTCCCCGGCGTCCATGTACACGCCGATAACGGGAATGTGGTATTCCTCGGCCACGTGGAGCCCGATCTGCGTAACAAGGGCCGTCTTACCCCGTCCAGTTTTCGCCGTGAAGCAATACGTCTCACCGCCGGTCACTCCGCCATCCAGCGCGTCATCTATATAACTGACACCCGTTTTCATGCGATCCCCGCGAAGTGGAAGGCGACTCAACACCTCAACGAACGTCGGGGCGGGCATCATGGACAAGACCATGATTCGAACCTCGACCTTGGACCTCTTGAGAGCGGGATTGACGAGCATCGCTGTTTGAGCAAACGTCTCGTAATCCTGTTCGGGTGTAGCTTCGCTGCTGCGGGGAATCTTGAACGTCCCGCGAACCTTGAGATTTCGTTCTGCGGCGAAGGCGGCGAAGGCCAGCTCCGCCTCGGCTTCTGGACTGAGATTGCCGTCTGGCGGAGGCTCCTTCTCCTGGAGTTTCCGGATCTCATCGTTGAGTCGTCCAACCCTAATCTTGTCGTTTGACTCTACGGCCTGGGCCAGCTCCTTGACCTTCTCGGCCGTCGTGCGCTTGATAGACTCGCGCTTGACGATTCCGACATAGGACGTTATGTTGCCGTAGTCCGGCAGGCCGTCATTGAGCATTGACAAGTAGGCGGGCTCCGGCCCGGCCCCGTTGCAGGTTCGTTCCAGTTCATCCTTGATGGTAACAAAATCGGCAGCGGACCCGCGCTTGTGCAGATCCCGTATGGCGCGGTACACCTGCTGATTCTTCTCGACGGCGAAGTCCATAACGTTCAGGATTGGAAGCACCAGGGGAATCGTCTCCGCGCTAATCATCATCGAGCCGAGCACTGCGCGTTCGGCCTCGGCGTTGTGCTGTTCGGCGTTCATGCCACACCGCAGGTGCCGGTCTTCAACACGACGCGCAAGGAGCGTCCGAACGCCTCCCGCGCCACCTCCGTCAGCAGCTTTCGGACCGGCGGCTCCTCCAGCGCCTCCCTGGCAGCGGCCCTGTCGATGCCGAAGCGAAGTACGAGATCCTTGCCATCCACGCGGATAGACTCGGCCAAACTGACCGCCGCCGCCGAAACTCTCCGCCGAGCTTCCAGGAGACTGTGAAAGCGGGAGATCGCTTCGGCCTCGTCCTCATCGCGCCGATGCCGTCTCCAGCATTTTGAAGAGACAAGCGCGACGGTGTCCCATGCTCGTCTGATTAGCATGACCGCGATGGCGACATCCCGCGGAACATCGCCCGTTGTCCGCTTGAGCACCCATTCGTTGAGGTGGAAGGTTGCGTTGGACAGATCGCACTCGGCGCTTAAGAGGTCGCAGGCCGTCTGCTTGCCAACAGGCTCCCGAACCGTGTTAGTCTTTTCCATAACGCTTTCTCCTTTCCTTCTGTGGCCCGGTTGACGCCGGGCCGTTTCTTTTTCACCTTAGGCCACCTCGCCAATAGCGGACTTCGCCGAGTCGATGTATCCTTCGAGTCGCGCCCATGCGTCGGCCTTCGCCTCTGTGTTGTGGTACGTCGAAATCAGCCGTTGAACGATCCGCATTGCCAAGTCCAGGTGGTTCTCGATCCGCTGCACTATGGAATTCTCTTCGGGGGTCAGATGTGATTCGGGTTTTGCCATTGTCGTCTCCTTAAGCCAAAATGATTTTGGACGCAACGTGAATCGTTGTGTCATTTGCTTGTGTCCTTCTTAGACGGGCCGAATACGCCTTGTAACCGTCGCTCCTCGCGGAGCTCTGCGGTGCGGTCGGTTTCCATCTGCCGCAGTTCTCTGGCCTCGAGGTTCCTGGCGACATCGGCCTCGAATTGCTTTCGATCCTCGATCGCCTTCTTAGTCGCCGCCTCTTCGGCCTCTGCGGCTAATGCCTGCTTCCATAACGACGGCTCGCCATTGGGACCGGGCCGCCTACACGCCTCGTTATAAGACTGTTCTGCATTGAACCGCTCGGCGTCGAAGATGTCCCGCGGATCTCGAAGCGTTCCGTCCTTCCATCGTGGCCGAGTGTCCTTCGGCTCTGCGGCCACGATAGCGGCCACGAGCTCCGGATGTGTTGCGACATATGCATCGCGCTCGACCTTGGTTGCCGTCTTCGGATTAAAGAATGACATTGCGCGGATCCTTTGTTGTTTGGCGGCTGCGGGTGTACTGCCGAAGAAATTCCTTCCTATTGGAATCGAAGGCCGCCTGATCTTTCAGTCCGGCCTCGAAGACATCGACCGTTGAAGCGGGGCTTCCACCGTCACGAATCCCACTTCCAGGGACGCCCGTGGCCTTGAGCAGGTAGGCGCTGCCGTATGTCGTCAGGTTCTCAATTGTCTGTGGCACTAACGAGCCGTCCTTTAAGAGCAGCATCGGCGTCCCGTCATCGGCTAACACCCGCGGAATCCCTCTTGCATCGAGCAAGCCCGTCAGCGCATCCGGGTCATTGGACAACTCGCGAATTGGCGCTTCGGCCCGATGGATCAAAAACGCGGCCAATGGATCGGGCGGTTGATCCTCCTTGGTCTCGGGGGCTGGAACCGTAGCAACGCCGGTCTCACCGGAGACGACTGCTTGCGCAGTTGGCAGGGCCTCGCTGACGGTCTCCGCCCCCTCGACCTTAGAAGAACTTCCCGCTTGCGCGGGCAAGGTCTTAATCTGCTGCAGAAGATTCAGGATTTTCTCAGTTGTTTCTTTCACACTTCTCCTTTCCGTAGTTTCAATTCGTTCTCCAGATATTCCGATAGCGCACGTAAGACAGCCTCGAGGCCGTCGAGCCTGCGGCGTTGCTTCTGCATGTCGCGGTTAGAGAAGGCCTTCCAGCCTTCCCACTCGCTCAGTTTGATGCAGCGATCGTGCTGTTCGGTTGTAGGTGTTGTGGCGGGGCTAGATTTGGGGGACGGATCCTCTGGCTTGTCCATTATTATTCTCTCCAATTTCCCCGCTTAAGCGGGATCCTAATGAGGCCATAGTCATTGTGCGGGTGTGGTTAGTTGGAAACATATTCCTCGGAGAGCCGCACGTCCGCCTTAACTTCGGCGTACTTGGCGTAGAGTGAAACGATTTCATTGAACACGCCGCGCACCTCGACAGTGTCTCCCCAAATGAAAATGAGCCGAGCGAGCAGGGCATCCAGGTCGGTTTGGAGTTGCTCGCTCACTTCGCGCCTCGGCACGTTAGGTTCACTTTCTTGCTCCCGGTAGATTGACCCGCACCACCTGCAAAAACGAAAAAGCGACATCGTGATCGCCGTCCGGCCGCAGGTGCGGCAGGCGTATTTCGGAGGCTTCATAGAGTCACTGCCTGGAAGGGGCTCGCGCCGAGAACCGGCACGAAAGGAGTCAGCCGCGAGCCGGGGAGACCCGCGGCGGGTCTATGTGCTGGATCGTCCGGCGGAGAGTGCGGCGAGCAAGAGCTACGCGCCATGCGCGTCCGGCGACGCGGAGAAACTGAGATGACGACGGCCGCGATGCACACGCGAGCCGCGAGAAGGATCCGCCTTGCCGCTTCGATGAGTCCTTGGATTTCCCGGTTGGCCATGTGGCGACGGACCAGCGAGATCAACTCATCCCCGCGAGCTCCCGGATGAAGGGCAAGCACCGAAGCGTGGGCCTTCCGCACCTTCGGATAACGGAGCAAGGACCGGGGAAACAGACGATTCACGCTGGACGCCTCGCGTAGATCATCTGGTCCAACACGCTTTCCGGAAAGCGCAGATTCTTGCCAGCCTTGATTGACGGAAGCCGGCCGTTCCGCGCCATGCGCCGCACCGTCTCAGCGTGGCAGCGCAACTTCGCGGCGACTTCGTCCGTTTTCAGAAGTCGATCCGGCTCGCCGTTTTCGTTCATTTTTCTCCACCTTCCCAACACGCTAACATGTCCTCACGCGGCAACGCCGACGTTACCATTCTAAAGGCAACTTGAGACTTGACACCCTACGCACGGTCAAATGATGTCCGAGCACTCATCCTCGAGAAGAGCCCCACGATGCCTCGAGCCTGTCCTGCTGACGTGCAGCCGCGCGAACCGCCGCGATCAGGCCGATAACGTCGGTTCCGCACCGATGACACCTGAGCTTGAGCCCGCGGCCGAAGAGAGACTCGACAACTCTCAAGCTGGGCGGGTCGCTGGGGCGGCAACAAGGACAGGAGCACAGCAGCCCCCCACCCATCGGCAACTCCATGACCGATCCGGTGCGACGTAAGGCAGTCAAGAGCGAAGACTCGCTCCCGGTCATGACGTGATCTCCGAGACAACTTGCCGACGACTCGAACGACGCTCGACTCGCTCCCTTCGGTGCGCGGCCTGTGCGACAGTGACTTCGATCGTGACGAGCCCGAGAAGCTCTTCGAGACCCCGGCCAGCCATAACTTGTCGCGCCAACCTCTCCGGCGATTCGGCCGGATGAGCCGCGGCGACTTCCTGAATTTCCTCCAGAATTCTCAACATGGGGGTTCCTCCTTGACGCCCATGCTAGACTGAAACGAGCATGAACGCAAGCGAGCAAACGAGCAGAGGAAATCAGGCATCATTAACCCCGTTGCCGAAGCTCAAGAGGCCCGAGGAAACCGCGTCCGGTGAGCGCAAGCGCCGGATTTCCATCGACTTCCCGCTCGACATATGGCGGGAGGCGAAACAAGCCGCACTCGATCGGGAAGAAACCCTGCGCGATCTCGTGCTGCGCGCCCTGAAAGTTGAACTGGAGAAAATCGCCCGAGGCAAGAAGCCGAAGAGCTAAGCCGGATTCACGCCCGACTCGAAGACTTCAATCCGGACCTCCCGAACCACCGCGACCACCACCAGGAGATCCTTGACGGCGAAATTGAAGTCCCGCTCGGTCTCAAGACCCCTCAGCCGTTCGCACACCCCCACCAAACGAGCTCTGGCCCGGCTGAGCGTTCCCCTCTGCTTCGAAGTCAACGCCCGCGTCACCAGTCGTCGTCCGATGGCCGGCCCGGCCACCGGCTCAGCTTCGCCGGCTTCCCGGCATGCTTGGCGCTGTCGGCCGCACGCGCACCGAAGAACTGATCAAGACCATCAAGGGACGGCTCCGCATCGAGGCCCGTGGAATCGGACGGGACCGCGGCGGAGGCGGGCTTCTCGGCCGGCACCGTAATCCGATTCTCCGGCCTGATCCAGACTGCATCATCACACCTGGAAGCCTCAGATTTGACCGCAGAGACGCGATCTCCCTCGGTCAAGGGCGATGCGCATCCCTCCGAAGTTCTGAATTCCACGGGCAGTGGTTGACTGTCCTGAGGTACCCTGAGAGGTGCGGCCGGCAACTGCGGACGCGCCGCCTTGTCGGCCTGGATACCTTCGTGGACGCGAGCGATCATCGCGCTCATGTCGAACTTCTCCGGCGGCTGCTCCTGCGCCGGCGTGCCGTGCCCAAACCCGAGCATCATCGCCCTCACATCTCGGAGTAGGCGATCATCGCCACGTTCCTGCGCACGCTGGACCAAGTCCTCGAGCCACTCCCAGCCGTGCAGCGCAACCTGCTGCCTAGCGTGCTCCCTGAACGCCTTCCGCGTCTCCGGATCCCGTAGTTCGACCTCAACCGCCTTCGGCAACGTCAACGGCGGACGGCCAGCACCTACCGCGTTGCCGAAGGGACTTCGAGTCCGAGAACCTTTCGGACGGCCGGCATTTACTCGTCGTCCTCCACGCTTAGCCATAGGACCACTTCCTCTCTTCCGATTTTGTCAGCGTCTTTGTCAGCGAACTGCCCGCCTCTAACCGCCATTTCGAGAGATACCCGCTCAGCGGAATCCCGTTCAAATGCAGAGGCAACCCCTTTCAGATGAACAGGATTCCGCCGCGTACTGCCGCATACCGCCTGAAAAAAGTGGAGCGGGCAACGGGGTTCGAACCCGCGACATCCAGCTTGGGAAGCTGACGCTCTACCAGCTGAGCTATGCCCGCTCGGGTAGGAGTGGAATATAGCGAAAGCGCGGCGGCGGGGCAACGGCGGATGCGTCTGCGAGCTCTGTTCGTCCGGTGGACAAGGTTGGCGGTGTCGGCTACGATAGGGTTGAAACAGAACAACGGAATACCTATCAGGCGCTTGTCCACACCGGAGATCTCCTTGCCGGCCGAAATCCCTTCACGGAGCCCCGCGTGAATCCTGTCTCACGTTTCGCTTTTCGCTGCCTCGTGCTTCTTGTTGTCTCGACCCTCGCCACCGGCGCAGCCGACGCGTCGACCTACCTGCCTCTCTCCGACGAAGAACTCGCTGCGAGATCGCCTGTCATCGTTCGGGCGCGGGTCCTCGGGGAAGAGACCCGCGTCGCGACGGTGGACGGCGCGGATATGGCCGTGACGGTCACGCGCTTCCGAACTCTCGAGGTCATCAAGGGCGAGATCGCGTCCGAGACGTTCCGCGTCGAGCTTCCGGGCGGCGTCGCCGGAGATGTGGCGACCTGGGTTCCGGGAACGCCTTCCTTTGCGGCGCAGAGCGAAGTCCTGCTCTTCCTCTCTCCGACGACGGCGGGTGATGATGCGTTCAGCCTGACCGAGTTCGGTCTCTCGAAGTTCGATGTTGTCGAGGATCGAGCCCATCGCCGGTTCGCGGTGAGGACCGTTTTTCGAACCGAGGAAGACGACTACCTCGCGCTCGGTGAGAACGCGCCTCCAAGGAGTGCTGAAGGCCCGCGGCCTCTGCGCG